>Ga0208849_1000828_pt1 | contig 25635 bp, 26 predicted proteins | sample NGESurdeep072012_10_FD_184470 | JGI IMG/M metagenome (GOLD analysis project Ga0208849, IMG submission 184470) | Arctic peat soil microbial communities from Barrow, Alaska - NGEE Surface sample 53-3 deep-072012 (SPAdes) | ecosystem: Environmental > Terrestrial > Soil > Wetlands > Peat ... | reverse complement strand
CGGCCTTCGGCGTCGCCATCCCGGCGATCCTGATGGGCGTTCCGGGCTCGCCGGCGGCGGTGGCGACCTCGTTCGACGGCTATCCGATGACGCAGCGCGGCGAGCACAATGTTGCGCTCGGTCTTGCGCTCGCGGCGTCGACGCTCGGTCACATGGGCGCTTACCTTATTCTGTTCTTCGGCATTGGCTTCATTTCGCATGCGGTGCTCAAGCTCGGCCCGCTCGAAATGCTGCTGCTGATGATGTGGGGCCTGACGTTGATCGCCGCGTTGCGCGGCCGCTACGTCACGCGGAGTTTGGTGTCGGGGCTCATCGGCATCCTGATCGCCACGATCGGGCTCAGCCCGCGCGATGTCATCCGTGGCACCTTTAATTTACCGGAGCTGCTCGATGGCGTGCCGGTCGTGCCGGCGATGATCGGGCTGTTTGCGGCCAGCGAATTGTTCAATCTCGCCGGCACCAGTTACCTTGTGTCGCGATCCGATCTGCGCACCGTGCGCATCCGCGAAATTGCTCGCGGCATGGTCGACGCGCTGCGCTATCCCGTCGTTATTTTGCGCGGCCTCATCATTGGTGCGACCATCGGCGGCCTGCCCGGCGTCGGCGCTGCGGTCTGTAATCTCGTCTCCTATGCGGAAACGCGGCGCGGCGACAAGCATCCGGAGAGCTTCGGCAAGGGCAATCCGAAAGGCGTGATCGCCGCCGAATCCGGCAATGCCAGTTCGGAAGCCGGCTCGATGGCGACGCTGCTGGCGCTCGGCATTCCGGGCGGCGCCTCCTCGGCGGTGATGCTCGCGGCCCTGTCGCTTCACGACGTGACCAGCGGGCCGCAATTCCTCGATACCTCCAAGGATGTCGTCTACGCGATCATCCTCAACAATTTCGTCCAGGGGGCGATCATGCTGGCGCTGGGCCTTGGCCTGATCGGGCTAATGGCCAACGTCATCCGTATTCCGGTCCGCATTCTCATTCCGGTCATCCTGGTGCTGGCGACGTTCGGGTCGTACGGGCTTTCCGGCAACATGGCCGGGCCGCTGACCATGGTGGTGTTCGGTCTGGTCGGCTGGCTGATGCAGCGGCACGACTACTCGGTGCCGGCGTGCGTGGTCGGATTGATTCTGGGCGGCAAGGTCGAGGCGAACTTGCTGCAAACCTACCAGATCAGCGGAGGCTGGCAGTTCAGCTATTTTGCCGGGCGGCCTATCGCGATGGTGCTGCTGCTGCTGCTGTTGTTCTCGCTATTCAGCCGGCCGATCATGCAATGGTGGCGGCGCCGCCGCGCCGCTTCCCCCGTGGCGCTGTCATAAATCAAATCCACGTAAGGAAACGTCCATGTTGGAAACGCCAAGCTCAAACAATATTACTGAGTGCGAAAGCGCAAAGCCGGTGGCGCGGCGACCCTTCCTGCAGATGCTGGCGGGTGCGGCCGCGGCGGGGGCGTTCCCCGCGCGGGCGGCGGCCGCGGCCTCATGGCCCAATCAGCCGATCACCATCATCGTTTCCACCAACGCGGGCGGGGGCTACGACACCATGGCGCGCAATCTTGCGCCCGCACTCAGCAAGGAGTTTGGCGTTCCCGTCAACGTGCTCGATAAGCCGGGCGGCGCCATGCTGCTTGGCACCAAATACTTTCTCAGTCTGCCGCACGACGGCAATACGCTGTTGGTAACGGGGCCGTCGCCGTATTGGTATTTCGACATCAACAAATTTCATGCCGGGTATGATCTCAAGGACTTCAATATTCTGAATGTCCAGTGGACCGACAAGACCGGGGTGTTCGTCCCGAAGGGCGGCCGCTTCCAGTCGCTCCGGGCGATCCTTGATGCGATCAAGTCGCAACCGGGCACCGTCAGTTGCGGCGTGGTTCGCGACTCCGGCGAATTCTTCAATTCGGGAATTCTGCTCCAGAGTCTCAAGCTGCCGCTCACTGCCATCCGCCTGGTGACCTACGAAGCAAGCGCTCCGCTGCGCACCGCGCTTGCCGGCAACCAGCTCGACTTCGGCATGGTATCGGCCGAAGCAAGCCTGAGCATGCTCAGCCTGATCACACCTGTGGCCGTGTTCAGCGACACTCCGATGGAAGTTCTGCATAACGCGCCGACCGTCAATGCCGTGCTCAAGCCCGACGGGATCACGGTTGACTTTGTGCCTAGCTCAATGCGGGCGCTCGTCACTTATGCGGATCTGAAGGAAAAATATCCGGACCGCTTTGCGAAGCTGCACGACGCCTACAAGAAAATCATCCACGATCCGGAATTCATCGCCAAGGCGAAGAAGCAGGCCATCGAGACCGACTGGCTCGGCGAGAAGCAGTCGCTTGAGAAGATCAAGGCGGCTTATGCGATCTTCGACAAGTACAAGGCGTTGCTTTCCGCGCAATAGAGCATTTTCCGGAAAAGTGGCCACCGGTTTTCCGAAGAAAATGCGACCAAATCTATAAAACTAGAGCGCTTCCCGATTCAGTGAAATCGGGAAGCGCTCTAGGCCGCACGGGTTGTGGCTTGCCTCAAGTTGGTGCTGCTCCGAGCCACGGATAGTCCTTAGCTTGGCGTTCCTCGAAGCGCTTGATCTCGCCGCCGTATTCCTGCGTGTGCGCGATCTCGTCCAAGCCCAGGAGCAGACGCTTCTTGCTCAACGGCGCGATATCGAAGGGATGCGTAGCGCCGTCCGGGCCGGTGACGGTCTGACTGGGCAGATCGACCCTCATCTGCGCGCCGCGTTGAGCGAGCAACTGGCGGAGCAAGAGGTCCACGATTGCGGTCGGCAGCCGCACCGGCAAAACGCCGTTCTTGAGCGAATTGTTGTAAAAAATGTCGCCGAAATTCGGCGCGATAACGGAGCGGATGCCAAAGCCCATCAGACCGAGCACCGCGGTTTCGCGCGACGAACCGACGCCGAAGTTGCGCCCAGCCACCGCGATCACGGCGCGCCGATAGGGCTCCTGATTGAGGATGTAGTCGGGTTTCTCGGAGTCGTCGGCATTGAAGCGCCGATCGTGCAGGAGAATCTTGGCAAAGCGCGGGCCCCAAGGCACCTTGTTGAATCGCGTTGGGCAAAGCTGGTTGGTGTCGACGTTCGTCTCGTCGAACGGCACGGCTATTCCGGACCACGTCGTAAAAGCTTCCATGACGCCTAGTTCCTCCCGCCGAGTTCGCGCACGTCGACCAGATGGCCGCGCAGCGCCGCGGCGGCCGCCATGGCCGGGCTCATCAGATGCGTGCGTCCGCCCGGGCCCTGCCGGCCCTGAAAGTTTCGGTTCGACGTCGACCCGCAGCGCTCGCCGGGCTTGAGCTGATCGCCGTTGAGCGCCGTGCACAGCGAGCAGCCGGCGTTGCGCCACTCGAATCCGGCATCGGTGAAGATGCGATCGAGGCCCTCGGCCTCGGCTTGGCGCTTGATGCTCTCGGAGCCGGGAACGACCCAGGCTGGAATAACAGCGCGCCCCAACTTGGCGACGGCGGCCGCGGCGCGGATGTCGTCGATGCGGCTGTTGGTGCATGAGCCGATGAACACCCGATCCACCGCGATCTCCGTCAGGCGCATGCCGGGCTTAAGCCCCATATAGGTCAATGCCTTGCCGTATTCGATCCGCGTTTCGGCATCCGGCTCCTTGTCCGGGTCGGGCACGCGTTCGGTGATCGGCAGCGACTGCTCGGGATTGGTCCCCCAGGTGACCATGGGGACGACGCGCGCCGCGTCGATGTCGACCTCCTTGCCGAATTTCGCGCCTGGGTCGGACGGCAGCGTCCGCCAGAACTTGAGCGCGTTGTCCCAAGCTTGACCCTTGGGCGAAAACGGCCGGCCGGCGAGAAACTGATAGGTGGTGTCGTCCGGCGCAATCATCCCGGCCCGGCCGCCCGCCTCGATCGACATGTTGCAGATGGTCATCCGCTCGTTCATCGACATCGCAGCGATGGCGGAGCCGGCATATTCGATCGCGTAACCGATCGCACCGCCGATGCCGATCTTGGCGATCACCGCAAGGATGATGTCCTTGGCGGTGACGCCGAAGCCAAGCGCACCATCGATCCTGATGTGCAGCGTATCCGGGCGGCGTTGCCAGATCGTCTGCGTCGCCACCACGTGGGTGGTTTCAGATGCGCCGATGCCGAACGACAGGTTGCCGAACGCGCCGTGCGTCGAGGTATGCGAGTCGGCGCCGACCAGCACGATCCCAGGCTGGCTCAGGCCAAGCTCCGGCCCCGCCACGTGAAGAATACCCTGACGCGCGTCGCCCCAGCCGAACCGGGAAATTTTGAATTCGTCGGTGTTGCGGATCAGCAGCTCGACCATGTTGCGGATTTCGGCGTCGGGAATGCTGGCGACGCCCCGCGACCGGGCCTGCGGATCGGTCGGAATGTAATGGTCGGAAAAAGCAAAAACCTTGTCCGGATGCGCAACGGATAAGCCGCGCTCATGCAGCGCGTCGAACGTGTGACGTGAGCCTTCATGAATGAGACAGCGGTCGACATAGAGCAGCGTCTCGTCTTCCTCCTGCGCGACGATGTGACTGTCCCAGACCTTGTCGAACAGCGTCTTCATTTTGTTTTTCCAATTCGTCTGTGTGGCGATCGGGCGAGATGCGCTAGTCAAGGCAGAATCCTTTGCCGCGGATGAAGCGGCCGAAATCGGTGCGCGTCGGCTCGGCGTATTGCCGCGCCTTGTCCTGCGACCATCCGTAGAGCTGTGCTGTGCCCCAACGCTCGACATTACGTTGGCGCCGGTAGGGTCGCAATGCCGCTCGGCGCCGGTCGTAAGCGCCGATTTCGCCGGCGAGGTCCCGTTCACCGTAGGTGTTCTCGATGACCGTCGTTTGCAGCGACAGACGCGGCGTAATCTCGCCGGCTTGCGTCGGCCAGCCGACGCACAGCCCGGCGATCGGAAAAACGCGATCCGGTAGCCGTAAGAGCTCGCTCACAACCTGCGGATGATCGCGGATCGCGCTGATCGGACAAAAGCCCAGGCCGACGGCCGCCGCCGCGCACATGAAGGTGGACATCACGATGGCGCCGTCCACGGCCGCGTTGAAGAACTGATCGAGGTGATCGTTCGGGAACGGCTTGTCGTGCAGCCGCGCCATCAGTGGCAGCCGCTGCCCGTTGCCGACGAAGACCAGAAATACCGGAGCGTCTTCGATCCACGGCATGTCGGGAATGGTCGCGACGATGCCTTTGCGAATAGCCGCGTCGCGAACGACGACGATATCGCCTTGCTGCAGGTCGCTCTTCGACGGCGCCGAGAGTGCGCAGGCGCACAACAGCCGCAACAGCTCGGCGTCAACGGGGCGCGGCGCGTAGCGCCGATGCGAACGGTGCCCGGCGATCTTGGCCAGTCCGCTCAGTCCGTCCAGGGCCGGGTCGATTGCGATGTCCTCGCCGAAGCGCTCCATCAAAGCTGATTTGATGGCGCTTGCGGCTGCATTGTCCAACATGACGCCTCTCTTGCTGCCCGCCGTGTTTCGTCAGTGCATTGTGAGCTTGGCGCGCGCCCGGCGCAAACGGCACAGCCGGCAATTGCACCTGCCGGGGCATTGTGATTCAATTGCACCAATGCCGCGAACGCGGCGCCTGGAGGCGACGTCCATGGCCATCACCGTTTGTCCGGTTACGGAGAGCTTCGCGGCCGAGATCGGCGACATTGACCTGTCGCGGCCGATGGAGCCGGCCGATCTCGCGGCCGTCAAGGAGGCGTTCACCAAATATGCAGTGCTGGTCTTTCCGGATCAGCATCTGTCGGACGATCAGCATCTCGATTTCGCCCGACACTTCGGACCGCTTGAGACAACGATCGCGCTGTTTCGCAAGGATGCGAAGCTGCGGGTGCGCAAGGAATTCGCCGACGTGTCCAATCTCGATCCTGAAAACGAGACGTGGGGCAAGGACTCGCGCCAGCGCATGTTTCAGCTCGGCAACCGGCTGTGGCACACCGACAGTTCGTTCAAGCGGCTGCCGGCGCGCGCGTCGCTGCTCTATGCGCGCTCCATACCGCCGGTCGGCGGCCATACCGAATTCGCCGACGAGCGGGCGGCCTATGACGCGTTGCCCGAGGCGATGAAGCGCCGGCTCGATTCGCTCGTCGCGGAGCATTCGATCTTCAATTCGCGCGCGCGGCTCGGCTTCTCCAGTTTCAGCGACGAGGAGCGGCAGGGCATGCCTTCGGTGCCGCAGGTTCTGGTGCGCACGATTCCGGAATCCGGGCGCAAGTCGCTTTATCTCGCGTCGCATGCGGGCCGCATCCTCGGCATGCCCGAGGCCGAGGGTCGGGCGCTGATCGACGAACTGGTCGCGCATGCCACGCGGCGGCAGTTCATCTATGCGCACCGCTGGCGTGTCCGCGACCTCGTCATCTGGGATAACCGCTGCACCATGCACCGCGGCACCGCGTTCGACGATCTGCGCTGGAAGCGCGACATGCAACGCGCCACCGTGTGCGACGTGGCCAACACCTGCGAGCAGGCCGGCATTACGATTGCGGCGGCGTAGGCGCCAGTCCCGCAACGCCTGGGGCCGGTCTTAAGCCGAGATCGGATAGATCGCCTTCTCGCCCGACAGCACGCGCGCCACATCGCTCGCGCATTTGGTTTGCAATTCCTCCAGCGCCTCGACCGAGTAGAAGGCGGTGTGCGGCGTGAGGATGACATTGTCGCGGCCGAGCAACGGGGAGTCTTTAGCAAGCGGTTCGGTTGTCACCACGTCGAGCGCGGCGCCGCCGAGCTGCCCGGAATCGAGCGCGCTGACTAAGGCCGCTTCGTCGACCAGCGGGCCGCGAGCGGTGTTGATAAGACAGGCACCTTTTTTCATCTTGGCGAAGGTTTTTGCATTCATCAGCCCGCGGGTCGCTGGTTGAAGCGGCGCATGCACGGAGATGAAGTCGGAATGTGCCAACAGATCATCGAAGCTCACAGTTTCGACGCCGAGGGCGGCCGCCGCATCCGCGTTGACGTAAGGATCGTAAGTGAGGACTTTCAATCCAAACGCCTTGGCCTTGGGTGCGAGCGCGCGCGGAATATTGCCGAAGCCTATGAGGCCGAGCGTCTGGCCTTCCAGGCGCCGTAGCGGCACGATCGGCGGCACTTCCCAGCGGCCGTACTGCACCAGCTTGTTGGAAAACGGCACCTTGCGAGCCAGCGCGAGCAGCAGCGCCATGGCGTGGTCGGACACTTCACGCAGGCAATAGTCGGGCACATAGTTGACAGCGATGCCGAGCTCCTTTGCCGCGGGCAGATCGATGTTGTCGACGCCGAGGCCGAAGCGGCCAATCGCCTTGCAGTTCTTCAGTTGCCGCAACAATTCGCCGGGCAACTTCGCGTAAGTCACGAGGATCGCATCGGCGTCGCGCGCGACCGCGAGAATGTCGTCGGCGGAGGGGCTGTTCGCCGTGCGGTATTCGGGATCGAGTCGCGCCAAAGCCTTTTTCGCCGGATCGAGCGAAGGGAAGGGGCTGTCAGTGATGGCGATCAAAGTTCGAGGCATTTTGGACTCCGGCACTAGCTTCGTCTCACATGGGTGCGTTCACCCACAGACTTAGATCAAATCGGCAATGACTCGCCGGAGTGCTCTTCGTCCCCGGCGAAGCTTTCAATAATGGCGGCAAGAATTTTATCCGATTCGAGTTTTTCGAAATCGAGGGGATGGTCGGCTTGCTCGGCTACTATTCCAATAAATGACAATTGGGTCCGTCCATTACCTTCGCGGAAGGCGTGAATGGCATTCAATTCCGCCAGAAAGTGAGCCGACCTTTTTGCGAATTCGATTCTGCTCAGGCCAGAAAAATTGCTTTGCTCCGCAAATGAAGAAAATAATTTCGTCATCTCCGCGTCGATGTTTTCAGGAAAACAAAACCAATTGCCGCCCTTTCCTATTCGGATATTGCGTGGTTCACCAGCCCAATCATAGACGTCTTGAAAAAGATGCTTATGCAATGCGCGATAGTGCGCATAATCGAGGTTGCCATCGGGAATTGGCTCCTGAGCTCGCTGACTGCTTATTTCAGCCTCAAATTTTGCCAATTCCACAGCATCTTTGATGTCGAGCTTGTTTTTGAGGATCGCCGTGCCAGCATAGCAATAAACGGCGTCATTTTCGACTTCGTACATCTTGGCTGATTACGCCTTGCGGTAAATTCGAATAATCGATCGACGACGTTCGTCCGCGGACAAACCCTTCCGATTGAATTCGGCGGTGCGCGTCTGCATTTCGCGCGTTAGTGCGATCCCTTCGACAGCACTGATCTTGGCAAAACGTCGTGCGCCGATCACAACGCCGGTCTTTTGCTTACTATCGACCTTCTTAGGATGAGTACCGTGTTTCTTGGGCATTTTGGCATCGTACCATAAAGGTCGGGCCGGCACAGGGCGAGAAATCTACAACGCAAACACCTGCGGATTGACGCAGTTTGGCAGCTTGTGGCCGCCAAGGAAGGCGAGAATATTGTCGACCACGATCCCGGCCATCGCCTCGCGCACTTCGGGCGTGGCGCTGCCGATATGCGGCGTGAGCGCCACGTTGGTCATTTTTGTGAGCGCCTTGTCGATTTTCGGCTCGTGTTCGAACACGTCGAGGCCGGCGCCGGCGATCTGTTTCTTCGTCAGTGCTTGCACCAGCGCGGCTTCGTCGACGATTGGTCCGCGCGCTGTATTGATGAGGAACGCGGTCTTCTTCATCAACCGCAGCTCGCGCGCACCGATCTGATGCCGGGTTTGCTCATTGAGCGGCGAATGGATCGAGACGAAATCGGCCTCGCGCAGCAATTGCTCGAACGGCACGTACACGAGTCCAGCCTCGCGCTCTTCGCGCTCCGGCTTGCGCCGCGGCGTCCAGTATAGGACGCGCATGCCAAAACCGCGGCCGCGACGCGCCACCGCCTTGCCGATCAGGCCGCCGCCGCCGATCAAGCCCAGCGTTTTGCCCCAGACGCAGGAGCCCATCAGAAAGGCCGATTGGCTGCCGGGAAAGACGCCGGAGCGCGCCAGCCGGTCGCCTTCCAGCATGCGCCGCGCCACTGCCAGCATCAGTCCAAAGGTCAGGTCCGCGGTCGCCTCTGTGGTGATCGGTGCGGTGACGGTGACGGGAATGCGCCGCGCGGTCGCCGCCGCGACGTCGATGTTGGACGGCGTGATCGACTGCGCGGCGATCAGGCGCAAGTCTGGATTGGCTTCGATCACCGTTCGGTCGATCGTGTCATGCAGCAGGCAGAACAGAATGTCGGCCTTGCGCACCTCCGCGATCAGCGTGCGTTTGGGGATGATCCGGCGCGAATCGGCAAAGACGGCGACGCGCGCCACCGCGCGCAGGCGTTTGAGCGCCTGTTCGGAAACCGGCTGGGTGACGAAGATGCGCGGACGCGCAGCTTTCTTTGGTTCGGTCTTCTTGGCCATCAGGCCACCCATCGGACAACACCGGCGACGCCGTCGACCGCGACCTGCGCGCCGTCGGGAATGCGCAGCGTCGCATCGTTGACGCCGAGCACCATGGGAATGCCGCGTTCCCGGGCGAGCGAAGCGAGATGCGATGTCGAGCCGCCGAGCTCGGCGACCACGCCGGCGACGCGCGGCAGAATGTGCGATAGCGCCGGGCCGGCGACGCGCGTGACCAGAATATCGCCCGGTGCGACACGCGCCAGTTCGCATTCGCAATTCACCACCACGGCGCGGCCGGACCCCCAGCCGATGCCGGCCGGATGGCCGTTGAGTCCCGGATGCTTGAGCCAGATTTCGTCCGGCACGAATGGCGCCTGCACGCGCAGCGGCCGTGCCTGCAGGAGCTTAAAACCGTCGTCGTCCAGCGCCCATTCGATCTCGATCGGGTGGCCGAGAGTCTCCTCAGCCTTGCGCATCAGCCGGCCGAGCGTCGTTGCTTGTCCAGCCTCCAGGCACGGCGTGCGTTGGAGTTCCTCGGGGACCGCCTGGGCCGCGGTGCCGGCGCCGTGCACGCAGGCTTCGCGATGATGTTTGCGGCCGGCCTCGTTGGTGCGCACGAAGCCCTGACGGGACAGCACGACGCGGTCGGGCACCACTTCGCCCTGCGCGATCGTCGAGCCAAGCCCCCACGTCGCCGACAGCACCATGTGGCCGTCGGCCGTTTCGCTTAAGCCCCCGCCGGAGGCGCGCGCGGCGACCAGCGGCTGCACCAGGACCGCCATCGCGGTGTCGGCCGGATTGAGATCGTGCTGCGCCATGCCGCGGCGCGCATTGGTGGTCCATAGCGCCGCCCAGCAGGCGCGCAGCGTGATGAGGAATTCGGCGTCCTCACGCACGCCGAGGAAGCTTTCGAATTGTCCGGCGAAGTTCGAATCGGCGCGGTCTTCGATCAATGCCGAGGAACGCACCGCCGCGGGTTTTGGTTGCTCCCACCAGGCGCTGAGAATGGCGGCGAGCAGATCGGGCGCGAGATCGCCCTGATAAAGCGCGAGCCTGATCTCGACGGAGAGTTTTCGCTGCGCGGCCGGATCGGCATGAGGATAGGACCTGACCGCGTCGGCAATACCGAGATGCTGGATTTGCCGGCGATAGGCGTCAGCGGCGATGCAGAAGCCGCCCGGCGTGGGCAGGCCGGCCTGGGCCAGCCGCGCCAGATTTGCCGCCTTCGGGCCGGTACGCTCCGCATCAATCGCGGTGGCGGCATGCAGCGGGATGATCCAGTGATTCATGTCGCCCCGCTAGCGTTCAACGGCGCCGCGATCAGTTGCTTGACGGCGCGCCGCTTGTCGCCGGCTGCCTCGGCGCGTCCGGCGCGCTGCGTCTGCCCGACCTCGTGAAGCCAGACCCCGCACCATTGGATCGCGTCATGCACCGGGTCGGCGCCGGGCCGGAATGGCTCGAGCCGGGTCGGCATGAAGATGAGTGCATCGCGATCGAGCCGGCGATAGAGCGCGGTCCAGTTGCCGCCTCCGGTGTCGAGCCCGATGAACCAGGCTTGCGCGAAATCGAGCGGCAGATCCTTGACCGCATCGAAGCGGAATAAGCAAAAGCCCGCCCACAGAAACCAGCGGCTGCCGGACGCCCGCAGCACGCCATAGACCGGTTGGCGCGCGAGCATGGCAAACGGGTCGTCGAGGGCGGTCGGAAACAGGTCGTGATCGAGAAAGCCGAATGCCTCCGGCTGGCCCGGCCGGATGACATTGCGCCAGACCCAGTTGAGTGCGTGGCCGTGCGCGCGGCTCGCCTGTTCGGGCTTGCGCCAGCCGTGCCGCGGCAATCGGATGTATGGCAGCGCCCGCTTGGCTGCGGTCGCGGCGATCGCGCTTGCCGCATCGTCGTCGGTCGAATTGTCGGCGATGGCGTAGAGCGCGTTCGGCACAAACCGCGCCATTGCCTCAGCCTGCATCGCAATGGCTTCGGCGTCGTTGAACGCGATGGAGACAAGCACGCGCCGCCCCGCGATACGCCGGCCGAGGTCAGTCGCACCGCCGCGGGCCGGCAGCCGCACGTACAACTCGCGCGCGGCTGCATAGCGCATCGATTTGTAGCCATGCGTTGCCGGACGAAACAACCGCCAGTCGCGCCAGCTATATTCAGCCAAAGGTCTCATGGTCGCCCGTTTCGGCGGCGCCGGCCGAAATCATTTCACATGGTCGCCGTAGCCCGGCAGCGGATCGACCACAGTGATCTGCTTGACCGGAAAATTAGAGACGATCTCGATGTCCTTCTTATGGACGATCAGCATTTCTTCGATGCGCACGCCGTAGCGGTATTTCTTGCCGTGCTGCGTTTCGAGCGCAAACGTCATGCCTTCCTGAATCTCGACCGGATGGTCGAGCGACCAGATGCGGGAAATCACCGGCGGATCGTATTGGGCCAGGCCCAGCCCGTGGCCCCACAGATTGGCCGCGGCCTGGTCTTCGTCCTCGTAACCCCAAGTCTTCATCGCCGACGGCCATTTCATCGCGATGTCGCGCGTGGTGGCGCCGACCTTCACGGCGCCGATCGAGTCGTAGAGCCACTTCAGCGCGGTCGCGTAAGTGTCTTTCTGCTCCTTGCTCGGCTCCTTGCCGACACAATAAGTGCGGTAGTAGCAGGACTTGTAGCCGTTCCAGGTCAACGCGGCCAAATCCATGAATACGATGTCGCCGGGTTGGATGATGCGATCGGAGAAGTTGCGCCAGTTCGGCCAGGTGTTGGGGCCGGAGGAGACGATGACGTCCTCGACGTCTTCCATGCCGGGAATGTTGTAGAGATATTGCATCAGGTGCGCGGTGACCTGGTTTTCGGTGATGCCGGGGCGCAGGAACTTCATGCACTCCCAATGCGTCGCGTCGCCGATGGCGCCGACGATGCGGAAGCACTCCTGTTCGTCGGGGCTTTTAACCGCGCGCGCGTCCATCATCGGCGTCATGCCGTCGACCCAGTCGATCTTCTCTTCCTTGAAGATGTTGAGCATGTTGATGTCGATGAAGTCGCAGCCGAGTTTTTCTCCGGCGACGCCATTGTCCTTCATCGCCTGCTTCACGGCCTTGGTGAATTTCTTCACCTGCTGGGTCGCGGCGGGGCCGGCGGCGCCTTTGATCCAGGCGAACGAATGGCGCACGTTCTCCTTCGGGATCCAGGGCGAGTGCCGCTCGATCTGAAAGCCGAGGTCGCCCTGCTCGAACAGCACCGGACGGCCGTCGCCGCACAGCATGGCGTAACGCAGGCCCGGTTTGAGCCGGTTCCATCCGGGCGTCAGTGTGCCCGTGATGTAGCGGACGTTCTCGTCGTACATACACAGCAGCGCGCCGAGCTTGTGCTTCTTCATCATCTGCCGGGCGCGCTCGATGCGATATTCGCGCAAGCGGTCCCAGTTGACGCGCTGTTGCCAGTCGAGACCGGCAATGCCGAAATTTGCTGTGCCCATGTGCTTCTCCCCGGCGGCTCCGCGGCTTACGCCGATCGCAGTGTCACGCATCATGGTATGCGGATGGCCATTCTCAAAGAAATGATATAATCTGGCATTCCCTATCAGTTTTTCTAATATGTCACATGTACAACATTCCCCTCCGGCAGGTCCGGGCCGTTATTGCCGTGTGCGAGGAAGGTTCGTTCACCCGGGCCGCTGCGCGTGAGAACGCCACTCAGTCCGGCATCTCTCAGCATGTCGCGGCGGCCGAGCGCGCGCTTGGCGTCAAGCTGTTTGCGCGTTCGCCATCCGGTGTGACGCCGACGCCTGCCGGGCAGCGCTACTATCGGCGTTGCGTCGAGGCGGTCGGACAACTCGACAGCGCCGGCGAGGAGGTTCGCGCCTTCGCTTCGCGCGTCACCGGCGACCTGCGCATCGGCATGATTCCGACCCTGACGCGCGCCGCGGTAGCGCCGGCCTTGGAAAAATTCGTGCAGCGTTACCCGGACGTGCGGCTGCATATCGTCGAAGGATACAGCGGCGCGCTCACCGACATGGTGCAGAACGGCGACCTCGATTTTGCCGTGGTGCCCGCGACGGAGGGCCGAGTCGGATTGAAATCGCGCTTGATCGTGCGCGACCGCGAGATGCTGGTGTCGAACGTGCGCAGCGGGCTGAAGCCGTTCGCGCCGGTGCGGCTGAAAGAGTGCGGGCCGCTGAAGATCATTCTTCCCGGCCGCAACAACGTGCGGCGCCGCAATATCGAGGTCTATTTCGAAACCCACGGTATCGAGGTCGCCGGGATCATCGAGATGGACGCCATGATCTCGACGCTGCAATTCGTGCTGTGCTCCGACTGGGTCGCCATCCTGTCCGGCCTGATCTGCTACGCCGATATCGGCCGCGCGATTGGCCGCGTCATCTCGCCGATCTATGATCCGCCGCTGATCGCCGAATTCGTGGTGATCTCGCCGGCGCGGCGCACGCTGCCGACTCAGGCGCAATTGTTCCTCGAAATTCTGGAGGCCGAGATCGCGCGCATTCAGGATGTCTGGGCGCAGACCATCCCGCCCGCGGTCTTTCCGATGCGGCCGCGCCGCGCGGCTCGGTAATTCGCCGCCGGGATTCGATACAGAGTTCCAATCCGGAGAAGAAGCATGACGACGATCACACGCCGTAATCTCGCGCGCGGCGGCGCCGCAGGAATTGTTGGAGCCATCGCCGCTCCCGCTCTCGCGCAAAGCGGCAAGCTGCACTGGCGCATGGTTACGTCATGGCCGAAGCGGCTGCCCGGTCCGGGCATGTCGGCAGAACGGGTCGCGCAACGCATCGCCGCGCTCACGGGCGGGCGGCTTACAGTCACGGTCTATGCGGCCGGCGAGATCGTGCCGGCTTTCGAGGTGCTCGATGCCGTCGGCTCCGGCGTTGCCGAGTTGGGCCACACTGCCTCGTTCTATTGGCAGGGCAAAGAGCCGGCCGCTTCGTTCTTCACCACCGTGCCGTTCGGCCTTACGCCGAACGAGCACGTCGCCTGGATCGGCGCCGGCGGCGGTCAAGAATTGTGGGATGAGCTTTACGCGCCATTCGGCGTCAAGCCGTTCATGGGCGGCAATACCGGCGTATGCATGGGTGGCTGGTTTCGCCGCGAGATCAAAAGCCGCGACGATGTGCACGGTCTGAAAATCCGTTCATTGGGCCTGGGCGGCGAAGTCTACCGCCGGCTCGGCGCCATTCCGCAGACCACGGCGCCCGGCGAAATCCTGGTCGCGCTGCAATCCGGCGTGCTCGATGCCGCCGAGTTCGTCGGCCCGGGCTCCGACATTGCGCTCGGCCTGTTCCGCTTTGCGCCATTCTATTACGGGCCTGGCTTCAACAAGCCCAACGGCACCGGCGAGTGCATCGTCTCCTTGAAGGCGTGGCAGGCGCTCGATGCCGAGCTGAAGGCGATCGTTACTGTCGCGTGCGCGGCGGAAGCCTCGTTCGCGCTTGCCGAGATGGAGCGGCTCAATATCGAGGCGCTGGCGGCGCTGACCACGCGCGACAAGGTGCAGCTGCGCACATTTCCGTCCGACCTGATCGCGGCGGCGCGGCGCGAGGCGGATGGCGTGCTCGGCGAACTGGCCGGTAAAAGCTCAGGCGCCCGAAAGGTGCGGGACGCCTACGTGGCATTCCGTGACAAGATCGCGCCGTGGTCGCGCATCTCGCTGCAGGCGGTTTTGGAGGCGAGGGAAGGGTAAGAATTGCCGGGGGCCGGCATCGATGTCGGACTGTGGCACCCTTACGGCAAACTCGTCTGGGATCACGAATTGAATCCGGACAATCGCCTTGTGACGGCGATCGAGCCGGAGATTGCGTTCGCGCCCGCGTTCACGACGCCGGCTGTCGGCTTGGGGTGCGATCGGGCAACGGCGACGGTCGGGGCCGCCACTGTGAAACTCGGAGGAAAAATTGAACACGATCGCCGATGCGATCAACGCGTTCGTCGGAAGCCGGGAATTATTTACATCTCGTTCCGACGAGACGCGCATTTGATAGGGAGTTGCCCGGATAGGCGGAGGTATCTGTGAAGCCGCCGCTGGGGTTCTGCGACCCCGGTTGTCGGGAACTCATGCAAGGCGTAAATTGTTGGCATGAGCGGACCAATCGTTTCTCGCGATCCAGAAATTATGGGTGGGACGCCTGTGTTCCTTGGAACCCGCGTGCCTCTTCAAGCTCTCCTCGATCATCTCGAGGCTGGCGACTCGATCGATGAATTTCTCGAAGGCTTTCCAACGGTCACCCGCGAGCAGGTGATGATCTTTCTGGACCAGGCCAGGGACAAGCTCATCGAATCGGTCTCGTGAGATTCTGTTGGACGAGCGCGTGGACTGGCGCCTGTCGCGATCTATCGCGGGCCATGAAATCAAGACCGTCGGCGAGATGGGTTGGGCTGGGTTTAAGAATGGCGAATTGCTTACCGCAGGCGTCCAGGCCATTTCGACGTTTTGTCACGGTTGATCAGAACCTCGTCTTCCAACAGAAGATCGGGGGATTCCCGATCCGGGTCGTTGTTCTGCAGGCGAAAGCTAACAGGCTCGCCAACCTTCTGCCGCTGGTGCGACACCTCCTGGCGGCGCTCGATTCGGCGAGGCCCGGTGCTGTCACAATTGTCAGTGAGTGACGCGGAAGCCGTCACTTCTTGAATTTCACGATCTTCTGCCGCTGCTCGCCCAGTCCATCGATGCCGAGCGTCACCACGTCGCCGGCTTTGAGAAATTTCGGCTCGGGCTTCATGCCGAGCCCCACGCCGGGCGGTGTGCCGGTGATGATGACGTCGCCCGGCTCCATGACGAAATACTGTGAGCACGCCCACACGATATGGCGGCAGTCGAAGATCATCGTCGAGGTGTTGCCGCGCTGGCGCTTTTCGCCGTTGACGTCGAGCCACATGTCGAGGCCTTGCGGATTCTTGAGCTCGTCCTTGGTGACGAGCCACGGGCCCAGCGGGCCGAAAGTCTCGCAGCCCTTGCCCTTGGTCCACTGTCCGGCGCGTTCGATCTGAAACACGCGCTCGGAGACGTCGTTGGCGAGACAATAGCCGGCGACCACGTCGAGCGCCTTGTCCTTGCTGAGATAGCGGGCATGGCTGCCGATGACGATACCGAGTTCTATTTCCCAATCGAGCTTGGACGAGTCTTTCGGGACCATGGTGTCGTCGTTCGGCCCGCAGATGCAGCTCGGCGCCTTATTGAAAATGATCGGCTCCTTGGGGATCGCCATGCCGGCCTCGGCCGCGTGATCCGAGTAATTGAGTCCGATGGCAATGAAATTGCCGACCTTGCCGACGCACGGACCGATGCGCGGCTTGCCCTTCACCAGCGGCAGCTTGTCGGGATTGAGCTTGCGCAGCTTGGCAAGCCCCTTGGGCGACAGCGCATCGCCTGCGATGTCGGGTACGATTTTGGACAGATCGCGGACGCGCCCCTGCGTGTCGAGCATGCCGGGCTTTTCGCGGCCGGGCGCACCGTAGCGAACGAGTTTCATGAAAGTCTCCTTGGGTCGGTCGTTTTAGGTAATTCAGAGCGATTGTTGTTCAGAAGGCGCCGGGGAATCGTCCCCCATCGATGAGCAGGTTCTGTCCGGTGATGTAGCCGGCCTGCGCTGAACACAGGAATGCGCACGCCGCGCCGAATTCGTCGGCTGTGCCGAGACGCCGCGCCGGGACCGATTCGATGTTTTGCTTGAGGGCTTCCTCATAGCTCGTGCCGCGCTTCTGAGCACTCGACTGAGCGTTGGAGCGAAAGCGGTCGGTGTCGAAAATGCCCGGCAGCAAGAAATTGATGGTGACGTTCGAGGCCGCCACCGAGCGCGCCACACCGGCCAGGAATGCAGTCAGGCCGGCGCGTGCGCCCGACGACAGATCGAGGCCGAACAGCGGCATCTTCACCGAGCCCGAGGTGATGTTGATGATGCGGCCGAACTTTTTCGCGACCATCGGGTCGATCGCCTTCTGAAGAAGTTCCACGGCGACGATCATGTTGCCGACGACGCCGTCGATCATCTTCTGCCGGTCGAGGTCGCGGAAATCGCGAAACGGCGGTCCGGCATTGTTGTTGACCAGGATGTCCGGCTCCGGGCAGGCGGCGAACAGCGCCTTTTGACCGTCCGGCGAGGCAACGTCGGCGGCGACCGCCGTGATCTTGGCCCCGGTTTCCTTGCGCAGCGCGTCCGCCGTGGCGGCGAGGCGGTCCTTATCCAGACCGTTGATCACGACCTCGCAGCCGGCTTCGGCGAGGCGCTGGGCGCATGCCCGGCCAAGGCCCCGGCTCGAGGCGCAGACGATGGCCTTCCGGCCGGCGATCCCAAGGTCCATCCCCAAATCTCCGTGCTTTGACGCGACAGCGAGGCGCGGCGCCTGTATGTGCTGTTCTCGTGACTGCATGGTGCCGAGTCAACATGGCGCCAAGCCCAACATGGTGCCAAGCCGACACCCGTTTCAGGCCTTTCCTCCGCCAGATGCCGCTGATCCCCGACGTCTCCCCCCTTCAACTCGGCCTGATTATCGGGCTGGCGACCTTTTCTGGAATCGCCGGCGGGGTGGCGGGCTACGGCACCGGCGCGATCATGCCGCTCGTGCTGGTGCCGCTGGTCGGCGCCAAGCCGGTGGTTCCAATCATCGCCATATCGGCAATGTTCACCAATTCGGCGCGAATTGTCGCTTTCCGCAAGCGGCTCGATCTGCGGCTTGCCGCGATCGCGCTCGTCTGTGCGTTGCCGACCTGCGTGCTCGGAGCGTGGCTCTACACGCTATTGTCGGGCCGGGGCGCCGCCCTGGTGATTGGCTTGACGTTGATCGCGACGGTGCCGCTGCGCCGCATTCTGCGCCGCCGTGGCCGCCGCCTTGGTGATAAGGGCTATGCGGCCGGCGCCTTGCTCTGGGGTCTCGTCGTCGGCGGCACGACTGGATCGGGTGTGATTCTGCTCTCGCTGCTGATGGCGACCGGCCTCGAAGGCGCAGCGGTGATTGCGACCGACTCGCTGGTGTCGGTCGCCATTGGCGTCGTCAAGCTCTCGGTGTTCGGCTATGCGGGTGTGATTACACCGATCGTGCTGGCCATCGGCTGCCTGATCGGCGGGATCGGTTTTTGCTCTACCTTTATTGCCCGGCTGATTGTCGAGCGGATGCCGGTGCACGTGCATACCGCGATCCTCGACGTTGTCGTTATCGCCGGCGCCGCCATCATGATTTTCGACGCGGTGCGGCCATAAGACCTTAAGGCCATTTCACCACGGGCGGCATCGAGGACAGAATCGATTCGACATTGCCGCCGGTGCGCAGGCCGAAAATGGTGCCGCGATCGTACAGTAGATTGAACTCGACATAGCGTCCGCGGCGTACGAGCTGCTCGTCGCGCTCGGCTTCGGTCCAGGGCTTCGTGAAGTTGCGCCGCACCAGCTCTGGATAGATGCGAAGGAAGGCGCGGCCGACATCTTGCGTGAAAGCGAAATCGGCGTCGAAATCGCCCGTATCCAGCCAGTCGTAAAAGATGCCGCCGATGCCGCGCATCTCGCCGCGATGCTTCAGATGGAAATATTCATCGCACCATTTTTTGAATTTATCGTAAGGCGCGACGGCCGCATGCGCATCGCATGCGGCTTGCATGGCGGCGTGAAAGGCGGTCGAGTCGGGATCATGCTGCGTGCGCCGTCGATCGAGGACGGGCGTGAGGTCCGCGCCGCCGCCGAACCACGCTTTGGACGTGACGACGTAACGCGTATTCATGTGCACGGCCGGGACGTGCGGGTTGTGCATATGCGCGATCAGCGAAATGCCTGAGGCAAAGAAGCGCGGATCGTCGGCGGCGCCGGGAATCTCTTTGCGAAATTCGGGGGCGAATTCGCCAAACACCGTGGAGGCATGGACGCCGACCTTCTCGAACACGCGGCCCGTCATCATCGCCATGACGCCGCCGCCGCCCGGCCCGCCCGCATGGTCGGTGCGATCCCACGGCGTGCGGCGGAATCGGCCCGGCGCGCGATCGGCGAGCGGTGCCGCCGCGGGAAGCGCGTCCTCCAACGCCTCAAACGCTGCCGTTACCTCGTCGCGCAGCGCCTCGAACCACGCGCGAGCCATCGCCCTTCGTTTCTCGATCTGGATGCTATCCATGCCACCTCAGAGCTGAATTGCTATTCGGCATCTATTTTTTCCGCCAGCCACACCTTGATCAGAGATTGGTACGGCACGTCGCGCTTGTTGGCGGCGACCTTGATGCGGTCGAGCAGACCCTGCGGCAGACGCAGCGAGATGGCAGTCGTCGAGAGTTTCAGATTAGGGAACTGCACGCGCCGCGCCTTGCTCCAATCGATATAGTCCGTTGAATCATGGGTTTCCCAGAATCGGCGTTCCTCGGCTTCACTGCGAAAATGGGGAACTGTCTTAAGCTTCTTGCCCATACTGCGCTCGCTCCTTTCGATTCGCATCGCGTGCCGAGATCACGCGAATTTTGGTTCCGGTGCCGCGCAAGGTAAAAGTCACGTGTAGCAGCCTGCCGTCGCTCGTTCGCCCGATCGCGTGAAAACGTGCTTCATGCTGACTATGTATTGCATCCTCTGCGACCAATAATCGGACATCTGCAAACGTCTGCTCGGCCTCGTTCTGAGTGACCGAATGTTTGTGCACGCTGTTGAAGCGGTTGCCGTCGTCCCAATCGAAGCCAGTAATTTGGCTGAGGTCGAGCATGCGTGTATATTAAGGTAATATACGGAATGCGCAAGAAGGTACCCGTTCGGGGTTGATCTCAGGTGTCCCGGGCCCGAGGTGCCCCGATCTATTTTGGCACCCCGCCCGTCTGCCGCAGCGCCTCGCCGGCCGCCATGGCGGCCGCCACCGCCACATTGAGCGAGCGCAGGCCCGGCCGCATCGGGATGACGAGGCGGGCGTCGGCTGAGTCGTGGACTTCTTGCGGCACGCCTGCCGATTCGCGGCCGAACAGCAGCATGTCGTCCGGCCGGTACGCGTAATCGAGGTAGCTGGCAGGCGCGGCGGTTGTAAACAGCAGGAGCCGGTGATTTTCCGGCCGCCGCCATGCCTCGAACGCGTGCCACGAAGTATGCCGCACCAGCGCAACGGTATCGAGATAGTCCATTCCGGCGCGGCGAAAGGCGCGGTCGGAGGTCGGGAACCCGGCAGGTGCGATGATATGCGCCTCGATCCCGAGGCAAGCGCAGAGCCGCAGAATGGTGCCGGTATTCTGCGGGATGTCGGGCTGGTACAGAGCGATGCGCATTGCGGTTTTTCACAGTGCTCGGGGCGCGGCGAAGCCACACTTGCACTGAGGCGGCAAGGGTGCCAATAGAACCACGCCGGAATGCGTCGTGCTCGGCCTCCCCCAGGCCTGTGCGACCGGACCATTCGCCACCGGTCTTCTGTCTGCCCTTCCGATTTGCGTGGGAGGGCAGGGAATGTGGCGGCCCGCAGCGCGGATGGTCGAGCGGCAAGACGTGAAGAGGGTCGGCAGGGTGACTTCAATCTCAACGGCGGAGCCAGCGCGCCGCGACTTCCGTTTCCTCACTTGCGTCATCGGGCAGCTTTTTTAAGGTTCGACAATGAGCGGACATAGCACCTATCAGCCGCAAGGCTCCTTCATGAAATGGATGGAACGGCGGCTGCCTATCGCCAGCCTCGTCCATTCATCTTTTGTCTCCTACCCGGTGCCGCGCAATCTAAACTATTGGTGGACATTCGGCGGCATTCTGGCGTTCATGCTGACCGTGCAGATCGTGACCGGCATTGTGCTGGCGATGCACTACACGCCGAACGTCACTCTTGCCTTCGATTCGGTCGAGGGCATCATGCGCGATGTCAATTACGGCTGGCTGTTGCGCTACGTTCACGCCAACGGCGCCTCGTTCTTCTTCGTCGCGGTCTACATCCATATGGCGCGCGGCATGTATTACGGCTCCTACAAGGAGCCGCGTGAGGTTTTGTGGATTCTCGGCGTCATCCTGTTCCTGCTGATGGTGGCGACGGGATTCATGGGCTACGTGCTGCCCTGGGGTCAGATGAGCTTCTGGGCCGCGACCGTGATCACCAACCTGTTCTCGGCAATCCCGGCGGTCGGCCACGGCATCGTCACCTGGCTGTGGGGCGGGTATGCGGTCGGCAATCCGACCCTGAATCGTTTCTATTCGCTGCACTACCTGTTGCCGTTTGTCATCGTCGGCGTGGTCGTGCTGCACATCTGGGCGCTGCACATGGTCGGACAGAACAATCCGACCGGCGTGGATCCGAAGGATGACAAGGACACGGTGGCGTTCACGCCCTACGCGACCGTCAAGGACGCGTTCTTCATCGGCGTGTTCTGCATCGTGTTAGCGTATTTCATCTTTTACATCCCGAACTATCTCGGCCATTCGGATAACTACATCCCGGCGAATCCGAGCCAGACGCCGACGCATATCGTGCCGGAATGGTACTACCTGCCGTTCTACGCGATCCTGCGTGCGATCCCGAGCAAGCTTCTTGGCGTGACGGCGCTCGGCGCCTCTATCGTCGTGCTAGCTTTCATGCCGTGGCTTGATACGTCGCGGGTCCGCTCGGCGAATTACCGGCCGCTGTTCCGGCAGTTCCTGCTGATCTTTTTCGCCGTTGTGATCGGTCTCGGCTATCTCGGCTCGCAGGAGCCGGTCGGCGGTTACGTGCTCGCCGCGCGCCTGCTCACCGCTTACTATTTCGGTTTCTTCTTCATCATCCTGCCGCTTCTTGGATTGTTCGAGAGAACGAAGCCGCTGCCGAATTCGATCTCCGAATCGGTACTGGGCAAAGGCGCTCAGGCTGGCACTGGAGGTCGGGCATGAGCAGGCGGAGCAGCATCGTAGCGGCGGCACTGCTGGCGGCGTCGCTGTCGGCGACCGCGGTGCCGGCCTTGGCTCAGGAGGGCGCCGCACCGCCGCGGCAGCATTGGTCGTTTGCCGGGCCGTTCGGTCAGTACGATCCGCAACAGCTGCAGCGCGGCTTCAAGATCTATCGCGAAGTCTGCTCGACCTGTCACAGCCTCAAGCTCTTGTCGTTCCGCAATCTCGCCGATCCGGGCGGTCCCGGTTTCACCGAAGCTCAGGCCGCGGCCATCGCGGCGACCTTCCAGGTCACCGACGGGCCGAACGACCAGGGCCAGATGTTCCAGCGGCCGGGCAAGATCTCCGATTATTTCCCGCCGCCATTCCCCAACGCGCAGGCCGCGGCTGCGGCGCTTGGCGGCAAGGTGCCGCCGGACATGTCCGACCTCGCCAAGGCGCGCGCCTACGAAGGGGGCTTCCCGCAATTCATCATCGACGCGTTTATCGACTATCAGGAAGATGGCCCGGATTACATTCACGCCATCATCAACGGCTACACCGCAGCTCCAGCGGGCTTCGCGTTGCCGCCCGGCGGCCAATACAACAAATACTTCCCGAGTGGCGCCATCGGCATGCCGCAGCCGCTCAAGGATGGCCAGGTGAAATACACCGACGGCACGCCTGAGACGCTGGACCAATACGGCCGCGACGTCGCGGCGTTCCTGATGTGGGCGGCGGAGCCGAAGCTCGACGAGCGCCACCGGCTCGGCTTCCAGGTGATGATCTTCTTGATCGTCCTCACGGGGCTGCTTTACTTCACCAAGAAGAAAGTCTGGCACGACGTCCACCACGACGCCTCTGTTTCGTCATAACGGGGCGAGCGGCGAGCGAACGGTATCGCGTTCGTTCGCCGGCAGTGCCGGCTCCATCAAATCCAGAATCGTGACGATCAATACAGGCGCGGGTCCATCAGGGCGCAGCGCCGTATTGATTTGCCCGCCGGCGGTTAGCCCGTTGCGCCCGCCGCTGTGGTCCGCCACAGTGCTGACGACACCATGCGCACATTTGCCGAGGGGATGAGGCTCGAACGATGATTACTGCCGCGATCGAGAATGACCTGAAGGCTGCGATCCGCTCGATCCCGGACTACCCCAAGCCGGGGATCATGTTTCGCGATATCACGACGCTGCTCGGCAACGCGCGCGCGTTTCGCCGTGCGGTGGACGAACTGGTGCAGCCCTGGGCCGGCGCCAAGATCGACAAGGTCGCCGGCATCGAGGCGCGCGGCTTCATCCTCGGCGGCGCGGTGGCGCATCAGGTATCGGCCGGTTTCGTTCCGATCCGCAAGAAGGGCAAGCTGCCGTTCAAGCGCGTGAGCATCGGCTACTCGCTCGAATACGGCATCGACGAAATGGAGATGCACGAAGACGCCATCGAGAAGGGCGAGCGCGTGATCCTGGTCGATGACCTGATCGCGACCGGCGGTACCGCCGAGGCCGCCGTCAAGCTGTTGCAGCAGATCGGCGCCAACGTGCTTGCCGCCTGCTTTATCATCGACCTGCCGGATCTCGGCGGCGCAAAGAAAATCGAAAAACTCGGCGTGCCGGTGCGCACGCTGATCGCCTTCGAGGGGCATTAGCGCGTCAAGTGGCGCTCGAGTCAGAAATCATCTGGGAGGATAACCGTGCCGGCTGCAATGCAAGGTGAACTGCAGGGGACTGTCTACCGCTTCAAGTTCGGCGAATTCGAAATCGCCACGATTCTCGACAGCAAGGCGATCCGCGAGGGTCTGCATCTGAGCTTTGGTTCGGAGCATTCCGCCGAGGAGGTGAGGGCGCTGTGCGCGGCCAACGGCATCGATTCAAACCGTTACGTGCATCCCTTCACGCCCACTGTGGTCAATACCGGCAAACAGGTGGTCCTGTTCGATACCGGCAACGGTTTTCTACGCCGCGATTTCGAACAGTTGCGCGGCCGCGGCGTCGACGGTCACCTGCGCGAACGGCTCGGGGAGGCCGGTTATCAGCCGGGCGACATCGATATCGTGGTGACCACCCACGGCCATCCCGACCACATCGGCGGGTTGTCGGACGGCGGAAAGCCGGTCTACCCGAATGCTCGCTACGTTTTCGGCGCGGCCGAGTTCGATTTCTGGAAGCGCGGCGAGAATGTGCGCGAGGCGCGCAAGTTCAATCGCGAATTGTTCGTCAAGCTTGCGGTGCCGTTCGGCGAAAAGGCAACATTCATCAAGCCGGGCGACGAAGTGACGCCGGGCATCCACGCCGTCGATATCATGGGCCATTCGCCCGGCATGCTGGCCTTTCACGTCGAAAGCGCCGGCAAGCGTCTCCTGATCTGGGCCGACACCTGCAATCATTATGTCATCGGCGTGCAACGACCGGATTGGACCCTCGATGTCGATGACGATAAGGAGAAAGCTGCGGCCACGCGCAAACGCATCCTCGACATGGCGGCGACCGATAAACTCATTGTCGCCGGCTACCACATGCCGTTTCCGGCGCTGGGCATGATCGAGAAGGGGCCGGGCGGCTATCGCTGGACGCCGGTGAGTTATCAGCTTAGTCTGTAAACTGGAGGCGGAGCGGCGTCATGGCCGATCATGTTGAAGGTCCGTTGTATTACGAGCGCATGGGCCGTACCGGCCCCGTCATGGCGTTCGTCCATCCCAATCCGATGGATCAGTCGTGCTGGATCTTTCAGATGGCGCACCTGTCGACGTGGTACCGGTGTATCGCCATCGATATCCCCGGCTACGGCCGCTCGCCCAAGGCGACGCCGGGCTTGACCATGTCGGACATGGCGCAGGCGTGCTGGGAGGCGATCGACGACGCAATGCCGGGCGAACGCGCCATCCTGGTCGGCTGCTCGGTCGGCGCCGCTATCGTGCCCTACATGCATCACCTGCGGCCGCAGCGCACCGCCGCGCTCGTGCTCTGTGGCACCGGCTACAGTCCGAATAAGGAGCACGCGCCCAAGCGCATCGCCGGTTATACGGCGGGCGGGATCGATTACCGCTGGGACTTCACGTTCGAGGACCTCAGCCCGGCCTTCGGCGCGACGCCACTCGCGCATTATTTCGCGCAGATGTTTACCGAGCGGAACGCGCAAGCCGATCTTCAGTCGATCATCTATCAGTTCCAGGCCGCGGCAATCCCCGATGCCGAGGATCATCATTCGCGCATCGCCTGTCCGACGATCATCCTGACCGGCAGCGAGGATGGCGCGCATCCGCGCGCGGCGGCGCTGAAGGCCCGTATTCCCGGTTGCGAGATGAAGATCCTCCACGGCGCCGGTCACGCCTGCCAGATCGAGCAGCCCTGGCTGTTCGACCGCTACATGGTCGAATTTCTCAAGAAGCATGACCTGTTTCCATCGGAGCGCGGGCCGCGCTAGTACCCGGCATCTGAAGTGACTGAGTCACGTTTGCACTATCGTCACGTTCGGCTTCGTGATTCAACAGCAAGATGATACCTGATGCGATCGAGGT
>Ga0208849_1000827_pt1 | contig 25637 bp, 16 predicted proteins | sample NGESurdeep072012_10_FD_184470 | JGI IMG/M metagenome (GOLD analysis project Ga0208849, IMG submission 184470) | Arctic peat soil microbial communities from Barrow, Alaska - NGEE Surface sample 53-3 deep-072012 (SPAdes) | ecosystem: Environmental > Terrestrial > Soil > Wetlands > Peat ... | reverse complement strand
GCTCCCTGGCGAATTGGGGTGTTGTTCTCGCGCACTGGCTTTATGTCAGTTATCGAGGAGACCCAACTCCAGGGTACCTTGCTTGGGATAGAAGAGATCAATTCCGCCGGCGGTGTTAATGGCCGCGAGCTTGTGCCCGTTGTATACGATCCGGGTTCTGATTCGGTTGCATGCGGTCATTTTGCCAAACGGCTGATGATTGAAGATGACGTCAGCACCATCTTTGGATGTTACACCTCATCAAGTCGCAAAGCAGTATTGCCCGTTGTCGAGCGTCTCAATGGGCTGCTCTGGTACCCAACCCTTTATGAAGGGTTCGAGGCATCGCCAAACGTAATCTACACTGGCGCAGCGCCAAACCAGAATAGTTTGGCGTTGTGCCGCTATCTGATCGATAATTATGGCAGCCGTTTTTATTTTGTTGGTTCAGACTACATTTATCCACGCGAGTCGAACCGCGTCATGCGAGAACTCCTAAAGGAAAATGGAAGCTCGGTCGTCGGCGAACAATATCTCAGCTTGCGTGCGCGACCGCAGGACTTTTTGCCCATCATACAGGACATTCGTAGAACGCAGCCGGATGTCATTTTCTCAACGGTCGTGGGCGGTGGCACCGCATATTTTTACCAGGCCTACAAGGATGCGGGCCTCGACCCGCGCAAGATGCCGATCGCCAGTCTCACGACAACCGAAGCCGAAATTCGTGCCATGGGTTTTGACGTCGGAGAAGGGCATATCACGGCGGCACCATATTTTCAGGGTGTCGCGGGAGAAGCGAATGCTTCTTTCGTTGCTCGTTACAAAAAGCGTTTTGGTGATGATGGATCAACGAACATGTGCGTTGAGGCTTCTTATTTTCAGCTATATCTATTCGCGAAGGCGTTGGAACAGGCGAACACCCTCGATACAGAAGTTTTGCGCTCGATGGTGCTTGGAACTAGTTTTGATGCCCCGCAAGGCGCGGTGACGGTCGATCCAATATCTGGTCACACTGACCTTTGGACGCGCATCGGCCGAGCCAACCGATGCGGACAGTTCGATATTATCAACCAGTCGCAAGCAGCGGTTCGCGCCGATCCATTCTTGATCGGCTACGGTCGTGCGACCGCGCAGACAGGATGAGAGGCGTATGAGCGAGATGCTTCGCAAGTCGAACGATAATCGAGAACAGAGCGGCCACCGTGATCATGGCGGCCGTAAATCGATCCTGCAGGAACTCGCGGGCCTGACCGTCGTTGTGGTCGCTCCCGGGGACGATCAGACGCCGTTACTGATCCGGGAATTGCAGCGTTTGCGCATAACGCCTCGCCAGGTGTGGCCCATGCCGGAGAGTGTTCCCAGCGACGCCGATCTTATCTACTGCGAATATTCCATTGATCTTGCGCTACGACTACCATGGATCCCAGGCGACGCGCGTGCTGCGCTCGTTGTGATTCTTCCAAGCGTCGAGCCGGTCCAGCCCGATGCACTTGCAAATGCGACGCCCGATGCTGTGCTCTCGCGTCCCTTCACCTCGAATGCGGTCGTGTCGAGTTTGATTTTGGCGCGCAGTCAGTTTCGCTACGAGCAACGTCTGCGCAGCAAGATAGAGCGACTGGATGAAAACCTCCGCTCGATGCGCACCGTTGAGCGTGCGAAGGCCATTTTAATGGAGACGCGGCGTATGCCCGAAAATGAAGCATATGCATTCATCAGAAGACAGGCGATGGATCGACGTGTCTCCGCAAGCTCGGTGGCTGGAGCCATCGTTGACTCTTTTGAATTGCTTGGCTACAATGATCGTCGTTAATCTCCAATAATGGAGATTGGCGGCAACATTGCCGCCGACTTTAAATCGGCAAGAAAGCCCTCCCTGTGCTCGTGTCTGCGAGCATCGGGAGGGCTTTTTTGTTTTTGATGCAGGGAGAGGTGGCTATGAAGATTACGCGAAGATCCTTGGTAAAAAGCGCGGCGGCACTCGGCGCATTTGCGGGTGCAGGCTTTCCACATGTCTGGGTCAAGAATACCGACCTAGCCGTTGCGGCGAACGGTGAGATCAAGGTGGGCGTGCTGTTTTCGTTGACAGGCACCACCGCCATCATCGAGGAATCCCTTAACAAGGCGACGATCCTTGCGATCGAGGAAATCAACGCGGCCGGCGGCATCAAAGGCATGAAGATCGTGCCTGTCATTGAGGATCCGGCATCCGACCCGGCGACATTTTCAGAGAAAGCGCGCAAGCTCGTCGTGGGCGATAAATGCGTCAGCGTGTTTGGTTCGTACACCTCGGCGAGCCGCAAAGCGGTGCTTCCTGTCTTCGAGCGCCAGAACAATCTCTACTGGTATCCAACCCTCTATGAAGGACGCGAGTGTTCGAAGAATGTCATCTATACGGGCGCCGTTCCTAATCAGCAGCAAGACGACTTCGTGCCATGGTTGATCAAGAAGTTTGGACCGAAGTTCTATCTTATCGGCTCCAACTACATCTATCCGAAGGAAGAGAATAATTATTGCAAAAAGCTGCTGGAGAAACATGGCGGTCAAGTCGTGGCGGAGGAATATGTCCCGCTCGGACATTCCGAATTTTCCTCAGTGATCAATAAGTTTCGCTCGGCGCAGCCAAACGTGATCTTTTCGACCGTCGTCGGAGACTCGGTCGTCGCATTGCATCGTCAGTACCGCGCGGCGGGGCTCGATCCAGAAAAGATGCCGATGGCAAGTTTGACAACCTCCGAGAATGAGATCGCAGCCATGGGTGGTGAAGCCGCGGCCGGCCACTTCACCTCCGCACCCTACTTCATGGTGCATAAATCGCCAGAAAACGAAAAATTCGTCGCCGCTTACAAAAAGCGCTGGGGTGCGGACAAGGTCACGCATTTTGTGTCGGAGTCGTGTTACTTTCAAACGTTCCTTTTCAAGCAAGCGGTGGAAAAGTTGGCGGTGAGCGATATTACACCACCGAATATCCGCGATGCAGTCAAAGGGGCGGAAATGATCGCACCTCAAGGCAAGGTCCGCATCGAACCGGCAAATTTGCACACATGGCTATGGCCGAAGATTGCGGAAGCCAAGTCTGACGGTCAGTTCGAGATTCTCGTGCAATCATCGGAGTGGCGCAAGCCGCTGCCGTACGCCGCCTATCCCGGCCAAGTCTGCACCGAAAAAGGTCTAACGCAGACCTGATCAGTATCAATTCGATTTGCTCCGACGGGCACCGCCCGTCGGAGCAATGGAGGCATTGGCCTCCGGAGCTTCCTTGCATGGATCAATTCGTTCAACAGATCGTCACCGGGCTGAGCATAGGTTCAATCCTGTTGCTGGTCGCGCTTGGATTGTCGATTATCTACGGCTCAATGGGCATCATCAATCTCGCGCATGGCGAGTTTGTAATGCTGGGCGCCTATGCCGCCTGGACATTTCAGCATTACCTCGGTCTTGGTTTGCTTGAGAGCCTGGTGCCGATTTTCCTTGTCGTCGCAATTTGTGGCTGGCTCATCGAGCGCTACGTGCTCAGCTTTTTGAACAATCGGCCGCTCGATACCATTCTAGCGACGTGGGGTGTCGGGATCATCCTGCAGCAGGCGGTGAGGCTGCTGGTCGGCGGGGAACTGCGCTATGTGCAATTGCCCGACTCCTTGTCTGACAGCACCGAATTGCTGGGCGTTCAAGTTCCTGTCTATCGAATCTTTCTTTTCTTTGCGGCTTTGGCGCTGTTTGCGCTGACCTGGCTTCTCATGAATAGAACGATGGTCGGAATGAAACTCCGGGCCATCATACAGGATCGCGCGATCGCCGCCTGCTTCGGCGTCAACGCAAGACGCGTTTATGCGCTGACGTTCGCCTACGGGGCAGGGCTCGCCGGCTTGGCAGGGGCCTTGGTTTCGCCACTGAAAAGCGTTTCACCCGAAATGGGCACCGGCTATGTAGTCGATGCATTCATGGTCGTGGTGCTTGGCGGCGTTCAAAGTCTCGCAGGTACGGTGTTCAGTTCTTTCATTCTCGGTGAATTATCAGGCGGTATCGCGTTCTTGGAGAACGACACGGTCGCCAAGGCCATGGTTCTGCTTGCGATCGTTGTTCTCATCCGTTTTCGTCCAGAGGGTCTGTTCACGACCCATGTGCGTGCCTGAAGAAGGATTACGCACCTATGGCAACTAAAAACTCTCCTGATGCTCGCGGCGGCTATCGTCTTGGTCTGCAACTCGCACCGATCATTATCGTTTGTGCGCTGGTCTTTCTGGTTCCCGTGTTCCTCGATAACGACTTCCTTCTCAACAAGGCGGCGCGTTATGTGGTGTTCGGCATTCTAGCGATGTCGCTGTCTCTCTCGTGGGGGTATGCCGGAATCCTGAATCTTGGACAGGCAATGAGTTTCGGGCTTGGTTCCTACGCGCTTGCCATGGCGCTGAAGCTGAAGACCGTGCCGATCCAGACTGGTTCGTCCGGACTTCCGGACTTTATGGCGTGGAATAACGTCGAATCCCTTCCGTGGTTTTGGGTGCCGTTCCAATCCCTCGGTTTTGCGCTCTTTGCTGGAGTTGCGATTCCGGCGCTAGTAGCCGCGGCACTCGGCTGGTTCATGTTTCGAGGTCGTGTTACCGGCGTTTACGTCGCGATTATCACGCTCGCAACGATGGTCGTGATCAATCTCGTCATCATTGATCAACAACGCTACACCGGTGGGTTCAACGGCTTGACCGACCTAGCACAGCTCGAGGTATTTGGCATTTCTTTCGATGCCTACAGCCGCTCTACCTATTATCTCGTGGCTTGCTGCCTGACCGCGACGTTGCTGATCGCCTTTGCGTTCACGAAGAGCAGGGCGGGATTGATCATTCAGGCGATCCGCGACCATGAAAGCCGCGTTCGCTATTTCGGCTACGATGTCGCTGTCTATCAAATCTTCTCGTTCGCGCTGTCTGCCGCGATCGCCGGTCTTGCCGGCATGCTTTATACGGTCGTTATGGAGTTTGCATCGCCGACCTTTCTCGGCGTCCAGCTCAGTCTGTCAGTTGTGGTGTGGTGCGCAGTGGGCGGTCGCCAGAGTTTGGTCGGAGCCTTTCTTGGCGCGGTGCTGGTCGCCGGTATGCAGGGGGCGTTATCGGAGTCGGCAGCCTTTGTCGAAACATGGACACTCGTGATGGGCGGCCTGTTCATTCTGGTTGTCATCTTCCTGCCGAAGGGGCTTGCGGGCCTGGCGCAGACGATAAAAGCCCGGCTCGGCCGACGCGAAAGTGCGCAAGCGAATATGTCGGAACCTCTCGAGTCCACGGAGGGGCGGCTATGAGCGCTTATCTTGAACTGCGTGATGTAAGCGTCAGTTTCAACGGTTTCCGGGCGGTCAGCGATCTCAACATGAGTGTTCAGAAAGGTGAGCTGCGCTGCCTGATTGGTCCAAATGGCGCGGGTAAGACGACGGCGCTCGATCTCATCTGCGGCAAGATTAGGAGGACCTCAGGCTCAATCGTTCTGAACGGAACCGCGCTGGACCTTCTCGAGGAGTATCAGATCGCGCGGGCGGGCGTCGGTCGGAAGTTTCAGGTTCCGAGTGTCTTCAAGGAACTAAGTGTAAGCGAGAACTTGAAAGTGGCGCAGAACCGGCGTGCCGGTGTGTGGAGTAACCTTCGCTGGGGCACCGGAAAGTCCGACATCGAAAGCATCGAGAGGCTTGCCGACCTTATCGGCTTGAAAGACGAGCTCGCCAAGCCCGCTGCCTATCTCTCGCATGGTCAGACGCAATGGCTCGAGATCGGCATGCTCCTCGCGCAAGACGCCGATCTCATTCTGATGGATGAGCCCACAGCCGGCATGACTGTCCAGGAAACGCGCAAGACCGCCGACTTATTCTTGCGCCTCAAGGGCAAACACACGCTGATCGTCGTCGAACACGATATGGGTTTCGTCAAAGCCATCGGTGATCTGATCTCGGTAATGCACCTTGGCCGGGTGCTGGCTGAAGGAACAGCGGCGGAGATTGAAGTCCATCCAGAAGTGAAACGAGCATACCTCGGTTCGGGAGGCATCACCAATGCTTGAGCTCTCCCAGGTGGATGCTTTTTACGGCAACAGTCGCGCGCTGCAGGGCGTGAGTCTCCAAATAGCGGAAGGCGAGTTTCTTTCGGTGCTCGGCCGCAACGGTGTCGGTAAGACCACATTGATGCGCAGCATTCTCGGTCTCATGGACCGCGTCACTGGTCGAATGACGCTCGATGGCGTCGACATATCGGCGTTGCACACGCATCAGCGAGCGAAGGCCGGAATTGCTTACGTGCCGCAGGGTCGCGGTATCCTGCCGAACTTCACCGTGCGCGAGAATCTGATCCTCGGCACCTTCGCCACGACCAAGATGGGTGGCGATATCGATGAATGGATCTTTGACCTGTTTCCGATGCTTAAGGACTTTCTCGGTCGCAGCGGAGGCAACCTCTCAGGCGGCCAACAACAACAACTCGCCATCGCTCGTGCTCTGCTCGCAAGGCCCAAGATCATGCTGCTCGATGAACCAACTGAAGGCATTCAACCCAATATCGTCGAGCAGATCGAAGAGGTCATTACCCGCCTCAATCGCGAGCGCCGAATCACGGTGGTTCTGGTTGAACAGAATGTCGAATTCGCACGACGCGCATCTACGCGCTTCGTGTTTCTCGAGAAGGGTCGTGTCGTTGCCAAGGGAGTCGTTGCTGATCTCGGCGAGGACCTTATCCATCAGTACATGGCCGTTTAGAAGGCAGAGGATCGTCAACCAGAAGGAGTTTTCATATGTTACACGGCGATATTTCGAGCAGTAAGGATACAGTCGGTGTCGCAGTCGTAAACTACAAGATGCCGCGATTGCATACGAAGGCCGAAGTTCTCCACAATGCGCGCAACATCGCGAGCATGGTGGAGGGAATGAAGAAAGGTCTGCCGGGCATGGACCTGGTGATCTTCCCCGAGTATTCCACCCATGGCATCATGTACGATTCCAAGGAGATGTACGAGACAGCCTCGATGGTGCCCGGCGAGGAGACCGCAATTTTCGCCGACGCCTGCCGCCGTGCGAAGGTGTGGGGTGTATTTTCCCTTACGGGTGAGCGGCACGAAGACCATCCGAAGAAGGCGCCGTACAACACGCTCATCCTAATGAACGATAAGGGTGAGATCGTACAAAAGTACCGCAAGATCATGCCTTGGGTACCCATCGAGGGCTGGTATCCGGGCAACTGCACGTATGTATCAGATGGACCGAAAGGTCTGAAGATCAGTCTGATCATCTGCGATGACGGCAACTTCCCGGAGATATGGCGCGACTGCGCGATGCGCGGCGCGGAACTGATCATCCGTTGCCAGGGCTACATGTATCCTGCCAAAGAGCAGCAGATCATCATGTCAAAGGCGATGGCCTGGGCCAACAACACTTATGTCGCTGTGGCCAATGCGGCTGGCTTCGACGGCGTGTATTCCTACTTCGGTCATTCGGCGATCATCGGCTTCGATGGGCGTACGCTCGGCGAATGCGGCACCGAGGAAAACGGTATCCAATATGGGCAGTTGTCGGTGTCTCTCATTCGCGATGCACGACGTAACATGCAATCGCAAAATCACCTCTTCAAGCTCGTCCATCGCGGCTACACGGGGATGATCAACTCCGGAGATGATGTTCGCGGCCACGCGGTGTGCCCGTACGAGTTCTACAAGAACTGGATCACCGATCCGGAAGGCACTCGGGAGAAAGTGGAAGCCATGACCCGCGAGACCGTCGGAACCGAAGAGTGCCCAATTGAGGGAATTCCAACGCGCAAGACCGCTCATCGATGAGTCGTTTCGATCAAGAAGGCGGCGGCGCGTATCCACGTCGTCTCCGCCATCTCGATCTGCGGCGAAAACTCGATTGGAATGATCTAGCATACGAAAGAGATGTAACATGACATCGGTTGCGAATGTGGGTGTCGATCACACGACGGAAGAATTGATCGATCTTCTTTCCGGACATCAAGAGGGGGTCTGATATTGTCGGACGAGGCATTCTTTGTCGATCAGTACCGCATCGCCGACGAACCCTATTATCACACTGCCGGTAACGAGGTCGCCCTGTTCGATGCGGCATATGCGAGTCGCATGCCGGTAATGCTCAAAGGTCCGACGGGATGCGGTAAGACCAGATTCATTGAACACATGGCTTGGCGGCTTGATCTGCCGCTCATTACTGTCGCCTGTCACGAAGACATGACGGCTGCCGATCTTGCGGGGCGATGGTTGCTTGATCCAGAGGGGACGGTGTGGCGCGATGGCCCCTTGACCATGGCCGTGCGGCATGGCGCGATTTGCTACCTCGATGAAATTGTGGAAGCTCGCCAAGATACAACAGTGGTAATTCATCCATTGACTGACGATCGGCGCGTGCTTCCTCTCGAAAAGCTCGGTGAACTGGTGCGCGCGCATCCTAATTTCCAACTCGTGATATCCTATAATCCGGGCTACCAAAGCGTGGTCAAGGATCTTAAGGAATCGACCAAGCAACGGTTTGCGGCGTTGGACTTTGGATATCCCGAGGCGGACATTGAGACAGAGATTGTAGGCCGTGAAGCACTCATCGCCCAAGAATTGGCGCGGGTGTTGGTACAGATCGCCGAGCGCACTCGCCTTCTCAAAGGGAACGGGCTCGATGAGGGTGCATCGACGCGGATGCTTATCAACGCCGGTCGTCTGATGAAGCAGGGAGTGGACATAGAACAGGCTTGCGAAACTACGCTCGTTGTGCCGTTGACCGACGATATAGAAATTCGCAAAGCGTTGCGTGATACGATCGCGGCGTCGATACCTTGAAATCGGACAGCGCAGCCGCCGGTCAAATTGATTCGCTGGACGAATTTCGCACCCAGCGCCGGCTCACCGATATGTTTCGTGGCTATGATGATATCGAAAGTGGCTATGGGGAGTCGCATGCGAGGATTGCCGCGCGATCCGAACAGTCCGATATCAACGCCTGGCAGAAAACTGTGCTCGCCATGCTGGAGGCCAATCTCGGCTCGTCCACGCTGCACGCCTTTCTTGCCGTTACCAATCGGTGGCCTCGGGAGCGGACGGTTGCAGAGCTTGTCTTGCTCGGTCGCTCCGTACGGAACATCGGGCGTCACGCCGGGAGCGCCTGTGCGCGTACTATCCTCACTAAGTTCCCGGGAAGTCTCTGGCGCCTGCCGCAAGTCGCCGATCTCACGGTGGTCCTTTCGGCTATCGAGCGTGTCGCCGAGGCTGCACCGGAATCAGTCCAACTCGTCGCGACGCGGCTCGACAGTTTGCTGACGCAGGTCGATGCGGCTGGCTTCGATGCTTGGGCGTCGGGCGGACTGCGATCTTGCGGGTATGATGTCCACAAGCGCCGCAACTATTTCGGTCTCAATGATCCGCTCTCGTTACGTCTTCTCAGCCCAGGTGCCCGCCGCTTTGTCCAGCTGGAACGGCGGTTGATCGCCGGGCTCAAAGCGCTGTGGGATTGGCAGCCCCCGCTGCGTGCGCTCCCAGCCTTGGCCGGAACACCCGCGCCGCGAAGGGTTTCGCTAGTAGGTGGCCTTTTGCGCTTTCCGGGAAGCTTTGCTGGCGCGACAGAGGAGGCCTCTGAGTTGCTCTATCGTGCCGCCGCCGCGCACGCCGGTGCTCACTTCCGCTTTTCAACCGTACGGTTTCCGGTCGGCAAGTTAAAGGCCATTCAAATTGCGCTCGTATCACTGATTGAGGATGCACGAATAGAAACCCTGGCAATCCGCGAGCTGCCGGGACTTGCCCGACTTTGGCTACCGTTTCATGCCGCGCAACCGTTCGGCGGCACGGCTGCACCGACGCTTATGGCACGGCTTGCCCGGGCATTGGTCGACCCCACCTACGCCGACGATGATGCCTGGGTGAGAAAGGGACGAGATCTGTTCACCCTGGCTCAAGACAGGCTTGTCGATCCGGCCATCAGCCGCGAGATCGGCGGGATTTTGGGCAACGACCTCGGCCAGATGCGCGTGCAGTTCAATGCACGCACTTATGTTGTAGAACCGGCCTATCGTGACGATAACCTCGCCTTGTGGGATTTCGGCGATCATCCGGACATTTCGACGGAAGAGATCGATATTGTCGTTGATTCGGTTCGAATCGAGCGCCGCGATCAACCGGAGAGCGACCGGCAAGAGAATCAACCCCAATCAGGCGGCACAGGTCGTGCGCACTACATTGAGGCCGAGGGGCTCGATGGAATTCCGGTTGCATCCTATCCCGAATGGGATCACGCACTTGGGCTTGAGCGACCTGACTGGACCACCATTCTCGAGCGCGATGCACTGCCGGCGCACGATATGGGCGACTTTGCGCCCGACCACGATGTTATGCGGCGCGTCGATTCCATGACACGCCGTGTCTCGGTTGGCCGCCGCGCTCGCAAAAAGGGCCAGCGCGACGGGGAGATACTCGATCTCGATGCTTGCGTTGCCGCGGTCGTGGCGAGACGTTCTGGCAAAACGCCGGAGGATAGCATTTTTCAAAGGGTTATGCCCGGACCTCACGATCTTTCAATTATTTTGCTGCTCGACCTATCGGAATCGACCGCCGATCTGGACGGCAACGGTCGCTCGGTTCTTGCAGTTGAGCGTGAGGCAGCGACGATTATGGCGCAGACCATGACCTCAGCACATGAAATGCTGGCGATTCATGGTTTCAGTTCAAACGGTCGCGAGAAAGTCTACTATCACCTTATCAAGGATTTCGCAGAGCCGTTCGACGCCGTTACGCACGCGCGCCTCGCAGGGCTCCGCAGCAGTCACTCAACCCGCCTCGGCGCGGCTTTGCGACACGCCTGCTCCTATCTTAGTAACAGGCGGGCCCTCCGCCGCGTGCTCCTTGTGCTGACGGACGGGGAGCCGTCCGATACCGATGTCCCCGATCCGGACTACCTCAGGGAGGATGCTCGTCGAGCGGTTCTGTCGGCGCGCAAGATGGGTATCGATGTATTTGCTTTCGCACTCGGCGACAGCTCTTTCCGCCCGCTCGACTCCATTGTGGGCGGGAGGAGGGTGTTGCGAGTTCCCCGCATTGAAACTCTACCAGTGCGGATCAAGCAGCTTTTCGCCGAGCTGACAAAATAAGAAAATATTCCAACTGACCCTTCAGGTAGCGGAGCGAAGATCGCTGCGCTGCTGACCGCGGCCTCCAATTTGTGAGTTTGACTATTCCATAACGAAGGACCGGCGAAATCGATCGGAGGCTAAACGAAATTCCATAACCTTCGATTTGGGAAGCTCATATCAGCGGTCGGGCTAAGCGACGACCTAATTCGCGCCCTAGCACTTGCTCTGGACGCTTGGCCATTATAACGAGGTGTCGGGAAAGGCGCACGAACCCCAAATCTAATTTTTGACCGCGTGTGAACGCCCTAATGCAAGCGTGGACCCTGTTACCAAAACGCCCGCGCGCTGAGGGCGGTCAACGGTTTCCAATCTGCGCAGGAATTTCTAACGTCCAACCTGAACGCGTATTCGATTTTGGCCCCGAGCAAGGTGCTTGATAGAATTCGGCCACTCAAGCCGCAGTTCACGTCGTACAGCTTGATGGCTTCGGGGCGGAGGGCGGAAGAAACCAGGCCGCTGCGCCACGCGCGGAAAAAGAAAAAGAGCCGCCTGGCCCCCAGAACGGCTCTCAGTAGTCCTTGGCCGGGAGGAGCCAAGCGCGTGTGCGACCGTTACCTTGTTTGCCGCCATACCACGCAACGGTAGTGCTGATTCGCCTAAACAACTGTAACCCAGCTGACACACCGCTGATTTTTCAATGGGACAAATATGCCATCTTGTTCCGCACTATCTCCTCATCTCGATGACCGCTGCCGGGCGACTTTCAACTTCTCATGCGGGTCGAGGTCGGAAGCCCAAAGCCACGCGCGGGGGTACCAGTCGTGGCGGTCGTAAATCTCGCTAGCCATGGAGTTGGGGCAGGCGTCGATCCTCGGAACCCGCGGCCGCAGCGGTCTTTCGCGACTGATAGAATTCCAGAACATTCCGAGAGGTTTGGATGTTGAGACGATCGAACTCTTCTCTCATGCTATTGAGGTTTTGCGCGGAGATTCGCTGATCCTTTGCACGAAGAAACAACAACGACATTGTCGTTTCCCAAGAGAAGTCGAGGGCTTTGGCCAGAATCAGCGTCATCTCCCTGTTGTTTTCAATCAACGCACGCTCTACCACGTCGACAGGCAATGAACACAAAAGCGAGAGTCCGACTGTGGCTTCCTCGACTTTATGCGATCGTGCGTATTCAAGGATGCTTTTCTCGGTAAGCTCGCCATACCGGTGCCTGTGTGAGACGATCCGCTTTGCGGTAAAATAGTCCTTCGATGCCGGTCCGAATTTCGAATGGAGGGCGCCGGTTACATCGGTCACCGAAGACAGAATCTGACCTTCGAGATCCGGGCGTTCCTGTGCAAGCTTCTTCTTCACATCGACCGATGCTTTTGCAATCAGTTGCTGAAAAAGATGTCTTGGTATGTCTTTACGGAGGCCAAGTTGCTCGGCGAGAATTGAATCGCTCTCGGAGCGCTTGATCATGTGCAAAAAGCCGAAATCCGAGAAGCAGGCACCGTTGTTCTTCGCAACCGAATTGACAACTTCCCGGTTGCCGCGCGCTACGAGTTCGTCCGTTACCGGAATGGCAAGTGAATTTCGTTTGGATATAGCCAGGAGGTGCGACTGGCTTTTTGTTTTTACGTTGGCAACCAAGGTTCGAACATCAAGCCGCTCGGAGTGCCGAAGGATGGGGCCGGCGACATCGATCGAATCGTCAAAGGCGAGCTTGTTTACGATACTGATCGGCGCATTGTCGGTGCGAGCCAGTCGCTTGGCAAGCTGGGCACGCGCCGCCACTTCAATCTCGCTGGCCAATCGCCCGATTACTTCTCCGAACGTCCAGATTTGATCTTCGGTATACGTGCCGGCGATCAATAAGTCGGTGGTATGCCACAACGCGCGCAGCCGGCTTTCGGCCGATCCTTCCGAGACCGCATCATACAGTTCTTGTAAGAGCGAGTGGGCTTGCACCTGTTACTCCGTAGTTCTTGCTGGATTGAGCGCGATTACTACGCACATGGCACCGGAGCATAAAAACTCGCCGAAGCAAGCGCTAGATCGTGATTACGAAGTAGTAAAGTTGCCGTCTGAATGACCCCAATCTAGCGATTAATCGAAAGTTTTCGGTTAACGGTACGGAGAATACCGATCCCGCGCCAAAAATTTCCCGCGAGAAACAAACAGACTTGGTCAGGTTGAACTCGCCTTCGCAGGTCTCGAGATTCAAAGGTTCAGTATCGGATGTGGTCAATATGCTGCAGGGCGATGTGGTCGGTGGCGCTGCCATCGGTGTGGTTGATCGTGATCATCGCGTGATCACCTTGAGCGAGCGTCAGGTTGTGATCCGACTGCACAGATCCGGTGACCACTAGATCGGTCCAGCTCTGCACGATGTGGCCGTTAGGAGCCATCTCCACGATGTCGAAGCTGGCATTTTGTCCGATGTTGTGCAGGTCGACAGCATCGGTCCAACTGGGGTTGCCGTTAATTGAAGCATCGCCATTGTGGGCATTGATGAAGAACACGTGATTTGTGTCGCCGACCTCGAGGTGGAAGCTCTCGCTGACCGCGACGCCGTGGGCGTCGATTGCCGTTACGGTGATTGGATTGTTGCCGAGGTCGCCTTGGGTCGGTACGCCCGAAATGATGCCAGTATGTGCATCGATGCTGAGGCCAGAAGGCATCGATCCCGAGAACGTCAGGGTGTCGCCCGCGGCAGGCGCCGCGAAATGGCTGGAACCGTCGAGCGAGAAGTTCTGACCCTGGTAAGCCGTCTGGTCTGCAATCGTCGTTCCGGTTGGTCCGTGGTCGCCGACCTGGAGATTGAAGGTCTCGCTGATCGCCATGCCGTGGGCGTCGGTCGCCGTCACCGTGATCGGGTGGTCGGAAGGAACCGCAGAGATGGTGAACGTGCCAGCCTCGCTTGGGCTCAAAACCCCATGGGGATTGAGGGTTTCCAGCAAGTACTGACCGTTGTCATAAAATATGTTGTATTCGTAGTTGTTCGATGTGAACAGCACGCCACCGTAATCGACCAGCGGGCTGCTGCTCGCGTACAGGATGTTATCGTAAATCCAGATGCCGTCCGGACTTATCGATCCGGTTGCATGGCTGGGATTGTCGACGAGACTGCTGATCGTCGCGCCATCCGGCCCAACGACGGATCCGGTAATCCCGGTGATGTCAAATCCTCCGGCGGCATCCAGCGATTGGCTGGTCGCAAGCTGGCCGGTAACCGTGAAATTGGCGTCGAGCGACGTAAAGGTGAAATTATATTGGTGGGCGCTGCTGGTAAAGTCAGCGTCCGTCGGCATGCCGGAGATCACGCCGGTATGGGGGTTGATGCTGAGGCCGGCCGGCAAGGACGCGGAGAAGGTCAGCGCGTCGCCGGCAGCCGGAGCTGTGAAGTTGCTGGCGACGTTAAATGAGAAGGCTTGGCCCTCGAATGCGGTCTGGTTTGCAATCGCGGTTGCGGTCGGGCCGCTGTCGGCGACCTGAAGGTGGAAGGTTTCGCTGATTGCCTTGCCATGGGCGTCGGTCGCCGTCACCGTGATTGCATCGTTGCCGAAGTCGCTGTCTGTCGGGACGCCGGAAATGACGCCGGTGTGGGCATTGATGCTGAGACCGGTCGGCAATGATCCCGAGAAGGTCAGGGTGTCGCCGGCGGCCGGAGCCACGAAGTGGCTGGACACGTCGACTGAATACGCCTGGCCTTCGTAAGCCGTCTGGTCCGTGATCGCCGTTGCGGTCGGTCCACTGTCGGCGACCTGAAGGTGGAAGGTTTCGCTGATGGCCTTGCCATGGGCGTCGGTGGCCGTCACCGTGATCGAATGGTTGCCGAAATCACTATTGGTTGTAACGCCGGAAATGACGCCGGTGTGGGCATTGATGCTGAGACCGGTCGGCAATGATCCCGAGAAGGTCAGGGCGTCGCCGGCGGCAGGGGCGACGAAGTGGCTGGAGACGTCAAGCGAGAAGGCCTGGCCCTCATAGGCGGTCTGACTTCCAATCACCGTCGCGGTCGGTCCCTTGTCGCCGACCTGAAGGTGGAAGCTCTCGCTGATCGCCTTGCCATGGACGTCGGTCGCCGTCACCGTGATGGCGTTATTGCCGAAGTCTCCGTCGGTCGGCACACCGGAGATCACGCCGGTATGCGCATCGATGTTGAGCCCGGTGGGCAACGATCCCGAGAAAGTCAGGGTGTCACCGGCGGCGGGAGCCTTAAAGTGGCTAGAGACGTTGAGCGAGAAGGCCTGACCTTCGTAGGCGGTCTGACTTGCGATCACGGTCGCGGTCGGTCCTTTGTCCCCGACCTGCAGATGAAAGGTTTCGCTGATCGCCATGCCATGGGCGTCAGTCGCCGTCACTGTGACCGTGTTGTTGCCAAAGTCACCGTCGGTCGGCGCGCCCGAGATCACGCCGGTATGGGCGTTGATGCTGAGGCCGGCGGGGAGCGACCCCGAGAAGGTCAGGGTGTCACCGGCGGCGGGAGCCTTGAAGTGGCTGGAGACGTTGAGCGAGAAGGCCTGACCTTCGTACGCGCTCTGGTCCGCGATCGCCGTTGCGGTCGGGCCGGTGTCGCCGATGCCAAGGTTGAAGGTCTCGCTGATGGTCTTGCCGTGGGCATCGGTCGCCGTCACCGTGATCGGATGGCTGCCGAAATCACTATCGGTCGGCACGCCGGAAATCACGCCGGTATGGGCGTTGATGCTGAGGCCGGCGGGCAACGACCCCGAGAAGGTCAGGGCGTCGCCGGGGGCGGGAGCGACGAAGTGGCTGGCGACGTTGAGCGAGAAGACCTTGCCTTCATACGCGTTTTGGTCCGCAATCGGCGTTGCGGTCGGGCCAGTGTCGCCGATGCCAAGGATGAAAGTCTCGCTGATCGTTTTGCCATGGGCGTCGGTGGCCGTCACGGTGATCGAATGGTTGCCGAAATCACCGTCCGTCGGCACCCCCGAGATCACGCCGGTGTGGGCGTTGATGGTGAGCCCCGCGGGCAGCGATCTCGAAAACGTTAGCGTATCGCCAGCGGTCGGAGCCGCGAAATGGCTGGACACATCGAGGGAGAAGGCCTTGCCTTCGTAGGCAGTCTGGCTCGCGATCGCCGTCGCCGTCGGGCCGCTGTCGTCGACCCCGAGGCTAATACTCTCGCTGATCGCCTTGCCGTGGGCGTCGGTCGCCGTCACCGTGATGACGTTGTTGCCGAAGTCGCCGTCGGTCGGCAACCCCGAAATCACGCCGGTGTGGGCGTCGATGCTGAGACCGGCGGGCAACGAACCCGAGAAAGTCAGCGCGTCGCCGGCCGCAGGTGCCGCGAAGTGACTGGACACGTCCAGCGAGAAGGGTTTGCCTTCATACGCGCTCTGGTCTGCGATCGTCGTTACGGTCGGGCCACTGTCGTCGACTTGCAGGTGGAAGCTCTCGCTGATTGCCTTGCCGTGAGCGTCGGTCGCCGTCACCGTGATGACGTTGTTGCCGAAGTCGCCGTCGGTCGGCACCCCCGAAATCACGCCGGTATGGGCGTTGATGCTAAGACCGGCGGGCAACGAACCCGAGAACGCCAGCGTGTCGCCGGCCGCGGAAGCTGCAAAGTGGCCGGAGACGTCGAGCGAAAAAGCCTTGCCTTCGTAGGCGGTCTGGCTCGCGATCGCCGTTGCGGTCGGGCCGCTGTCTTCAGTCCGCAGGATGAACGTCTGGCCGGTCACGTTGCCGTGGACATCGGTGGCCGTCACTGCGATCGGGTCGTTGCCGAAATCACTGCCGGTCGGTACCCCCGAAATAACGCCGGTGTGGGCATCAATGCTGAGGCCGGTGGGCAGCGAAGCTGAGAACGTCCAGCTATCGCCGGTGATCGGAGCCACGAAATGGCCGGAAACGTCGATCGACAAAACCTGGCCTTGGTAGGCAGGTTGGTTCGCGATCGGGCCGCTGTCGCCGGCTTCGTGGTGCAACGGCTTGCTGACTGGCGCGTGCGACGCGTCCGCACCCACCGAACCGCTTGATCCGGATTGTCCGGATGAATGGAACGGCCGGTAGGTGTCCTCCACGCCGTGATGCAGGTTAGGGTTGGTGAGATCATAACCGCCGTGACGGCCATCGCCGTCATCGCGCCCCGGCATGCTTTCTGGCTTCCGGGCAGTTTTGATTTCAGGATCGCCTAACAGATCCAGCAGCACATCATTATCCGGCATCTGACACCTGTCCTGTCGTCATGACCGACGGCATTTCGGTGTCAACCTAACAAGATATCTATTAAATCTGTACCAAGCGATCCCGCACAGCGGGAGGTGGCTGTTAACCGGATGGTAACGACCTAAACCGCACCCGGTCGCCGAGTCATTTTGCCAACTTAACGTCACGCTAACAGATTCAGTTAATAGTTATCGGACATTTAAACGTCTTACCAGCGTGCCAGTTGTGTTGCTTAAAAAGTTTTCCAGCGGCTTTCCCTTGCCGGCGTGGCGGCGTCCGGCCCGGCGCAACGACGACCCGTCGCGTAGCGGCCGGATCGGGTTCGTATCGATCGGCGACGGTCAGCGCGTTCGTGAACCAGCGGTCCCGATCGCGGTCATATTTGCATCCTTTGCCATCAATCTGCTGGCCCTCGCGCTCCCGCTGTCGATCATGCAGGTCTATGATCGAATTATCCCGAATCATTCCCTGGCAACTCTCGCATACCTGTTCTTGGGGCTCACGCTTGCGATCGCGATTGATTTTGTCTTGAAGACCTCAAGATCAGCGCTGTTGTCCTGGCACGCGACACAATTCGTGACAAAGGTGGAGAACGAAGGCGTCTCCCGCTTTCTGCGAGCTCCTAACGGAGCATTTGAACGCGATCCTGCTGCGGTGAACCTCAATCGCTATGCCGCCGCGGCAGCGCTGGGCGACTATCACAGCGGTCAGGCGCGACTGGTCGCGATCGACCTGCCTTTCGTGGGTATCGCGCTGATCGTGATGGCGATCGTCGGCGGCACGATGGTGCTGGTTCCCGCCGTCCTGTTTTTCATTTTTGCCGCTCTGGCGATCGGTCGTGCGCGTGCATTCCGGCAGATTCTCGATTCACGTGCCGCGCAGGATAACCGGAAGTACGACTTCATCGCTGAAGTTCTGGCCGGGATACATACCGTCAAGGTGATGGCGATGGAGCCCCAGATGCAGCGGCGCTTCGAGCGACTGCAGCAGGCGGTCGCCGAAACGACGATGGCATCGATCCTGACCGGTCAGGCCAACCAGACCTCCGCGCTGCTTTTTGGCAGTATCTCGCAGCTCGTCGTGGTCGCGATCGGTGGTGCGCAAGTCATCAACGATCACCTCACCATGGGCGCTTTGGCCTGCTGCACCATGCTGTCAGGCCAGATCCTGCGGCCGCTTCTGCGCGCCATCTCGCTTTGGTCCGAGAAGGAAAGCGTCGAGCATCGCCGCGTCGAGGTTGGGTCAATGTTGGAGCTGCCCGTGGCTGAGCGCGGCCCTGCGGATCAGCCCAACGTCGGCGGCGATATCCGGTTTGAGAACGTTGCCTTCAAATATGACGCTTCGACCAATCCCGGCTGGAAAGTTGCTGACCTGTCAATCAAGGCCGGAACGATCGTCGGCGTCAAAGGCAAGGATGGTTCCGGTCGAACCACGTGCTTGAAGCTGATTCAGGGCGACGTCATACCAAACTCGGGCCGCGTGACTATTGGCGGTGTCCCCACCACGGAGGCGAATTTCTTGGCGGTACGACCATGGATCGCCTATGTGGGAGCGGCCCCGGTGATATTCTCCGGCACGATCATGGAGAATCTCACTGTCTTCAGCCCGGAGAGACGTGATTTCGCACGCAAGATGTCGCAGCTGATTGGCCTTGAAGCCATCATCAACCGGCTTCCGGACGGCTACGAAACGATGCTCGGTCGCGGGATCGGCGACGACTTGCCGATGTCGATAGCTCAACAGGTGAATATCGTGCGTGCCCTGACCAACAGGCCCCGCATACTCGCGCTAGACGAAGCCAACATGGTTCTCGACGCGATAGCAGAGCCCGCATTGATAAGAGCACTCGAGACGCTGCGCGGCTATCTGACCGTCATTGTTGTAACCCACCGTCCGTCACTGCTCGCCCTGTGCGACCGTCTTATCGTCATTGAAGACGGTGCAGTCACATGGTCGGTCGTGGCGCTGGCCGTCCCTGATCGGGTGGCGTCATGACAACCCAGGGCAGCGTCGTCCCCGCTATTGGCGAGGCGGGACCGGGCACGGATCGGGAAAGACCCGAAAATCCGGTTCACGCAAGCCTGGCCAGGATTGCCGAGGAATTTGCCGGGCCTGCGGATGAGCCGCTATCCTCCGAAATCCCGCTTGTCGCCGAGATCAATGACATCGTTCAACCTCAGACGCCGGCCGAAGCGTGTCTGGCGCCGACGTTGGCTTTGTTCGGATGGGCCGGAGAGGGTCGACGGATCCGCGAAGCCCTGCCGCACTTCGATCGTATTGAAGACATTGAATCACTGCGTCTCGTCCTGACCCTGTTGGGTTACGGAACGACACAACAGCCCATCAGGCTGTCGGAGATTGCCGATGAGGCGATGCCCTGCCTGTTTTCCCGCGACGGTACTGACGTCATGCTTGTTGTCGAGCGCGAGCGCGACGGCACGCTTCTGACATTCGAGGGCAGCTCTGCGTCCTGGAAAAATCTAGCGCCAACCAATCAGCTCGGGTCCGTATTCTACATCTGGAATGGATTGAGCAAGGAGGAATTTCCCGACGATGGAAAATCCTGGCTGCTGTCCGCGGTAAAGCGGTTCAGGCCGGCGATCAGCGCGATGCTCGTGCTCGGCTTTCTCGGAAATCTCGCCGCCCTTACGCTGCCGATTTTTGTGATCTGCGTCTACGATATCGGGATAGGCACCAGATCCACCAACACGGTCGTCATGCTTGCGGTGGGCGCGGGTCTTGTGATTGCCACCAACCTCGCATTGCGCAGCATTCGGGCGCGCGCGATGGCTTATTTCGGCGCGCGCATTGATTCATTGATCAGCATGAAATCATTCGATGTGCTTTTGAACATGCCGGTTTCGATGATCGAATCGGCTCCGATCGGCGCTCAGGTGTCCCGGCTCAAACAGTTCGAAAGCATGCGCGACTTCTTTACGGGGACCTTGGCTTCGTCGATCGTCGACATTCCCTTTATTTTCATTTTTCTGATTGCGATTGCCGCCTGGGGCGGCCGTCTGGTCTGGGTGCCTGTCTCGCTAATTGCAGTCTATGCCGTGCTCGCCGCGATCACAATTCCGATGACACGCAACTACGTTCGTGAGATTAGCTCCGCGAAACAACGCCGGCACCTTTTGCTGCAGGAGCTCTTCAGCAAACGCCGCGCAATCCGGGCGCTCAGTGCGGAGGATATCTGGATCGCGCGCCATCGCTATCTTTCAGGTCTGGTGTCCCGCCTCAGTCATCGCGCGCGACGATTCAACAACATCCAGCAAAACCTCGGCGAGATGCTGGTAAGCGTGGCCGGCATTGCGACGCTCGGGCTCGGCGCCCTTCAGGTCAGTAACGGTTCGATGACTTCGGGCGCGCTGATCGGGACAATGGCGTTGATCTGGCGAGTGCTTGCGCCGGTTCAATCGACCTATCTGGCCCTGCCTCGCATTGAGCAGGCGATGCAGACCTTCAAGCAGATCGACCGGCTCGTCAAAATACGCAGCGAGAGGGATGCCTACGTGCAGCGATCATTCTTTCGCCGTTTTAAAGGAAAGATTTCGACGCAGCACCTGGCGTTTCGCTATGTTCAGCGGCCGGAAGCGGTCTTGCGCAATATCCAGCTCGAGATCAAGCCCGGCGAGATGGTTGCCATTACTGGACCGAGTGGCGTCGGCAAGACGACGCTGTTGAGGATCATGGCGGGACTATATCCGCCGGCGATCGGGTCGGTGCTGGTGGACGATATGGACTTGCGCCAGATTGACCCGGCTGAATGGCGATCGCAGCTAGCGTTTTTGCCCGAGACCGCCAACTTCTTCTACGGCAGCCTGGCGCAAAACATCCGGCTTTCGCGCCCCGATGCAAGTGACGCCGATGTGATGCGGGCCTTAAGGGAGATGGGGCTGGACAGTGACGAGCGGCTGATGTCCGGCGGTATCGACAAACGCCTGACGGCGGCGGATATCGAGAGTTTTCCCGATGCGCTGAGGCAGCGAATGGCACTCGCGCGCTGTTTCATCAAGGATGCGCCGATCTTCCTGTTGGACAATCCGGCGGCCTCCCTCGACACGGCGTCCGAGCTGCATTTGCTTAACAAATTTGCGGCGCTGAAAGGCCGGGCTACGGTAATCTTTACGACATTTCGTCCGAGCCACATGCGGCTCGCCGATCGGGTGATTGTGCTGAAGGACGGACAGGTAGCCCTGGATGGAACGCCGGAGAAGGTGTTGGAGCGAATCTCGGCGGCTGCCTGATCGAACTGTCGGAGAGAAATACATCTTCTTAATCCGGAAGATTTATAGTTCACGATGATTTTTTGCGTAGTCGGAGACTTGATATCTTGCAGGCACTATTCGCCAAGCGGGCGGAAATCGCGCGACGGCTTACCCGACCTCTGGTGCTGGAGGACGGTCGGCCGCCCCGTCTTCTGCTCGCGACACTGTTAACCGCATCCGGGTTCGTGGTCGCCGCGATCGTCTGGGGCTCGGTGACGCAGGTTCGCGAGGTTACCATAGCCCAAGGTCAGATCATCCCGCGCGGGCAGGTCCAGACCGTTCAACATCTCGAAGGCGGCATCGTCGCCGAAATTTTTGTTCACGAAGGCATGACGGTCGCGGCCCAGCAACCGCTGATCAGGTTGCGCCCGGAGGGGGCGATCAGCGAGCGCGATCAGTTTGAGGCCCGCAGCGCCAATTTGAAGCTCGAGCTGATACGCATCGAAGCCCAGAGCCGTAATGAAATCCCGGAGTTTGACGATCTCGCCAAACAGTTCCCTGACCTCGCTGCGCAACAGGAAAAATTGTATGTCAGTTCCGTGATTCAGAGGCGCCAGGAACGCGCCACGCTCGAGGCCAGAATTGCGCAGAAGCGCGAGGAAATCACCACACTGAATTCGGGGCTGGAATCTGCGCGCGCGCAAGTCAAGGTTCAACAGGAATTGGTAGCACTGCAAGACAGCCTTCAGAGCGCCGGCCTCGGCGCCCGCAAGAGCTGGTTAGAGGCAAAATACGTCCTGGAACGTGCGCAGGGCGAGATCCCCAATTTTGAAGGCAAGATCGCCTCTGCCAAAGATGCGGTGACAGAAGCCGAGAGCAGCCTGGCGGAAGCCGACGACAAGGCGATGCAAAAGCTGAGCGAGGAACGTGTCAAGGCGGCCGCTGATCTGGCCGAGACCGAACAGCAATTGATCAAGCTCGCGGACCGCTCCGAGCGCCTTGTGGTTCGTGCTCCGTCGGACGGGATTGTGCAGGAGCTGGCACCGAAATCGGTCGGCGAAGTGATTAGAGCCGGCGATCCGATTGCCCGGATCGTTCCCACGAATCGCGAACTGGTAGCCGAGGTCCGCATCGATCCCAAGGATTCCGGACATATTCATCCGAATGCGGATGCGGACATCCGGCTGCTGACGTTCGACAGCGCGATATTCGGTTCGGTTCACGGCAAGGTCGAATATGTGTCGGCGACGACATTCAACCCACCTCCGGGGCAGGGCACGCCAAATGCGGCCGAGCCCTATTACAAGGCCACCGTGCGTCTCTTGCAAGACCACGTCAACTCTGGCGGCACGAGTTATCCGATTGCTCCTGGAATGGTCCTGCAGGCGCATATCCAAACCGGATCGAAATCGATTATCCGGTATATGTTTAAGCCCGTCTTTAACTCGTTGGACGTCGCTTTCACGGAGCGATAGGCAGGCCCATTTGTTTCGGAGGAAGCGCGAGGTGCGCTTGTACAACAGAGGCCTGATAGGGTGGCGATAGATCAGGGATTTCGTCGAGGGTTTACAACGGCCGAGAAGATGGAGTTGTGGGATCGCTGGCAGCGCGGCGAGTCGCTCAAGGCGATTGGGCGAGCGTTTGGTAAGCCGTCATCGAACCCCTTATCTCAAGACAGGACGCCCCGTTGCGCTATCCTCTCGGTCGTGTCGCCAGCCGCAGCCTCCTACCGCGCGAGCGGTTTAGTCCTTTGACCTGGAGCGGACATTTAGGCTGAGCGATCCTACCTGCCGGTTCAGGAAATGCCTCCAATATCCGTGCCCATTCAACATAGGTGAATGACGCTGTCCCTAACTGAGGGTGTCGAGTTCCATTTTTCTGTCGACTCTCGGTCATTAGGGGAATGTAATTACCTCATCACCGCTCCGATCTCGGCATCCATCGGTGACAGAGAATGCAGTGCTCCCGCCTGATTAAAACGGGGCATAGCCTGACCGAAGCGCGGGTCAAGGCCGTGGCGGCGTGTCTTAGTTATCTCGAATGATCGAATCGCGCGGAAACCGATCTCAGACCGTAGGAGAACTTTCATGACAGGCCCCCAAGAAATTTCCAGGCGACGAATGTTGACCATCGCCGCCGGCGCAGCCGGAACGTCGATCGGCGCCGCAACGATAGTCGGCACACCGACGCGGGCTCCGGCGGCTGCCAAGGTTTCGCAAAAAGCCGTAAAGTATCAGGACACGCCGAAGGGGGAGCAGCACTGCGACAATTGCCTGCATTTTGAAGCTCCGTCGTCCTGCAAGATTGTCGATGGGACTGTCGCCCCCCAAGGGTGGTGCATGGTCTATGCGAAGAAGCCGACGTAAACGTCCAGACCGGACATGGTGACGACAGTCCAATTCGGTCGAGATCGACCCTACTGAGACATGGTTGACCCACATCAAGTCATGCGGCCCATCACGCCTTACTAAGGCTCAGTCAATTGCCGAAGTGCCGTAGCTTCAGCCTCCGGCACCTAAGGCGTTGACATTGAGGCCCAGACTTCTCAGGTCTGCACGAGTCCGCTGTTGGGCCGACCGCGCCTAGCGATTCTTTTTAGCACGGCAGTGCGAAGCTTTTGGGATTTCCAGCACCACCGAGCCCGCAACCTGCGATGATGACGTTGATGTGGACGCAGGGCGTAATCGAACTGGTCGGCGGCCTTACTCACAATCGGTCTTTTCACGCGGCCAGTTGCATTCATTTTGGCAGGGGATATGGCAGTGGCCTACTTCCTGGCGCATGCGCCTAAGAATTTCTTTCCGTTGCTTTATGGGGGGCGCTGCAATCGTCCACCGTTTTGTCTTTCTGTTGTTCTCCGTTGCCGGACCCGGCCGCTGGTCTATTGACCGCAATTCGACCAGGTGACGCTAGATTTTTCGACGGCAGCGATCGATCGATGTTTTTGGCGATCGGGTATATTTCACCGTTACAACGGAACAGCGCGGCTCTTATACCGCGCGTTTGTTAGTTTCTAAATTCCAAGACAGAAAGCCCCTCTACGCCCGCGCCGGTGAAATAATTAGCGCCACGTGGGGTTATAGAATCCGACTGGAGGCCTGCGGAGCAGAGAGATGCGCGCCATTCGTCGGGGTGAAGCGAGCGCAAGTTCTGACGAACCCACCGAGAAAGTGCGCCTGTGGGCATTGCGGGAATATGGAAACTTCCCGCTGGCATACTCGGCGACCTTTCAACCGGGTCTGGACTATTTCGGGGGCGAGGAAGGATTCCTCGCTTACAAGCAGGTGGGCAGCACCGCTTTCGTTCTTTCCAATCCGCTCGCGCCGATCGGTGGTTGTGAGGATCTAATCCGTCGTTTCGTGAGCGAGAGAAGGGACGTTTGCTTCTGGCAGGCTTCGCGGCCCGTCGCCAAAATCCTTGAGAAGATCGGCTTTTGCGTGAACGAGATGGGGACCGAAACGCGAATAGAACTCGGTGGCTACGATTTCGAGGGGCCGAGGAAGCGGAACTTCCGTAGGGCGCTCAATCGCGCGGCCTGCTGCAGCTACACAATTGCGGAACGCTCGGTGACTTCACTCGATCGCAGAGAATTGCAGACAGTCTCGGAACGATGGCGGCAAACGCGCGGGGTGAAGAACCGCGAGATGACATTTTTGACCAGGCCGGCCATCCTCGATGACGAGGTCGATGTCCGCAAGTTCTTTACCTTCGACCACAAGGGTAGTCTGCAGGCTTTTGCATTCTTCGATCCAATCTACGAAGGCGGCGAGGTTGTGGGCTATCTCTGCTCGGCCAAACGCCGACTCCCCGAAGCAGACACTTTGGTGGGATATGCGATCCTTCATCGCGCCATTCGGACTTTTCAACACGAGAAAAAGGTGATTCTTTCCCTCGGACTCTCACCGCTCTGCGGCATCGAGGATAAGGAATTGTCCAGCAATCGGCTGATGAGCTTTGCCTTCCGCGCCATTTACCGCAGTCGGCTCTTCAACGAGCTTATCTATCCCCTTCAGGGGTTTGCCGCGCATAAGGGCGCGTTCTGTGGGTCAGCCGAGCAGACTTATTGCGCTTTCAAAAGAGGTCTCGCCCTGTCGCAGCTCGTCAAGATGCCAAGAGCTTGTAATGTGGCCTGACCTGGGCAGCTTTTGGCTGTGCCATTGGGGAGGTTCTCAATTGAGTCCCATTC
>Ga0208849_1000826_pt1 | contig 25643 bp, 32 predicted proteins | sample NGESurdeep072012_10_FD_184470 | JGI IMG/M metagenome (GOLD analysis project Ga0208849, IMG submission 184470) | Arctic peat soil microbial communities from Barrow, Alaska - NGEE Surface sample 53-3 deep-072012 (SPAdes) | ecosystem: Environmental > Terrestrial > Soil > Wetlands > Peat ... | reverse complement strand
GAACAGGCGTCCACCTTGTCTCCGGTCTAAACAAGGGAGAGGGAGGGGCCCGCGCCCGGTCTTGGGCGTGGGAAGGTGAGGGGTTAGGCGCCCTGCATTTTAACCCCTCATCTTCCCACCGCTTGCAGCGGCGGGCCCCTCCTTCTCCCAACGGGAGAAGGGTTTTCGGTTCTGCTTTCGACAAGCGACAATCCGGTAGCCCTATCTCCATCGGAGAAATGAATCGGCGCGTTTCGCGCTCCGCCTATCCCAGCACTCCGGCCAGCCCGAGGGCCGCCGCGGCGGCCAGGCACCACAAGGGATTTACCCGGGTGAAATAGGCGACCGCGGCGGTGGCGGCGGTGACGATGGCCAGGCGCCAGCCGCTGTCTGCCGCACGCGCCAAGAGCCAGGCGCTGGCGCTGACCAGCCCGACGCTCACTGGCGCAAGACCGGCGCCGATGGCGATCCGCCAATCCGCCTCGCGATAACGGTCCCAGATCTTGACGATCCAGAAGCTCAGCAGGCACGACGGCGCGCACATGGCGGCGGTGGCGACGAGGGCCCCCGCCAGCCCCGCCGCCTTCCAACCCACCAAGGTCGAAATCAGGAAGTTGGGACCAGGCGCCGCCTGGGCAAGGGCGAACAGGGCCGCGAAGTCCTTGTCGGTGGTCCAATGATGAACCTCCACCGCCTGACGATGGATCTCGGGCACCACCGCGTTGGCGCCGCCGAAAGCCAGCAGCGACAGGATGGCGAACTGGACCAGCAGCGCCGTAAGGGTATCGGTGGTCGACTTCACCGCCGCAGCCTCCAGGCGGCTGCGATGCTCAGCGGCGCGAGAGCCGCCAGCACCCATGGCAGAGGCCATCGCAGCAGTCCCACCGCGACAAAGCCCGCGACCATGAACGGGGCCGCGACAAGCGGGCGGCGGCGAATGAGCGGCGCGGCCATCTTCGCCGCCGTCGCCGCCACCAGCCCCGAGGCCGCGGCGCCCAGCCCGGCGATGGCGCCGGCCAGCCGGGGCAGGGCCCCGAAGCGATCGTAGAGCGCGCCAAGCACGAGCACGATGACCAGAGGCGCGGCGATGAGGCCGGTAACCGCCGCCATCGCGCCCCTGGCGCCGGCGAACCGCGTCCCAACCACGATCGACATGTTGACGATGTTGGGCCCGGGCAGGGACTGACACAGCGCCAGGGTTTCGTTGAACGTGTCCTCGTCAAGCCAGGATTTGGTCTCGACCAGCATCCGCCTAGCCCACGGCAGCACGCCGCCAAACCCCGAAAGCGCGATCATCAGAAAAGCCACGAACAGATCCCGCGGCGTCGGTGGCGCCGGGATGGCCGAGGTTTCGTCCGGCTCCATGGTCGCGGTTGTGGAACCCTGCGAGGCGATTCTCAAGGCGCGAGATTGTTGCGGGGTAACCCCATCGTAAGGGGATTGCATTTTGCAATTCTTCGGTGCATAATAATTTGCATATTGCAATTCCTTGCCAACGGATGGGTTCCATGGCGCCTCGGCAGATTCGAGCTTCCCTCCTGCGGGCGGTCGATGGTCACATCGCGGACTTCGTCGCTGATTGTGAAGACCGCTATGAGCTAGGCGGCGCCATCGCGCGCGCCGATGCAGAGATCCTCGTGGGCTTGGCCCGCCAGGTCGCGCGAAGTCTCGGCGCCTGGGGCGCAATCGCCGCGGACCTCGACCTGGCGAGCCAGGATACGGCCGCCATTGAAAGCGCGGGAGCGGTGGTTCTCGAAGCGGTGTTCGATGGCGTTTTGCAGCCAGGCGCCTTTCGAATACTCGCCGCGGCCCTGGCCCTCGAAAGTGACGGTCGGTGAGGGCCGCCCGATATGCCCACATCGGCGGCGCGATCCTGACCGATCATGGGCCAATCGGCCTTGGCCAGGCGCGCGACCTTGCCGCCTTTTACCGGCGCGAGGCTTCATTCAGCGCCGCCTCGAATGCGCCGATGGCCGCCCAGACGTGCATGGCGCGCGCAGTGGCGCTCGGCGTCGCCGCACACGCCGCCGCCGCATGGCGACGCGCCGCCGGCTGGGGCGATCCGGAGCAGGCCGACCGCCTGCCTGATCTGTGACTCATCCCTCCATCGGCGCGTCGACGGCGGGATAGACGAGCGACGGGCCGTCCGCGCGCGCCGCTGGGTTCATCCTGGCGCCGGCGACCCGCGCGATTCCCATCAAGTGGAAGACGTCCCTCCCGTGATGAAGGAGGTAATCAGCGATGAACCGCCGATGGCAGCGCCACCAGACCGCCTCCGAACACATGATCGCGCACCGCCGCTCGCGGCTCAATTCGGTCAGGCGCGAGAAGCCGACACGAAACGCGTCGGACAGAGCGTAGTCCGCGTAATTGTGGAAGCTCTGGTTGGTCCAGAAGCCGTTTGTCTCGGACGGGACGACCTTCGACTTCGTTCGCCGGCCCCCCAATTCGGCGATCCACTCATGGCCGATCTGCCAGGCGGAAAGCGCCTCGGGCAAAGTGTCGAGGTTGAATTGAGGGTTGGTCCGCGATCGCGGCGTGCTGCGGATGTCGGCGACCAGATCGACCCCACCCTGCTTCAGCAGGTCGACGAATTCGGCAATGCCGCGCGTCGAATGCCCCACCGTATAGACAGGAGGTAGCTTCACCGGCGTCATGCCAAAGCGCGTTGAACCGCGTCGCGCAGCGCGGGAAGCACTTCCGCATGGAACCACGGATTCCTCGCGGCCCAGTGCCGCGTGCGCCACGACGGATGCGGCAATGGGAAAATGGCGGGCAGCTGATTGCGAAAGGCCATCACCCGCTCGGCCATCTTGCCCGGCCCCAACGCGTCACGCTGGGCGTGCGCGCCCACCAGCAACCTCAGCCGAAGGTCGGGCATATGCGCCAGCAGTGGGCCACGCCAGAGCGGTGCGCATTCGGGACGCGGGGGCGCATCGCCACCGCTTGGCAGGCGTCCAGGATAGCACAGTCCCATCGGCAGAATCGCGATCCTGCGCTCGTCGTGGAATGTGTCTTCCGGCACGCCCATCCATTCGCGCAGGCGATGCCCCGAAGCGTCGGAAAAAGGAATACCGCTGTCGTGCGCCTTCGTCCCTGGCGCCTGACTGGCGATCAGGATGCGCGCGGTCACCGATATCTGGACGATGGGTCGGGGTCCCAACGGCAGCACATCGGCGCAAGCGCGGCAGGCGCGCACCTCACCCAACAACGAATGGAGCGTCTTCACCCGTCCCAGATGGGTCTTTACAGTCCGCTTGGGAATGGCTGGGCATACTCCGTCCATAAGGGAAAACGCAGATGCGGGAGCGGTTCAAGGTGGGCGATCGGGTCGGGTGGAACTCGGAAGCCGGTCACGTCGGCGGCACGATCATCCGGGTTCATACCCGCGACTTCGATTACAAGGGCCATACCCACCGCGCGACGCCCGAGGCGCCGCAATACGAGATCAAGAGCAGCAAGAGCGACCATATTGCCGCCCACAAAAGCTCGGCGCTGACCAAACTTCGCGACTGACAAGTCCGACCGATCCCCGCCAGAGAGCGAACAGCGATGAGCCAGGCTAGCCCTCGAGAAAGAACAGCGTTTCGACCGCGGCCCCGAGGGCCCGCGCCAGTCGCAGGGCCAGCAGCGTCGAGGGGATGAACACGCGGTTTTCGACCGTATTGATGGTCTTGCGCGAGACTCCCGCCAGATCCGCAAGTTGCGCCTGGGTCAGCCCCGCCGCGGCGCGCGCCTCGCGCAGGCGGTTTCCCAGACGCCTCTCAGGCGGCACGATCGGCGCGCCGTTCCAGCCAGGCATAGCGGATCAAGGCGGCGCCGATGCCAAAGGAAACCACGGCGTGAATGGCGTAGGTCAGGATGGCCGGTTGGACGATCGAGATCAGATAGACGGCGATCGCCACCAGCATCGCCGCCCAGAAACCCCAGCGCTGTCCCTCGTGGCGATTGGCCGTGGAAACCTCGTCGTTCACCAGCCGGCGGACCTCCCGTGACATCAGCGTTCCACCCCCCGTACCGATCAGCAGCAGCAGGACGACGACCCAGGTCATCCACAGCAAGACGTCCGTCGTCACGCCCGCGCGCGGTCCGTGTGGGCTGGTCCATCGGGCGACCAGGAAGACCGTCTGCCACAAGCCGAACAGGGCTACCTCCAGCCAAAGCATGGTGGTGCGCTTGCGCGAAAACCGCTCCGCCCGTTCCGCCGGACTTGGCGTCGCCGATTTGACCATTTGCCTCGCCATCATGTAACTCAAGAGTTACTTTTGTCACCTTGAAGTGACCCGTGTCAAGGGATCGGGCCGACCTCGATTGCGTTCGTCAGGGTCTTGCTCTCACTATCGCCAGGATCGCCGTTGCGGCAGCGGCGCAGCCGGGGAGCGCGCATGGCTAATTCGTCTGGAGACCGAGCGCCCGACAAGATCGCCAGCCCGCGCGGCTTCATCGCCGCGGCCAGCATCGGCAATGCGCTGGAATTCTATGATTTCGTCACCTACGCGTTTTTCGCCATCCAGATCGGTCACGCCTTTTTTCCCTCGCACAGTGCCTACGGCAGCCTGATGTTGTCGCTGGCGACCTTCGGCGCGGGGTTCGTCACCCGCCCGATCGGCGGCATCGTCATCGGCGCCTACGCCGACCGCGTCGGGCGCAAGCCCGCGATGATGCTCAGCTTCACCCTGATGGGCGCGGCGATCATCGCCCTGGCGCTGATCCCCACCTACAAGGCGATCGGCATCGCCGCGCCGATCCTGGCGGTCATCGCGCGCATGGTGCAGGGCTTTTCGCTGGGCGGGGAAGTCGGGCCGACCACCGCCTATCTGCTCGAAGCCGCGCCGGTGAATGGCCGCGGCCTCGCGGTTTCCTGGCAAGGGGCCAGCCAGAACATCGCCGCCACCCTGGGCGGCCTCGTGGGCGTCGCGCTCTCGAGCCTGATGGCGCCGGCGGCGCTGGACGCCTATGGCTGGCGCATCGCGTTTCTTCTGGGCGCCGTGACCTTGCCCTTCGGGCTTTGGATCCGGCGCAACTTGCCGGAAACCCTGCACGCGCCGGAGGCCACCGCCAGCCTGTCCACCGCGCGCACGGGGCTTGGCGTCGCCCGCGAACACATCCGCATCATCGTGCTGGCCCTGATCGTCCTGGCCGCCGCGACCATCGGCACCTACGTCTTTCAATATATGACCACCTTCGCCCAGAACACGCTGCACCTGAAGCCCAGGGTGGCGTTCCTGGCCAGCGCCGCGGCCAACATCGCCGGCGTCATCGGGATTCTTTACGGAGGCTGGCTGTCCGATCGTATTGGCCGGCGCCCCCTGATGATCTGGCCGGGCGTGGTCTCGTGGCTGATGATCCTGCCGGTGTTCTTCTGGATCACCCAGTCGCGCAACGCGGTCGCGCTGATCGTCGGGACATCGGCGCTGGCCTTCGTCGGTTCGCTGGCCGGCGGGGCCTTCTACGCCGCTGTCACCGAAACCCTGCCAAAACGCATTCGTGGCGCGGCCTTCGCCATCATCTACGCCACCTCGATCGCGCTCTTTGGCGGCACCACCCAGCTGATCATCACCTGGCTGCTCCATGTCACCGGCAACGCCATGGCCCCGGCCTGGTACCTGGTCGGCGCCGCCAGCATCGGCCTCGTCGCCCGGATGCTGATCCTCGAAAGCGCGCCGGTAAAGCAGTCCCGGCTGGCGCCGGCGGCGGTCTGACGCCTGGGGTCACTTCTCCCGGAGGGAGAGGGGGGGTAAAGTGATAGTCGGGAATTGAACCAATCTTGACCCCACGTTGACCGTCGGCGACCGCCGCTGGCCAGCCCGCAGGTAACCTTGGCCGGACTGCAGGCCGGGCTTGTGCGCCCGATGAGCGGTCAATCCGGCTCTTGATGTAGCGGCTGTCCCTGAGCCACAGTTACCAATTATCATTTGTAGAATTCTTAGCTTTCACGCATTCGGCAAGCTTGTCGGAGATTTGTTGAGCGGTGGACGTGAGTACATTCGCACCTGCATATTTTTTGTTTATCACCTTCTGCCATTCATCCACGGGGCTATTTGGCAGGGGGCGCCCACTATATATATCCTCAATATTTGTGTTAGTGATCCTAAATCGACCATCTTTGGCCTAAAATGTCAGTATGGTGCGCGCCGTGTAGACCATCATGTTCCCAAAACCGAATGCGTATACAAATTGGTTGTTCGCAACAATTGTCCCGGACTCTAAGTCAGATGAAAGGATGGTGGGCGTTGCTGTGAATCCCGGCTTTATTGTCTGGTTTATGCAGATTATTGCGCGTTTTGTGATCGATTGATGATCGCCTTCGGTCTCGTAGACGGGGCTTTCTAGGCGCTCCAGGAAGGGTAGGCTTGGCTTTGGGGCATTGCCAGCCTTGGCCTCATCGGCATGGACCTGGACCAGACCAAGGCAGCCCCACGCCAGGCCGACCACCTTGCCGATGTGCCGCATCCGATGAAAGTCGTGAGGCTTGGCGATCATGCTTGCTCCTGAGGGATGGGCGTCAATGGGTGTCTCCTGATCGTTTCCCGGCGGCTGTCTGCTGGCCACTAACCGCACCTCATCCCGCAGCATCGTACATCTTCGCTTGCGGTCCTCCACACTCGACAAAAGTCAAAGCCCTGCCGGCGAGTCCTTCTCCCAGAAGGTCGGCAAATAGGATAGGAAAAGGTCATCTAAGGCACGACAGCGATAGTGGAACCACTGGCGGGAGCGTTCGGCTCGGAGGCGTCCCCAACGGTGTTTCTCCCAAAGCAAACTTTCGAGTCTCAATAGGCTAATCCAAAGGTATACCAGCGCATGGGCAAGCGTGGCTCTCGACATTTCGCCCACGTTTCCGAGCATCGCCACTCGCCCAGCCGTTCCGTCCAAACTCGGCGGGTGCGCGGCTACTATATGAGCAACAAAGTCCACATGAGTGGACTTGGATAGCCAAGAGTAGGTGTCCTTTCTAATCTCGTCCGGCTTCGTATCGATCGGGATCGTTATGGGACCGTCGCCTTCAAGCTTTGACAGCGAAGCCCTGATCACCGATGGCGACAAGTTGCCTTTCCAGTGCTGATAGCTGGCTTTGGAGTCCTCGAATGACTTGATGTATTCGCGGTATGTCGCGTCGCTCGCCAGCACCATAATCATTAGGTCTGCAATCTCGACAACGCTGCGGAAGGTGGCGCGCGCTTGGCTTTCGAAGCCGTGAAGAATCAACAGTCGGAAGGCCTGCATTGACTGCGCTAGGTTCGAAGTTAAAACGTAGAAGACGGCATTGGGCGATGGCCGACTCGGCAAAGCCAAACCTGGCCAAAGTATCCTTCTTCGATGATTTGCGTTTTTTAGTCCAAAGTAGGACATGTCGCAGACCTGCAACAACGCTAGATCATACAGTAGCATTAGAGGCTGAAGGGTGTCTTCGGCTGTATCGTATACACTGGCTCGATCTTTCCATACAGCGCCTAGGAGGCTGGCGATCTCTCGCTCGATTGATCTGGCGCTCTCGTCTGAGGACGTTCCTTGACTGCGTTGCAGATTAGGATGACCCATTGCCGTGGCTTGGCACGCCGCTTTGAGCAGTGTGTATTCTTCGGGCCTCAAGCGAATGCTCCGCGCTGACCAGTCACTCTAACCTGAAAACCGCGAGCAGGCACGTGCGCGTGGGGCTTGGCGAACCGCCAACACCGCCGCATCGACGACCGCCGGTTAGGCCCCATGAGGCCGAATTGGTACGAAGGTCATCCATGATACCCGTGATGCATGACCGACTGGCCGAACCGAGCAAATTACGGGAAGCAGAATCTTCTCACGCAGTGATGCCCATGCCAAGCTGCTCGCGAAACCGGAACGATAGAAGATGACACAAGACGCGGCTTCGTCGGAATTACCCGAACACGACCGCAACGCGATCATCGCCCGCAACCTTCTCCCGCAGCGGGAGAAGGTTGGCGGGCGCGCATTGCTCCGCCTGGCGAAACGATGCACTCCCGTCGTGTGGTTAGCTGCCTTACTGATCGTGATGGCGTGCGAGCCCGATCAGTCGGAGCTTCACATCGTTCGAAGCGTTCCGATGGCGGATGGCAAACTCCGTGCAATTTACCTGGAGGACACGCAGGGCGGCCCAGCAACAGGGGTCGGCGAAGACGTTTACGTCGTTAAAGGGGATGGTCCATTCAGGTACTCGGACCGGGTGTTCGATAGAGAATGTGTAACCAATGTTCAACTCGAATGGATAGGTTCGCAAACTTTACAGATTACTTATGAGGACGGTGATGATGATCTGGCGCACGACGGTTCGGATGCAAAGCCGTGGTGGTCATTGAATCGCTCGCCGCCTTATGGCGTCACGCTTCGGATCATTCGCCACATTCACCACCGCACCACCTGCGCCTAGCCGAGCCCAATTCAAACATTGCAGCGGGCGCAACCAACTGGGGTCAGAATTGGTTCATTTTCGACTATCACTATACCCCCCGGAGGGAGAGGGAGGGGCCCGCGCTCGCAAGAGCGTGGGACGGTGAGGGGTTATGCGGCCGGCATTCTAACCCCTCATCTTCCCACCGCTTTCAGCGGCGGGCCCCTCCTTCTCCCTTTGGGAGAAGGAGGATTGTTACGGCGCCGCCTCCTCCAGGTAGCGGCGGCGGAGGTGGCGTTTGAAGGCGGCGGCGCTCAAGGGGCCGCCGGTGGCGTCGGCGACCAGGGTGGCGAAGTCGGTGAGGCTGGCGCGCTGGTGGATTCGCGGCCGCACCCAGGCGAAATAGGGCTCGAAATCGCCGCGCGACAGGGAGGGCAGGATCTCTGGATCCTCCGCCGTCGCCCGCTCGAACAGCTGCGCGGCCAGGACCGCCCCGATGGCGTAGTTTGGGAAATAGCCCACGAGCCCGGCCGACCAGTGGATGTCCTGCAGGCAACCCAGCGTGTCGGTCGGGGGCGTGCGGCCAAGCAGCTCTTCGAAGAGCGCGTTCCAGGCGCCCGGAATATCGGCCACCGCCAGTTCGCCGGACATCAACGCCTTTTCCAGCCGATAGCGCAGGATCACATGCAGCGGATAGGAGATCTCGTCGGCCTCGACGCGGATGAAGCCGTCATCGAGACGCCGCCAGACATTGAGCACATTGGGCAACGTCCATGACCGCCGGTCGCCGCCGAAGGTCCTGGCCATCAGCGGGGCCAGAAAGACCAGAAACTCCCGGCTGCGACCGGCGAGCATCTCCAGGGACAGCGATTGGCTCTCGTGGACGCTCGCGCCGCGCGCGCGTCCCGCCGGCCGAAAGGCCAGTCCGCGCGGGAGGTTGAACTCGTACATCGCATGGCCGGCCTCGTGCAGGGTTGCGAGCGCCGCGTAGCGCAGATTATCGACGTCGTACCTGGTGGTGAACCGCACATCACCCGGGCTGCGGGGCACCGAAAAAGGATGGGGCGCGACGTCGATGCGGAAGTTCTCCAGCCGGTGGCCGACGGCCGCGGCGAGCGCATGCGACAGCACCACCTGGCGCTCCACCGGCGCGTCGGCGAACGCGATCGGCGCCGGCCACGCGGCCTGACGCTCCCGCACCTCGCCGATCAGCGGCGGCAGGCTGGCGGCGAGGTCGGCGAAGATCGGATCGATCATCGCCTCGCTGACGCCGGGATCGTGTTCGTCGATCATCGCTCCATAGGCGGTGAGGCCCAGAGCCTCGGCCTTCGCGGCCGCGATCTGGCGGATCACCGCCAACAGCTCGCTAAACGGCGTGGCGAAGCTGGCGAAATCGTTTTGCGCCTTGGCTTCGACCCAGATCGACTGCAGTTGCTGCGACATCCGCGCCTTGGCGGCCAGCAGATCCCTGGGCGCGGCGGCGGTGTGCGCCCACAGGCGGCGCATCTCTTTCAGGTCGGCCAGCTCATCGGGTTCCAGAGCCCCGCTCATGGCCTGCGCCTCGGCCAGTTCGTCGGCGGCGGCCTCCCCGCCGATCAGCTCGGTGGTGACCTCGCTCAGCGCGGCCATCTCCTCGCCGCGCGCCCAGGCCCCGCCGCGCGGCATGTTGGTCTGGGCGTCCCAGTTGAGCATCGCCCCGGCGGCCGAGAGCTTGCCGGCGCGGGCGAACCGGTCGACGGCCCTGGCGAAGGCGTCGGGCTGAGGGGCGGCGGTCATTCTGAAGGGCACCAGCCACCCCTGGCGGCGCGCGTCAAGGCGCCGGTTGCCCAGGCGCCTTTGGCGAACACATCCGCAGCGCCGATGGTCTGGGTCTCCAAACCGGTTCGGTGGTGCTAGTATCGCCATACGGATTTTTTCGGGAGGGCGAAATCCATGAAGATCAAGGCTTTGGGGCATGTCGTTGTGCGGGTCAGCGACGTCGCGCGCGCCGAACAGTTCTACAATGGCCTTCTCGGCATCCCGATCTGTGCGCGCTACGACCAGGACGGGATGAAGATGGCCTTTTTCACCCTCGGCAATCACCACGATTTCGCGGTCACCCAGGTCAGCGGTCAAGGCGCCGGCGCGATAGGCCTCGATCACGTGGCGGTCAACATCGGGGCCAGCCTGGGCGACCTGCGCGAGGCCAGGGCCAAACTCGAGGCCGCCGGGATCAAGCCGACGCCGATCGACCACGATGTGACCAAGTCGCTCTATTTCGACGATCCGGACGGCAACGGTGTCGAACTCTACATCGATGCCTCCGACGTCTGGCGCCGCGATCCGCAGCGCGTCGCTTATGCAGCCCCGCTGGAACTCTAAAAAGGGCACATCGAAGCCACCGCCGGCATTTCAGGCTCTGCCTTTCCTTTCTGGTAAGGAGACGGGCCTAGAGAATCGCAAATGGCTTTGCCGGCATCGCCCATGGCGCAACCCGCCGCGACCGAGGCGGTGGCGATCCACCCCGTCGCCGCGGCGGATGCGGCGGCTTGCCGCCTCGCCGCGCGGGTGAGCACGGAATATTTCCTGCGCACCGCGCAGCTGATCAGCACCCACGCCAACGGCGAACTGGCCATGGGCGTGGTTCTGCGCGCGATCGTCGCCGCCAACATCGGCTATCTCGACCAGGACGTGGCCACCTCGGTCGAGTTTGGGTCATTAGACTGCGTTCCGCCGGACGATCAGCGACGGCCGGTCAGCGTCATGGCCATCGCCCAGTCCCTCGGCCTGCCGTTCGAAACCGCGCGGCGCCACGTCAACAAGCTGACCAAGGCGGCGCTCTGCAAGCGCGTGAAGGGCGGGATCATCGCGCCGGCGGCGACCATGCGAGGCGACAAGGAAGACCAGGCCCTGCTGACCAACATGGCCAACCTCCGGCGCCTCTACCGCACGCTGAAGCGGGCCGCCGTCACCTTCGACTGATCCAAGACCCTTCTCCCAATGGGAGAAGGGTTTGAGCGCTAAGCCACAGTCGATGACGCCGAGTTCGCCGCCGCCTTGCGCCCCCTCCACCACCGGCTCACGCCGGCGGTCCCCCTCCCCCGCTGCGCGGGTGAGGAATTTAGTAAACTCCTGCCCCGCGAAGCGGGGAAAGTGGCGCGGCGCATTTCTCTTGCGCCGTGACGGAAGGGGCGCACGGCCGAGCCAATCTGGTCGGACGATGCGCTAGGCCACCGTCGACGATGCCGGGTTCGCCGAGGCCAGGCGCGCCTCGGCGTCGGCGATGGCCTTCTGGAATCGCGGGTGGTTCCGCAGGGCGTCGAGGTCGGGATCTATCTTGATATGATTGAGCCAGGTGCTGGTCGTGGTCGCAAGGACGGGCGTCAGCAGGTCGACGGCGGCATCGACATCCTGAAGGTGGACGCAGAGCGCGCAGGCAAAGTTGTAGCGCATGTTGAGATTGTCCGGATCGATCAGCAGGGCGCGCTCGATCCAGTCCTTGACCCTTTCGGGTTCGCCGAGCACCGCCAAGGCGACGACGGCGAAACCGATGGCCGAACCGTTGCTCTGGTCCTCGGCCACGGCCCGCTCGGCGCGGTCCAGGGTCATTCGCGCCGCCCTGCGCACCCCCTCGTCGTCGCCGATGGCGGCGAAGCAGGCCTGCAGGGTGCCGGTCGATACGTAGTCAGCCTCCATCAGGGCGGCGGCTTCTTCGTAGTAGCGGATCGCATCCTTGAACCGGTGCTGACGGAAGCTCATGTAGGCGGCGCTGAGGTTCACCTCGTAGGATTTCGGATCGAGCGCCAGCGCGATCTGGATCTCGGCGATGGCCTCGTCATCGCGGCCCTGTTCTCTCAGATGCCGGGCTCTGACCGCGTGGGGTTCGGCCAGATTAGGCTCGAGTTTCAGGGCCCGTTCGGCGGCTGCCTGGCCGTCCTCGCCGATCAGTCCATACCGGAAATGAAGCGATGTCTGGGCCAGGGCCATCAGGGCCCAGGCATTGGCATAGCCGGGGTCGATCTCGACCGCCCGGCGGCACAGGCGGATGATGGCCTCCTCGCGCCGGGTGTCGCCCATGTTGCCGCTGACGCTTTGCTGGCGCGCCATCAGGTAGAGATTGTAAGCGTCGGGGCTGGCTGTCCCGCGCTGGCCGATGGCCGTCCTTTCTTCAGGCAGGAGCCTCAGCTTCAGCGCCCCGACGATGGCCCGCGAGATTTCGTCCTGCAGGGCGAAGATGTCGACCAGATCGCGGTCCCAGCGTTCGGCCCAGATGTGATCGCCTGCCGCGCCGTCGATCAGCTGGGCCGTGATCCGCACCCGCTCGCCCACCTTGCGCACGCTGCCTTCGAGCACATGGCTGACGCCCAGCTGGCGTGCGACCAGCGGTACGTCGACGGCCTTGCCCTTGAAGGTGAAGGCGGTGTTGCGGGCGATCACCGAGAGCGTCGACACCTTCGAGAGATCGGTGATGATGTCCTCGCTGATGCCATCGCTGAAGTACTCCTGATCGACATCGCCGCTCATGTTGACGAAGGGCAGGACACAGATCGATCGCTCGGTGAGCGGCGGCGGCTCCTGAACGGTCGCGGCGCTGGCGACAGCCTGAACGTCGGCCGCTTCGGCCGGCTCGCGACCGTCGGGCCGGCGCCTTCGAGGCCTATTGCTGGCCAGGATCGCGCGCAGACCATGGCCCAGGGGCGAAAGGATCACCCCGCCGATCACCACCAGCGCGGCGAGCGCGGACAGGAGCTGCTCGTGCGCCGTCAGCCAAGTCTGCAGCGTCTGAAAACCGTCCACCGTTCCCTCTGCACGCCTTCTCTAAGCGAGGCGCCGCGCTTCGCCTAGGCCGCCGCGACAGCCGGCGGATGAGGGCGAGCCGATCGGCGCTAGGACCCGCGAGGGATCGGCCAGAGGTCAGGCAACTCAGCAGCGAGCCATTTGGCCAGGGCGGCGTTGACCGCATCCGGCTTTTCCTGCGCCATCCAGTGGCCGGAATTGACCACCTCTTCGGTTAGGTTGGCGCAGTGGCCGCGCATGGGCTCGGCCAGCCGCGAATCGATGGTTTCGCAGACGTAGTCGTAGGCGCCGTGCAGGAAGAGGGCCGGCATGGCCAGACGCCAATTCTGCCGGGCGCGCGCGGCATAGGCGATGTTGGCCTCGCCGTTCATGTACCAGCTGTCTGGGCCGAAGAATCCGTTGGCCTCGAGGGCGGCTGTGTAGCGATTCTCGTCTTCGCTGGTCAGCACGCTCTCGTCGCGCGGCAGATCGGGCGCGCCCCCACCCGGCCCGAACCAGCCACCATTGGCTCGCACCCGCGAGGTCAGCGCCGGTTGGCCCTTGCCCGCCGGGGCGCCGGCGCGAAACAGCGCCTTGACGACATTGCGGACATTGGCTTCGAATCCCGCGCCGGCGGCGGCGAAATTTTCGCGATAGAAGAGCTGGTAGTCCCACTGCGCGGCGGGGAACTCGGCCTTCGGATAGACCGAGCGGTCCGCCAGAGGGAGCACGGTCTCCACGCAGAAGCCGTCTGGGATGTAGGGCACGCACAGGTTGGCGACCCCGTGGCAGCGGTCAGGGTGATGCTGGGCAAGCGACCAGACCACCGGCGCCCCCCAATCGTGACCGACCCAGATCGCCTTTTTTGCGCCGAGCGCGTCGATCAGCTCGATCATGTCGGCGACGATGGACTCGAGGGCGTAGTCCTCGTGGCGCGCGTAGACGCTCGATCGGCCATAGCCGCGCATGTCCGGGGCGATGGCGCGAAGGCCGAGGCCGGCGAACACCGGCAGCTGGTGGCGCCAGGAGATCGACAGCTCCGGCCAGCCGTGGACGAAGATGATCGGCGTCGCCTCCGCCGCGCCGCACGACAGGTAGAAGCTCGTGTGCCGCCGGCTCTTGGCGACGTGTTCGAGGACCGGGTGGGTCATGGGGCGGAGGCGAGGTCTTGCGCAGGCGCGCTCGCCTGAACGATGGCCGTCACCCGCTCCACGATGTCCGGGCGCATCAGCGCGGCGGGGGGAAGCACCAGCTGGCCAATGCGCATCATGATCCCGTGCACTTCGGCGTCCTGCTCGATCAGCTTGCGCAGGCCGCGAGAAAAAGCCATCCGCATGTCGATATTGGCGGGCCGGTCGCCCTTGGTCCCGGCGTATCCGAATTCGACCGTCTCGAGGCTCTCCCAGACGCTCCTGGTGAACCCGTGGGTCTGCTTGAAATAGGGTTCGGCGAGGCCTTTCAGGCCCCGGCCCGACGTCGCGCGTTCGGCCAGAACGTCGGCAAGGACCATGGCGTGGGCCGCAGCCAGGGTCATGCCCTGACCATAGAGCGGGTTGACGTGAGCCAGGGCGTCACCGATCGGCAGAAGTCCCTCGGGGCGCCGGTCCAGTTTCTCATAACGTCGCCAGCGCGAGATCGGGGCTTTGTAGACCTTGATCGGGGTAATGCGTTCGCCCTGGCTGATCCAGTCGTATATGTCGGGCGCGCAAAGGCTCCTGGCGAAGGCCATGAACTTTTCCGGATCACCGCTCGGCTGCTGATCGAAGCGGCCGTTCAGGCTGACGAACCAGCAATTGTTTTCGACGGAAAAGGCGAAGCCGCCGCGCGTATCGGGATCGGCGCCGTGGATCACCAGGCTGTCGACCGCGCTTTCCCAGTCCGCCGGCTTTTTGAAGATCGCCGATGCATAGCCGGTTCCGATCTCCAGCCGGGTCTCCTCGACCGGGCCAAATCCGGCCGCTTCCAGCCACGAGAGCGAATCGCCGCTGCGCCCGGTCGCGTCGATGGCGAAGTCGGCGGCGATTGTTTCGCTGCCGCCATCGCCGCCGACCACCACGCCGCTAAGCACGTCACCCTCGAACGCCCAGCCTTCGACCCGGGTATCCTCGCGAATGGTCACGCGCTCGTTGCGCCGCAGGAATTCGCGGACGACGGTCTCCAGCAAGGGCCGCGACATCACCAGCAACGGCACTTCCAGGTCGCGCCGGGGATGCCACCCGGCGGCGTCATGGATGCGAAATTCGAGACCGGCGCGCGAGCAGATCGCACCGCGATCGATCATCTCGCAGGTAAATCCGGGAAACAGCTTTTCGAGGTTGCGCCGCCCCTGCACCGCCAGCGCGTGCACGTGCGCGCCTTGCGGAACGCCCATGCGGGCCTTCGCTTCGGTGGGCAGGCTATCCTTGTCGAGGACCAGCACCTCTTCGCAATGGCGCGACAGCACCTGCGCGGCCATCATCCCGCCCATGCCGGCGCCGACGACCACCGCGCGCTTGCCGAGGAACGGGCCAGCCTCCCCGTTGTCGGTCATGCCAAGCCCCCTTCTCCGCCGATAGGCTAGTTAAGCGTCTTTAGGCCCCTTAAGTCGATGGCGCGACCTTGTCCTGCGTCTTGGTCTCGAAGTCGGCGGCGTCGTGGCGCTCATGCAGCTGGCTGGCGGGGTCGCCGAAGACACGATTTACCATCCGCCCGCGGCGCACGGCGGGACGTTGGGCGATCTGATCGGTCCACCGCTGCACGTGCTTGTATTCCTGCACCTGCAGGAATTCGCCCGCCTCATAGAGCACGCCCTTGGCCATCGCCCCGTACCAAGGCCACACCGCCATGTCGGCGATGGTGTAGTCGTCACCGGCCAGATAGTCGCTCGTTGCAAGCCGCCGGTCGAGGACGTCGAGCTGGCGCTTCACTTCCATGGCGAAACGGTCGATGGCGTATTCGATCTTGCTTGGCGCATAGGCGTAGAAATGGCCAAACCCGCCGCCGAGATAGGGTCCCGCCCCCATCTGCCAGAACAGCCACGACAGGCACTCGGCCCGCTCGGCTGTGTCGGTGGGCAGGAATGCGCCGAACTTTTCGCCGAGATAAACCAGGATGGCGCCGGACTCGAAGACCCGGATCGGGGTAGGGCCGCTGCGATCGACCAGGGCGGGAATCTTTGAATTCGGGTTTGCCGCCACAAAGCCGCTGCCGAACTGGTCGCCCTCATTGATCCTGATCAGCCAGGCATCGTATTCGGCCCCGGCGTGGCCCAGCGCCAGCAACTCTTCCAGCATCACCGTGACCTTCACCCCGTTGGGGGTGGCCAGGGAATAGAGCTGCAGCGGATGGCGCCCGACCGGCAGTTCTTTGTCGTGCGTGGCGCCGGCGACCGGCCGGTTGATGGCCGCGAACCGGCCGCCGTTATCCTTGTTCCACTTCCAGACCGTGGGCGGCGTGTATTCGGCGGTGTCGGCCATCGGGACTCCTGTTGCCTGTTGCCCGCGAGTAAGGACCGATGCGCCAATCGACCTGGCAATGCCAGCCGGTTGGCGCCTGGAGCCGTTTGCCTCTCACGCCGTCGCGGTGGAGAACCCGTATCGCTGCCCATGGTTGGCGGCGAAGTTGGCGATGCGCCTATCGTAGGTGACCATCGGGCAGGCGAGCTCGATTGCCGTGCCGATCAGCAGGCGGTCCGCTGGATCGCGATGCTCGAGCAGGGTCACGTCATAGGCGCCGCACGCCGCACGCCAACTCAACGGTGCGGCCACGACGCCCGGACGGTCGAGAAATCGCTCAATCCAGCGCGCGGCGCTAACGTCCAGCTCAATGCGGCCGGCATCGCCAAGCAGGGCGATCTCCCACGCAGTAACGGCGCTCAGGTAAATCGTTCCGCCCGCCCTCCAACACCCGTCGATCAAGCTGCGGGTTTCCGTGCGCAGGCGGTCATCGCCGCTGTCCAGCCAAAGCACGATGTGGGTGTCGAGGAGCAGAGCCGGCGTCACCGGGCGATTTCGCGACCGCTTTGCGCTTCTGGCTCCACGTCCAAGACTGGCTCGGTCAGATCAACGTCGCCTAGAAAGCGAACCGACCCTGGGTGAAGTCCGCAGAGGGAGCCCTCCCGAACGTCGTCATCGAGCAGGCGCCGCATGGCCAAGCCGACGGCGGCGGTCTTATTGCCGCCGGTCAGGCGCTCGGCCGCCCGCTCGATCAAGGCGACGACATCGGGCCGGTTGATCGTCACTACGTGGGCCATGGCGGTTCCTCATCTGTAATGATATCATTACATACCTGATCGACGGCAGTGCTGCAACTCAGCGCGCAGCTCATTTCGCGCGCAAGGCAAGCGCCCCGCCGGCCTTGCGCAGGTCGTTCGTGGTTGGTGGTTCGGTCGGCCCTGTTGCAGCCTCGGGATGGCCGACGGACAAAGACTCATTCGCCGGCGGCCGGCGGGGACACTTCGCCGCCGTCCGCGTGCAAAACTTGCGGCTGGCCAGGCCTGGTGGCCCAGAAAAGGAAGGCCTCGAAGGCGAGGAACAGCGCTAGCGGCGCGATGGCGCCGGCTAGTCCCGCAAGATCGTATCCGAACCGCGCCATTACATAGAGAAGGACGATCATGCCGAGCGCGAGGCCGGGAATTCCCAGGCCGCGCATGGCGGCGCTCTTGTGATAGCCGATCCAGAAGGCCATGCGCGCGAGGATCCAGACGATGGCGGTGGCGAGCACGGCGCGCATCCTCGATCCGTCAGGGCAATAGGCGGCAAGGCCAAACAGGCCAATCAGGAAGACGACCAGCTGCTCTAGCGTGTTTTGCAGGTAGCGGAGATTGACGCGCAACCGCGACGTCTGAAACCCGGCGAGGGGGTCGAACGCCGGCGAGGTCAGGCGTTCATGCGCGACCGCCTCGATGCCGGCGACCAGGCAGAAGAGAACCGCGACCACGCCGCATTTGAGCGTGAACAGCATCCGCTCCGCCAGGGTATCCATGCCGGAGAGGGTGGGTGCGAGACGATCTATCGCCAGCCAAAGGCCGATGGCCACGGGCGCGGAAATGGCGATGCAGACCAGTCCCGTCTTGCGCTCGCGCGCCATGTCGCCGCCCGCGATCATCTGCGGCCCGGCGGCTAGGCCGCTACCCGTGCGTCCAGCGCGTCGAAGCGGGCCAGCAGGCCGCGGGCGGGGGCCGCCCCCCGCGCCGCCACCACCTGGGCCTCGACATTGGCTCTGGACCGCGCCCGGGCGATCTCGCGCTCGGTCTTGCCGTGCCATTCGACCATCCTGGCCCAGACCGGGTCGATGATCGCGGCGCCGGGGATCTCGCCGCCCGCGATTTTCCAGATGAAGCTGCGCAGCTCGGAAATCACCACCTGCAGATAGCCGACATGGACCGCTTCGTCGGTGCGGATGCGCTCGACCATTGTCGCGGCGGTGTCGGCCTCCGCCCGCCGGTCGGTGAACAGCTCGCCGTCGCGAAACAGGCGCACGCACAGCGCGAAGAACGACTCGGCCCGGATCTCGATCATCAGCACGTTCATCAGAAACTTGATCAGTTGCTCATACCCCTCCGGTATCTGAGGCATTTCCCGGCCATCGACGTCGCGCGAGATGCTCGCGGGGGCTTCTGGAATCGGGTAGGCCCCCTTGCCGAAGACCAGGTCCCGGGCGGCGAACCACATGGCGTCGTGAGCCCCCTCGCCGGGCTTGGCTGGATCGCCGCCCTCGTCGGCGCCGTGGGCGTAGAGCAGCCCGGCGTTGAGGTGGCCGCTGGCGGTATCGGTCACGTCATCGACGACCAGAGCCCCGATGTCCGGCGCGGTGATGTTGCACAGGCCCTGGCCGCGCGCCTCGATGATCCCGGTGATGGTCAGCGAATTCCACAGGCCCTGGCCCAGGCCCTCCTTCAACAGCAGCTTGTGCTGCTCGAAGCTCGGATAGCCATCGCCGGCGAGCAGTTCGCCGGTGGCGTCGATCAGCGGCCAGCCCCTGGCCTTCAGCGCCTCGCCCCAGGCGCGCACCGCCGGCCACCGCACCAGGGTGCGCGGGCTGACGTAGGCGCCATCCTGGGTGAAGCCCCCGTGTAACCGATACCCCGCCGCCTCATGCGGCCGGGCATAGGGATGGCTGCGCATCAGATCATCGCGGCTGTAGCGCAGGGTTTCCATGGGGTGTCTCCAGGCGGGCGGGCGATCAGGGAGATAGATTATCAGCGTTCATGGGTATTCGTAACAGCCTGATCCGTCATGCGGTGTCGTCGACCATGGCGGAGATCCCCTTTTCCACGAACCTCACCAACATCACGAACGACATCCCTGGAACGTAACCAGCGCGAGGATCGAGACCCCCCGGAGATTGCGCGTCGCGCGAAGCGCCATTCCATCTTGCCTCTGCGCCGACGTCGCTGTCTCAAGAGCTCCGCATCTATTGCCGTGTTCGTGGCGTTAGTGAGGTTCGTGGTCATCTCTTGAACGTGCGGGAAGCTATGCCGACCGCGCGCGCCGGTCTCGGGGGGCGCCGTGGAGTTCGGCGCCGGCGTCCTTGGGCAGGGGCAGGAAGAACAGCAGCGGAAGCAGAGCCACGACGCCGATGATCAGGAACACCGGCGCGATCATCGGCGCCGTCAGGTGGTGGCTGTGGCCGTGAATGACGATCAGATGCAACAGCACCGCCGCCATGCCGATGCCGACGGTCTGGGACAGTTGCTGGCCCATGGTCGACATGGTCGAGGCGCGGCTCATCTGCGCGTGATCGATGTCGGCGAAGGCCAGGCCGTTGAGGCTGGTGAACTGCAGCGAACGGAAAAACCCTCCCGTGAGCAGAACCACATAGATCAGCCAGTGGGGCGTACCGGCGCGGAACAGCGCGTAGGCCATGAAGGTCACCGCGACGATGACGGTGTTGAAGCTCAAGGTGGTGCGAAAACCAAACCGCGCCAGGATCGGCGGCGCACAGGTCTTCATCACCAGGGCCGCCGCGGCGCTGGCGAAGGTCATCAGCCCGGCCTGCAAGGCGGTCAGCCCGAAGGCCACCTGCAGCAGCAGGGCGAGCAGGAACGGCGTCGCCCCCATCCCCATGCGCATGAAGGCGCCGCCGACTACCGAAGCGGTAAAGGTGCGGATCTTCAACAGGTTGAGATCGAGGATGGCATTGTCGATGCGGCTGGCGTGCCAGGCGTAGACGGCCAGGCACGCCCCGCCGCCGCCCATCAGCACCGCAACGGCCCACGGGGGCAGCGGTCCCCGGCCGAGATTGTCAAATCCATAGACCACCGCGGCCATGCCCACCGCCGTGAGGATCAGGCCCGGCCAGTCGAGGGGCGCGGGGTTCTGCTCGCGCACATCCTTGATGAATTTCAGCACCAGGACCACGCCAATCGCGGCGATCGGCAGGTTGAAGAAGAATATCCAACGCCAGGACCAGTAGGTGACGATGAATCCCCCGATCGGCGGCCCGACCACGGGGCCCAGTAACGCCGGCATGACCAGCACGCTCATCGCCCGCACCAGGTTGTGCTTGGCCGTGGAGCGCAGGAGCACAAGGCGTCCGACAGGCCCCATCATCGCCCCGGCCGCGCCTTCGAAGGCGCGCGCCAGCAATAGCTGCGTCAGGTTCTGGGCAAAGCCTGCCGCCGCGCAGGCTAGCGCGTAGGCGACGATGGCGATGACGAAAATCCGGCGCGCGCCGAATCTGTCCGCCGCCCAGCCGCTGATCGGCAGGAACACCGCCGAGGCCAGCAGGTAGACGGTGATCGCCGTATTGAGATGGATCGGATCCTCATGCAGCGCGCGGGCCATGGTCGGCAGGGCCGTGGCCAGCACGGTCGCGTTCAGCGTCTGCATTAGCAGGGCCGAACCGATGATCGCCGGCACCAGGGAACTGAACTTCTCCTCGGCCTGGGCGGGGGTATCGGCCGGCGCATCGGCGAGAAACTCGCGCGCCGGCCCCTCGGTCAGCATGGTCGCGCCCAGTATCTCGCCCGGCGCCTGAATGGCGAATTCCGCGGCCCGGGAGCGTGAGGCCGGCGGTTCGGCGCGCCCGTCCGCCATCAGGCTCGATCGCTGGATATTGGCTGTCTCCGAAATTGGAGGAAGCGGCTTGATTCCCCGCGCGGGGCTGGGCTGCTAGCCTAACGCACAAAGGAGATGAGATGATGCAAGCCAGGTTCACCCACGCAATCAAGTTCGTCGCCGATATGGACAAGGCGCTCGCTTTCCATCGTGACACCCTGGGCCTGAAGGTAAAATTCGCATCGCCATTCTGGAGCGAGTTCGACACCGGCGACGTCGCCTTGGCGCTGCACCCCGCATCAGCGGAAAACCCGGCCGGCGGCGTGCGGCTGGGCTTCACCACCGCGGACCTGCCCAGCGTCTATGAGCGACGCGACGCCAATGGCCTGACGTTCGCCACCGCCCCGTTCGAGGAGCACGGGACCCTGCTGTCGCTGATCGTCGACTGCGAGGGGGCCGAGGTCAGCCTCTCGGGCGCCAAGGACGCGACGCCGCCGTCTTGACCGGCGGACCGCTGTCGCCGGTCAGTTGCGCGAAGGCGACGCCGCCCAGGGCCAGGACGCCGCCCATCGCTTGTAGCAGGCTAAGATGCTCGCTGAACGCCCACCAGGCGATGGCGGCGGCGACAACCGGCTGAATGAGCACCACCAGGGCCGCGGTCGCCGCGCTGAGCCGGCCAAGCGCCCAGGCGATCGCGCCCTGCCCGCCGACGTGCGCCACGCCGAGCCCGGCCAGCGCCGCCCAGCCCCAGGGCTTCGCCGGCAGGATGTTTTCGCCCAGCCCCAAGGCGATGGCCAGCAGCACCGGAAGGCCGACGAGGCTGGACCAGGTCATCACCTGGAGCGTCGAATGATCGGCCCTCGCCCGTCGCACGGCTAGGAAGTAGAGGCCGTACCAGACGGCCGTCGAAGCGCACAGCGCATCGCCAAGGTGCGGTCGGGCGCCAGGCGCCCCGGCCCCGGTATTGGCCAGCGCCATCACCACCGCTCCGCCGACCCCGGCTGCCATGCCGATCAGAAAGCGTCTCCGGGGCGTCTCGCGCAGAAAGAGCCACCCTGCCAGCGTGACGAGGACGGGCGTCAGGTTCGGCAGCACCGTGGCGTTGGCGATGCTGGTGAAACGGATTCCGTAATGCCAGGAGGCGAGGTCGAACGCGAACATCACGCCCGCGCCGAGCAGAATCGGCGACAGGCCCCCCATGTTCAGCCCGCCTCGTCCGCCCATCCCCAGGAGCAACAGCAGCGGCAACGCGAAGGCGAGTCGCCAGAACCCCGCGGCCGCGGGCCCGGTCTGGGTAAGTCGAACCAGGATCGGCGTCGCGCCCAGGACAAGGGCGCCGCCGATGAGCGCGGCCATGGCCCGCCGGCTGGAAGCCGCCTTGGCCTGACGGGGCATGGGCTGAGCATCAACCATCCATCGGTCATGGCCCGCGCCCCATCGCCCGTCCAGCGATGACCTGTCCGATCAGCCGTCGGAGCGGAACCTAGTGGTTCAAATCTGACACTTGAGTCCTGATGGGGATTCCCCTGGGCTCTTGAGGGTGCGAGTCTACGGGATGCGAACAGGCATCTCGATAGACATAAGCCCCGCCAGCCGTATCCGTCTGGACGCGATCGTGGCGGATCGGAACAGTCCGCAGAAGCACGTCTGGCGCGCGCGGATCGCGCTTCTGACCGCCGCGGGCGTAAGCACGGCCGAGATCATGCGCACGGCCGGCGTCAGCAAGACGGCGGTCTGGCGTTGGCAGGAACGGTTCATGGAGGAAGGGGTCGATGGCCTTCTGAAGGACAAGACCCGCCCATCGCGCATCGCGCCGCTCGGGCCGGAGGTCGCCGATCGGGTTGTCGCCTTGACCCTGGATGATCCGCCGGGCGAGACCACCCACTGGACGGCCGAGGCGATGGCCAAGCTGGCCGGCGTCAGCGTCAGTTCGGTGCAGCGCATCTGGCGCTCGCATGGCCTGCAACCGCACCGGATGCGCCAGTTCAAGCTGTCCAACGACCCGAGGTTCGCCGCCAAGGTTCGTGACGTCGTCGGTCTTTATGTCGATCCGCCGGCCCACGCCGTTGTGTTGTCGGTCGACGAGAAGTCCCAGATCCAGGCGCTGGACCGCACCCAGCCGGGGCTGCCCATGAAGAAGTGGCGGGCTGGAACCATGACCCACGACTACAAGCGCCACGGCACGACCACGCTGTTCGCCGCGCTCAATGTCCTGGACGGCTCGGTCATCGGCCGCTGCATGCAACGCCACCGCCATCAGGAGTTCATCCGCTTCCTCAACCAGGTCGAAGCCAAGGTCCCGGCCGGCAAGATCATCCACGCCATCGTCGACAACTACGCCACCCACAAGCACCCCAAGGTGCGCGCCTGGCTCGCCCGCCATCCCCGATGGACCTTCCACTTCACGCCTACCTCGGCGAGCTGGCTCAACGCCGTCGAGGGCTTCTTCGCCAAACTCACCAAGCGAAGGCTCAAGCGCGGCGTGTTCCGATCGATCGTCGATCTCCAGGCCGCCATCAACCGCTTCCTTGCGGAGACCAACAGCGATCCAAGACCCTTCACCTGGACCGCCGATCCAGACAAGATCATCGCCGCCGTCAGACGAGGGCACCAAGTATTAGATTCGATCCACTAGTAGCCGCAAGAGCGGGCGGTGCGCGTGTTAGCGCAGGAATTGGGTCCATCCGCCCGCCTCTGCGATCCGTCGGGCAGCCCTATGTCCGCGTGCGGTCGGTTGCGCGCCGATACCTGCCGAAGACCCATTCGGGGAGCGTCATGAGCAAGACCGCCCCGACCAACAGGACCAAGCCAAGCAGATTCCACCCATTCGCGCCGAGTGGAAGGACGCCGGCTCCGTACAGGATCGATGCCCCCGACATGGCCAGAAGGAAGGGCCCGGTGAAGTAACAGTGGACCCGACCACAACGGAAGGCGTTGGCTAGGCAGACGCCACCCATGATCACGCAGGCCACGGCCCAGATCGCTGCGCGCACGCCGGTCGTCAAAGGCAGCGCACCACTGGCGGCGATCGCCGCGGTCGGTAGGCCATAGCCGAGCAATGGCACGCGCCAGTCGCGCAGGAGGTCGCGCGCGGCGCGGGGCTCGATGCTCATGAACAGCTCCTTTCCGTAATCCCCTGAGCGGGCGGACAGGGCGCGGTCCCGTAGGAGCAGTAGACGCAGCACCGCCCAGGCAGCGGCCTCAACTCTGCGCCGCAGGCTGGGCAGTCGAAACGCCAGACGCACGCGTCGGTCGGCATGATCTCTTCGTGGCGTGCGCCGCACTCAGGACAAGTGAGCGTGCAGGCCAGGATCAGCTCGCCAGTGGAGTGGGTTGCGGTCATCGCTGGCGAGCCTACTTTCCGTATCATGGTACGGAGTCAAGCGATGGCTGACGACAATACGATCGGCGGTCTGGCGAGGGCGGAGAACGTCAACGTCGAGACGATCCGCTACTACCAGCGGCTGGGCTTGCTGGATGAGCCACTGCGACCGCCGCGCAGCGTGCGCCGCTATGGCGCGGCGCACCGTGAGCGGCTGCGGTTCATTCGCGCCGCAAAGTCGATGGGCTTCACCTTGGCGCAGGTCGCCGCCCTCCAGAAGTTGCGCCAGCGGCCCTCATGCGAAGTCGGCCGGACGCTCGCCGTCGATCAGCTGGTGGTGATTGAGGCGCGCATCGAGGAACTCACTGCGCTCAGCCACGAGCTCAGAGGCTGGATCGCACGCTGCAACGCCAACCAGGAGGAATGGGTCTGCCCGCCGCTAAGGCTGCTTGAGACGTCGCAAGCGACCGGCGACGGGGCAGCCGTCTGAGCCTGCATGGCCCCCGTCGCCTATGCGCCTTACACGCCGCTCGACACGCCGAAGGTTGTCGCGCCCGACATCTGGATCGTTGACGGCCCCGAGATCCGGTTTGGTCTGCCCGGGTTCAAACTGTCCCATCCGACCCGCATGACGGTCGTGCGCCTGCCTCAGGGCGGGCTGTGGCTCCATTCTCCGACGGCGCCGACCGAGACTTTGCTTAGCAGCCTCGAGAAGATCGGTCCGGTTCGGTTCCTGATCGCCCCGAACAACTTCCATTATTGGTGGATTCCCGACTGGAAGGCGCGCTTCCCGGAGGCGGTGGCGTGGGGGCCGCCCGGTCTTCAACGATCAGCGAGGCGGACTCTGCAGCCGCTGCGTCCGTTGGACGACGCGCCGGCCGTCGAATGGGCTTCCACGATCGACCAGTTGTTGCACTTGCTGGTGATGGGCGGCGGCGCGGAGGCCCGGGATGCCTGGAAGAGCTTCGCCCGCCTCGTTTTGCAAGACGGAACCTGAAAGGACGAGCCGATGGATGCCTCACTCGCAAGCCGGCGCGGGACCTTGCGGTATCAGAGCCCGCAAAGCACGCAGACGCTCGCCGAAGGTCTGGCCGAATACTACGCGGCCAACGAAGGGATCGTGACCCGCCCGAGCGACCTTCCGCCAGCGAGCGCCCAACTGTTCCGCTCACATGACCTGTGCCACGTGATCTTTGGGTTGAGCACGAATCTGAGCGATGAAGCGATGGCGGACGCCCGCACCATGCTCTCCTGCGACGTCGGA
>Ga0208849_1000825_pt1 | contig 25677 bp, 24 predicted proteins | sample NGESurdeep072012_10_FD_184470 | JGI IMG/M metagenome (GOLD analysis project Ga0208849, IMG submission 184470) | Arctic peat soil microbial communities from Barrow, Alaska - NGEE Surface sample 53-3 deep-072012 (SPAdes) | ecosystem: Environmental > Terrestrial > Soil > Wetlands > Peat ... | reverse complement strand
GATTATTACTCGCCAGGGGGGTCCTACACCTCCTCGATCCCGTCGAGCAGGCCGCTGAAGAGCTTCTGGCGGCCCGTCTGTCCCTTGCGGGTGGCGTCTTTCAGTTGGCGCCGCAGCGTCGGGCGGAACTCGACGGCTGTGGCGAAGTATGTGCAGCCCTCGCAGATGGTCTCAAAGGCGCAGTCGAGTTCGACAGGCCGAGTGCAGAGGCCGTTGCCGAGCATCCGGTAGTGCTCACGGCGCAGTCGACGCATGCTCGGGCCCTCGGCGTTGGCCGGCAAAACGGGCGCCTTGTCATAGAGAGCTTCCACCTTCTCGCTCACGGCGAAGTACTCGTCGGCCACGGTCCGATCGGCGATTCGGGCATAGGTCATCGTCATGGACATCGATCGATGACCGAGGAGCGCGGCGATGGCCTCGAGGCTCATGCCCCGGTTCACCGCCTGGGTGGCCACGGTGTGGCGCAACTGATGCGGGTGGACGTGTCCGATGCCCGCTTTCCGGGCGCAGCGGTCGCACATGCGGGCGACGGCGTGCCGGTTGAGCGGGCGACCTTCGTTGTTGAGCATGCGCCCACCCACCCCGCAGTCAGGGTGTTGCGACCACTCCTCGAGCATGTCGACGAGCTGGGGGTGGAGCGGAATGTAGCGGTCGTTGTGGAGCTTCCCCACCGGGATGCGCAGCCAATGGGTGTCGCCGATCTTCACCGTGGCGTCGGCCTCGAGGCCGCACAGCTCGCCCACCCGCATGCCCGTGCGCCCGAGCAGCTCGAGAGCCAGTCGCAGAAGTGGACGGGGTTCGCTTCTCGCCGCCCGCATGAAGGCGGCGAAACGGGCGTCGTCGAGGAACCTGGGCAACGCCTCGTCGCGCTTGGGCAGATCGCCGGCGAAGATGAGCGCCCGGGCCGGGGCGTCGTCCCACCCCCATTCCATGATGCGCTCCAGGAACATCCGCAGCGTCGACAGCCGGCGCCGGACCGTGGCCGTGGCCGTGGACAGCCGATGCCCGTTGGTTCCGGTGGCGGTGGCCATATGGCTCTTGAAGCTCTCGATGTGACGACGCTCGAGGTCGCCGGCGGCCCGGACTTCCCGGTGGTTGTCGGCGAGAAAGGCGGCGAAGAGCTTCAGGTCGCTCGTGAAGCACGCCACGCTTTGAGGCCGCAAAGACAACGATAATTGGCCCAGATAGGCCTCCATGGTCTCGGGCAACGACGGCGCCGGCTTCGCATGCGCAAGGGCCGTCATCGGGCCACCGCCAGGGCCTGGGCGTCGATGGCTTCGGTTGCCCGGCGGTACTCGCCGGCCAACCAGTCGTCGGCCAGATGCAGATAGAGGCGGGTGGTTTCGATCGAGGAGTGTCCGGCCTGGGCCTGGACGGCTTCGAGGGCCATGCCCGCTTCGCGCAGTCTCGTGAGACAGGTGTGGCGCAGCTCGTGACACGTGGCATGGGCAAGGCCGGCTCGCTCCTTCGCCAACTCCAGGACCTCGTCGATCCCATACGCCGACAGCGGTTGTCCCCGCCGCTTGCCCTTCAACACGACGAAGACGACGTCGGTGGTGGCGTCAGCGGGACGTTCCTCGTCGAGGTAGCGGCCCAAGGATTCGAAGAATCGGCCCGACATGGGAACGACGCGTTGGCGTCCGCCCTTCCCGTCTGCGATGAACACCTTGCGTTCACCGATCTGCACGTCAGCCATACGCAGACCCAGCACCTCGCAGCGTCGCAGGCCACCGAGCACCATGGCCTCGACCATGGCCCTGTCTCTCTTCGTGCGCAGAGCCGCCATCAGGGCGTCCACTTCCTGGGGCTGCAGGATCCTCGGCAGGAGCTTCGGGGTGCGCACGAGCGGGGCCGGCCGTCCACTGTCTCGTCGGGCCCGGCGAGTCATCAGCCCCCTCGGCACCGGTGACGTCGTCACCCCGGCGTCGCCGCGCACGACCAAGTAGGCGAACAGCCCCGAGAGCGACGACAGTCGCCTTGCAACGGTCCGCGCCGACAGGCCCGATCCACCATCGGAGATGCGCACGACCTTCGCCTGTGTCCGAGGTGCTCTTTGGGCGCCGATGAAGTTGAGCACGTCACGGCTCGTGATCTGCGACGGCTCCTTCTGCGCGAAGCAGAAGAACACCTTCAGATCGAACGCAGCGGCCAGCACAGAGTTCGGCCGGGCCCGCCCGGCCAGGAACGTCAGATAGTCGTCGAGGAGCTCGTGTCCGAGTCGGACCAACTGCTCACCCGAGGGTGCAAAGGAGCGTTCGACTGATAGTTGGAGTGACATCTGGGTGATCTCCTTCCACCGGGAAGGCTCCACCCTGCCGGTGAGGTCATCCCGCCTGGTGGATCACCCACATATCAACGAATACCGACCCCCCTAAAGCCGTCTCGATCTGGCCCAGACAGCCGGGAGCGGCACATCGCAAGCGGGGCCGTTGCCGGACCTGAGCGTTAGGGACTCCCTCAGTGCGCCTGACTCATCGAGCAGTGTTCTAGAAAACGGTCGTCGTGTTGGTGAAAATCTGGCCTCAGCGTGAACTCCGTTTGGGTTGGCGCCCTCCCACGGGCTCGTACTGCCCTTTTCTCTGAATCGAACAACTTCGACCAATCGCCCGGAGAAGCTGGGGGTAAAGTGCACGTCGTGCCCAAGACATCGCAAACCAAAACGCCATCGGAGATGCTTCGATACTTCGACGACTCATTGGAAAAGGTGCTTCCCGAAGACGAATATCAAAAGCTCAAGTCCCATGATTCGGAGATTGCCAGAACGACGTCACGAGGTGACTTTCACCGCTGCTTTCGGTGCGCAGAATGGGCCGTTGAACTCGCGGCCAGACCGGAGCACTCGCATCTACGTCATCTCGTGCGTGAACTGGGAGCTGTCGTTCATGAAATACATGATACGGACTGGGCTCTTGAGTTTGGAATCATGCGTCCGGGAAGAACGGTTACCGACGTGGAACTGACGTGGGTTGACGACGTCATCAAGATTTTGCAGGTGGCCGCAGAGAAGACCGGTTGGGCCTCGGTGCCCTGGGAGCGTCTCCTCGAAGAACTCATCGCGATCGAGACCGTGCAGGAATAGCCACTCCCAACGCACCGCCGGCGCCATGGTGGTCGGACCGTCTTAAGGGTCCCGGTCGGTCCTAAGATCATGACGTGGACGGACCCGGCGATCGCTCCGAAAGGATGTCGGAGTTCCGGTTCAGCTTTCAGGACGCGTGGCGCGACTCGCGACGGAAGTCGCGTCTTGATCGAGAGCTTCTGGCGTCGGTGAGGGCACAAGCATCCGGGAAAACCAGAGGCGAAATCGGCGCCCTTGTGGTCGCTGAGCGACTCCGCCGAGGGATGCGCTCAGTTCCCGAGCCGATGTTGGACCTCTGGATCGACGCCGTGATCGACGACGACCCCCTCTCAAAGGCACGGGCACATGCGGACGCGATCGCCACCATCGCGCGTGCGGGAGCCGGCCTGGTCCGCATGATCAGACAGCACGGCAGCGAGGAAGTGGCGGAGGCAAGGAAGGCGGACAGGTCTTGGTTGCGTCCCTTTGCTGCAGATTTAGAAAATGCCGTTCTCGCCGAGATTGACCCGGATGCCCAGCAGTATTTGGAAACAGCCGCTCGTACCGCGACCATTCGCTTTCGTGGCCTGAGTGGTTTCAAGGTTGCCCTCGTTCCGACGGCGGCATCCCAGGACGGTGGCGACATCGTGATCGAACTCAAGGGTCAGGCCGTAGGTCGAATCGGGTCTGAGAACGCAGCCGCCTATTGGCGAATCATCAACGAGCAGGCTGATACGTCACAAGAGATGGACGCACTGGCGTTACTCAACCGAGGAGGAGATGACGGAAGATTAAAGTTCTACGTGGCCCTGCCAACGGAACGTCCACTCCGCCGCAACACCGCCACCGGCGCTTCTGAGACGCTGTGGGATCGAGTCAACGGTGCTGACCGTTACTTCCGAGATCATTGTCTGGTCTGCGAGAAGCCTTGCGATCAGTGGGAAGAGCGGAGTGCAATGGTGTCGCCGACGAGCGGATCCGGGACGCGTGGAATGAACGGACCAGTCCATGAGAAGTGCTGGGAGAGAGGCGCGAGGCGAGCGCGGAGCGAAGGGTTGGAGTGGAAAGATGCCCGCGCGTCGGAGGACGAGAAATGACGTGGATTTGAAGGCTCGTTTGCGGAAAAGGACTGTGGCGAGGGCCGGGCATGGGGGAGGGCCTCACCATGGTCGAACCTGATGTCCGGTATCACTCCCATTATGTGCCGCGTTATGAGTGGTGTCATCGTGCGTGAGTTAACCTGCCCGACGCTAGGCGACTTTCAGTTTTTAACTGGCCTGATTGAGTCAAGGATTTGAAGCGGCGTGACCCCCGTGCCCGTGAGGCCTATCTCGATTTGATCCAGCGCGGACCGGCCCGCGACTTTCACCTGCGCGGTGAGAAGGTTGAGTTCCTGTCCTGGCACGAACCCCCCGCCAGGGGAAGGAGGCGGGTCAACGCAGATCCGCAACCCCTGGCGAGTCAGGCACGTTGCGTGGGGTGGGGCAGCCTGGATTGAAGGACCGGAGCCGAGCTCCATGCCGGGGTTCGCAGCAAGGTAAACCGCGGTCTCAGGCGGAGGCCCACCGCAGCTCGAAGCACTCAGAGACTGAGCGGTGCTCAAAACCAAAACGTTGGCTTCGATGTTGCCGGGACAGTCTCCCCCACTGGTCCCTCGTCGGGTCCAGTCGCCGGGGACGGCAAATCGGATACCGCCGAAGACCACGTGCTGCCAACTGGGTGGGACAGAGTCCGCCGATGAGTTGAGCACCACCGATAGGGGAGAGTGGGTGAGCGTCGCCATCACTTGTTCGGCCAGAGGCCCCGAAGCTTCGACGTCCATCCCCAGTGCCCGAACCACCTCGATGGAGGTCGATCCCGATCGCATCGACCCTTCTGCGGTAGGAATCGAGTTGATGACAAACCGATGAGAGTTCGACGGGGCTGTCGAGGGAGCCGTGCTCATCTCGATGACGTTCGGAGGGAGCGAGCATCCCATACCACCAGGAGGCGGTGTGGGGGTCTGGTTGATGAAGACCATCCCTTGCACCCCTCCGCCGCAGATCCATTCAGGGTCCTCGATGAACCAGTCCGAAGGAACCGAGATCTGAACGTCTCCCAAGCTGACCGGGGACCACCCCTGTGGGGTGAGGGAAGTGACAGGCAGGGGAGCCACGTGCACGGCTGTACGAGAGTTCGGGGACGGGGCGCACGCCGAGAGCGTCAGTACCACGGCAACGAGGCCCACCATCAGAGATTGACGCGGTGACCGGACTCTCAATGAAACACCTCAGCCATCGGAGGAAAGGTCATCCCGCCGTAAAGCAGGCCACTGGTCGCATTCACCGGCCACATTGCCGATTCGTAGATACACCTGGGCGCTGAGACATTTGTTCCGCCGAGAAGGGTGCTCACCCAGATGTGCCTTCCGATCACCAACCACACGAGCAGGCGTTCGTTCGGGTTCGAACCTGGGACCGTTGGGTCGATCGAGTTCCACTCCGCCAGGACGAGCTCGTAGGTGGCGTGCAACTGCAGTCCGTGTGCCGGATCCCGAGTTCGGACGACGGCGTCCCATGCCTGAACTGCCGAGATGTTAGGTGAAATGCGCGCGGGCGGAGGATAGAGGCGAATGTGGTTGAAGCTGAAGGCGAGGGTCGTGCCGAGACGCTCCGGGGTTGGCATCGACGGAGCGCCGAGGACGACCGGTGGATTGCAGCCGACATTCAGCGTTGATGTGTGGCTGGCAGGCGAAGTACAGCTCGTCGAGAGCAGGCCCACATTGAGCACGATCAGGGTCAACGTCGCCGCCCGGAACCCCACGTTGCCCATGCCGTCCTCTCCTCCCCTGAGTTTGACGCACGAGGGTGGGACTGGGTTCCCTGAAAGGGAGGATCGCGAACGCGAGCCTCCAAACCGGTTGGTAATGCCTGATCCCGCACTCTAAATCCAACCCGGGTGGCGCACGGGATCCCCGAGATGCGCTATTGGCGCCAGGCCCGAACCGTTGAGCCCGACCCGGACCAGGACGACCCGGACCAGGACGTACCGGATGAGTGCCAGTGCGTGGCCTGGGAACTCGCAATGTGTCACACTCGTCGAAGTGGGTGTGGCTCACTCAAAGGCTCGTGGTCCTTTGCTACTCCTCGTGACATTGAGCGCGACTGCCGGGTGCTCGACGAGCGTGGGTTCAGCTTCCGTCACCGCCGTGGTACCGGGTATCACTTCGCCGGCACCCTCGACCACGGTCACTACGCCGACATTGTCGACCACTGCCATGACCGGAGTGCGGGTCGTGAGCTACCACGGGGTCCGTGTGGATGTGCCTGCTGGTTGGCCAGTGGTAGATGGCATGCATACTGGCTTCTGCGACGGCCCATTTCCCAACGCACCCACGGCCTTTGTCGGGCCACAGCAGAACGGAGCACCGAGCTGTCCAGCGCAACCGCCCAACGCTTCGGAGCAAGGTCGGGACGGCGTCTGGCTCCAACCAGGCGACGCTCCCCCGGACGCAACGCCGGTGCCCACGTCCTCGGGTCAGACGGTGCTCGTAGAGGCCGCCCAGTCGAGCAACCGCTACCGGCTTTTTTGGTACCACCAGGTCCTCGTGGAGATCGGCATCGGCTCGGACCCGAGCACGGCACAGGCGATCTTCGACTCGATCGGTTTCACACCAGGCGCGGCTGACACTCCGGCGGCGGGTGTCTGCGGGCGCTCAGCCCATCCCGACGCCATGCCGACGCCAGAGAGGCTCGTTGCACCACTTGTGCTCGACGACGGCGACGTCACCTTGAATCCGCCAGCCTCGTCCGATCGGGCCGTTATGTCCGCCGTGCAAGCGTGGAGTAAGAGTGGACCCAAAGAGGCCTTCGAGCGGTACCGACTGATCTTGACTCGGTACTCGGCCAAGTTCCCGGCCCGCCAGAACCCGGACGGCTCCGTGACGCCGCTCAGCCAGAACGAGCTTTCCTGGGTCATCTACTCAGTGCCCTACGGCCCAACGATCACAGGATGCGGCGGTTGGGGACTCACTGTCTTCGATGCAACCACCGGCGAGGGTGGCGAGCTTATTTCGAGCGGCTACTCGCCTGGGCCGTGATGGGAGGCGTCCGACCGCCGAGACCAGGATGCCCCCCGCTAGGTCTAGTGCGCCGTTCTGAAAGGGCGCATCTAAACCCCCGAACCCGGATGTACCTCCGGCGGCGCCGTCGAACAGCCTCGCTCCCGCTGCAATTCGCATCCGGGATCACTCGGTGTTGCGATTATGTGCGGTGTCGCCCTGGAAGAGGGTTGGTCCGTCGGGTGCGTCCAACTGGTCCGAGGTGTTCTTAGGGACCGGTCGGTACCCCAGATTATGGGCTAACGCATTCTTGCTAGTGGGTGTCGGGTGCAAGTACTCGATTGTGGACTTGACCAGCACCAAGGCTTCGGGAAGGGTCTCACCCCGTGGCACTCACTTTCCTCTTCCTGCTCGTCCGCCGCGCCGTCGAGATGCTCGGTATCCGCCGCAAGAGCACTCTTGATAAGGACGTCGAGATCCTGGTCCTTCGCCACCAACTCGCGGTTCTGCGTCGCAAGACACCCCGGCCGCGTTTCTCATGGGCGGACCGGGCTTTCATGTCCCTCGCGGCACGGTTCCTACCCCGCCAGCGCTGGTCCTCGCTGCTCGTAACGCCGGCCACGATCCTCGAATGGCAGCGCCGGATCGTTCGTCGGCGCTGGACCTATGCCAACCGTCCCGGGCGACCCCCGCTTGGCGAAGAGACGGTCGAGCTGATCTGCCGGCTGGCTCAGGAGAACCCGCGCTGGGGCTACCTGCGCATTGTGGGTGAGATGAGAAAGCTCGGTGCTGTGGTCTCGGCCTCCGCTGTTCGCGGGGTGCTTCGCCGCCACGGTCTCGGGCCCGCACCTCGACGATCGGGACCGAGTTGGTCCGATTTCATCCGGGCCCAGGCGAAGAGCATCCTGGCCACAGACTTCTTCCACGTCGACACCGTCTTCGGTCAGCGCTTCTACGGACTCTTCGTGATCGAGGTCGATACCCGGGTAGTGCACATCCTTGGTGTCACAACGAACCCCAACGGCCTGTGGATGACCCAGATGGCGCGCAACCTGGTCTTCGACCTCCACGACTCCGCCCGGAGAGTCCGCTTCTTTGTCCGTGACCGTGATGCCAAGTTCACCAAAGCCTTCGACGACGTGATGCGCACCGAAGGCATCGCCACGATCCGCACCCCCGTCCGAGCCCCTCGAGCAAACGCCTACGCCGAGCGCTGGATCGAGAGCTTGCGAGCCGAGTGCCTCGACCACCTTCTCATCGTCTCGCACCGCCAGCTCGAACGGGCGCTGCACGCGTACATCGACCACTACAACGGGGCGCGGCCGCACCGGGGCCTCGGGTTGGAGGTTCCTGAGCCCACCATTACCCCTCCCCCGGTGGGCCGCATCGAGCGCCACGACATCCTCGGCGGCCTCATTCACGAGTACCGCCGGGCCGCATGATCTCGACCGTCACCAGCGCCTCGTGCACTTCGAGCCTACGATCGGCGGGTGATCCTGCGGTGCACGAAGAAGCTCCTTTCCGTCATCGGTTCGGTCCCTATCTCCGAGCCGGCACCTGACGCCGAGGACTGGTACGCAAGCCTCTTGTGGTTCGACCGGCGCAAATGCCTGCTGCTGACCCACGTAGGCACGCTGTTCACGATCTTTGAGGCTGACGTCAGCGCCTCGGACCTACGTTCCACCGGCTCATTCATCTCAGCTCTTGTCAGGCGTGAGCTTCTCAGTGAGGGCCTGTCGCCCGACATGTTTGGTCCCGGCTCAGAAGAAGTCGTCTATGCCAAGACCGCCGACCGGAGCGTCCTCGGATGCATGAACGACATGGCGTACATGTGTGAGGAGGCCATCGCCGAATCCGGTTCCCTGAGGCACAACGACCGTGTGGCGCTCAATCGATCTCTTCGTCGCAACATCAACAGCACTCGCAATTACGAGCGCCCAATCGACCTGACCATCGGACGCCTTAAAGACCGGTAGGCGATGGACCTTGCGGGAGGAGTGCGTTCGGTCGAATAAATGCATCCGACAGGGTTCCAACGGCGGGCGCAGCCACCGCCGGGCCCTTCGCGCCGAACGCGCCGCCCGACATAGGGCTCGGTGTCTAGCCGCGCCGCTCCGCAGGGTTCGGGTTGACATCTCGAGGATCCTCTCCAGACCATGTCGCGGGAGGATCACTCGCCGGGAAGGACTCCTCACCCGCCTCATCGATCAACTCGTCAGAGCGAGCGAGATCTCCTCCCTCGCTTGACGGCTTGAATCCTCAACCATGGCGTCACATCCCTACCTCTCACGTTCTACATGGACCTTACTCAGCGTGGTGCTCGAACTCGCATGCCAACTTTGGCAGTCCCGCTGCCACATCTTCAAGACGCTGGGATCTGCCTACGCTCCCTAGAACTCTCGAATCGGGGCTCGGTGACAAGTAAGTCCCAGGGCTTCGCGATCGCGTCGGTGAACACTGGGACAACCGTTGGCATCCTGTAGCGCGGCTGGAGGAATATCCCATGCATCCGAACTTCATTGACTCATCCGGTTAGCAAAGCTGGAGCGCCGTTTGCATGGTTTTGATGCAGCCATCAACGGCACAGTCCAGGGGTAGAATGAATGTCACTATGAAGATCTATACCATCGGACATTCTACGCGGGAACTTGCCGACTTCATCGATATCCTAAACACTTATGGCATTGAGATACTGGTTGACGTGCGCACCATTCCGCGGTCGAACCACACACCCCAATTTAATGGCGATACACTGGGCGAGGTACTAATGAAGAGCCGAATCACTTATCATCACCTTTCAGATTTGGGTGGCCTTCGTCACGCACGTAAAGACTCGATCAACCAGGGCTGGCGCAACTCAAGCTTTCGCGGCTATGCCGACTACATGCAAACGTCTGATTTTGAGCGCGGTATAGACGAGCTTATTGCGTTAGCCGTAAAACCCACTGCCCTCATGTGTGCCGAGGCTGTACCGTGGCGCTGTCACCGCTCCATGATAGGTGACGCACTTCTCGCACGCAGCTACACGGTGGTGGACATCTTCGACAAACACAAAGCCCAAGATGAAACAATGACCACGTTTGCGAAGGTCAGTGGTACAAGCATTCTCTATCCCGCAGATTCGGACAATCTTGCACCGGGCCCATGACGGGGTCAGACCCATTCTTGCTCCGGAGCCTTACCCCGTTGGGCCATAACCAGCGCGCCGCCCTCTTGCGGCTTCCACATCGACACCAAGTGCTCGCCACTGTGTCGCTTCCTTGGTGCCGAATGCCGCCCGATGCCAACGCAGCCCATCGACGGAGTCCAAGCCGACCCCCCTCCAGCGACCGGCTGTCGCTCTCAATTGTCGGCGATAGTGAACCGCGAACGCGGGCGTAAACCCGTCGCCTTGTGCCATAGCGGCCTCGAATGAATCGAAGCCCAACATCTTCCATCCCGCGACCTGGGCAGGGTGGACACCGAACTCGTCCCAGTCCTCAGAGCCCGAGTCCCCTTCCTTGTCAAGAAGCATTTCCTCTCCTGTCTTGGGTCCGCGCACTCCGTTCCGACTCCGGCCAGCGGTGGCGAGCTCCGCAGCGGTGTACAGCGGGCCGAGAGACCACCATAGGAGTGCCATCGGGGATCACGTGGAGGACGGCGCCCGCGAGGGAGTTCCCGCGAAATGAAACGCTCGTCGGAGCAATCGACGTTGGACAGCTCGGGATCGGCGCGAGGGGTGGACGCTGAAATTGTCTCCGGGCGACTCGCTTTGACAAGTTGCGGCAGGATTCGTCCTTTCGCGTCCCTGCCGGCAACCTGGTCACCGAGACGGTCCGCATCGCGCCGACGAGCGACCTCCGCAATGAGAACAACGCCATGTTCAAAATTGCCGAGGGCGAGTAGGAGGAGGGCCTCGCCGTCATCAAGAAGTGTGTCGACACGATGGCTTCGGGCGCGCCGCCGTCTTGGTCGTGGTGGGCCTGGACCGCCGACCGGACGAAAAGAGCGGCTGTCTGGGCCGAAGCCACTCCACCCCAAATCCCACGATCCCCGCCCGAGCGCCCCTCCTGGCTGATCGGGGCACGCCACGGGCGGTGGTCCTCGCCCGCCCTCAGGGTCCCAGGAGCCCCACCAGACCGGAGGGCGCACGGCCCGCGAGACAAGACATGGTGACCCTCGGTGCTCACGGCACCGCCTTTCGGACACCGCCTCGGGTCTCTGCTGTCACCGTTGGCGAGCCCGCAACCGAGGTTGAGCGGGCGTCACCTGGCCGGCGGCGGCCAGAGCGTCGAGCAGCAAGTGGAAGTACACGAGCCCACCGTAGGGCCACCAGGCCCGTGCCAACTCGGCCACTTCATCGTAACCAGCCGACGAGGAAAGCCCGAACCTCCGCCGGAGGTTGTTGCGAGCCCCGACGTCGTCTCCGGGAAGCACGTGGTAGCGACCAAGTCCCCGCAGGAGCGTGTACTCGGCGCTCCAGCGCCCCACGCCGGTGAGTTCGAGCAGGATTCCGAGGGCACGGTCGTCGGGCTCGTTCCGCAGCGCCTCGAGGTCGAGCTCCCCCACCGCCACTTGCTCGGCGAGGGTCCTTATGGCTCGGGCTTTGGCCCCGCTAAACCCCAGCTCTCGCAGAAGCTCAGGATCGGCTCCGGCCAGCCGTTCGGGCGTGGGAAAGCCGGGCGGCGAGCCACGGCGGCCGGAGGTGGTCGGGCCGAAGCGCTCGGCCAGTCGGTTGAGGAGATGGATCCCAACTACGAGGGAGAGCTGTTGACAGGCGATGGCGTTCACCACCGCCTCGAAAACGCTCGGAAAGCATGGTGGCCGAACACCACGGAATCGCCGGACGAGCATCCGGAGCCGCTCGTCGCGCTCCGCCAGTCGGTAGAAGCCTCGGAGATCGACGCCGAGCCCCAGGGTGCGCTCGAGGACACGACGGGCTTCGGCGACACCGTCGTCGCTAAGCGCACCGGAGGAGCCTCGAAGCTCCACGCCGAGCACAGGCGACGCCGGTCCCTGCAGTTGGCGGACGCTGACCTCGACCGGCCGCTCATACACCACCAGGGTGCGCCGATAGCCCGAACCGTCCCACCAGTCGACGGCGTTGTGGGGTCGTCGCCGCAACGCCCACACGGTGAGATCAAGGCGAAACGGGGCCCGTACTTCGATCTGAAGTTGGCGCACCACCACCAGTGCTACCGGCCCCAGTGTTCGATGACATTGTGCGGCACAGCGGCACCAGAGTGTTCGATGTCTTGGATGGTTGCGAACAGGACGAGCTGCCGACGGTGCAGGCAAGCGATCCCATCAGCGGCGGGTGGCGCGGATAGCTCACGCTCGGTGGTGACGAGAGAACTTAGTGAACCGAGCCGGGTCGTGCCCGGACCAGTGCCACAAGTGGCTGTCCGGTGCGGCGTCTGTGACCCACGTTTCGAAGTCGGCGGTGGCCGAAAACACGCCGCGAGGCTGCACCTGGTCGATGTACTCCCACCCGACGAAGTGGGTTCGCCTCTTGATCTCGATGCAGGCGCCGAGGGGTCGTCGCACTTCTCCAAGGACTCTGTCATCGACGGCATCGTCATGGTCGCGATTGTGTCCAACAGGGCGAGCGAGTCATAGCCGAACGCGTACCAGTCAGAAACCTCAATGCTCCGACTATGGTGGCCTGAGTGCGAGACAAGCTGGCTGCTTGCCAAACCGACCACCTTCCGTTGGGTGCGGATAACTCCATAGTCGTATCGGCGTACGGCGACCTGTCTAATTTGCGCCGGCGCTGGCTGGTGCGGTGACGGGGGTCGGTCATGACCTGGACGCGCGCCTGCGCGGCCGCCGATCTTGTCGAGAACAGACCCCTCGGTGTGGTGGTTGATGAGGTCGCCGTCTGCCTGGTGCGCACCGGTGGTGAGCTGTTCGCGGTCCACGACGAGTGCACGCACGAAGCGGTGCCGCTGTCCGAGGGCGAGGTGGACGATGGTGTCATCGAATGCTGGCGGCATGGCTCATGCTTCGATCTGCGGACCGGTGCAGTTCTGAACCTGCCCGCGATCCGTCCGGTTGCCGTCTATCCGGTTCGGGAAGCAGCCGACGACGTGCTGGTAGATGTTCATCACGCGTGACATGGCAGCACAGTTGACGCGGCGCGCTCAATCAAGACTCAAGGGGTCCTGGGCCCACCGGGCCGTATCGTCCGCTGTGGTCGTGAGCCGAAGTCCCGCGTCTGTGGCGAGCACCATTGCTACCTCTTCGGACCCAAAGAGGCGATCGAAGCGCCCCTCCACATAGGTCACTTCGATCTGGTGACCATTGTGATGCCAGACCACGTTAGCAACTTCTCGTTCGGCCATTTCGATCTCCTTGGCTCCTGACGATTTGGCGCTGTGGTTCTGGGCCGCGAATTTTCGGATTATCCAGGGTCTGATAGCGCGCTGTTCTCAGCTGTCTGTCATCACCTGGCCGAGCACAGCTGCTCCGGAGTGCTCGAGGTCTCGGGTGGCTGTGAGGAGCACCACACCAGACTCTCGAGCTTTCTCGCGCAGCGCTATGAGCGCGTCGCGAGCTGGGGAAGCTGCAAGCTCGTTTCGGTAGCGACGACCGAATTCCTCGAAGCGCTCCGGAACATGTCCATACCACTTGCGAAGTTGCGCGCTGGGAGCGACGTCCTTGACCCACTGGTCGAAGGGCGCCTCCGCTTTGGCCATCCCCCGCGGCCACAACCGGTCGACGAGGATCTTGTGTGCCGAACCTTCGAGGTCGTCATAGACCCGACCGACATCTACCTTGATGCAATCGTCGCCTCGCTTGTCAGACGGTGACGGCGACCCGGCAAAGCCATGCGTCCGCTGCACTGGAGCCAGTCCCTCCCACGCGCTCGGAAGCTGCCTAGCAAGACGTTTGAGCTCTTCTACATGCAGGGTCGACAGAAGCTCAAGTCGCTCTGCGCCGGTCGAGGTGAGGTGCAACCGGACCACCCGATGATCCTCCTCGTCCCGGGTCCGGCACACCAGGCCGTCCGCATCAGCACGGTCGATCAGGCCCACCGCGCTGTGGTGGCGCAGCAGCAGGTAGTCGGCCACCTCGCCAACGGTTGGGCCTTTGGGATCGCCGTGCCCTCGGATGGCAAGCAGCAGTTGGTGCTGAGCGGGCGTCAGGCCGGCGGTGCGCGCCTGCTGTTCGCTCCATCGCTCAAAGTGCCGAAGCCCGGTTCGCAGGGCGAGGAGCCGGCAATAGACGTCGTCAGGCAGGCTCACTCGTGGCACGATATCATCGTAACACGATGCAATGGCTCTATGTGTGCCGTCCTGCTGCCTTCAGGCGCCTGCCTCGTCCTCGGTCTGAGTGCCGAGGCTCGGGGGTATGACTGAGCAGGGCGGCGCATCTGAGGCGGTTCCGACCGAGGAAGCTGCCAGCGAAGCCGGGGCGGTGACGGCAGAGAGCGCTGAGGTCTGCGACCCGCCTGGACGCGTCGCGTCGAAAGTGGAAGCTACCTCCTTCGTCGCTGACCACGGCATCCAAGGAGCCAGCGAGCGTGCTCTCGGTGACTTCACCGCCAGCCCTGAGCTCCTGCGCCTCGTCCCGCTGGCCCTGGCCGTCGGCGCCTTCGGAGCGGGCATCTCGTTGGCGCTGCTCGACATGATCGGGTTCTTCACCAACCTCTTCTACTACCAGCGGATCAGCGTCCACCTTGTCTCGCCCGATGCCAACACCTTGGGCGCCATCGCCGTCGTCATCCCGATCGGCGGCGGCCTGATTATCGGGCTGATGGCGCGTTTCGGCTCCGAACAGATCAGAGGCCACGGCATTCCCGAAGCGATGGAGCGGATCCTCATCAACGGCAGCAAAGTCCAACCGCGCCTCGCCGTATTGAAACCTATTTCGAGCGCCATCAGCATCGGCACCGGCGGCCCATTCGGAGCCGAGGGTCCAATCATCTTGACCGGCGGCGCCGTCGGCTCGATCGTCGGCCAGCTCTTCCATCTCACTGCGGCTCAGCGACGGAGCCTGCTCGTCGCGGGCGCCGCCGCAGGCATGAGCGCTGTATTCGGGACCCCCGTGGCGGCCACCCTCTTCGGTGTCGAACTGCTCGCCTTCGAGTTCAAACCCCGTTCGATGGTGCTCATCGGTTTGGCGGCAGCAACCGCGGATGGGCTTCGGATGGTAATGGCCAACGCCGGCCTCGTCGCTCCCCAGCCGCTCTTCCCGGTGCCCAGTCACCTGCCCCTCGGTGGTATGGCGCTGCTCGGCGCTGCTGCGGTCGGGATCATGACCGGAGGGGCCGCTTGGCTCATGACGCAGTTCGTCTACCGCGCTGAAGATGCCTTCAAGACCCTAACCCGACACCTCCATTGGATGTGGTGGCCGATGATCGGGGGGCTCATCATCGGCGTCGGTGGCCTCATCAATCCCCGTACGCTCGGTGTGGGCTACAACACCATCCATGCTGAACTGCTCGGCCAGCTCGGTGTCGGCGCGCTTGTGTTGTTGTTCGTCGTCAAGCTCGTCATCTGGTCAGGCGCGCTCGGTAGCGGGACGAGCGGAGGCATCCTCGCTCCGATCCTCATCATGGGGGCCGCTCTCGGGGGCGTCCTTGGTCACGTCCTGCCCGGAGCGACGCCAGGGGTGTGGGCGCTCATCGGGATGGCCGGAGCCCTCGCCGGAGTCACACGGTCCCCCTTCACCGCCATCATTTTCGCCTTCGAGCTCACCCACGACCAGAACAGCCTGCTTGCCCTCCTCGTGGTGGCCACCGTGTCCCATCTGGTCAGCGTGCTCGTGCTCAAGCGGTCGATCCTGACAGAGAAGGTCGCCCGGCGCGGCTTCCACGTCATGCGGGAGTACGCCGTCGATCCGCTCGAAGCGACCTTTGTGCGCGAGGTCATGGACACCGACGTCTACACGGTCGAGCCCACCCGCCAGCTCACCGACATCTACCAGTCCCTGAGCGAAGGGTCGCTCGAGCGGCGTCAGCGCCTGTATCCGGTGCTCAGCACCGATGGCCGGCTGGTCGGAGTCCTCCCGTGGTCAACGGTGCTCGCAGCCAGAGACCATCCAGCCCGACAGGTGCACGAAGCCATGATCCCCCCAATCGCGATGGCTCACCCCGAGGAGATCTTGCGCTCGGTAGCTGATCGGATGGCCGCCAGTGATCTCGGTGTCATCCCCGTGGTTGATTCGAATGACACGAGTCACCTCGTTGGCCTCATCACGCAGTTCGACCTCCTCCAGGCCCGGCAGAAGTTGTTGGAAGAGGAACGCCACGCCGAGCGAGTGATGACGCTGCGGTGGGTGGCGACCGGACGGGCCGAGCACGGTGCGGCGACCGACGAACCTGGCGTGCCGGCGCAGGGAATGGAATGAGCCGCCGCCCGGTGACCGGACTCGGCGTGGACAGCTCGCGATCCTCGGCTGTCACCCAGACGGGGTTGCGACCGAGTCGACGAGCTCTTCTGCAGACACAACCAGCGCGTGCGTCATCGACCACCATTCGGGCTCTAAAACGCCAACTATTCGGTTTCCCCGAAGAGATGCATTGAGCGCCAACCATCGCCATGCCCTCGCGAGGTGGTGGACAGGGGGGGACGGCCCATGCCAGATGGGATGCTGCCACAACGCGGTGATTGGAACCGGTTCACGATTGCGCTCCGGGGCCTTGCTCGCACCCTTCCAGACCTACCCGACGAGCGGCGCACGTTTCCTCGACGACGTTGTGACCGGTGTCAGCGGCAAGCAGATCCCACTCAAGGACCCGCCGACCACCCATCGAGTAGTGCGCGCTGATTTGCCAGAAGCGACGACGCTGCGGTCTTCATCGCGAACTCGTCGGTTGTGATCCCGGGCGCCCATAACGGCTGACACTTCTCGCAACAAGTCCGGGACTGGCCTGGCGGTGTGTACCGTGGTGCGCTCGCCGATCCAATACGGCGAAAGGGTCGCTCAGCCAGTGTCGTCCTTCGCTCGCCGCGAACCCGTTAGTAGTTGGGTAGGTTCCCAGGCAATTCTCGGAAGCTGGCGCGCCAGAGACGCCGCGATCCTGGCGGCGTGAGCCTTCGCCTTCTCTGCCAATGGGCCGGACCAGGTGTGGTCGATCGTGATGATCCACAGTCCGTACCAACGGTCGAAGTTCTCGGCGGTGAACACCTGTAGATCGTGCACGCGGCGATGAGCGTCCAGAATCGCACCCTGGTAGCTCGGGTCCCCCAGGAGGACCCGGCACCAGTAGTCAATCAACAACGGGATGTGGTGACTCCAATCGACCTCTGCCACTTCCGAGAAGACAGGACCGAGGTTGTCGTCCATGATCAGTTCCCGGTAGAAGCTCACGACTAGGTCGTGGATCTGTCCACGCGTGGCGAGGTCAACCACGGGCGGGACCTCCACCGACACCGTGGCAGAGGTATCGACTTTCTCGACAGGTGGCTCCGCAACGAACCCTCGCTCACTCATGTCGCCCGTTTCCCTTGCGTATAGAGGAGCCAGGGTCTCCCATCTGCACGCAGATGACACTGTTCCCCCCGCACGATAGATCAGGGCTTCGCACTCGAACCACATCCGTTCCTGTGCAATCCGTCATCGAGAACAGCTCCGCAATCCGGACAGAGCAGGTGGGCCCAGCAGACCGGATCACCACCTTCGTCTGGGAGATGCCACCCCGTCGCCGCGCTGTCATCACCGCTATGCCCACCGTCGCTGACCATCGCTGCTTTCGATTCGCCGACCGACAAAAAGTCGATAGAAAAGGAGACCGATCCGATCGGTTGCACCGTATGTTCGACTTCTGGGGGGATGGCCTGGGTCGAGCCCGGCCCCACAACTACCCGGAGCTCCGGCTGGGTGCGAGCGAGAAAACGCAACTTCCCGTCGTGCACCACAATCCGGCCCCACGTGCCTTTGGCGACACGGTGAGCACGACTCAGGCCCAATGGCATGGTGTGCTCGTTCCATCGCGGGGTTGACCGAACCAATCGAAGACTGTCCGGTAGTTCGGCTCGGTCGCATAGCGGACAGCCCAGGGGAGAGCCGAGTCTCGACCTGCGACCTTCGGCTTCCAGCACCCACGCTCGAAGCTGGAAGGGGGGAAGGTGCCGCACGTGTTGGCAATGACCGCACGAGAGGTCCGCCACCCAATCGCCCTCCTCGTCGCGATGGAAGGCGGTGATTGCTCGGTCCACATGGCCAGAATACCGGCGGATCTCTCTCTGAGGTGCCTCGATGACGAGTCGCCGGTCGAATCGATCGCTACGGAAGCGACGGCCGCCTCTGATGGACCTGAACCGCTTCGCGGTGGAGACGGACCAGGGCGTGAGACGGGAAGCCCCGTAATAGGAGTCGCAATCGCCATCCGGTCCCGGTTGCCGTTATGGGCGCAGACCAGAGCGTTGGGCATGAATCGACCAAATCGTTCCTCACGTTTGGGCGCTCGATAGCATCGCCCTCGGTCTGGTAGAGAATGGCAGACGAGACTGAGAGCTCTCGAGGGGTGCTTACCGGGTGGCGTCTTGAAGGCTTTAGCGTCTTGGCCATTCGACAACCAGGCGCGAACGAGAACGGAGGCGATGTGGAGGTATCGGTCGGGCCGCCGGTGGTGTCCGCTCACTTCGACGACGAGGTCGTCGTCTGTGAGTTGTCGGGCGAGATGTCGAACACAAAGGAACAGGGCTACTTCGCCGCCGATACCCGCCTCGTCTCAGGTTACCGACTGAAGCTCGGCGGCGAACAGCCGATTCTGCTCAACGGAGCGGCGACCTGGCACCACGCGGCGCGCTTTGAGTTTGCTAATCCCGCCATCGTCGGCTGCGACGGCCACCAGATTGCCGAACACTCTCTGCATCTGCGCCTCGATCGAACCGTTGGTCCCGGGATCCATGAGGACTACGACCTCACCAACCAGAGCCGAGAGGATGTCGTACTCGATCTCGAGGTGAGCATCGAGTCCGACTTCGCCGATCTCTTCGACGTAAAGGCCCACCGGCGCATCCGGCGGGGCTCAATCCACAGCGTCTGGGACGAGGAGAACGGGCGGCTCACCATCCGCTACACCAACGACTCATTCGAGCGCTCACTCGTCCTCGAGGTAGCAAACAACGACTCTCCTCCTGAGTTCGCAAACGGAGGTATTTTGTTTCGGGTCGAGCTTGCCCCGGCCAGCTCGTGGCATTGCTGTTTGTGGTGGATGCCAGTGCTCGATGGCACCGAGCGTCGGGTGACCCGTCCCTGTCATCAGCTCCTTGAGGCCGACTCTCATCATGAGGTCGCCAGACGGCGCTGGGTCGATGCGGCAACGACCTTTGAGACTGCGAACCCGGGAGTGACCGTGGCGCTGCGCCAGGCCATCGATGACCTTGCCGGTCTGCGCCTACACCACCATGACGAGCTCGCCGGCGGCGACCCAAGCAAAGACGATCCCGACGCCTGGGTGCCCGCCGGGGGTATCCCCTGGTTCGTCACCTTGTTCGGCCGCGACGCACTCACCGTTTCGTTCCAGACCCTCGCCGTGTCGTCTCGGTTTGCGCTCGGCAGCCTGCGAGCGCTGGCCGCGCTGCAGGCCGACTCCTATGACGACCGTCGAGACATGCAGCCAGGCAAGATCGAACACGAGGTGCGCCACGGGGAGCTCGCTGCGCTTCACCTCATCCCGCACACCCCCTACTACGGTGCCCACGAAGCGACGACGCTCTACGTGCTCGTCGCCGCGTGGGCGTGGCGCTGGCACGGCGACCGCAAGGCGCTCGACGCCATCGGGCCCCACGTGGAGCGAGCCCTCGCCTGGATCGATCGCGACGGTGACCCGGACGGTGACGGACTCCAGGAGTACAAGACGCGATCGCCCGACGGCTACTACAACCAGGGTTGGAAGGACTCCGGGGACGCCATCGTCATGAGCGACGGTTCGCTGGCCAAGCTTCCAATCGCCCTCTGTGAGCACCAGGGTCTCGTGGTAGCGGCGAAGCGAGCGTGGGCTGATATCGCCGAGGATCCTTTGGGCGATCAGCAGCTCGCGGCCCGCCTTCGCGCGGAGGCCGACCGACTCGCCGGCCAGATCGAGGAGCGATTTTGGTGGGAAACCGAAGGCACCTATTATCTCGGCCTCGACGGCGACAAGCACCCGATCGACTCGGTGTCGTCCAATCCGGGTCATCTTCTGTGGCAACGAGCTGTCGAACCCGAAAGGGCCGCGAAAGTCGTCAGGCGCGTGATGGCCGACGACATGTGGAGCGGATGGGGGATTCGGACGCTGTCGGCCGACCACATCGCCTACGACCCGCTCTCATACCAACGCGGCTCGGTGTGGCCCCACGACAACGCCATCGCCGCGGCCGGGTTTCGGGCCTACGGATTCGACGAAGAGGCAGCCACGGTGGCAGCAGGAATCTTCGACGCCACTTCGAAGTTCGCCTCGCAGCGCCTGCCTGAGCTCTTCGCCGGGCTCGCCCGCGACGCTGGGGGGTTCCCGGTCCAGTACCTCGGGGCGAACGTCCCCCAGGCGTGGTCGTCCGGGGCAATCGTCCACCTCGTCGCCACCCTCCTCGGCATCGACGCCGACGCGCGGGAGGGCTTGGTGCGCCTCCGGCCGGCGCTTCCCGATTGGATGTCGGAGGTGACGCTTCGACGACTCCGGGTGGGCGACGACTCCGTCGATTTCCGGGTCGTGCGCCGGACTGACGGAAGCCACGAAGTAGAGATGCTCGGCGGCGAAGATGGCCTTCGGGTGCAGATCCTCAGCTGACACTGGTGTGGTGTGGAAGTTCAGAGCAGTCCGGCCCTCAACAGTCATTGACGGGGACATCGCGGGGAACGGCGCCAACCGAGCCTTCTCAGCAACCTACGGCTGGCTCCACACGCGACATATGAAGTCCCGTCCGATCGATGGCTTCGCCCGAGTGTGCCTGTCACGCTGACTGGATGCATGGCGCGCGCCGTGGCCCCATTACACCTAACTGGCGAGCCACATCTGAGGTGCACCGTTTCCGTCCATGTGACCCGCTTGGCCCTCTTATCGCACGCGAGGTAAGCGCGTCGCCATAAGTACCACCGTTTCTTCACTGAGGAGTTCGCCGTCTACCAATCGCATCTCATCGGCCCGCTCTCAGGTGCTCATGCACGGCATCGTCCACGCGGGGTGCAGCCCAAAGCGCCGAGTCCTCTGCTTGTTTCGCATGAAGAGCGTAGCGAGCGTTGCCCACACTGCCGCGTCTACGGCACTGGTCAAAGCAGCCTTTCGCCGCATCGGGTCGAGGAGTGCCAATCCGGCCATGCTCGCGCCGTGGAAGACGTCCACCCCGGCGCCGGCTAGTTGGACGGCACGCATCGGCCACAACAGCAGCACGGTAGCCTGAACTAGGTGTCGGCACCCCAATACCCGAGCAACGGCACACGAGCGACCATCGGCTTCCACCTCCAAACGGTGAAGAACTGTGGCAGGCCACATCAGCAAAGTGAAACCCCACCCTGCCCGCACCACCTGCGTCATCGCATCGAGTCCTGAAAGGCGTCTCGGCTGCCGACTCATCTCTTGGCGCCGCGTGGGGTGGGGGCCGCAAGTCCAGTGACGGATTTGCGTCGGAGCAGCCGGGTGGCAATAGCAAAGGATCCAACCGTGATGGCAATGGCACTCGTGCTCCGAACGTGCTGGGATCCCCACATCTGTCCGCTCTTCGAATGCGCCTCGTTGTCAAAGACGCCGTGAGTGCCGAAGTCGTGTCCCGACGGCCCATCGACGGGCTGCCACAGATTGCTGTGACGGTCCGGATCGACGGGCTTTTTGGTTTGCTGCGACTTGTAGCCGGTGCGGGCTAGATAGCGGTCCAGTAGAGGGGCTACGAACTTCTGAGCGGTGATCGTTGCCGCGGTGGTCCCGCCCACCCAGTATTGCTTGCGGGTCGGATGGTCGGCGGCGTAGACAACGCCCCGGGCGGCCACCTCAGGTTGATAGATCGGCGGCACTGGCTGTGGGCTGTTCGGGAGGCGGCTCAAGACCCACGAGAACTGGGGAGTGTTCACTGCCGGCATCTGCACGACGGTGATGTGGACGCCGCTCCTCTCGTGGAGCAACTCGGTTCTGACCGACTCGGTGAAACCGTTGATCGCATGCTTCGCGCCACAGTAGGCCGACTGCAATGGGATGCTGCGGTAGCTCAACGCCGATCCGACCTGCACGATAGTGCCATGGTCTCGTGGCTTCATTCGGTCCAGCGCGACCCGGGTACCGTAGACAAAACCAAGGTAACTCACCTCGGTGACACGACGAAACTCATCTGGTTCAATTTGGGTAAAGGGTGCGAACACCGACGCGAAGGCAACATTGATCCAGACATCGATCGGACCGAGGGCTTCTTCGAGCCTGTTGGCGGCTTCGTTTACTTGGTCGAAGTCAGCCATGTCGGCCTCAATCGGAAGTGCGTGTCCGCCGGCCTGTTGGACTTCGTGGGCAACGCCGTCAAGACCCATCTTCCCTCGGGCGATGAGACCCACCTTGGCACCCCGCATGCCAAATAGGCAGGCAGTCGCTCTTCCGATGCCTGCACTAGCTCCCGTGATCACGACTACTTGAGGTTGGTTACTCATTCCTGGTCCCTTCGTCGACTGAGGTCTTTGACCGAAGCTTGGTAAGATCCCATGGGGTGACAAGGGGCGACATAGCGAGTTGCTCTCCCTTTCGTCGCCGGAGTGGCACCTGGTGTTTTTGCTTCAGCTCGCTCGCGCATACCGCGCTTCGACAGTTCGCAAGTGGTCCTCGGCACAGAGATTGAGGTGAATCGGTCACTTGTTCCTTCCAAATCGTGTTCGGGTAATCAGAACGAACTTTTCCGTGGCACATTGGCACGGTCGTCTCGACTAATCGTGCGGCAATCATCACAACCCTTGCAGGATTCTGGGAGCCGCCCCACGAACGTCTCGTAGCAGCTGGACGGGCATTCTAAGATCCTTGAACTCTTCGAATTCTGAGTTCGATCCACCTGAGGTGGGTCGGCGCCACTTCGGGAGCTCGCAACGCTGCACCGGTTCGGCGCCATTACTGGGCGTCCATATGCTGACGGCAAACCGCCTCAACGCACCCTGTACTCCTCAGCAGCGGACGTGCGCAGTGCCAGCCCGTGGCCCGGGCGGTCGGCCGCTATCAGCACCCCGCCCCGGGGATCGAGTGCACCGTCGAAGAGCATCGTCTCGATCCGGTGGTGATCGTGGAAGTACTCGACGTGGCGAAGGTTCGGAACAGCGGTAGCAACGTGGGCGTGGAGGTTCGGAGCGCAGTGCGCCGACACCTGGAGGCCGCGTGACCCGGCAATCGCCGCGGCGCGCAGCCAGGAGGTGTAGCCCCCGCAGCGAGTCACGTCCACTTGGAGGCAATCCACCGCCTCGGCCGCCACCATCGTGGCGAAGTAGGTCTCGTCGTACCCGTACTCCCCCGCCGCCACGTCGAGGTCGAGGTGGTCGCGTACCTCGCGCAGGCCGACCAGGTCGTCAGAGGAGACTGGTTCTTCGAACCAGACGACGCCGTACTCGTCACCGAACCTGCGTCCCATTCTCACCGCCTGCTTGCGCGTGTAGCCGCCGTTGGCGTCGACGTAGATCTCCACTGCATCACCAACCACTGACCGGGTGAGCTTCACCCGGGCGAGATCGCGCTCGGGGTTCGTACCCCACGACTCCCCGATCTTGATCTTGACTCTGGGGATCTCCCACTCCCCCACCCACAGTTCAAGCTGCGCGGTGGTCGTGGCGTCGTCGTAGGTGGTAAAACCGCCGCTGCCATAGATCGGCACGTCGGCGCGGCATCGACCGAAGAGGGCGGACAGCGGCTGATGCAGCAGCCGTGCTTTGAGGTCCCACAGCGCGATGTCGACGGCCGAGATCGCCGAGCTAACCGCTCCGGGACGGCCAAGGTTCCTGCACGCCCTGATGCCGGCCTCGGTGATCCCCGGAACGTCCATCGGATCGGCGCCGAGCACGACGGCGGCGAGCTGCTCCTCGACGACGGCCTTGCTCCCGCCTCCGGCGTAGGTCCACCCCGTACCCATCATCCCGCCGGCTCGCACGACAACCACCACCACGGTCGTGGCTGACCATTCGAGGGTGCCGTCGGCCTCAGGCTGATCGGTCGGCACCCGGAGGACCAGGCACTCGAGATCCCCCACGGTCGATGTCGAGCGGGACGGCGGTGGGATGACCGGCGGCGGGCCGGCCATCTCAGCGCGGTCCCTGGGCCGCTGCGGCCTCCACCATTAGTCCGTGGACGAAGGCCTGGGGGAGGTTCCCGCGCAACTGGCGCTGTTGGACGTCGAGCTCCTCGGAGAGAAGGCCCGGAGTCCCCGCCGAGGTGCGGGCGCGCTCGAACCAGCGCACCCCCTCCAGCGTTTCCCCAGAGCCGAAGCAGGCGAGGGCCATCCAGAAATTACACACGAGGAAGGCTCCTTCCGCCTCCTCGAGGGTGAGGCCCTGGTGTCGGAATCGGTAGATGTAGTCGTCCTGGGAGAGCTCTTCGACCACCGCCCGGCGAGTGGCTACGCTACGCGGGTCCTCGACGGGAACCGCGCCGCGGATCTCGGCCAACAGCAGAGAGGCATCGACCCGGTCGTCGTCCGGAGCGCGCTGCCAGCGTCCCGTCGGATGCAGACTGATGGCGGTGGTGTCGGCGACGATCTTGTCGCCGAGCGCAAGGTACCGGGCCGCCCATCCCGATGGGGCATCGGCCTCGCATATGGCACGGAGGCCAGCCGCGCAGATGAGCCGACTGTGGGTCCAGTTGTGCAGATCGAGCTCCCACACTCCGCAGTCGGGCTCGCGCCAGCGTTGCTCAATAGCGCTCGCCGCGGCCTCAGCAGCGCGCCACCCATCGGCGTCGAGTCGTCCCCGCGCAGAAGCGGCCGCCAATAAGAGCAGTGCTTCACCGAACCCGTCGAGTTGGAACTGCTCGCGCACTCCGTTGCCCACGACATCGCCACCGCCGGGATACCCCGGCAGCCCGAGAGCTGACTCATCGGGGACGGGATCACCCCGGGTGGTGTATGCCGGCATCAGGTGCTCGCGGTCGGCGAGGAGGCGGGCAGTAAGCCAGCGGACCGAATCGTCGAGAACCTGCTCACCCCCAGAAAGACGAGCGCCAGCATGACCGATGTAGCAGGTGTCGCGGACCCACACATAGCGGTAGTCATAGTTCGCTCGTCCCGCAGCCCGTTCGGGCAGCGAGGTGGTGGCGGCGGCCACCGTGCCGCCCTCGGGTCCGGTCATGCCCCGCAGTACCGCCACGGAGCGACGCACGTCTCGGGCGCTCGCCATCCCGCTGCACGCGGGGACCGCGTCGTGCCAGGCGGCCTCCGTGCTCTGCCAGCAGTGCTCGGCATCGATGTGCGAGGGGAGCGCTTCACCATCGCTCGACAGCTCCAGTACCAGGTCCCGGTGATCACCTTGTTTGAGGTCAAGATTGAGTGCGAGACGGGACCGGCCCGAGGGCCCCCGTTCCACCTCGGCACCGCCAGCGCCGAACCACCGCGCGTTGAGACCTGCCTCTTTCGCTTCCCAGACCCCATCGGGGCACTTCCATCCAGAGAGAACCCGACGGCCGTAGTCGACGGCCGGCTCGAGCACTACGGTTAGCCGGCTCCGTCCC
>Ga0208849_1000823_pt1 | contig 25685 bp, 31 predicted proteins | sample NGESurdeep072012_10_FD_184470 | JGI IMG/M metagenome (GOLD analysis project Ga0208849, IMG submission 184470) | Arctic peat soil microbial communities from Barrow, Alaska - NGEE Surface sample 53-3 deep-072012 (SPAdes) | ecosystem: Environmental > Terrestrial > Soil > Wetlands > Peat ... | reverse complement strand
CGAGCGCCGACGTCGGCTCGTCGAGGAGCAGTACGCGCGGCTCGCCGACGAGCGCCTGCGCGACGCCGAGCCGCTGCTGCATCCCCTTCGACATGCCGTCGACGCGGCGCGCCGACGCGTCCTCGAGTGCGACGAGCTCGAGCAGGCGTCGCCGCTCTGCAGCCCCGCCCGCGGAGCCGGCGAGCCGCTGGTGCAGCTCGAGCACCTCGTCCGCGGTGTACCAGCCGGGGAAGCGGAACAGCTCGGCGAGGTAGCCGATCGACGCACGCGCGTCCCGCGAGCCGGCGCGCGCGCCGGCCACCTCGGCCTCGCCGCTGCTCGGGCGCACGAGCCCGACCGCAATCTTCACAAGCGTCGACTTTCCGGCCCCGTTCGGGCCGAGCAGGCCGACGAGCTCCCCTTCGGCCACCTCGAGATCGACGCCTTTGAGCGCCTCGACAGCGCCGTAGCGCTTCGTCAGCCCGCGGACAGCGAGGGCATTCCGCACAGTCCGAGCGTAGCGTCAGTAGCCTGGGGGTATGCCGCGCGGTTACATGGAGGGTCCCGCAGCCGAAGAGGCCGAACGCCTGGCCGACGAGAAGGCGCGCGTGAAGCACGACCAGCCGAAGGCCGTGATCTATCCCGCGGTGTACGGGTGCACCGAGGAAGACTCGAAGCCGCACTTCCTCGGCTGGCTCAACGAAGTGAACCCGGACGAGCTGTTCGCGTCCGGCAAGGCGTGGGGCGTCACCGTGCGCCGCGTCTCCGCCGCGACGAGCTGAGGCCGCACCGGCTCGCCGGCGTCACGTACACGGGACATCAGGCGACCCCGAGTGCCTACAGCGCTCGGCGATCCGTCGAGAAGCATCACCTGGCCCGTCACAGCACGAATGCACCGAACGGTCAGGCGCGTTCCTGCACGCCGCCCAGCGATCGCCCTGCGCCCTGGACACCCGGGTAGCGACGCGAGCACAATGCTGCGCATGAACCCAGTCCTTGGTCTCGCGCATCAGACGGGCGTGCGCCTCGCGGAAGTGGGGTTTCTGCTCATGCTGTTCGCCGGGCTCTGGTTTGCGGCCGCGCAGATCGCATGGTTCAAGCTGAGCAGCATCCGGTCGATCGTCGCGGGCGTCGCGCTCGCGATCGGCGGTCTGCTTCTCATCATCGCCACGCACTGGGGTCACTTCGGTGGGATGCCTCACGGTCGTGTCAGCACGATCGCGCGGGCAAGCGCTTCGTCGAGGTGAAGCGTCGCTGCGATTCCGTCCCTGTTGTAGAAGGCGATCCCGTAGGTGTGGCCGCCCGTCGTCCAGATGAGCGCGAGATGGTTCGTGAACGAGCTGCCGTCGTTTGTCGCGGCCGGGACGAAGACCGAACGCATGTGCCAGCCGTTGATGGAGACCCAGCCGAGCAGCCGAACCCGGGCGGCCGGGTACCACGCCGGGCCGTTCACCAGATGCGCGTAGCTCGAGAGTGCGTGCGGTGACGCAGTGACGACGAGGTGCTGGTCGCCCGCGCTCCCCGACCCGATCACCCAGCCGCGCCATGCGCGCGAACAGCCGCCGAGCCCACCGGGTTCCACCAGCCCGATCCCGCAGCCCGTCGCTTCAACTGCCCCCGCGCCACGCACGATTCCGGCCGGGGCGCGCGTCGGGCAGGGAACCGCGTAGCCGACCACACGTGCCGTGGCGCGGCACTGTGCGAGCAAGGATGGGGACGCGGGAACGAAGTGCAGCCCGGGCGGCGATGCCGCAACTGCCGCGAGCAGGACCGCCATCCTCATCACGCAAAGCGTACGGCTCGCGCTGAGCCGCGGGTCCCGGTGAAGCTCGGCTCGGGCTTGCAGCAGTGGATCGACAGCCTCGGCAGCCGCACGTGGGAGGAAAGCGGGACGGGCCGAACCGTCAGAGCCCTGCGAGCAGGTCGCGCAGCGCCGCGGTGTACGTGTCGAGCGCTGTGCGGCCCTGGTGGGTGAGCGCGACCGTGGTGCGCGAACTCGCCGACGGTAAAGCGCTGAAGGTGCTCATCCGTGGATCAGCGCAGCGCGTCGATCGACGCGGTCGTGACGATCCCCTCGACGCTGCGCGCCAGTTCCGCGTCCAGGGTTACGAACGCGTCTGCCTGCAGCTGCGTCAGTGCAACGTATTCGGCGTCGTACGTCGAGGCCCATCCCAGCTGATCCGCGATCTCCCAGGCTCGGCGCCGGAGCACGGCGTCGCCGAGGAGCCTGATCGGCATCCGCCCGATGCGGGCGAGGCGGTCGCGCGCGACGTCGGCCGGGATCTCGCCGCGCTCGACGGCCTCGTGCAGAGCCGAGAGCGTTTGAGAACGAAGGAGCGTCGGTGCAAGGAGCTCATGCGCGCCCGAGACCTCGACCTCCGCGCTCGCCAGGTGGAGGACGGCGCCGGCGTCGACGACGAACCTCGTCATCGGGTACCACGAAGTCGTCGCCGTCGTCCTCTCGACGGACGTGGTCGAGCGCGAGCGCAACCTCCCAGAACTCGGTCTGGCGCTGGAGATCGTCCACGCGCAGGACGATCGAACCGACGCGAATCGTCGGGAGACTGGAATACGACTCGCCGCCCAGCGGCTCTCACCACGGCGCGACGGCGATGCCGCCCCATTCCTCAGGCTCGACGTCGCGCACCGTCTGCGCCAGCTCCCAGCGGTGGCCGCCAACGTCCTCGAGCATGCACGAGCGGTCGCCGTACTCGTGCGTCGTCGGCTCATGAAGGACGCGCGCACCGAAGTCACGGGCACGAGCGAACGCCGCATCGACGTCAGGCACGCGCACCTTGATGATGTGGGTGGCGATGCCTGAGCCTGGTGCGACCTGATCGCCGCAGACGTCGGCGACGATGACGGCGCCGTCCGCTCCGACGCGCAGCTGGGCGCGGTGCGCGTCGCCGACCCGCACCCGTTCCGCGAAGCCGAACGCCGACTCGAGCCACGCCACCGCCGCTCGCACATCGGGGTAGATGAGCACCGGAGTCACGGTCACAGGCGGGGAAGAGCGATTCGTCAGCATGATGCGTAGCGTAGACCGCGCTTCGACAAGAGTCAGTCAGGGAACGGTGTTGTGAGGAGGCCGATCCGGGTGCGTTGGTGGACATGCGCGATCGTCGCCTGCCTGCTCAGCCTTGGCCCTGTGCCGCCGGTTGCCTCGCCGGCGGCGGCGGGCGGGCAGGCATTCCGGATTCGCGTCTTTCGGTTCGTCGACAGGTCGCGGACGATCCGGCTGCCGGACGGACGACATGTGGCGCGACCGCTCGAGACCGTTGTCCGCTATCCGGCGGCGGGCGGCTCGTATCCGCTCGTCGTGTTCGCGCATGGGTACACGCTCACGCCGGCGAGCTACGACGGTCTGCTGCGCGCATGGACGCAGGCCGGCTATGTCGTCGCCGCACCCGTGTTCCCGCTCGAGAACGCGAACGCACCGGGCGGTCCGAACGAGTCCGATCTCATCAACCAGCCGCAGGACATGAGCTTCGTGATCTCGAGGCTGCTCGCCCTCAACGGCCGACCGAAGGACGTGCTCGGCGGAAAGATCGATCCGTCGCGCATCGCCGTCGCCGGCCACTCCGACGGCGCCGAAACCGCGCTCGCCGTCGCCTACGACCACCGCTTCCGCGATCCGCGCATACGCGCGGCGATCGTTCTCTCGGGCTCAGCGCTTCCAGGGATGGGCCTGTTCCCCGAGGACGGCCCGCCACTCCTCGCGATGCAGGGGACGGCCGACACGACCAACGCGCCGGCCACGACCGCGGCCTACTTCGGGCTCGCACAGCGCCCGAAGTTCCTGCTGTGGCTGCTCGGAGCGTCGCACCTCCCGCCGTACACGGATCAACAACCGCAGCTCGGAATCGTCGAACGCGCCACGACCGCGTTCCTCGACCACTACTTGAAGGGCCGTCCGCTCGCTGCACTCCTCGAAGCAGGGCAGCGCCCAGGGCTCGCCCGGCTCACCGCCGACCCATAGCGGGAATCGCGGCTCAGCCCTCATTGTCTCATCATGCGGTTCGATCAGGGTTCAGACCGTGAGCGAACGGACAGGCGGTGGCAGCCCGGTGTGGGTTCCGGCGTGAGCGCTCCGCCGGACGCGCCCGAGTCGACTTCTGCCTCCGCGCAGCTGGCGGGGCTTGAAGCGCGCCGGCACCAACGGCACGAGGCCGCACGCCGGCGTAGGCGGCGACGGCGATACGTACTGGTGGGCGTGGCCGCCCTCATCGTGTTGTCGCCGGCCCTTTATTCGTACACGGCGACGATGCTCCAGCCTTCGAGTCTGCCGCTGGGCGTGCGCAGTGTCGAGTGGATCAGAAACCACCATGGCAACTGGCTCGTCGACGAAGTCGAGCACGTCTACTACAGCGCGAAGGCGCCGAAGAAGGGTGGCCCGCAGCTGAGGAGCCTGCCGGCGGTCGGCCTGGCCCCGGGCGCGGCCGCCGCCGAGCGACGCACCCGCGCGCGCGCCGCGGCATGGCCACCCCGGATCAAGCCGGTTCTCTCGGTCCCCCTGCCGGGCGAAGGGATCTGGAAGCGGACAGGCCCGCTCGTCGGCGGACGCCCGCCGGTCCTCGTCACCACCTTCCGCGACGAGCCCGCCTATCCGCGCATCGTCGCCTACGTCGCCTGGTTCGACCACACGCGAACGGCGCTCGCCTTCTACCCCGGCCGCTACGAGCCGCCGAACGCGCCCGTGCGCGGGCCGATGTCGATTCCGTCCAACCAGCGCTGGCGCCTCCTCGCCACCTTCAACGGCGGCTTCACGTACGCCGACGGCCACAACGGCTCGTCGATCAACGGCCTCATCTACGAGCCGCTCAAGGACGGTCTGGCCACCCTGATCGGCTACCGCAACGGCCGCGTCGCCATCAAGACCTGGAGCGGCGGACCGAACGCCGGCCCCCAGGTCGCCTTCGCCCGCCAGAGCCTGCCGCCGATCATCCAGAACGGCCGGCTCAACCCCGCATTGAACGAAGGCTCGCAGTGGGGCTACACGCTCGGGAACGCTGTCCGCGTGTGGCGAACGGGCGTGGGCATCGACCGTCGCGGCAACCTCATCTACGCCGCCGCCGACGACCAGACGGTGATCACGCTGGCACGGATCCTCCAACACGCAGGCGCGGTACAGGCAATGCAATTCGACATCAATCCCGAGTGGCCGACCCTGATCACGTACGGCCACCACGGCGGCCTCGACCCGACCAAGGTCGTGCCCAACGGCCAGCAGGCCGTGACCCGCTACCTCGTCCCCGACGATCGCGACTTCGTGGCCGTCTACCGACGCCTGCCGGGCCCGGTCACCGTGCCATTCAAATAGTTGTCACCAATTCGTTACCGTGAGCGGTCATGGACTGGTCACTGTTTCATGCGCTCAACGGCCCGCTCCGTCACCGCGACGGCGCCCAGGACGCCGCTCAGATCTTCAACGCCTGGGCGATCTTCGTTCTCGTGTTCGCGGCCGGAGGGATCTGGTTCGTCGCGCGTCCGGGCGGCTCGGCGCGATCGAAGCTCGCCGCTGTTTCGGCTGCTCTCTCCGCAGCGCTCGCGTTGCTCATCAACGTGTTGCTCAGCCATCTCTGGTTCCACGATCGGCCGTTTGTCGATCACCCACGGGCGACGGTGCTTCTCATTCGCCATGCCGCCGACAACTCGTTCCCGAGCGACCACGCGAGTGTGGCGTTCGCGGTCGCGTTCGCCGTGCTCGCGTTCCACCGTCGCCTCGGGCTGCTGCTCCTGCTCGGCGCAGCCGCCGTGGCGGTGGACAGGATCTTCGTCGGTGTCCACTACCCGGTCGACGTCGCCGCAAGCCTGCTCGTCGGGCTCTTCGCGGCGGTCGCGGTAACCACGGTCGGGCGTCGATATGTTGCCTGGATAGTTCGGCAGCTGAGCAGACTCTCGGACCCCGTCGTCGGAGCTGCTCGCGGATTGGTCGACACCGCTCGGCGACCACCGTCGCCGCGAAGCTGAAAGGAGCTCCCATGGAGAAGAGGCTGGTTACGCGTTACGCGATGCGGTCCGTCGAGGCGGCGAACGAGAATCAGCGGCGGATCGAAGGTGTCTTCGCCGAGCTGGTCGCAGACGCGCCCGACAACGTCAGTTACATCGTCCTTCGGCTCGCGGACGACTCTTTCGTGCACGTCTCCTTCCACAACCACCGCGATGACGAGGTCAACCCGATCGCCTCGACGGCTGCCTTCGCGCACTTTCAAGACGGTCACGCCGATCGTCGCGAGGGCGGCGTGGACCAGCAGACCGCAACGCTCGTCGGCGCCTACATCACGACCATCGACTGAGCCAGTGGTCTCACCGGCAACGTTTGCCGACCTCCAGCCGCTCGCAGTCAGTAGGAAACTACGATGCGGTCTCCGCGGAGCGCGAGCTACGCTCCCCTCATGAAGCCACGCATGTTTCTCCGCGTTCCGTATGACTGGCGCCGTCCCACGAAGGCCCGTGTCAAGAGTCGGCTGTGGAACCCGTCCGAGCCGCGGCTGATCGTCCCCAAGGCATTCGGATGGGGATGGACGATCAACTTCGCGCGCGTGTTCGGCCGGCACTGAGCCGGACTGCACGACCCTGAGCAATCCGCGCGTCACCGCCGAGAAGATGCACGCCGACGAGGTGGACACCGACGTATCGCTCGTTCGGCGTTTGCTCGCGGCGCAGTTCCCCCAGTGGGCGCACCTGCCGATCGAGCGGGTGCAGTCCGCGGGGACGGACAACGCGATCTACCGCCTCGGCGACGACATGGCGGCGCGGCTGCCGCGCATCCACTGGGCCACCGAGCAACCGGAGAGGGAGCAACGGTGGCTGGCGAGACTCGCTCCGCACCTGCCGCTGGCGATCCCGGTCCCGCTCGCGATCGGAGAACCGGGAGAGGGCTACCCCTGGCAGTGGTCCGTTCACCGCTGGCTCGAAGGCGAGACCGCGACACCCGACCGCATCGCCGATCCTCACGAGACCGCGACCGCGCTGGGGCGATTCGTCGCCGCGTTGCAGCGGATCGATCCCGCCGGCGCACCGCCTTCTCCCCGCGGCCGGCCGCTGGCGGTGCAGGACCGTGCGGCCCGCGAGGCGATCGCCGCTCTCCACGACACGTTCGACGCCGACGAGCTCAGGGCGGCCTGGGACGCCGCGCTCGACACACCGCCGTGGCAAGGAACCCCCGTCTGGGTCCACGGAGATCTCCAGTCCGGGAACCTGCTCGCCGTGCAGGGACGGCTCACCGCCGTGATCGACTTCGGCTGCGTCGGCGTCGGAGATCCCGCCTGCGACTCCGGGGCCGCGTGGACGTACCTCTCCGCCGGAACACGGGACGCATTCCGCGCTGCGCACCCCGTCGACGACGCGACCTGGGCTCGCGGCCGCGGCTGGGCGCTCTCCACCGGGCTGATCGCCCTCCCCTACTACGAGACGACGAATCCCGTGCTCGCCGGCATCGCCCGGCGTGCGATCGGCGAGGTCCTCGCAGAACGCGCAGCGGCGCTCCGCTGACCCGCATGATCGCCGTCTATATTCGCCGCATGGCCGTGCGGCGTCGACTCTTCGCGATCGGCTACGACCCACTCCTCTGGCGGGCCGAGCGGCGCGGCATGGCAAGCCTTCGCAGCGCGCACCTCGGACGCGCGCACGGCCGCGTGATCGAGATCGGCGCCGGCACGGGCTTGAACGTGCCGCACTACGACGGCGACCGCGTCGACGAGCTCACGCTCGTGGAGCCTGAGGTCCTCCTCCACTCTCGTCTGAAGCAACGTCTCGCCGCCTCGCCGCTGCAGGGTCGCGTCGTCGCCGCTGTGGCCGAAGCGCTGCCGTTCGACGAGGACAGCTTCGACGTCGCTGTCGTGACCCTCGTGCTCTGCACCGTGCCCGATCCGGACGCAGCCCTCGCCGAGATCGCTCGGGTGCTCAGACCCGGCGGCGAGCTGCTCTTCATCGAGCACGTCACGGCCGGCGCCGGATCCCGGCTCGCGGCCTGGCAGGATCGCCTTCACCGTCCATGGCGGGCCGTCGCATGTGGCTGCAACACGAACCGCGACACGCGCCGGCTGATCGACGACTCGCCGCTGACGATCACGGAGATCAGCAACGAACGCTGGCGCTCCGTGCCGGCGATCGTCCAGCCGCTGATCGTCGGCTCGGCAGCGGCCGGGTAGACGGCGCTTACGCGTCGGCGATGGGCCTGCCCACGACGAGCGCCTCGCGCAGCTGCGGCTCCAGCTCGCGAAAGCTCGCGTCGGGGCGGACGCCGAGCGCGTCGAGCGTCTTCGAGAAGAAGCAGCGCGCGGCGGCGGCGAGAACGACGTCCATGATCTCGCTCTCCGACAGCCCCAGGTCGCGGAGCCGCTGCAGGTCGGCGTCGCCGATCGACGTTGCGTCGTCGACGACCCGCTCGGCCAGGTCCATGACCGCGACGTCGACCTCGTCGAGCCCGGCGGCACGGCGATCGAGCGCGATCTCGAGCACCGGCTCGCCGAAGCGCTCCTGGAGGACGGTGCCGTGCGCGAGGCAGCAGTAGCTCGAGCGGAGCCGGCGCGCGGCGGCGAGCGTCGCCAACTCGTAGCGGCGCAGGTCCATCCCCGCCTTGATCGCGCCGTTCAGCTGCGTCCACGCCTCGTAGACCTCCGGCCGCTCCGCGAACGCGCGCTCGTAGTTCGTGGGCACGGCCCCTATTATTCCTCGTGTGTCGCTCGTTGCTGCCGAGAACGCGGAAGCCCGCGAGGCATGGAACGGCGTTCTCTTCGACCGCTTCGTCGCCTACCGGCACCTGATCGTCACGGGGATCGCTCCGCACGGCGACGAGGCGATCCGAATCGAGCCGCCCGAGTCCGGCGACCGCGTGCTCGACGTCGGTTGCGGCTTCGGCGACTCGACCCAGCAGCTCGCGCAGATCGCCGGGCCGGAGAGATCGTCGCTCGGAGTCGACGTCGCGCCCCGGTTCGTCGACGCCGCGCGGGAGGAGGCCGCCGCCGCGGGCGTCGCGAACGTGCGCTTCGAGGTCGCGGACGTCGAGGTGACACAGTTCGAGGAGGCGTTCGACTACGCGTTCGCGCGCTTCGGGACGATGTTCTTCGCGAATCCCGTGGCCGCGTTCCGGAACGTCCGCCGCGCGCTCGTGCCGGGCGGCCGCTTCGTCAGCGTCGTCTGGCGGCGCAAGCTCGACAACCCGTGGATACACGTGGCGGAGGAGGTCGTCAAGCCGCTCGTCGACGAGCCGGAGGAGACGGACGAGCCGCGCTGCGGGCCGGGGCCGTTCTCGCAGGCGAACGCCGACACGCTGAGCCAGCAACTGAAGTCCGCGGGGTTCGCCGAGATCGAGCTGCGGCGCTGCGACCTGCCGATCCTGATCGGACGCGACCTCGACGAGGCCGTCGCGTTCAACCTCGCGCTCGGCCCGGCCGCCGAGGTCGTGCGCCTAGCAGGCGAGGACGCCGAGAAGATTCGCCCACACATCGAAGAACAGCTCCGCCGGGCCCTGGCGCAGTTCGAGACACCGGACGGCCTCGTCGCCGGTTCGTCGACCTGGATCGTCACTGCCCGCCTCTGAAACGCTGCGCGTTTCAGAGGCGATGGAATGTTCGGCTTCGCGGAGCGAAGCCGAACCTACCCCGGTTGAAACGCGAAGCGTTTCAACCGGAAAGCGTGGCAACGAACTCGTCGATCGTCAGCGCAGGAAGCGTCTCGATCTTCGTCGAGCCGCGCGCGCCGAGCGCGACGCTGACGCGGGCGACCGTCGCCGTGTCGGGCGCCTCGACGACGCTGACGAAGTCGAACTCGCCGAGCGTCGCCCACTGGTGCAGCACACGCGCGCCGAGCTCCTCGACGTCGTGGTTCACCTCGCGCAGACGGTCAGGGTTCGACTTCAGCGTCGCCACGCCCTGCTGCGACAGACGCGAGAGCAGGATGTAGATGGGCATGCGCGGAACCTACTCCACCCGGGCTGCCTGATCCACATACAAGAGCGCCGCGCCGATGAAGAGCAGCGGCGAGAGGATGAGGTCGGAGAGCACCGCCGCCACGTCCTGTGTCTGGTTCCCCTGGGTGTGGAGCACGACGAGCAGGGCGTAGCGGCTCACGCCGAAGACGAGCGCGAGCGTGGCGAGGCCGCCCACCGCGTGCACCGGGTCGGCCCGGCCGAGCTGGAAGCCGCGCCGGAGGGCGGCGCGCACGTCGAGGCCCTCCCGCGCGGCGGCCGGCACGGCGAGGCCGAGCAGCGCGAAGAGCACGATGCCCGGCAGCACGTACAGGCGTACGAGCACCGGGAAGGGCACGAACACGATCAGCGCGACGAGGAACGCCGTCCTCCAGGCGTGGCGGGGAATCGGGTCGGTCGATGCGAGCACGACGGCCCGAACGTAGGCCGCCGCGAACGCCGGCGCGAACGCCCAGAGGACGAGCGTCTCGACGCCGACGCTGCGGCCGAAGCTGACGAGATCGATGCCGACGAAGACGAGCCCGAGCGGCACGACGCTCCAGAACTTCTGCCCGTACAGGTGGATCGACTCGGCGACGAGCTGGCCGACGGTGCGCTCGCGGGGGGGCAGCGCCGCGGGGCGCGGCTCGCCGGCGCGCGGGTAGGAGGGCCTGGCCACGGCTCCGGAGGGTATCGTCGCCGTATGAGCTACGACGTGATCCGCTCCGACACCGCCGCTTTCGAGGAGCGGCCCGGCCACGAAGGCGAGGAGCCTCGCCTCGCGGCGGACGTGACCGCACCGGCGAACCTCACCGAATCGCGCGCCCGGCTGTGGCGCTACCCGGCGCACACGCGCGGCCGGAGGCACCAGGACAACGGCCAGGAAGAGGTCTTCGTCTGCCTGCGCGGCACGCTCACGCTGCTGCTCGGCGAGCCGCCCGAACGTGTCGACCTGAAAGCCGGCGACCTCGTCGCCGTGCACCAAGAAACGCCGATGCAGGCGCGGAACGAGGCTGACGAGGAAGTCCTCTTCTTCGCGTACGGCGCCCCGCCCGTCACGGGCCAGGCCGAGTTCCTCGACGACGTCGTCGACGCGCCCTCGCTCTAGAGCACGGCGACGAGCTTGGGCACCGCGTCCGCGAGCGCTGCGAGCGCAGCGTCGATACGCCACTTCGCGCGGTCCGGCTCCGCCACGGCGTTCGACACCGCGCGCAGCTCGAGCGCCGGCACGCCGGCGAGTGCGGCGGCCCGCAGCACGCCGAAGCCCTCCATCGCCTCGACGTCGCACGCGACGCCGCCGCCGACCTTCGCGCACGTGGCGATCGGCAGGACGAGCGCCTCCGGCAGGACGGCGCGCGCGGTCGCAAGCAGCTCGGAATCGGGGTGCACGCGCTCGACGCGGGCGAGCGTGAACGCCGCGTCGATCACGTCGCAGTAGATCGACTCCGAGCCGAGGACGAGCGACGGCGGCTCGATCCCCTGCGCACCGGCGATGCCGATGTGGAGCACGGCGCGCGGCCTGTGCGCGCTCAGCGCGCGCGCCGTCTGGAGCGCGGCTTCGACGGGGCCGATCCCGCAGCAGAGCGTCTCCGCTCCCTGGACGAAGGCGAGCTCACGCTCGGTGGCGGCGACGACGAGCAGCACACCGCAGACGCTAGCGAGTGCGGAGCGGCGCCTGCTCGGCAGGCGCCGCTCTTCGCGCTTCGCTAGCCGAGCTGGCCGCGGATCTCGCCGGCCGGGTTCTTGCCCGTGTGGACGTTCACGTAGAGCAGGTGCTTCGTGAAGTCCTTCTTGAGGGCGGCGCTGATCTTCGACGTGCCGGCCATCCCGCTCTTGCACGGCGTGCACAGCGGCACGACGACGTTGCCGGCCTTGCCCATGCCGCCGAGGTGGATGTGCGCGGCGGTCGCCGGCCCCGTGAGCTTCGAGAAGCTCAGCTTCCACTTCAGCGTGCTGCCGGTGAGCGCCGCGGTGAACGACCCACCTGCCTTGGCGTCCGCGACGGCCTGCTTCGGAACTTCCTGCGCGGACGTCAACTTCACCGACCAGTTGGTGCCGCGCGCGGCGGCAAGGGAGACCGCGGTCACTGCGAGCGCGATGACCGCGCCGAGCGACAGCAGTGCGACGAGCTTCCTCACGTTTCCCTCCTTCAGCCTGCGGCTGGATACGTGAGGTATTCGCGCGGGCCGTGCGAACGGTTTGCGCAGCCGTCGCCCTACACGGCTGCCGGCGCCGTCGAGCCCGCCTTCGTGAACGCGAGCTCGCCGTCGACCGCGTCGACACGGATCGTGTCGCCGTCGGCGAAGTCGCCCTCGAGCAACCGCAGCGCGAGCGGGTTCTCGATCAGCCGCTGGATCGCGCGCTTCAACGGGCGGGCGCCGTACGCGGGATCCCAGCCGGCGTCGGCGAGTGCCTGCTTCGCCGCATCGGTCAACTCGAGCGCGATACGCCGCTCCGCGAGCCGGCCGCGCAGGCGCTCGAGCTGGAGCTCGACGATCTCGCCGATCTGCTCGCGCGTCAGCGCCGCGAAGACGACGATCTCGTCGACGCGATTGAGGAACTCGGGCCGGAAGTGCTCGCGCAGCTGCTCGGCGCTGCGGATGTTCGACGTCATGATCAGCACCGTGTTCCGGAAGTCGACGGTGCGGCCCTGGCCGTCGGTGAGCCGGCCGTCGTCGAGCACCTGCAGCAGCACGTCGAACACCTCCGCGCTCGCCTTCTCGATCTCGTCGAGCAGCACGACGCAGTATGGGCGGCGGCGCACCGCTTCGGTGAGCTGTCCGCCCTCGTCGTAGCCGACGTAGCCGGGCGGCGCGCCGACGAGGCGGGCGACCGTATGCCGCTCCTGGTACTCCGACATGTCGAGCCGCACCATCGCGCGCTCGTCGTCGAACATGAACTCCGCGAGCGCACGCGCGAGCTCCGTCTTGCCGACGCCGGTCGGGCCGAGGAAGACGAACGAGCCGATCGGGCGGTTCGGGTCCTGGAGCCCGGTGCGCGAGCGGCGCAACGCGTTCGCTATTGCCTCGACGGCCTCGTCCTGGCCGACGACGCGCTGATGGAGGCGCTCCTCCATCCGCACGAGCTTCTCGGTCTCGCCCTCGAGCAGCCGCTCGACGGGCACGCCCGTCCAGCGCGCGACGACGCCGGCGATGTCGTCCTCGTCGACCTCTTCCTTCACCATCGAATCGGTCGTGTCGAGGTCGCGCTCGGCGAGCTCCTTCTCGAGCGCGGGCAGCTCGCCGTAGCGGATCTCGGCGACGCGCTGGAGCTCGCCCTGCCGCTCGGCGCGCTCGGCTTCCATCTTCAGCTCGTCGATGCTCCTCGTGATCTCCTTCACGCGCTCGAGCACGCCCTTCTCCTGTGCCCAGCGCGCGGCGAGCCCGTCCCGCGTTTCGCGCGCCTCGGCGAGCTCGCGCTCGAGCGGCTCGCGCACGGCCTTCGACTCCTTCGCCATCGCGGCGAGCTCGATCTCGAGCTGACGCACGCGCCGGTCGGCCTCGTCGAGCTCGAGCGGCGACGAGTCGATCTCCATGCGCAGGCGCGACGCGGCCTCGTCGACGAGATCGATCGCCTTGTCGGGCAGGAAGCGGTCGGCGATGTAGCGGTGCGAGAGCACGGCCGCGGCAACGAGCGCCGCGTCGCGGATGCGCACGCCGTGGTGCGCTTCGTAGCGTTCCTTGAGGCCGCGCAGGATCGCGATCGTGTCGACGACCGACGGCTCGCCGACGAACACCGGCTGGAAGCGCCGCTCGAGCGCGGCGTCCTTCTCGATGTGCTTGCGGTACTCGTCGAGCGTCGTCGCGCCGACGCAGCGGAGTTCCCCGCGCGCCAGCATCGGCTTGAGGAGGTTGGCCGCGTCGACGGCGCCCTCGGCCGCGCCCGCCCCGACGATCGTGTGCAGCTCGTCGATGAAGAGGATCAGCCGGCCCTCGGCGTTCTTGATCTCGTTGAGGACGGCCTTCAGCCGTTCCTCGAACTCGCCGCGGTACTTCGAGCCGGCGAGCAACGAGCCGATGTCGAGCGCCCACACCCGCTTGCCCTTCAAGCCTTCGGGGACGTCGCCGGCGACGATGCGCTGCGCGAGCCCCTCGACGATCGCGGTCTTGCCGGTGCCGGGCTCGCCGATCAGCACGGGGTTGTTCTTCGTGCGCCGGGAGAGCACCTGGATCACCCGCCGGATCTCCTCGTCGCGGCCGATCACCGGATCGAGCTTTCCCTGCTCCGCCGCCTCGGTGAGGTCGCGACCGAACTTCGCGAGCGCCTGGTACGTACCCTCGGGGTCCTGCGAGGTGACGCGCTGGCCTCCGCGTACCGACGCGATCTTCGCCTCGAGTTCCTTGCGCGGGACGGCGTCGAGCGCGAGCAGCAGGTGCTCGGACGACACGTAGTCGTCCTCCATGCGCTTCGCCTCGTCGGCCGCCTTGTCGAGCACGCGGGAGAGCTGGGACGAGACCTGCGGCTGCTGCTGCGCACCGTCGATGCGCGGCTTCTGCGCGACGCGCGCCTCCGCCTCGGCGCGCAGCGCGACAGGGTCCGGGACGAGCTGCGGCGGCAGCTCCTGGTCGAGGAGCGCGAGCAGCAGGTGGTCGGGGTACAGCTCGGGGTTGCCGTTGCGGCGCGCGAGCTCCTGCGCCGCGGCAACCGCTTCCTGCGATTTGATCGTCAGCTTGTTGAAGTCCATCTATCGCCTTTCCGGGAGGCGCTGCTCGCGATACGGGACGAGGTCGCGCCGGTAGTGGCGGTGCACGCTCTGCACCTCTTCGCGGAGCTGCGCCTGGAGCCGCTCGATCTGCATGTGCGCACGCCGCAGCTCGTCCTCGAGACGCAGCGCCAGCTCGACACCGGCGAGGTTGAGACCCAGCTCCGTCGTCAGCCGCTGGATCACGCGCAGCCGGTCGACGTCGGTTTCCGAGTAGAGGCGCGTGCCGCCGGGCGTGCGCTGCGGCCGCACGAGTCCTTTGGCTTCGTAGATGCGCAGCGTCTGCGGGTGCATGCCGACGAGCTCGGCGGCGACGCTGATCATGTAGCGGGGACGGTCGGGCATCAGCGCTTCCTCCGCGCGCGCAGCGTGAAGAAGACGGAGACGGCAGCCGCGATCACGGCGATGGCGATCCAGCCGCCGAGTCGCCACGCGTCGGCGACGCCGCGCCAGACGAAGAGCCAGAGGAAGACCTTGCTGAGCAGGCCGAGCTTCGCGAGCGCGAAGCCGCCGGCCGCGATCCCGCCGCCGGCAGTCTTCAGGCCGAGCTTCTTGCTCCGCTCCTCCGCCGTCTCCGGCTCCGGGGCCTCGTAGGGCCCCTGGTTCAGCAGGTCGTCGTGCCGGGACATCAGCCGCTCACTTTCTTCAGCTCTTCGAGCAGCTCGCGTTCCTTCTTGCTCATGCGCTTCGGATTCGGCATCTCGATGCGCACGCGCGCGAGCACGTCGCCCTTGCCGGAGCCGGACAGCTTCGGCGCGCCGCGGCCCTTGATCCGCAGCAGCTTGCCGTCCTCGGAGCCGGCGGGGATCTTCAGCGAGACCGGGCCCTCCGGCGTCGGCACCTCGACGGAGCCGCCGAGCGCCGCGGTCGAGTACGAGACCGGCACCTGCACGACGAGGTCGTCGCCGCGCCGCTCGTACGTCGGCGACACGGACACGCGCGTGACGACGACGAGGTCGCCCGCGGGGCCGCCGTTCACGCCGGCTTCGCCCTTGCCCTTGACGCGAATCTTCGTGCCGTCCTTGACGCCCGGCTTGATCTTCACGGTGAAGGTCTTGACCCGCCGCTCGGTGCCGGTGCCCCTGCACGTCGGGCACGGCTGCTCGATCACGGTGCCGTTGCCGCGACAGCGCGGGCACGGCTGCGAGAGCGCGAACCGGCCCTGGCTCTGCGACGTCACGCCGCGACCGTTGCAGTCGGGGCAGATCACCGGCGCCGTGCCGGGCCGCGCACCCGTGCCGGCGCAATCGCGGCACGCGGTGGTGACATCGACCGGGATCTTCGCCTCGACGCCGCGCAACGAGTCCTCGAACGAGAGATGCACCTCGGCCTCGACGTCGTAGCCGCGCTGCGGCTGCCGCTGCGCGCGCGTCGCGGGGCCGCCGCGGTTGCCGAACAGCCCGCCGAACAGGTCACCGAGATCCCCGAAGCTCACGTCGCCGAAGTCCACGTTGGGAGCGCCCGGAGCCGCGCGCCCGTTCTGCGAGCCGAAGCGGTCGTACGCCTTGCGCTTCTCGTCGTCGGAGAGCACGTCGTACGCGTGCTGGAGCTCCTTGAAGCGCTCCTCGGCCTCCTTGTCGCCCGCGTTCGCGTCGGGATGGTGCTTGCGCGCGAGCTTGCGATACGCCTTCTTGATCTCGTCCTGCGACGCGCTCTTCGAGACGCCGAGGACGTCGTAGAGCTGCTTAGCCATCGCCCTCACGCGGCCCGGCGATCACCACGCGGGCTGGACGAACGACGCGCTCGCCCAGCGTGTAGCCCTTCTGCACGACGTCGAGCACCGAGCCCTCCGCCTGCTCGGACGGCTGCGCGAGCAGCGCCTCGTGCACGTGAGGGTCGAAGGTGCCGCCGACGTCGATCTCCTTCACGCCGTACCGCGCGAGCAGGCCGGCGAGCTCGCGGTGGACGAGTTGCACGCCCTCCTCGAGCTGCGCCTCCTCGTGCTCGGCCGCGGCGCGGAGCGCGCGCTCGAGATCGTCGAGGATCGGCAGGAGCTCGGTGACGAGCCGCTCGTTCGCGAACGTCACGTACTGTTCCCGCTCGCGCACCGTGCGCTTGCGGAAGTTGTCGAGGTCGGCGACCGCCCGCTTCCAGCGGTCGATCGCCTCGTCGCGCTCGGCCGTGAGAGCGGCAACCTCGCGGGCGCCGCTCTCCTCGACCTGCGTCTGAACGGGCTCGTCCGTCATTACGACGTCTTCGCCTCGTCGTCGACGACCTCGTACTCGCCCTCTTCGACGACCTCGTCGTCTGCGGTGGTGCCGCCGTTGCCGCCGGAGGCCTGCGCCTGCGCGGTCGCCTGGGCGTAGACCGCCTCGGCGAGCTTGTGCGACGCCTCCTGGAGCGCTTCGGTCTTCGCGCGGATCTCGGCGACGTCGTCGCCCTCGAGCGCGTGGCGCAGCTCCATGATCCGGCCGTCGATCGTCGAGGCCTCGGACTCGTCGAGCTTGTCGCGGTGCTCCTTGAGCGAGCGCTCCGTCTGGTACGCGAGCGTCTCGGCGACGTTCTTCGCGTCGACCGTCTCGCGCAGGGTGCGCGCCTCGTCGGCGTGCGTCTCCGCGTTCTGGATCATCTGCTTCACCTCGTCCTCGGAGAGGCCGGAGCCGCCCTGGATCTGGATCTGCTGCACGTTGCCCGTGCCCATGTCCTTCGCGGACACGTTGATGATCCCGTTCGCGTCGATGTCGAACGTGACCTCGATCTGCGGCAGCCCCCGCGGCGCCGGCGGGATGCCGACAAGCTGGAACTTGCCGAGGGTCTTGTTGTACGTCGCCATCTCCGACTCGCCCTGGAGGACGTGCACCTCGACGGAGGGCTGGTTGTCCTCCGCGGTCGTGAACACCTCGGACTTCTTCGTCGGGATGGTCGTGTTGCGCTCGATCAGCTTCGTCATCACGCCGCCCTTGGTCTCGATGCCGAGCGACAGCGGCGTCACGTCGAGGAGGAGGATGTCCTTCACCTCGCCCTTGAGCACGCCGGCCTGAAGCGCGGCGCCGACGGCGACGACCTCGTCCGGGTTGACGCCCTTGTGCGGCTCCTTGCCGAGCAGCTCCTTGACCCGCGCCTGCACCGCGGGCATGCGCGTCATGCCGCCGACGAGCACGACCTGGTCGATCTTCGCCTTGTCGAGCCCTGCGTCGGCGAGCGCCTGCTTGGTCGGGCCGACGGTGCGCTCGAGCAGGTCGGCGGTGATCTCCTCGAGCTTCGCCCGGGTGAGCTGGAGGTCGAGGTGCTTCGGCCCGTCCTGCGTCGCGGTGATGAACGGCAGGTTGATCTGCGTCGTCATCGTCGACGACAGCTCGATCTTCGACTTCTCGGCCGCCTCGTACAGGCGCTGGAGCGCCATCGGGTCGGCGGAGAGGTCGATGCCCTGGTCCTTCTTGAACTCGGCGACCATCCAGTCGACGACCGCCTTGTCGAAGTTGTCGCCGCCGAGGTGGTTGTCGCCCGCGGTCGACTTGACCTCGAAGACGCCGTCGGCGAGCTCGAGCACGGACACGTCGAACGTGCCGCCGCCGAGGTCGAAGACGAGGATCGTCTGGTCGGTCTCCTTGTCGAGCCCGTACGCAAGCGAGGCCGCGGTCGGCTCGTTGATGATCCGGAGCACGTTGAGGCCGGCGATCTTGCCGGCGTCCTTCGTCGCCTCGCGCTGCGCGTTGTTGAAGTACGCGGGTACGGTGATCACCGCGTCGGAGACCGTCTCGCCGAGATACGCCTCGGCGTCGTGCTTGAGCTTCTGGAGGATCATCGCGCTGATCTCCGGCGGCGCGTACTCCTTGCCCTCCGCCTCGACGCGCACGTCCTCGTTCGGGCCCTTGACGACCTTGTACGGGATCATGGTCATCTCCTCCGAGACCTCGGAGAACTTCCGCCCCATGAAGCGCTTGATCGAGAAGATGGTGTTCTCGGGGTTCGTGACCTGCTGACGCCGCGCCGGAGCGCCGACGAGCCGCTGGCCGTCCTTCGTGAACGCGACCACGGACGGGGTCGTGCGCCCGCCCTCCGCATTCGGAATGACGGTGGACTCGCCGCCCTCGAGCACGGCCATGCACGAGTTCGTCGTGCCCAGATCGATGCCGATTGTCTTCGCCATAGTGCTATTTGCCTCCTAGTGAGAAAATCTAAGCGTTATGTTAGCAGATCGCTGCCGATCCCGCCAGGTGCTTGACGCGATAGGGTCGCGGCATCGTCGAGCGGAAGGACATCGAGGCCGCGCTCGAGGCACGGCGGGAGCTGGGGCCCGACTACGAGCCCCAGATCGTCGACTCGATCGTCGACCGGATCGAGAAACGGCTGGACGAGCGGCTGAAGGAGCACCGGACGCCCACACCGCGGCACCACTACTACGACATGCGCGTGGCGCTGGGCTCGATCGCCCTCGGGATCGGCGCCACCGCCGTGGCCACGAGCAACGGCGCCGCGTGGCTCGCCGTCATCGCCTGGATCGCGATCGCCGTCGTCAACGTCGCGTACTCCCAGCGCCGCTAGCGAAAAGCCCCGACCAGGGCGCCGCCCGCGACCACGAGCACCGCGCCCGCGATCAGGCGGCGGCCGATCTGCTCGCGCTGCCGGATCAGGAGCAGCGACAGCCCCACGCCCCACAGCGACTCCGTCGCGACGAGCGGCGAGACGACGGTGACGCGGCCGCGATAGTACGCCTCGAACAGCGCCACGTACGAGAGCCCGAAGAGCACGCCCACGCCGAGGAACGGCAGGAGCGCCGGCACGCGCACACGGCGGGTGCGCGGGCCGAGCACGGCCGCGACGACGATCATGCCGCCGAGCAGTGCCGCGGCAGCGGCCACGCCGGGCGGCACCGCCGTCCCCTTCGACAGCCAGCGCAGCAGGTTGTCGCGGATCGAGAAGAGCGTCATCGCGCAGAACGCGAACGCGAGGCCGCGCAGGCGCAAGTGCTGCGGCCGGTTGCGCTCGCGCGCGAGCTCCACGCCGCCGGCGACGATCAGCACCGCCCCGATCAGCAGCGGCGCGCTCGCCGGCTCTCCGAGCGCGACGAGGGCGATCGTCACCGACACGAGCGGGGCGAGCCCGAACACGACCGACGCGCGCGACGCGCCCGCCTCACGGATGGCGATCGTCACGAGCAGCTGCCCCACGCCCGGCTGGAGCAGCCCGGCGAGCAGGAACGGCCATGCCGCGCCGGCATGAACGCCGCGCGCCGGCACCTCGACCGCGGCGACGACGAGCGCGACCACAAGCGCGCCGGCGACCGTCGCAAGCGTCGCGGCCGCCGCATCCGGATAGCGGCCGAGACCGATCCGCAACCCGACGCTCATGCCGCCGAAGAGCAGCGCCGAGACGAAGGCGAGGCCGACCGCGGTCACGGACGCGGACGCTACTCGACGGGGCGCGCGTAAACTCAGGCAGATGGCGACCGGTACCACAGCGGAGCTCGCCGCCGAGCTCGCCGAGGACGCCGCGAGCCGTTTCCTCCGCTACGTCCGCATCGACACGCAGTCCGAGGAGGACTCGACCGGCTACCCGAGCACGGCGAAGCAGCTCGACCTGCTGCGCCTGCTGCTCGACGAGCTGAAGGAGCTCGGGCTCGCGGACGCCGCGATCGACGAGTACGGCTACGTGACGGCGACGCTGCCCGCGACGGTCGCGCGCGACGTGCCGACGATCGCGTTCTTCGCGCACGTCGACACGGCGCGCGAGGTGAGCGGCGCGAACGTGCAGCCGCAGCGCATCCGCTACGAGGGCGGCGAGGTCGCGCTCGGCGACTCCGGCAGCGTGATCAGGCCCGAGGAGTCGCCGCAGCTCGCGCACCACGCCGGCCACGACCTGATCACGACCGACGGGACGACGCTGCTCGGCGCGGACGACAAGGCGGGGATCGCGGAGATCATGGCCGCGGCCGCATACCTCGCCGCGCACCTCGAGGTGCCGCACGGGCCGGTCAAGGTGGCGTTCAACCCGGACGAGGAGATCGGCCGCGGCGTCGTCCACTTTCCCGTCGAGGCGTTCGGCGCCGTCGCCGCGTACACGCTGGACGGGTCGACCGTGGGCGAGATCCAACAGGAGACGTTCTCGGGTGCGCAGGTGCGCATGACCATCCACGGGCGCTCGATCCATCCCGGCCTCGCGAAAGGCGAGCTCGTCAACGCGATCAAGCTCGCAGCGCAGGTCGTCGAGCGGCTGCCGAGGGACCGCCTGTCGCCGGAGACGACGGACGAGCGCGACGGCTATGTCCACCCTGTCGTGATCGCCGGCGACTCGTCGGAGGTGGAGCTGCGTTTCATCGTGCGCGACTTCGAGAACGACCTGCTCGACGCGCACGTCGAGGTGCTGCGCGCCGTCGCGGCCGAGGTGGCGGCGACGGACGAGCGCTGCTCGATCGAGTTCGAGTCGCACATCCAGTACCGCAACATGCGCGACACGCTCGAGCAGCACCCGCAGATCGTGGCCAACCTCGAGGAGGCCGTCCGCCGCGTCGGGCTCGAGCCAAAGCTGACGGCGATCCGCGGCGGCACCGACGGCTCGGCGCTCACCGAGATGGGCCTCCCCACGCCGAACATCTACACCGGCGGCCACGACGTGCACAGCGAGCGCGAGTGGGTCTGCGTCGAGGACATGGGCCTCGCGAGCGCAACGGTCGTCGAGCTGGTGCAGGTCTGGGCCGAGCCGTGAGCACCGACCCGGCGCGGACACCGGACAAGCCGAAGGCGCCCGCGCCGCGACCGCGCTTCCGCATCGGCTGGTGGGCCGCCTGGATCCTCGCGCTGCTCGTGATCAACTACTGGGCCGCGTCGCGGGCGACCAAGTCGCCGGCCTGGGTGCAGATCCCGTACAGCCCGTTCTTCCTCAAGCAGGTGCAGACGGGGAACGTCTCCGACATCCGCTCGAAGGGAACGACGATCCAGGGGACGTTCAAGCACGCGGCGAGCTACGGCGGCTCGAAGAAGACGACCGCCTTCAAGACCGAGATCCCCGCGTTCGCCGACACGAACTCGCTCTCGCAGCTGCTGCAGAGCAAGCAGGTCGTGATCAACGCCCAGCCGATCGACACGGGCACGCCCTGGTGGGAGAGCCTGCTCGTCGGCTTCGGCCCGACGATCCTGTTCGTCGGCCTGATCGTGTTCGCGATGCGGCGGGCCGGCAACGTGCAGAACATGCTCGGCTCGTTCGGCCGTAGCCGCGCGAAGCGTTACGAGTCCGCCGGCGGAAAGGTGACGTTCGCCGACGTGGCCGGGATCGACGAGGCGAAGCAGGAGCTGACCGAGGTGGTCGACTTCCTCCGCAACCCGGAGAAGTACCGGCGCCTGGGCGCGCGGATCCCGCACGGCGTCCTGCTCAGCGGGCCGCCCGGAACCGGCAAGACGCTGCTCGCGCGCGCGGTCGCAGGCGAGGCGAACGTGCCCTTCTTCTCGATGGCCGCCTCCGAGTTCGTCGAGGCGATCGTCGGCGTCGGCGCTTCCCGCGTCCGCGACCTCTTCACGACGGCGAAGGCTGCCGCGCCCGCGATCGTCTTCATCGACGAGCTCGACGCCGTCGGCCGCTCGCGCACCTCCGGCGCCGCGGGCTTCAGCGGCGGGAACGACGAGCGCGAGCAGACGCTCAACCAGATCCTCACCGAGATGGACGGCTTCGACTCGTCGACCGGGGTGATCGTGATCGCGGCGACGAACCGGCCCGACGTGCTCGACCAGGCGCTGCTCCGGCCCGGCCGGTTCGACCGCCGGGTCTCCGTGCAGCCGCCCGACAAGAACGGGCGCGAGGCGATCCTCCGCGTGCACACGCGCAGCGTGCCGCTCGGCGCCAACGTCGACCTCGGCGCGATCGCGTCGACGACGCCCGGCATGGTCGGCGCCGATCTCGCCAACCTCGTCAACGAGGCGGCCCTCCTTGCCGCGCGTCTCGGCCACGAGAAGGTGGAGCAGGCGGACTTCACCGACGCGCTCGAGAAGATCGTCCTCGGCACCGAACGCAAGGTGATGATGACGAGCGAGGACAAGCGGCGCACCGCGTACCACGAGGGCGGGCACGCGATCGTCGGCATGGTCACCGAGGGCGCCGACCCGGTGCGGAAGATCTCGATCATCCCGCGCGGCATGTCGCTCGGCGTCACGTTCGCCGCGCCGGATGCCGACCGCTACAACTACTCCGAGCAGGAGCTGAACGCGAAGATCAAGGTCGCGCTCGGCGGCAGGGTGGCGGAGGAGCTCGTGTTCGGCGACCTGACGACCGGCGCGGAGTCGGATATCCAGCAGCTGACGCAGATCGCCCGCCAGATGGTGGGCCGCTGGGGGATGAGCCCGGCGATCGGCACGGTGGCGGTGCTGCCGGTCGACGGCCGCGGGCCGTTGTTCCCGGGCGCGGCCGACGTGTCGCAGGAAACGCAGCGGCTGATCGACGAGGAGGTGCGCCGCCTCGTCGCCGCCGCGCATGACGAGGTCGTGACGCTGCTCGAGGACAACCGCTCTCGCCTCGACTCGCTTGCGCACGCGTTGCTCGAGCACGAGACTCTTGACCAGGCGGACGCGTACGCCGCCGCCGGTCTCGCGGCGGACGCCGTCGTCGCGTGACGCTCGCGGTCGCGTTCGCAGCCCTCGCACTCGCAGCCACACCGCATCCGATCGCGGCGCCGGTCTGGTCGCCCGACGGCGCGAAGATCGCCTGGGCGCAGGCGAACGGCAGTGCCCACGACATCTGGGGCGCGAACGCCGACGGCACGAGCGCGCACCGGCTCGCGTCGCACATCGACGCGATGTACCAGCTCGCATGGCTCCCGACCGGCGGCTTCCTCTACGACGCGAACTTTGTCCTCTACCGCGTCGGCCAGACCGGGCGGCCGCAGCCGGTCGGCCTGGGCGTCACCTTCTCCCTCGACGCGAAGGGCGACGAGGTCGCCTACCAGACCTCGGACTCGTGTCCCTCGTGCCACGGCCCGATCGACGTCCGCTCGCTCGTCACCGGCACGCTGCGGAAGATCGCGGCGACGGGCCAGAACCTCTTCCCGGCGCTGTCGCCGGACGGGCGCTCCGTTGCGTTCACGCGCTTCCTCGGCTCGGGCGGCGGCCGCTACGAGAAGGCCGCGGGGATCTGGCTCGCACCGGCGGCCGGCGGCGCGCCCGTGCAGCGGACGAGGACGGGCCTCTGCCCACAGTGGTCGCCGGACGGACGGCGGCTCGCGTATGCCGACAACGCCGGCCTGCACGCGATCGACCCGAGCGGCTCGAGCCCTGGCACCCTGGTGCTGAAGGAGAACGGGCTGCCGGCCTGCGCGTTCCAGTGGTCGCCCGACGGCAAGCGGATCGCGGCGGTGAACGCGCGCGGGCGCCTGCTCGTGATCGACGCGGCCACGCGGAGGAGCCGCGCGATCGGGCCGCGCCATAGCGTCGACTTCGCCTGGGCGCCCGACGGCAGCCGGCTGCTCGTCACCGGCGGCGCCACCGCCCAGGCGTGCCCCGCGCTGTGGACGGTCGAGCCCGACGGCTCGGCGCTGAGCAGGATCCGTGGCTGCTGACGACTAGGCTTAGACCCGTGGAGCCGCTGCTGGACACGCTGGGCCGGCCGCTCGAGACGCTGCGCATCTCGATCACCGACCGCTGCAACTTCCGCTGCACCTATTGCATGCCGAAGGAGGTCTTCGGGCGCGACTACATGTTCCTCGAGCGGCGCGAGCTGCTCGCCTTCGAGGAGATCGCCCGCCTCGTCCGCGTCTTCGCCGGGCTCGGCGTGCGCACGGTGCGCATCACCGGCGGCGAGCCGCTCGTGCGCCGTGACGTCGAGCAGCTCGTCGAGCTCCTCGCCGCCGTGCCGGGGCTCGAGCTCGCGCTGACGACGAACGGCGCGCTGCTGCCGCAGAAGGCCGAGGCGCTCGCACGCGCCGGCCTCGACCGCATCACCGTCAGCCTCGACTCCGTCGACGACGCGACCTTCCGCGCGCTCAACGACGTCGACTTCCCCGTCGAGCGGGTGCTCGAGGGAATCGACGCCGCCGCGCACGCCGGGCTGCGGGTGAAGGTGAACGCGGTTGTGAAGCGCGGCGCGAACGACGACGGGATCGTCGCCCTCGCGGAGCGCTTCCGCGGCACCGGGCACGTCCTCCGCTTCATCGAGTACATGGACGTCGGCCATACGAACGGCTGGCGGATCGACGACGTCGTCCCCGCCGCCGAGATCGTCCGCCGCATCGACGCCGTCTGGCCGCTCGAGCCGGTCGCACCGGCCCGCGCCGACGAGACGGCCCGCCGCTGGCGCTACGCGGACGGCGGCGGCGAGATCGGCGTGATCGCCTCCGTGACCGAGCCGTTCTGCGGCGGCTGCTCGCGGGCGCGGCTCTCGGCCGAGGGCCGGCTCCACACCTGCCTGTTCGCCCTCCGGGGCCATGACCTGCGGGCCCCGCTCCGCTCCGGGGCGACGGACGCCGAGCTGGCCGAGACGCTCCGCGGCATCTGGCACCGCCGCACCGACCGCTACTCGGAGCTGCGCACGGCCGAGACGGCGGCGCTGCCGAAGGTGGAAATGTCGTACATCGGCGGTTGACAGCCGCTACCGGAGCAACCGATGTCCCGACTACAATCCCGCCTGTGACCGAAGTCGCCGCAGCCGCAAGGCGCCTCTTGCCGCGCGGTTGGACCCATTTCGGGCGGCAGCTCGCGATCTGGTTCGGCTTCATCCTCGCCTACCAGCTCGCGCGGGGATTCGCCGACCGCAATCCCGCCAAGGCCTTCATGAACGGCTGGCGCGTCCTCAGCTTCGAGCGGCGCATGACGCATCACATCTTCGAGCTCACCGCGCAGCGGATCGCCGACTCCTCGCACTGGCTGCTCACGGCCACCGCCTGGACGTACTGGAACTCCGAGTTTACGGTGGTCGGCCTCGCGCTCCTGTGGGTGTATCTGCGGCGGCACGACTACTTCGCCCGCTTCCGCAACACCGTGCTGTTCGCGAACGTGGTCGGGCTGATCGGCTACGTGCTCCTGCCGACCGCGCCGCCGCGGATGTTCAACACGTTCGGCTTCCAGGACACGCTCGACAACATGAGCGGCCTGCACCACGGCTCCGGGCTCGTCTCGCTCGCCGCGAACCCGTATGCGGCGATGCCGAGCCTGCACGCGGCCGACTCGCTGATCG
>Ga0208849_1000822_pt1 | contig 25686 bp, 24 predicted proteins | sample NGESurdeep072012_10_FD_184470 | JGI IMG/M metagenome (GOLD analysis project Ga0208849, IMG submission 184470) | Arctic peat soil microbial communities from Barrow, Alaska - NGEE Surface sample 53-3 deep-072012 (SPAdes) | ecosystem: Environmental > Terrestrial > Soil > Wetlands > Peat ... | reverse complement strand
CGGCCTGCGAGCTCCACTCCTCCACCCCGAACAGCGCCATCCCTGCGAGCATCGCGAGGAAGTAGGCCAGCGACAGCGCCGCCAGCGTCGCGGGATGGTCTTTTTCGACGTAGACCAACTCGAGCCACGCGAAGCCGACGATCACCGCGACCGCCGGCCACACGCCGAGCCGTTGCGGATAGCGCAGGGGCGGCCTCCCAGGCCGGCCCCGGCGGACGGCGCGTAGGAGCGCCGCGATCACCAGCCCGCACGTCCGCCACGGGCTGAACGCTCGGAAGACGTCCCCGAACAGCACGCTCGCGACGGGCACACCGACCCAGAAGACGACGTAGAGGAACGTCACCGAGAAGTTCGCCTGTGTCACCTGTGCGCCGGCGAAACCGCTGTAGATCACGAGCGCGAACAGCGCCACGCCGAGGAGGCCCGCGACCCACTCCACGTGCGCCGGCAGCGTGAACAGCCTGCGCAGGCGCGGATGCTGAAGCTGCGGGCGCGTCCACATCGTCGACAGCGCCACGAACGACACGACCAGCACGATCGCTGCGGTCCAGCTGAACAACCACACGGGGATCGGCAGGTCGGCCTTGCCGACGATTCCGTGCGCGTCGGCGCTCGCCGGCAGCGCCAGCGCCGCAAGGCCCTGACCACCGAGCAGGACTGCCAGCGTGCGCCGGAACGGGGCTCTCATGCGTGGCGCAGTCTATGCAAGGGGCTGCTTCTGGTTCGCCGATCGGCGCCGCTGTCGCGTACCCTCCGCTTGATGCTGAGCGCCCCGCTCGCTGTCTCCACGGACATCTCCGCCGCGTTCCAGCTCGGCCCGCTGGCGATCTTCGGCCTGCTCTACGCGCGGCGCGCACGCACCCTCGCCGAGGGCGGCCACCCGGTGCCCGGCTGGCGCCAGGCGTGCTTCTACGGCGGCGTCGTCGTGATCGCGGCAGCGCTCACCTCGCTCGGCGCCGCCAGCCAGGACCTGCTGTGGGTGCACATGGTCGAGCACCTGCTGCTCGGCGATGTCGCCGCGCTGCTGATCGTGCTCGGACTCAGCGGGCCACTGATCGCGCCGATCCTGCGCGTCCGCTTCTTCGATCGCCTGCGCGTGCTCGCGCATCCCGCGGTCGCGTTCCCACTGTGGCTGATCGACCTGTACCTGTGGCACCTGCCGGTGTTCTACGAAGCGGCACTGCGCCACTCTGGCGTCCACGCGCTCGAGCACGCGATGTTCCTCGGCCTCGGGATCAACATGTGGATGCCGCTGTTCGGCCCGCTGCCGATGCCCAAATGGTTCGGCAATCTCGGCAAGCTGATCTACATCGTCGCCGTGCGCCTCGCCGGCACCGTGCTCGGCAACATCTTCGTGTGGTCGGGCTCGATCTTCTACCCGTTCTACATCCACGGCGAGGCCCACTTCCACATCTCGCCGCTCGCCGACCAGAGCATCGCCGGGGCGATCATGATGATCGAGGAGTCGATCCTCACCCTGGGTCTGTTCTGTTGGCTGTTCCTGCGCACCGCGCACGAGAGCGAGGAACGACAGGAGCTGCTCGAGTACGCCCAGGCACGTGGCGTCGAGCTCACCGAGGCGCGCGCCGCCCGTGCGGTCGCAGCCGGCCGCGGCGCCGAGCTGCGACAGCGTCTGGAGTCGCGTGCCGAGGCGTACGCGCGTGTGGAGGCGGCCTCGAACGCATCAGACCCGTTGCCCACCGGCTCCCGGACACCCGAGCGCAGCTGATCGCTACGCTCCTGGCATGTGCGCCGGTTGCGCGATCGCCGCTGCCTCAGCCGCGAGCGGCTTCAGGACGTGGATGCAAAGCTCGCGCATCCCGTGGCTCAACCCGCGCCGCATGCGCCGCCTGACGATCGCCGCGATGTGCGCGGCCGGCGTCGTCTCGACGGTCGGCTTCTCAGGCTCGACACCGCCTGCCGCTCCTGGCGCACACGCTGGCGCGCCGGCCCATCAGTCAGCGGCGCGCTAGCCTCCCGCGACCGCGGGTAGGATCGTCAGCTCCGCGCCGTCGACGACCGGCGTCGCAAGCCCGTCGAGGAAGCGGATGTCTTCGCCGGCGAGGTACACGTTGACGAAGCGCCGCAGCGTCCCGTCGTCGTCGGACATCCGCGCGCGCAGCTCCTCGTGGCGCTCGAACAGCCCGTCGAGGACCTCCTGCACGGTCGCGCCGTCGATCCGCGCTTCGGCCTCGCCGCCAGCGGCGGCCCGCAGCTGCGTGGGGATCTTCACAACGACGCCCATCAGGCGGTCACTCGCTCGCCGACACCGGCCTCGAACGCCTCGACCGTCGGAGCGATCGTCTGCGTCTCGAAGCTGCCGCGCACGGCGTCCAGCGTCTTCAGGCCCTCGCCGGTGATCACGAGCACGACCCGCTCGTCGGGGTCGATGTCGCCGCGCTCGGCCAACTTGCTGAGCACGGCAGTCGTGACACCGCCCGCGGTCTCGGTGAAGACTCCTGTCGTCTCAGCCAGCAGCTTGATCCCAGCGCGGATCTCCTCGTCGCTGACGGCATCCACCGAACCGCCGGTGCGTCGCGCGAGATCGAGCGCGTACGGGCCGTCTGCGGGGTTGCCGATCGCGAGCGACTTGGCGATCGTGTCCGGCTTCACCGGGCGGCACACGTCGTGACCGTCGGCGAACGCGCTCGCCACCGGCGAGCAGCCCTCCGCCTGAGCGCCGTTCATGCGCGGCAGCGGGCCGTCGAGCAGGCCGAGCTCGGTCCATTCCTGGAAGCCGGCGGCGATTTTCGTGAACAGCGAGCCGGAGGCCACCGGCACGATGCAGCGGTCGGGCAGCTCCCAGCCGAGCTGCTCGGCGATCTCGAACGCCAGCGTCTTTGAGCCCTCGGCGTAGTAGGGACGCAGGTTGATGTTCACGAACGCCCAATCGCGCTCCGCGCACAGCTCGGTGCACAGGCGGTTGACGTCGTCGTAGTTGCCTTCCACGCCCACGAGCTTCGTGCCGTAGACGCCGGTCGCGAGGATCTTCTGCTCCTCGAGGTCCGCCGGGATGAAGACGTAGGAGTCCAGACCGAGCGCGGCCCCGTGGGCGGCGACCGAGTTGGCGAGGTTGCCGGTCGAGGCGCACGCGATCGTCTCGAAGCCCAGCTCGCGCGCCCGTGAGACGGCGACCGACACGACGCGGTCCTTGAACGAGTGCGTCGGGTTGGCGGCGTCGTTCTTGACCCACACCTCGCGCAGGCCCAGGCTCGCGGCGAGCCTGTCGGCACGGATCAGCGGCGTGCAGCCGGCCGGCAGGCCGACGCGCGAGGCCAGCCGGCCCGAGGGGCCGGGAGGCCCGCCCGCGAGCGGCAGGAAGTCCGCGTAGCGCCAGATGTTCTGCGGCCCGCCCTGGATGCGGCGGCGCAGCTCACCGACGTCGCGGCTGGAGCCACTGTGGTCGTAGGCGACCTCCAGCGGCCCGAAGCAGCGCTCGCACACGTACAGCGCCTCAAGCGGATACTCCGCCTTGCACTCCTTGCACTGAAGATGACTGACAGCCATTTGGGGCTCCTTCGCTCGTGGTCTTCGCCGTGTCACGGTGTGGCGAAGGGCGCGAAGGCCCGCCACACATCTCTCTGGAATTGGCACCTTCCCGCTGTGACGGACGGTGGTTGCCGGGGTTTCGTAGGGCCAGTCCCTTCACCCCTCTGGATGTGTCCAGCTATGTCTGAGCGGTAGTCTAGCAACGATATCGGCGAACCGCAGCCGCGACTGGAGTGCCGGCGGCCGTGATGGCCGCATCGCGGTAACGCTCACCCCACGGCGGTGTAGGCCCTGGCGTGAGCACCCCCACGCGCGAGCACGACGAGCTTACCGGCAAGGCCCGTGAGCCCTTCCGCTTCGCCACCCCGGACAGCAGGCGGCGGATGCTGATCATCGTCAACCCGTACGCCACGACTGTCTCCGACCGCCTGCGCAATCTGGTCGTCTACGCGCTGCAGGGCCGCTTCGAGGTCGACGCTGTCGACACCGAGGCGCGCGGTCACGCGACCGAGCTCTGCCGCGAGGCCGCGCACGAGGGCTACGACGTCGTCGTCGCCTTCGGCGGCGACGGCACGGTCAACGAAGCCGCCAACGGCCTGATCGGCTCCCCTACCCCACTGTGCTGCCTGCCGGGCGGCTCGGCCAACGTGTTCGCCAAGATGCTCGGCATCCCCGGCGACATCGTCGACGCGACCGAGCACCTGCTGGCGATGGCCGACGACTGGCGCCCGCGCAAGGTCGACCTGGGCGTCGTCAACGGCCGCTGCTTCACCTTCTCCTCGGGCCTCGGGCTCGACGCGAGCGTCGTCGAGCGCGTCGACGCGAACCCGAAGATGAAGGCCAGGCTGGGGCCCTACTTCTTCGCATGGGTGGCCGTCAGCACGGTCTTGCGCCGCTACCAGCTCTCCCCCCCGCGCCTGCGGGTCGAGGCCGGCGACGGCCGCGAACAGCTCGAGGGGGTGACGGCGATCGTGCAGAACGGCGCGACGTTCACCTACTTCCAGAACCGCCCGATCGAGATCGCCGACGGCGGTGCGCTCGACTCGGGCGCGCTCGCCGGGGGCGTCCTGCGTCGCGCGAACCTCGCGTCGATGCTGTCGCTCGCCTGGCGCGCATTCTCGCCGCGTGCGCGCGTCGCCGGGCACAGGCAGGTCAGCCCGCTGCGCGATCTGCACGAGTTGACGGTGCGCAGCGCCGATGAGCGGCCGCTGCCGCTGCAGGTCGACGGCGACTATCTCGGCGAGGTGGCCGAGGCGCGCTACTCGGTCATGCCGAACGCGCTCACCGTGATCTCCTAGGCCCGCCGCTGCGTCGAGCAGCGAGGCTCCGCCTGGCCTGCGCGTCCGGCGCCTACGCCGCGGCGCCCGGCGTCACGCGGTAGGCGTCGAACACGGACTCGGTGTTGCGCAGGCGGGTCACCGCGCTGCGCAGCGAATGCGTGTCGGCGACCTCGACGACGAACCGGTTCTTGACCATCGGCGGGGTCGACAGGCAACGGGCTTCGAGGATGTTGGCGCCCGACTCGGAGAACGCACGCGAAAGGTCCGCCAGCAGATGGTGGCGGTCCCACGCGTCGATCTGGATCTCCACGACGAAGCCCGTCGACTGGTCGCCTTCCCAGGCGACGCTCGCGAAGCGCTCGGGGCTCTTGCGCAGCAGCTGCGCGTTGGGGCAGTCATCGCGGTGGATCGTGATCCCACGGCCGAGCGAGATGTAGCCGACGATCTCATCGCCCGGGACCGGGCGGCAGCACTTGGCCAGGCGCAGCATCACGTCCTCGACGCCTTCCACCCGGATGCCGTACTGACCCGAGGACTTGGTCGGGCGCCGTCGCGCGCGCCCGACGCGCAGCAGGTCCGCCGCGCCCTCCTCGCCGTCGGCCGCCTCGCCCTGCTTGAGGCGCTGCATGACCTTGTTGACGACGAGCTTCGGCGAGACCTTGGCAGCGCCGAGCGCGATATAGAAGTCGTCGGCCTTGCGATAGCCGACCTCGCGGATCACATCCGCCAGCAGCGCCGAGCCGGTGATCTTCTGCGCCGGCAGCCCCTGTTTGCGCAGGTGCTCCTGCAGCAGCTCGCGGCCGGTGTGCTCGGTGTCCTGGCGCGACTCGGCCTTGAACCACGCCTTGATCTTGTTGCGTGCGCGCGTCGTCTTGACCATCGCCAGCCAGTCGCGCGACGGGCCGCGCTCGCGCTTGGCGGTGAGGATCTCGACGATGTCGCCCGACTGCAGCTCGTAGTGCAGCGGCACGATTTTGCCGTTGACGCGCGCGCCCACGCAGCGGTGGCCGATCTCGGTGTGCACCTCGTAGGCGAAGTCCAGCGGTGTGGCGCCCGCAGCGAGCGACTTGACTTCGCCCTTGGGCGTGAAGACGTAGACCTCCTCCTCGAACAGGTCCGTGCGCAGCGTCTCCATGAACTCGCGCGGGTCCGAGAGCTCCTTCTGCCAGTCGAGCATCGAGCGCAGCCACTTGAGCTTGGCGTCCTCGCCCGCTACCGACCAGCCGGAGCGCTGATCGCCGTCTGGTCCCCCCTCGGGCTGCTTGTAGACCCAGTGCGCGGCGACCCCGAACTCGGCCATCTCGTGCATCTCGTGGGTGCGAATCTGGATCTCCAGCGGCTGCCCCTCGGGCCCGATCACGGTCGTGTGCAGCGATTGGTACATGTTGAACTTGGGCATCGCGATGAAGTCCTTGAAGCGGCCCGGCAGCGGCTTCCACAGCGAGTGGATCACGCCGACGGTGCCGTAGCAGTCCTTGACCGAGTCGACGATCACGCGCATCGCGGTGAGGTCGTAGATCTCGTTGAACTCGCGGCCCTTGTTGGTCATCTTCGAGTAGATCGAGTAGAAGTGCTTGGCGCGACCGGCGATCTGCGCCTCGATGCTGACGTCGGCGAGCTCGCTGTGCAGGTACTCGCCGGCCTCTGAGACATAGCGCTCGCGCTCGTCGCGCTGCTGGGCGACGAGGCCCTTGATCTCCTGGTACTTGCGCGGGTGCAGCGTCGCGAACGCGAGGTCCTCGAGCTCCCACTTGATCGCGTGGATCCCCAGGCGGTGGGCCAGCGGCGCGTAGATGTCGAGCGTCTCGCGCGCCTTCTCCATCTGCTTCTGCTTGGGCATCGCCTCGATCGTGCGCATGTTGTGCAGGCGATCGGCGAGCTTGATCAGGATGACCCGCACGTCGGTGGCCATCGCGACCATCATCTTGCGGTAGTTGTTCGCCTGCGCCTCGTCGCGCGACTGGAAGGTGATGCCGGTCAGCTTGGTCACGCCATCGACGACCGTGGCGATCTCATCGCCGAAGCGCTCGCGCACCTCCTCGATCGAGGCCGAGGTGTCCTCGACGGTGTCGTGCAGCAGCGCCGCGCACAGCGCCTCGGTGTCAAGGCGCATGCTCGCGCAGATCCGTGCCACCCCGACCGGGTGCACGATGAAGTCCTCGCCGGACTTGCGCCGCTGGTCGGCGTGGTGCTCGCACGCGAACACGAACGCGTCCTGCACGCGCGCCCGGTTGATCTCGACAGAGGAGTCCGACGCGTGCTCGGAGACGATCGCGAACAGGTCGTTCAGCAGGCGCCGCTCGGAGGGACTCAGCCCGATCGCCGGCGGTGAGGGCTCGCCGCCCGGCACGCTCTTGGTCTCAGGCGCAGGCACGGGCTGCTCGCGCAGGTTCGCGAGGGCTTCCGCCACGTCCTCCAAAGCGGTGGCGTCCGCCACCTCCGTGACCTGTGAGCGCTTGGGATCTTCGGCGATGGCCATGTTCTAAGGGTAGGGGACAGCCGGGCCGGATTGAAGACCCCGTTCCCTCACAGTGCGAACAGCACGAGCTCCTCTTGCTCCACGGGCACGTCTGCCTCGTCGCGCTCGCGCTCGCGCTCGCGCACCTGCGCGTGACGGAGCACCAGTCTTGGCTCGCTGACCCCGTTCCATTCGTTGACCTCGAGCGTGAACGTCGCCTCCAGCTCGCCGTCGGATCCCTCGGCGGCACGTGGCAGGCGCCCGCCGGTGCCGAAGGCGACCGCCCGCGCCCGGGTCCCGCGTGACTCGACCGTGAAGCGCGCGTGCTTGCCTTCGCCCATCGGCCTGACATCCGTGAACGTGGCGTCGGCGATCATCAGCGAGACGGTCGGGTTGCCGCGGCCGAACGGCGCCACCGACGCGAGCTCCTCCGCCAGCGCCATGCCGAGCTGCTCGCCGCCGACGATCGCGTCCACGCGCTCCACCGCCACGAGATCCTGCGGGCGCAGCACGCGCTCGGCGTGGGCGCACAGCGCCGTCGCGAAGTCCGGGACGCGCGCGCGCTCGATCTCCAGCCCAGCGGCGGCGCGGTGGCCGCCGTAGCGCAGCAGGTGCTCGGCGCACGCACTCAGCCCCCCGAGCAGGTCGAACGCCTCGACGCTGCGCCCCGAAGCCTTGCCGGTGTCCCCGTCGAGCGCGATCAGAACGACGGGCCTGCCGCTGCGCTCGACCAGCCGTGAAGCGACGATCCCGATGACCCCGGGGTGCCAGTCCTCCCCGGCGAGCACGTAGGCCGCCCGCTCGCCCTGCTCGGCCATCTGCGCCTCGGCCGCAAAGCGGATGCGCGTCTCGAGCTGCCGGCGCTCGTGGTTGGCGGCGTCCAGCTCGCCTGCGATCTGGGATGCCCGGTGCGCGTCCTCGGTGAGGATCAGCTCGAGGCCGGCGTCGGCGCGGTACAGCCGCCCGGCGGCGTTCAGCCGCGGCGCCAGCGCAAACGCGACAGAGCGCTCGTTGACCTTCGAGGGGTCGACGCCGGCGACCGCCATCAGCGCGCGCAGTCCGGGCTTGGTCGTCCCTGCCAGCGCGCGCAGCCCGCGACGCACGAGCGCCCGGTTCTCGCCCGTGAGCGAGACGACGTCTGCGACCGTCGCCAGCGCCACCAGGTCGAGATCCTGCTCGAGCGTCCGGCTCTGCAGCATCTCGCGGGCGCGCTCGGCAGCCGGCCCGCCCGCCTCGCCGGCGGCGAGCGCGTCGATCAGCGCTTGCGCGAGCTTGTACGCGACCGCGGTGGCGCACAGCTCGGCGCACGGGTAGCCGCACAGGCGCGGGTGCACGATCGGCGCCTGGGGCAGCGCGCCGTCGGCGCGCGGCGCGTGGTGGTCGGTGATGACCACGTCGACGCCGAGCGCCGTCGCCTGCGCGACCTCCTCGACGGCGGTGATCGCGCAGTCGACGCTCACCAGCAGCCGCGTGCCCCTCTCGGCGAGCCGCCGCACGGTGCTCGCATTCAACCCGTAGCCGTCGCCGGCGCGATCGGGGATGTAGAAGTCGACGTCGGCGCCGAGCGCCCGCAGTACGCGCACGAGCACCGCGGTGGAGCAGATGCCGTCGACGTCGTAGTCGCCGTGAATCGTGATTCGCGTTCTTCGCGTGACGTGCCCGAGGATCGACGCGACCGCCGCGCCGATACCGGCGAACGCCCCCGGCGGATGCTCCTCGTCGGCCGTCAGGAACGCCTGCGCGCGGGCGGGCTCGGCCATGCCGCGGCGCACGAGCACCTGCGCCAGTGGCTCGCTGACCCCCAGCTCACGCTGAAGCCGCGTCACCTGCGAGGGCGGACAGTCTGCGATCTGGAAGCGACGGGGCTGCACGCCGCGAGACTACGGTGGGGCGAAGACAGAACGCGGCCGGCGACCCCGGCGAGCTGGGCGGCTAGGTTGCGAGCGCGTCAGGCTGCCGGGACGCACGTTCGCGGCGCATGCCCTCGAGGTAGATCAGCGCGATGCCGATCAGCGCGCCCGGGACCGCGTAGAGCACCACGCCGATGTCCGTTGCCTTTTCCCCGGGGATGCGCAGGGCGGAGACCTTCACCGAGTAGATGATCAGGCCGACGACGATCGCGCCGACGAGCGAGCCGACGAACGCACCCACGATCCCGCCCCAGAAGCGGTCGGGCATGAAGATCGTGAAGTGCCAGATCGCCAGACCCATGATCACCCAGGCGAGCAGACCCATCAGCGCGACCTCCCGTGGCGTTTGTTGCGACGCCGGGTCTTCGGACGCGGCTTGGCGTCTTCCTTGAGCACCAGATCCTCGGGCGTCAGGTCGGCCGCCGGGTCGCGCTCGGGCGGCGCGGCGGGCGCAGGGGGCGCAACCGTGGCGCTGCTCTCGGCGGCGCGCGCGCGGCGGCCGGCTCCGGATGCGGGTGCGCCGTTGGGCTCGCCCTCGACGTCGAGGTCGCGCACGAGTTCCTGGAACTCGTCCCGCGAGAGCTGCTGGCCCGCTTGCTCGGGCGCGACGAGGCCGCCGCGGCGCGTACGCCTGCGCTTCGGCTCGGGATCGACGTCCTCTGGCGCGCCGGTCGCGGTCGTCGCGTAGGCGGGCACCACGCCGAGCTCACGCACGATCCGGGCGCGCCGCACGCGGTAGCCTGGCTCGCGTTCCTTCCAGTGCGTCAGCACCGGCGAGGCGATGAAGATCGACGAGTACGCACCCGAGGCGATGCCGATCATCAGCGCGAACGCGAAGTCCTTCAGCGTCGTGCCACCGAACAGCAGCAGCGCGAGCACCGGCAGCAGCGTGCAGAAGCTCGTCGCCAGCGATCTGGTGAGGACCTCGGACATCGAGCGGTTGACGATCTGCGAGAACGCCGCGCGCGGCATCCGCGGCACGTTCTCACGTATTCGGTCGAACACGATGATCGTGTCGTACAGCGAGTACCCCAGGATCGTCAGCAGCGCGGCGACCGTCGCCGTCGTGACTTCCCTCCCCGTGAGCGAGTAGACGCCTGCCGTGATCAGCAGGTCGTGCATCAGCGCGATCAGCACCGGCACCGCGTACTTCCACTCGAATCGCAGCGCGATATATGCCGAGATCACCAGCAGCGAGGCGATGATCGCGATGACCGCGCTGTTGGCGACGGTTTTTCCGAACGTCGGCCCGATCGAGGTCGAGGAGAGGTCCTTGGTCCCCGGATGCTGGGGGCCGTTGCCGAACGCCGTGTTGAGCGTGCGTTCGACTTCCTTGAGCTTTTCGGGGCCCAGCGTCTTGGTCGAGATCTGATAGCCGTCGCCGCCGATGCTCTTGTTCGAGAACTTCTGGACCTGGGCGTTGGCGTAGCCGGCGGCGCTCAGCACTTTCGCCACTTCGGCCTCGGAGACGGGCTTGATGAACGCGGTCTGGATGCGCGTGCCGGACTTGAAGTCGATCCCGAAGTTCAGGCCTTTGCCGCCGATCGCCAGAGCGCCGATCAGCAGGATCGTGCCCGACATCGAGAAGAACCACTTCGACGCGCCCATGAAGTCGAACGTCCAGCCTTTGTGCTTGGGCGAGGCGCCGAGGGCTGAGGGATGGGTGACGAGGGGCGAGCGGCTCATCGTGCCGAGCGCCGCCTGCGTGGCGAGCACGGCGGTGAACAGCGACACGAGCGTGCCGATGCCGAGCATGAACGCGAAGCCCTTGACTTCCGCCGTGGCGAGCGCGAACAGGATGAACGCGGTCATGAACGTCACGACGTTCGCATCGACGATCGCCGCGAAGCCGTGCTTGTATCCAGTGGCGATCCCCGAGATGATCGATCTGCCGCCGCGGATCTCCTCCTTGACCCGCTCGAAGATCACGATGTTGGCATCGGCGCAGACGCCGATCGTGAGGATCAGGCCGGCGATCCCCGGCAGCGTCAGCGTGACGGGGATCAGCTTCACGAGCGCGAAGAAGTACGCGCCGTAGATGATCAGGCCGCCGACCGCGATCAGGCCGAGGAAGCGGTAGAAGGCCAGCAGGAACAGGCACACGACGGCGAAGCCCGCGAGACCGGCGATCAGGCCCTGGCTGAGCGCCTGTTTGCCGAGCGTCGCCGAGACCTGCGAGCGCGAGATCAGGGCGAGCTTGACCGGCAGCGCGCCGGACTGCAGCTCGTTGGCGAGGTTCTGCGCGGAGGTGATCGTGAACCCGCCGGAGATCTCAGATCCGGTGGAGGCGTCGATTCCTTCCGGGTACTTGGTGAAGTCGATCGACGGCACCGTGATCAGCTGCCCGTCGAGCACGACCGCGAAGTGCTGCAGTGCCTGTTCCTTGCTCACCCCGGGTAGCTGCGCTTCCTGTCCGCGGTGGGCGATCCGCTTGGTCACCCCTTCCCACACCGTCTTCCCGTGCGAGGTGAAGCCGAAGGTGACGTCGGGCTGCCCGGTGGCTTCTTCGTTGCCCTGGGTCGGGTTGGTGATGTTTTCGCCACTGAGAACGGCTTCGTCCTTGAGGACGTACCAGCTGTTGGGCGAGGGGTTCGTGATCTTGCCCGAGGCGCTTTCGACCGGGTGGGCCTGCACGAGCACCGTGCCAGGGTTGACCCGCACCGCCTTGAGCTTGGCGCCCTTCGGCTGTTTGCCAGGGTTCGCGTACAGGTCGTGTTCGGTTTCTTCCGGGCCCTTGACGACCCGTTCGTGCGCCGTGTCGAGCAGGTACCAGCTGCCGTAGATGCATTCCTTGATCTGCTGCGGGGTGCAGCCGCGACTCCAGGTCGTGTCGGTCTTGCGCAGTTCCGCCGGGCGTTTGGCCGCGCGCAGGACGGCCTGGTACTCGGGCAGCCCCGCGGTCACGCCGCCGGGCCCCGTGCTGGTCGCATCGCCGGTCACCGTGCCTTCGGTCGGCGCCGGCTGGCCGCTCGGGCCGATGACATTCGGCTCCCAGTCATAGAACTGCAGCTGCGCGGTCTTGCCGACCTCGGCCTGGGCCTGTCCGGCGTCTGTGACTTCGGGCAGCGCCACATCGATCTGGTTGTTGCCCGAGCTCTGGATTTCCGGATTGGCGACGCCCAACTGGTCGACGCGCTTGCGCATGATGGTGATCGCGCGTTCGAGCGATTCGCTGTCGACCTTCGACGCCGCGGTCGGCTTGGCCTGGTAGACGAGCTCGACACCGCCCTTGAGATCGAGCCCGAGGCGCGTCTTCTTGAACACGATCGCCGCCGCCGAAGCGGCCACGAGGCCGGCGACGATCAGGAGGATCAGGGCGTTGCGTCGGCGATCGGTCATCGTTCAGAGACTACTTATCGGGGGTGAGCACCAGCAACAGCCCGCCGTCGTCATCGTAGGCCGGGAACATGTCCGCTTTCGCGGCGGCGGCGACGTCACGTTCGCCTGAGACCTGCACCTGCACCTCGAGCGCGCGCACGCCCCACTCCAGCACCGTCGCCACCGGGTCGTCGCCGTTGGCGAAGCTGAGGCCGAGCACCTGCTCGACGCGCTGGCCGATCACCTCTTCCTCCTCGAGGCCCGTGAACGCGAACGAGTTCTTGCCGCAGCCGACCACGCGACCCTCGCCGTCGCATACGAAGAACGCGGCGTCGGGCGCCGGGTAGTAGTCGTCGAGCAGTTCGAACAGGAACGCGAAGCCGCACTTCGCGCAGCCCTTGGGCTGGCGCGTGAAGCCGATGTTGCGGTCGAGCTCTGAGGTGCGGTGGCCGCAGTTGGGGCAGATGAACGGATGGGTCATGACGTTCCACACAGAGTACGCAAGCGGGCGCTGAAGGTCGGCGGTCGACTTGTGAACCACATGGCGCCGGCCGAACAGCGCTCAAAACAGCGACGTCTCGAGCCGCGCGGGCGCCTCGATGCCGAGGTGCGCATAGGCGGCGGCCGTTGCCATGCGGCCGCGCGGCGTGCGCTTGAGCAGCCCCTCCTGCAGCAGATACGGTTCGTACACGTCCTCGATCGTGTCCTGCTCCTCGCCGACCGCGACCGCGAGCGTCGAAAGGCCGACCGGGCCACCCCCAAACTTCGTGCAGATCGCGCTCAGGATCTCCCGGTCGAGGCGATCCAGCCCCCGGTCGTCGACCTCGAGCATCTCCAGAGCCGCGTGCGCGGCCTCGGCGGTGACGATGCCAGCCATCCGCACCTCGGCGAAGTCGCGCACGCGCTTCAAGAGCCGGTTGGCCACGCGCGGCGTGCCCCTGCTGCGCGCGGCGATCGCGATTGCGCCGTCGTCCTCGAGCTCGATCTCGAGGATCCCGGCCGAGCGGCGCACGATGATCGCCAGCTCATCCACCGCGTACGGTTCCAGGCGCGCCTGGATGCCGAAGCGATCGCGAAGCGGCGTCGTCAAGAGGCCGGTGCGCGTCGTCGCGCCGATCAGCGTGAACGGCGGCAGCTCGAGCGTCACGACGCGGGCGCCGGCGCCCTGCCCGACGGTGATCGGCAGCCGGTGATCCTCCATCGCCGGGTAGAAGGTCTCCTCCAGCGTGCGCGCCAGCCTGTGGATCTCATCGACGAAGAACACGCTGCGCGGCTCCAGCGCCGTCAGAAACGCCGCGATGTCTCCCTTGCGCTCGAGCGCCGGGCCGGCCGTCTGCACGAACGGGACGTCGAGCTCGGCCGCGACGATCTGCGCGAGCGAGGTCTTGCCGAGCCCCGGCGGCCCCGCCAGCAGCAGGTGGTCGAGCGCGTCGCCGCGAGCGCTGCACGCCTCGATCGCCACGGCGAGCTGCTCGCGCAACGTCTCCTGGCCGACGAACTCCTGCAGCCGACGCGGACGCAGCGAGCGGTCGAGCTCGTCCTCGGCGACGAGATACGGCGTCTGGATGCGAGCTGCGGTATCGCTCATCGGCTCACGTCGCCGAGCGCGCCAGGCGCAGGGCTCCGCCGAGCAGCTCCTCCGCCGTGTCGCCGTCGAGGTCGCGCAGCAGCTCGTCCGCCTCGGCGGGCGCATAGCCGAGCTCGAGCAGGCCGTCGCGCGCCAGCCGTCGCGGGTCCTGCGCCTCGCCGCGCCTCGCGATGATCGGCGTGCGCGCGGCGACGCCCGCATCGCTGTGCACGCCCACCTTCTCGCGCAGCTCGACGATGATCCGCTCGGCGGTGCGCTTGCCGATGCCGGGGACCGCCTGGAAGCGGGCGGCGTCGCCCGCCGCGAGCGCGCCAATCAGCTCGCGCGTGGGCGCCGCGGAGAGCACCGCGAGCGCGACCTTCGGCCCCACAGCCTGGACGGACAGCAGCATCAGGAAGAGGTCGCGCTCCTGCTCGGAGGCGAAGCCGTGCAGGGTCAGCGCGTCGTCGCGCACGATCAGGTGCGTGTGCAGCGTGACCTGCTCGCCGACGGCGGGAACGTGCGCGAGCGTCTGGGCCGAGACCGCCGCGCGGTAGCCGACGCCGGCGCTGAGAATCACGACGTGGTCGGTGCGCCGGACGGCGACCTCGCCCCGAAGCAGCGCGATCACACGCCCGCCCCCGCGCCGGCCTCGGCACCGGCACCGGCGAGCGCCGCCGCCAGCGGCGCGCAGTTGGCGTGGCAGACCGCCACCGCGAGCGCGTCGGCCGCATGGTCAGGCCGCGGCTCCTCGGTCAGTCCGAGCAGCGTCTTGACCATGCGCGCGACCTGATCCTTCTGCGCGCGGCCGCTGCCGCAGACGGCACCCTTGACCTGCTGCGGGGTGTAGCCGGCACACGGCACGCCGTGCTGGCCGGCCGCGAGCACCACGACACCGCGCGCCTGCCCGACGGCAAACGCGGTGCGCACGTTCTGGCCGAAGTACAGCTCCTCGAGCGCCATCGCGTCCGGCTCGTGTTCGTCGAGCAGAGCGTCGACGGCGGCGTGGATCTCGGCGAGGCGACGCTCCGGCGCGAGCTCCGCCCGCGTGGTGATGACGCCGCCGTCCAATGCCAGCAGGCGCCCGCCGCGGCGCGCCACGACGCCGTAGCCGGTGTTGGCGAGACCGGGATCGATGCCGAGGACGATCACGGCTCGTGATTCTGCGCCCGCCACCGGACGCCTGCCTGCCGGCACCCCCGATGGTGGCGTACGCTGCGGCGGGTGAGCATCGACTTCGCTGGCGAGGGGCTGCTCGACGGGCTCGAGGGCGAGGCCCGCACCGAGCGCCTGGCGCTGCTCGAAGAGCTCGCCGCCGAAGGCGTCCCGCTGAGCGAACTGCGCCGCACCACGGCCTCCGGCACGGTCATCTTCCTGCCCGCCGACCGCGTAATCGTGGGCGAGGAGCGCTACACCGCCGCGCAGGTGTCGGCGATGAGCGGTGTCGAGGAGGACTTCCTCGTCGCGGCACGCCGTGCGATGGGGCTCCCCGTTCCCGATCCCGGCGAGGCGCTCTACACCGAAGCCGAGGTCGCGTCGGCGAAGCGGACGCTGCTCGCACGCGAAGCGGGGATCTCCGACGAGGAGATCCTCGAGCTGATGCGCGTGCTCGGCCGCGGTCTCTCCCAGGCCGCCGAGAGCCTGCGGCTGCTGCCGCTGAAACTGGTGCTCGAGCCCGGGCTCAGCGAACGCGACCTCGCGACTCGCTACGCACAGGCGGCCGAGGCGCTCTACCCGATGGTCGATCCACTCGTCAGCAACATCCTGGCGCTGCATCTCAGGCACACGGCGCAGAGCGAGGCGATCAGCGCCCTCGAGCGCCGGGGGGGACAACTGCCCGGCTCACGCGAGATCGCGGTGTGCTTCGCCGATCTCGTCGGCTTCACACGGCTCGGCGAGGAGGTCGCGCCGGAGCAGCTGGGTCATCTCGCCGTGCGGCTCGAGGCGCTCTCCTCAGAAGTCGCGACACCGCCGGTGCGACTCGTGAAGACGATCGGGGACGCCGCGATGCTCGCCTCGCCCGAGCCGGAGCCGCTGCTGGAGGCGGCGCTGATGCTGATCGACGCCGCCGACGCCGAGGGCGAGGACTTCCCGCAGCTGCGCGCCGGTGCGGCTCTCGGCCGTGCGGTGCCGCGCGCCGGCGACTGGTTCGGGCGCCCGGTCAACCTCGCCAGCCGCATCACCGCGATCGCCCGCCCAGGCAGCGTGCTGGCCGAGCGCGAGGTGCACGACGCAGTCCAGAGCGCCTACGCATGGTCCTATGCCGGCGAGCGGCGACTGCGCGGGATCCGCGAGCCGGTGCGACTCTTCAGGGCCCGGCGTCCGGTCTCCGTCAGCTGATAGGCCCGCACTCGCCACGGCGCGTGCCCCGACGCCCACAGGTCGTTGAGCGACACCGCGTCCTTGTAGGTGTCCATGCACTCCCAGAAGCCCTCGTGGCGGAAGGCGCGCAGCTCTCCGGCCGCCGCGAGCTGCTCGAGCGGCGCGCGCTCGAGCACGCTGTCGGGCCGCAGGCGATCGAGCACGGCTGCGTCGAAGCAGAAGAAGCCGCCGTTGATCCAGTGCTCGGAGGTCGGCTTCTCGCGGAAGCCGCGCACGCGCCCGTCGGCGTCGAGCTCGGTGACGCCGAACTGCAGCTGCGGACGCACGACGGTCATGCTGGCGAGCGCGCCGTGCTCTTCGTGGAAGCTCAGCAGCGCATCGAGGTCGATGTCCGCCAGCCCGTCTGCATAGGTCGCGCAGAACAGCTGCTCGCCGGCCAGGCGCGACTCGAGCAGCTTGATGCGTCCGCCCGTCTGCGTCTGCAGGCCCGTCTCGACACACTCGACGCTCACACCCGCGGGCCACGCGTGCGTGGCGACGAAGCGCTCGATCAGCTCGCCGCGGTAGCCGGTCGCGAGCAGGAAGCGCCGAAAGCCCTGCGCGGCGTAGAGCTGGATCACATGCCACACGATCGGCATCCCGCCGATCTCGACCAGCGGCTTGGGGATCGCCTGGGTGTGCTCCTGCAGGCGCGTGCCGCGCCCGCCGCAGAGGATCACGACCGCGGGCCGCATCACGGCGGGCTCAGCCGGGTCGGCCTCTGCGCTCGGCGGCTCAGCCGGCGACACGCTCGAGCACGTCTGCCGACACGTCGAAGTTGGCGTGCACCGCGCTCACGTCGTCGCTCTCTTCAAGCGTCTCGATCAGCCGCATCAGGCTTGCCGCATGCGCCTCGTCGATCGGCACGACGCTCGAAGGCCTGAACGCCACCTCGGCGCTCTCCATCTGGACGCCGGCGTCCTCCAGCGCCTTGCGCACCCGCGCGAAGTCCGCCGGCGCGGTGACGACCTCGAACACGTCCTCGTCGGTGCCGACGTCCTCGGCGCCGGCGTCGACCGCCACCATCAGATCGTCTTCGGAGTAGCGCTCCGCGTCGATCAGGATCACGCCCTTCTTGTCGAACAGGTACGCCACCGAGCCGGGCTCGCCGAGGCTGCCGCCGCTCTTGGAGAACGCGTGGCGCACGTCGGCCCCGGTGCGGTTGCGGTTGTCGGTCAGGGCCTCGACCAGGACCGCCACGCCACCGGGTCCGTAGCCCTCGTAGAGAACCGACTCGATCGCGTCGGCCTCACCGCCCTCGCCCGTCCCTTTGGCGATCGCGCGCTCGATGTTCTCCTTCGGCATCGACGCCTCTTTGGCCTTGCGCACGGCGTTCTCGAGCACGACGTTGGTCTCGGGGTCGCCGCCGCCGTCACGCGCCGCAACCATGATCGCCCGCGAGAGCTTGGAGAACTGCGCCCCCCTGCGCGAGTCCACCACCGCCTTCTTGTGCTTGATGCTCGACCACTTCGAGTGCCCAGACATATCTCCCAGTTTACGAGTCGCCGCCCGCGCAGGCCGTGACGACCGGCGAGCGAAGCCTCCTGCGCATAGGATGGTCGTGTCAATGCCCGTCGCGCCGCCGCCCGAGATCTTCAAGGCCTACGACATTCGCGGGCTCTACCCCGAGGAGATCGACGGCGAGTTGGCCGAGCGCATCGGCCGTGCATTCGCGCACGTGCTCTCGAAGCTCTCCGGCAAGCCCGTGGCCGAGCTGCGCGTCGGCCTGGGACGCGACATGCGCCTGAGCGCGCCCGAGCTCTCGGCGCGCTACCGCGAGGGGCTGCTGGCAGAGGGCGCGAACGTGATCGACGCCGGGCAGGTGGGCAGCGAGATGCTGTATTACCTGGTCGGCTCGCGCGAGCTCGACGGCGGGCTGATGTGCACCGCCTCGCACAACCCCAAGGCCTACACCGGCGCCAAGCTGCTGCGAGAGGGCGCGCTGGCGCTGTCTGGGGACTCCGGCATCCAGGACATCCGCCGTGAGGTCGAAGCCGGGATCGGAGCCGACGGGGGCGCGACCCAGGGAGAGCCCGCCAAGCGCGGCACGCTCGAAGAGGTCGACATCTACGAGGAGTTCCAGGCGACGGTGCTGCGCTTCATCGACGCCAACGCCGTGCGCTCAGCGGCGCCGTTGAAGGTCGTGCTCGACGGCGGCAACGGGATGGCCGGCCCGGTCGTCGGCCCCGTGCTCGAGCGCTTGAACCTCGATCTAATCGAGACCTACTGGACCCCTGACGGCAACTTTCCCGACCACGAGCCCAACCCGCTGCTGCCGGAGAACCGGCGGCTGATCATGCAGAAGGTCCGTGAAACCGGCGCCGATCTCGGAATCGCGTGGGATGGCGACGCCGATCGCTGCTTCTTCATCGACGACACCGGCGAATTCGTCCCCGGCGACTTCCTCACCGCGCTGCTCGCGGACTCGCTCCTGCAGAAGCACCCCGACGAAGCGATCCTGTACGACGTCCGCGCGTCGCGCGCCGTCCCCGACACGGTGAGCAGAGCCGGCGGCACCGCGTATCGCAACCGCGTCGGGCATGCGTACTTCAAGACACGCATGCGCGAGGAGGGCTCGCTGTTCGGGGGCGAGGTCTCCGGGCACTACTACTTCCGCGAGTTCTACTGCGCCGACTCCGGCTCGATCCCGGCGCTGCTCGTGCTCGAGCTGCTCTGCACGCGGGGCAAGCGCATGTCCGAGCTGCTGGCCCCCTACCGCGAGCACTACTTCATCTCGGGTGAGATCAACTCCGAGGTCGCGGACCCCGACGCGAAGATGGAGGAGATCGCCGAGCGCTACTCGGACGCGGAGCAGGACCGCCTCGACGGCATCTCGATCGACTATCCGGACTGGCACTTCAACGTGCGCTCCTCCAACACCGAGCCGCTTCTGCGCCTGTGCCTGGAGTCGCTGGTGTCGCCCGAGGACATGGAGCGACGCCGCGACGAGGTGCTGGCGCTGATCCGCTCGGCCGCGCCGACCGGGTCGTGAGCGTGGCCCCGGACGGGACTGTGAGCGACGCGGTGGAGCTCAAGGAGCGCGAGGCGCTCGCGCTCGCGGCCGACGCCGGCATCCACCGGCTGGCGGTGCCGACGCCGTTCATGGTCGGGCGCGTGAACGCGTATCTGATCGAGGACTCGCCGCTGACGCTCGTCGACTCGGGCCCGAACTCCGCCAAGGCGCTCGACGAGCTCGAGCAGGCACTCGCCGGTCGCGGACACACGGTCGAGGACATCGAGCTGCTGGTCATCACGCATCAGCACATGGACCACTTCGGCCTGGCGTCGATCCTCGCGCGCCGCTCCGGCGCGGAGGTCGCGGCGCTCGACAGCCTCGCGCCGTTCCTCGCGAGCTACGGCCACCAGACGGACCTCGAAGACCGGTTCGCGGAGCGCCTGATGCTGCGCCACGGGATTCCCTCGGAAATCGTGACCGCGCTGCGCGCCGTCTCCGCGGGCTTTCGCGGCTGGGGCGCGGCGGTCGAGGTGACCCGGCCGCTGGCCGACGGCGCCGAGCTCGAGCTGCGCGACCGCACGCTGCAGGTGCTGCACCGCCCCGGCCACAGCCCCTCCGACACAGTGTTCCTCGACGACCGATCGGAGATCGGCCAACCATCGATCCTGCTGGCCGCCGACCATCTGATCGCGCACATCTCCTCCAATCCATTGCTCTCACGGCCGCTCAACGCGGGCGAGGAGTACGCAGACGGCGTGGACAGCGGCCAGCGCCCGCAGGCACTGCTCACCTACATGGACTCGCTTGAAAAGACGCGTGCGATGGATCTCTCGCTCGTGCTTCCCGGGCACGGACGGCCGATCACAGACCACGTGGCGCTGATCGACGAACGCTTCCGGATGCACGAGCGACGCGCCGAGAAGATCCGCCGCCTGATCGTCTCCGAGCCCCGCACCGCGCACGAGATCGCCCAGGAGTTGTGGGGCAACGTCGCGGTCACGCAGGCTTTCCTGACGCTGTCGGAGGTGCTCGGGCACGTTGACCTGCTGTTGCGCGACGGCCTCGTCGTCGAGCAGGAGCGCGACGGCGTGGTCAGCTTCCAGGCGACCTGAGCGGCGCACGCGGGCGGTCCAGTCGGGGCGCAACCCTTACGCGATCGTCTGCAACGCGCCCTGGCTCACGAGACGTCGCCCTATACTTATTGGCATATTGTCGATGTTCTCAGTGAGCAATCCGGTGCTCTCGTTCCCCGACCCGGTCAACGAGGTCTCAGCCCGGCTGGTCGCGGGTGGTGTGGTCGCGTTGAGCGCGCTGACGATCGCCCTCGACGCACCCTGGCTGATACTGCCGATCGCCTACGGGTTCCTCGCGCGGGTCGCGAGCGGGCCTACGCTCAGTCCGCTCGGCCAGCTGGTGACACGCGTGATCGTGCCGCGCCTGCCGCTGACGGCACGACCCGTCCCGGGGCCGCCCAAGCGCTTCGCGCAGGCGATCGGCGCGACGCTGTCGGTGACCGCGGCGGTGCTCGCACTGGCGCTCGCGCACAGGACCGCCGCGTACGCTCTGCTGGGCGTGCTGATCGCGGCAGCCACGCTCGAGTCGGTGTTTGGGCTCTGCCTCGGGTGCAGGACGTTCGCGCTGCTGATGCGCATCGGGGTGATCCCGCAAGAGGTGTGCGAGCGCTGCGCCGACATCAGGCGAGAGCTGCCAGAGCGAGCATGAGCTCGCGTCGATCGGCCAGCGAGATGCGCATCGACCGAGTATCGCGAGAACCGCCGAGGCGTGACAGCCCCGGCTGCTCATACCAATCGCGTGGCAACTATGACGTGCGTGCGGCGATTCGCGCTGCGAAGGACTGCATGCCCGCCGACCAGCCGCCGGGTGAGTCGACGGCGCCGCGCATCGCCTCCCAGCCCTCGCCGTGGCGCTCCAGGTTGCGGTGCTCGAGCTCCACGCGCGTGCGCTCCTCGCCGTCGGCCGTGAAGCGCACTTCGACCTCGCTCGTGCGCTCTGGATCGGTCTCCAGCTGCCAGCGCAGATTGATGTCCCAGCTGATCACGAGTCGATGCGGCGGCTCGTAGGCAAGCACGCGCGCCCAGCGGCACTCGCTGCCGTCGACGGCGCGGTCGTATACGTGACCACCGGCACGCGGCTCGAAGACCATCTCGGCGAGCTCGCCCTCGAGGATGTGGTGATCGGGGTTCCACCAGCTGCCGATGTCCTGCGTGAACGTCTGGAATGCTTGCTCGATCGGCGCGTCCACGGTGACGGCTGCGCGGGCGGCTGTGGCTGTGGCAGGTGTGCTCATCTGGTCTCCTCGTATTTGCGTTCGGCGGCCTGCTTGAAGGACGCGAGCGACTGGTCCCAGAAGTGCTCGAGATACGCGCGCAGCTCGCTCACCCCGGTCGGGTCGATCTGGTAGACGCGACGGTTGCCCTCGGCGCGGTCGCTCACGAGACCGGCGTCCTTCAGCACCTTCAGGTGCTGTGAGACAGCGGGCCGGCTGACCGGCAGCTCGCGGGCGAGCTCGCCGACAGCGCGAGGCCCCGCACTGAGGCGCTCGAAGATCTCGCGCCGAGTACGGTCGCCAAGAGCATCGAATGCTGTCGCTTGGTTAGTGCTCACTTACGGTAAGCTACAACTTACCGTCGCTGCTGTCAAGCGACGGACAGGCGCCCGTCGGCGCTTGCCTCCCCCACGAGCCTCAGAAACAGGCGGTGCAAGCGGTCATCGCCGCTCAGCTCGGCGTGGAAGGACACCGCGAGCACGCTTCCCTGGCGCGCCGCCACAGCGTGTCCGTCCACGCGACCGAGGATCGCAACCTCCGGGCCGTGCTCGGCGATCCACGGGGCGCGGATGAAGACACCGCGGATCGGACCGCCGGCAATGCCCTGCACATCGACGTCCGCCTCGAAGCTGCGGATCTGGCGCCCGAACGCGTTGCGCTCGGCGCGCATGTCCATCACGCCGAGATGGTCGCGGTCGAGCATGATCAGCCCGGCGCAGGACCCGAGGATGGGAATCCCGCCCGCTCCACAGCGAGCGGCGAGCTCGCGCAGCGGCTCGGCGAGCCCCTCACGTGCGATCCCGAGCGTCATCGTCGTCGACTCGCCGCCGGGCACCACGAGTCCGTCGAGGCCACCGAGGTCTGCCGGCACGCGCACCTCACGTGTGTGGGCCCCAAGCCCTTGCAGCATCCGCTCGTGCGCCTCGAAGCCGCCCTGGAGCGCCAGCACGCCCACGAGAGGCTTCGCGGTCGGCTGCGGCGCCGCGGCGCTACCAGCCACGCTGCGCTAGGAGCTGCTCGCCCTCGAGCTTGGAGCTCTCAAGGCTCTCCATTGCCGGCCCGAGGCCGCGCGAGGCTTCCGCCACGCGCTCTGCGTCCTGCCAGTGGGTTGTCGCCTCGACGATCGCGCGCGCGCGTGTCGGCGGGTCCTCGGCCTTGAAGATTCCCGAGCCTACGAACACACCCTCGGCGCCGAGAGCCATCATCAGCGCCGCGTCGGCAGGCGTAGCGATGCCTCCCGCGCAGAACAGCACCACCGGCAGCCGGCCCTGAGCGGCCACTTCGCGCACGAGGTCGAGCGGCGCGCCGAGCTCCTTGGCGGCACTCGCCGTCTCGTCGGCGCCGAGCGTCGTCAAACGGCGGATCTCGCCGGTGATCTTGCGCATATGGCGCACGGCCTCGACGATGTCGCCGGTGCCGGCCTCGCCCTTGGAGCGGATCATCGCGGCACCCTCGCCGATCCGCCGCAGCGCCTCGCCGAGATTGGTCGCGCCGCACACGAACGGCACCTTGAAGTCCCACTTGTCGATGTGGTTGGCCTCGTCGGCCGGCGTCAGCACCTCAGACTCATCGACGTAGTCGACCTCCAGGGCCTCGAGCACGCGCGCCTCCATGAAGTGCCCGATCCGTGCCTTGGCCATCACGGGGATGCTCACCGCGTCCTGAATGCCGGCGATCATCTCCGGGTCGGACATGCGCGCGACGCCACCGTCACGGCGGATGTCGGCAGGCACGCGCTCGAGCGCCATCACCGCGGCAGCGCCCGCATCCTCGGCCACCTTCGCCTGCTCGGGCGTGACCACGTCCATGATCACGCCGCCCTTGAGCATCTCTGCAAGGCCCGTCTTGACCCGGAATGTCGCCTCGTCACGCATGCGGCCAGTCTAGCCGCGAGGCGGCGACACCGCCGCCGGAGCGGTCGCCTCAGGAGTCAGTGCGCGCTGGCGGTGAAGCCGATCTGCGCGGGCCCGCACGTCGAGTTGAACTTGCCCGTGATCTTTTGCGAGAAGGTGATCGTTCCCGCGACCGCCTTCGGTTTTGTGAAGCGACCCGCCACCGAAACCGTGGTCACCGTCGTGTTGCCGAAGCCACTCGACGTCGACTTCGCCCCGCTGACGGAGATGCTCCCCGAGGCAGACACTTTGACCGCGCCGATGTGGATCACCGAGCTGCCGGTGTAAGGGTTCACGCCGGGCTTGAAGCCCCCAGCGCCGAAGCAGCCGAAGCTGCCGTAGCTGAAGCCCGTCAGCTCACGCCCGTTCTGGGAGACGGTGAACTTCACCGGGGCGTAGAAGCCCAGGACCGGCTGGGCGGCGGTGCGACCAGTGAAGTGCGCACCGTGCGCCGGTTTCGCCGCGAACGCGCCGGCGGCCGACAGCGCCGCGGCCAGGACGCAAGTCATCACTCCCAGAACACTTCCGCGGATGGCGACGGTGCGCATCGTGGATCCCCCCTTGGATCGTTGAACCGCCTGAGCATATCTGCTCCCGAGCGGACTTCGAGCGTCGCTCGGTCGATCTCCTCTTCTACGCAAGCCTAGCCGCCGATCGGGGCCCGGGCGTTGGTGCCCCAGAAGATCTGGGTGCCGAATGCGTCGATCACGTTCACCAGTATCAGGTTCAGCACCATCGACTTCGCCGTCGCCCTGCCCACCCCGACAGGCCCACCACTGGCGTTGTAGCCGTAGTAGCACGCCACGAGCACGATCGCCGTGGCCATCGCCAGTCCCTTGAGCACGCTGAACAGGAAGTCCGTCGGATTCTGGAACTGCCAGAAGATCAGCAGGAACCCCCCGCTCGATGTGAAGCCGAGCTGATCGACGATCGCGAGGTAGGAGGCGAGGAACGCCACGCCGATCGCGGTGATGTACATGAACGGCAGCACGATCCATGTCGCGAGCAGACGCGTCGCGCACAGGAACACCATCGAGTCGACGCCCATCACCTCGAGCGCGTCGATCTCCTCGGAGATCCGCATCGCCCCCAGCTCGGCGACGATCCCCGTGCCGACCTTCGCGGACATCATGTAGCCGAACACCAGCGGCACCGCCTCGCGCAGGTTGCACCAGGCGGCGAACACGCCGGCGTAGTTGGGGGTGCCGGTCGATTGGTTGAAGTAGCCCGCCTGGATGCCGCAGCCGCCGAGGCCGATCAGGAACACCAGGCCCCAGATGACGGTCGTCGAGCCGATGATCAGGATCCCCGCCTGGCGCAACGACTCGCCGAAGAACCTGAACACGCGCAGGCTGAACACATCACCGACGATCGTCCCCGTGAAGCGCGCGATCTCACCGGTGGCGGCGAGCCATTCACGCGGCAACGCAAGCAGCTCGCTCACCGGTGCGTCCTCCACAACGGCCGTTCAGGGTTCACTTGATCACCAGAATCTGCGGATGCGTCGCGAGCAGCGTCTGCGTGAACACGTAGTTGAACGCGCCGATCCCGAGGAACGCGACGACGACGGCCTCGTTGACCGCGCGCCCGACGCCCTCGGCGCCACCAGACGCCGTCATGCCCTTGTAACAGCAGACGATCGCGATGATCGCCCCGAACACCGTCGACTTCAACACCGACCCCCACAGATCCGTCACATCCGCGTTCGCGAACAACGTCCCCCAGAACGAGCCCAACGACCCACCGTTGAAGAGCTCGGCGATGATGCCACCGTAGATCCCGAACAGCAGCGCGTAGATGTCGAACAGGCCCGTGACGATCATCAGCGAGAGGAAGCGCGGCACGACGAGGTTCTTGACGGGGTCAACGCCGAGCACCTGCAGCGCGTCGAGCTCCTCGCGCACCTTGCGCGCCCCCAGGTCCGCCGTGATCGCCGTGCCGGCGACGCCGGCGACGACGATCGCCGTGATGAACGGGCCGATTTCGCGGACGACCTCGATCACGAAGAACCCGCCGAGACGATCCAGCGCACCGAAGATCCGCAGGAAGTCCGCCGCCTGCAGCCCCGGCGCGCCGTAGTTGATCGCAACAGTCGAGACCAGCAGCGGGAACCACACCAGCCGCAGCGTGAACAGGAATTGCGAGACCAGCTCACCGCCGTACGGGTA
>Ga0208849_1000821_pt1 | contig 25699 bp, 27 predicted proteins | sample NGESurdeep072012_10_FD_184470 | JGI IMG/M metagenome (GOLD analysis project Ga0208849, IMG submission 184470) | Arctic peat soil microbial communities from Barrow, Alaska - NGEE Surface sample 53-3 deep-072012 (SPAdes) | ecosystem: Environmental > Terrestrial > Soil > Wetlands > Peat ... | reverse complement strand
CTTTCGACAGACACAGGCGCACCTCGGTGAGGCGCCGCCGGTCGCACAATACCGCGACGTCGCCTTTAGCAAGGCCCGGGTTTGCTTTGATGAACGCCTCGTCCACGGCATCGGGCGTAACGCTGAGCGGCTTCTGCAGGTTGACATAATCGGCCGGAATCGTCACCGCGGAGCGTGCTTTCCGTATCGCCGCGAAATAGTCTCGTGCCGAAAGTCCCGAGCAGGTGCCGTGCTTGTCCCACTCGTTGTAGACGAGGCGCGGCGCCGGCATCAGATCGAGCATGGCGCCGACGATCCTGTGATCGAGGCGCGGTGCCGGCACCTGACAATTCTCTGGAAAACCGCGCTCGTATTGCGGCCATAACCCGTGCACCACGAACGAAAATGGCCGGGCGCCGCATTGCAGCGACGGTACACGCCCCCTGCCCCGCTCGGCCGCGGCCGCACAGAACGACGGCGACCAGGACAACGACAGGACATAAAAATCGAACTGCCCGGGCTCGCCTTCGCGCCGGCCCTGGCCCGACGCAAGTGCGACCGTCGCAGCCAACAGCGAAAAGCAGACTATCCCGCGAAGAACAATTCCAGCCATGACACCCCTCAGAATGCGCCCTTGCGAGGTTAGCAGGTCTGGCGCGGAAAAGATGGGGGCTTGGTTCCAAGCGACGACACCGTCGCCTCACCCCTACCTTTGCGGAGCGCCACCACAAAAACACACATAATTGCAACAGTGAGATTAGAGGGTTGGTATGGTTTTACCTGCACCATCGCCTGAGCATCGCGCCGTGTGAGGTCCATCGGCATGACCGTCCACCGCCTTTACAAGAACAAGCCATTCGAACCGGAAGCGATCATGATGATGACGCGGGCCTATTCGGACGTGTGCCGCAAACTCGGCTTGGACGAGGGTAACCGGCCCGAAGCCAACGCCGTCGCCAAGAAGGTGATCGAATTTGCCCAGCGCGGCGATCGCGATCCGGTGCGCCTTCGGGACCATGTGCTGCAGGCGCTCCGAGATTGATCGCCTCGGAGCGGCCCCGCCTTTGCCGCATTAATTTTACGCTGCGAGGGAACGTCTCGAACGGTGCAGACGCGATCGGTCGGCGCCAGCCGGCCGCCGCGATTGCCCATGAAGCCGGGTCTCGATGTCGTTTGGCCGGTTCGACGCAAGATTGCCGAATTTTAGCGGCTTGATCACGGGGTAGCGCTAGGCTTGCGGGGGGGACTTTTCGTGACACGCGCGTCGCGCATTGGGGGAAGCCAATGAGGATCGCCACACTGATATTCGCGGCCGCGGCCATCGCCCTACTGGCGGGAAGCGCCCAAGCGCAAAGTCCAGGCCAAGGCGCAGCCGGCGTAACGGGCGGCGGCTTTGGCGGGCACCGCGGACGCGGCAAATCACAGAAGGTTGCGACGCCGAAGCCGAAGGTCGACGAAAAGGGCTACAAGGCGGCGCTCGATCAGTTACCCAACAAGCAGTACGACGCGTGGCATGGCGTGCGTTAGCCGCACCAACCCCGAGCGCCGGTCTCAAGCGCCATTGGTGATCAAGGTTTCGCGGAGCGGCAGGCGGGATTGTACGCCCAATTGCGATCGAGCCCGACGACGCAGAAGTTGACCCCCCAGCCCATGCCGATCATGCCGGTGCCCGAGGCGATCGAATAATAGATCGGGTGCTCCGTGCGATCATTGATCAGCGCAGTGCCGCGGCAAAAGCGGCGCGGAATGGACTGCGCGGCCCGCGGCAGATACGCGGTTTCCCGCATGTCTTCGATGCCCACGATTTTCAAATCGGAATTCCAGAAGCGGGCTTCCTTGGTCCGAAAATTATTCATGATCTCATGGAGCGCCGGCGGATAGTCGCACGGCGGCATATTCCGGCTGTATTCCGGGCCCGACAACCAGAAATTCTTTTCAAACCAATTCGCCGCTTGCGCCGGCGTGTGTACAGCGACGCCGAGCGCCAAGACCAGCGCAGTGCAAGCAACGCGACCGAACATGACCCGTCCCTCGTCAGTAACGCAACCGTGCCGCGCCGCGGCCGAGCGGTCAAGATCGCTGGGCTTCATACACATAGAGTTGCCGGTCATCGTGACAATCCTGCCACGGCGCCCGGCTCTGCGGCGGTGTGGGTTACGAGGCTGACGACCGAGGAAAATATTCTCGCGGCCGCCGACAGACGGCAAGTTGGCATGGTGTCGAGCGCCTGCTCGATTTAGCCGCCACCCCGTGATCGGACCTTGTCCACAACGGCCGGCGCACTTTCGTTTCATAGCGGGAGTCTCTAAGCTTGCTTTGTTGCTCGATTGCGGTGGAGGGCGTTGCGATGCGTTGTGCGGTTGCGATGATGGCGGCTTTGATTGCGCTAGGCGCCGGCGGGACAGCCAATGCGGGCTTTTTCCACCACTATCCCTGGGTAAGGGGCAACGACACCGGCGGCATTATCCCCTACTCACCGGCGATCGAACGCGTTTACCGGGACATGGCGGCCGACCATTGCGCGCGCTGGGGACGCCTGTCGCACATCACCAGTGTCAACCGCCACTACGGCCAATATGTCAGCTTCGTCTGCATCGATAAGCCGTGGGTGATTCACTGACCGGGACAATACTCGTCCTGGTGTCCTTCAGCCGGCGTCAGTCATCCAGTCCCCAATGACCGCCTGAACCAGCGCAAGCGCGGCGACTGCGGCGGTGTCAGCGCGCAGGATGCGTGGTCCAAGCGCGAGCCGCACCACGTTCGGCAACCTCAGCAGCGACGCGCGCTCATCGGTAGCAAAGCCGCCCTCCGGGCCGATCAGGACCGCAAGCGACGCAGGCCGCGGCACCTTCGCAAGGGCCAGAACAGGATCCGCTACCTCGGCATCTTCATCGCAGAAGATCAGATATCGCTTCGGATCAAATCCGCCGAGGATCCGCGTCAGGGCATCCGGCTCGGCAATGTCGGGCAACGTGAGAATGCCGCATTGTTCGGCCGCCTCGATGGCGTTCGCCCGCATGCGCGCCGTGTTGACGCGTGCGATCTGGCCATGACGGGTGAGTACCGGCTGCAGCCGCGATACGCCCATCTCGACCGCCTTCTGCACCATGTAGTCGAGCCGCGCGGATTTGAGCGGCGCGAACAGATAATGCAGGTCGCCGGCTGCAGTCTGTGGCCGTGTCTGCGCACCGATCCGAAGAACGGCGCCGCGCTTTTCGGCCGTAATCGCCGCTTGCCACTCGCCGTCGCGGCCATTGAAGACCAGGACGCCGGCGCCCGATTTGAGCCGCATCACCGCGGTCAGGTAGTGCGCCTGCGATGGGTCGAGCGGCACGATGGCCGCTTCGTCCAGCGGCGCATCGACGTAAAGGCGTGGCGTGCGAAAGTCGTAATCCGGCATGGGCGTAGGCATAGCGTGGGCGGGCGGGTTTCGTTAATTTCGCCTTAACCTGCTTGCAGGCAAGACGCCAGGAGGTCCTCACGCACGCGAGCGTGGGCGCCGAAAACGGCCTTGTTTTCGGTATTTTGCCCCTGTGTCGCCGAATTCGACGCGCTTATGATGGGGTGGAAGCGGGCTATCGACATGGTGCTTTTTTGGGGAACGGGAAAGGACGCTATATGAAGCCGGGCATCGCAAAGCTGGGTCTCGCAGCGGCGCTGACATTGGCATTCAGCGCCGGTGAGATCGCAACCGCCTCCGCACAGGCTCCGCAGGCGCCACCTGGCGCCTCGCCATGCAATGGCTTTCTGCCTTTACGCAATGAGGCGCAAAAAAGGGGAATGGCGATCGGAATGGCGGAAAAACAGCATGCCGACCGCAAGCAGGTGTGCAAGCTCGTGATGGCTTTCTCGGCCGCCGAGGAGAAGGCGCTGAAATTCCTCCAGGCCAATATGGTGTGGTGCGGTGTTCCACAGCAGGCGATAACCTCAGCGAAGGAAGCCCATCTCAAGACGGTGAAGTTTCGCGAGGCCGCCTGCGCACCGGCGCCGGAACCGCATCTGCCTACTCTGAGCGACGCGATCGGTACGCCGACGCTCGATACCGCTAAGAACACCAAGGCCAATACCGGAACCTTCAACACGCTCACCGGCAATCCGCTGGACAAATGAGCGGCGCGGCCGGCTCGGTTGCCGACTCGACCGGCAATTGGGTCGATACGCTCGCGCCGGGGTGGTTGCGGCCGTATCTGCGGCTGGCGCGGCTCGATCGTCCGATCGGTTCCTGGCTCCTGCTCATTCCATGCTGGTGGTCGTCCGCGCTCGCCGCCGTCGCCGCTCATGCGCGAGCGCCAAGTCTGGTCCACATCGTGTTGTTCTTCGTCGGCGCATTCGCCATGCGCGGCGCCGGCTGTACCTGGAACGACATCGTCGATCGCAATCTCGATGCCGCGGTCGAGCGCACGCGCTCGCGACCGATCCCCTCCGGCCAGGTCAGCCTCCTTCAGGCGGCCCTGTTTCTGGTGCTGCTGGCGCTGATCGGATTGGCCGTGCTGATGTCCTTCAACGGTTTCACCATCGCGCTGGGCATTGCGTCGCTCGCAATCGTCGCCGTCTACCCGTTCATGAAACGCATCACCTACTGGCCGCAGATCGTGCTTGGACTGGCGTTTTCGTGGGGTGCGTTGATGGGCTGGGCCGCGGCCTTCGGCAGCCTCGCGCTTGCCCCGCTCCTGCTCTATGCCGGATCGATCGCCTGGGTGGTCGGCTACGATACGATCTACGCCCATCAGGATCGCGAGGACGACGCGCTAATCGGCATCAAATCGACCGCGCTCTTGTTTGGCGAACGCACCAAGCCGATGCTGTTTGTGTTCTATGCGCTCGCTGTCATCCTGCTCGGCGCCGCCGGCTTCGACGCCGGCGGCGGCATCATCTTCGCGCTCGGGCTTTGCGCCTTCGCCGCCCACCTCATGTGGCAGATCGTCCGACTTGACATCGCCAATCCGGACAACTGCCTCGCGGTGTTCAAAACGGACCGCGACGCCGGCCTGATCCTGTTCGCTGCGCTATTGCTCGACGCCGCGCTGCGCCAAGTGTCTTAAGGGTCGTACGTGTCTTAAGGTTCGTACGTGTCTTAAGGGTCGTCCGTGTCTTAAGGGTCGTGCGTGTCTTGAGTTTCGCGAAATCCAGCGCATCCCACAATAAACATTGCTGGAATCGGAATATTCACCCACGCTGTGGGTCTCACCCGTGCCGTTTCGGACCATTAATCCGAACGGCCGCTACGTCTGCCCATCCAGGCATCTCAACTGCACACGTGAGGCGATGCGAACATGGCCAATGCTTGCACGAGCGGCATCGACACCGGTTTTGCCGCGCTCGGATATTTCAAGGTCGCCATTCTCGGAATTGTGCAGGGCATCACTGAACTGATGCCGATCTCGTCGACGGCGCATATGCGTCTGGTGCCGGCAGCGCTGGGCTGGCAGGATCCGGGATCGGCGTTCTCGGCCTCGATGCAACTTGCCGCGCTCGCCGCGGTGGTCAGCTATTTCTGGACCGACGTGCGCGACGTGACGGTGAATGCCATCGCCGCCACGGCGCGCCGCGACTTTCGCGACCGCTATTTCCAGTTCGCGGTGTGGCTCGTCGTCGCTACGATCCCGATCGGCATTGCGGGTCTGGCGCTGGCCAAAGTCCTCAACACCTGCAATTCGCCGCTGCGCGCCATCAGCGTGATCGGCTGGTCGTGCATGGCGATGGCGGCGCTGCTTGCCGTCGCCGAGCTTGCGGCGCGGCACCGGCGCACCATCGAACAGGCCACCATGCTCGATGCGCTGTTGATCGGCATCGCGCAGGTCGGCGCGCTAATTCCCGGCGTCTCGCGTTCCGGCTCGACATTGACCGCGGCCTTGATGCTCGGTTTCAAGCGCGACGAGGCGGCGCGCCTGTCTTTTCTTCTTGGTCTGCCGGCGATCGCATTGGCGGGGCTCAAGGAGCTGTGGGAACTCCATAAAGCTCACATCGACGCTCACGCGTGGTCGGTCTTGCTTGTCGGCATCGTGGTCGCATCGGTCTCTGCGTTTTTCGCCATCTGGGGGCTGATGCGCATCTTGGAAAATTTCTCGAGCTGGCCGTTCGTCGCCTATCGGTTTCTGCTCGGTGCCGTCATCCTCGGCGGCATCGCATTGGGATGGTTTGCGTGACGCCGGCTGCGGCGTGCCCGCATGACAGCCCGCCGGGCAGTGCGCCGGACCGGTCTTGTCGGTTGGCCGGAATGAGGGCAGGATAAGCGCAAAGCTAAGGGTGCCGCCAGGCCTGCGATTCGGCGCAGGAAGCACCCGGTCGCTGGAAGCAATAAATAAGCGAATTCACCCGTAGGGAGCCATCTATGAAATCAACACTCTTGCTGAGCGTGACCACGGCGGTCGCGGCGGTTCTGGGTCAGGCACCGGTCGCACACGCCGCCCAGGCGACCGCAATCGCGGGGCAAGTGACCTCGAAGGCGGAAGGCGCCATGGAGGGCGTGGTCGTTACCGCGCACAAGGACGGATCGATTGTCTCAGTGAGCGTGATCACCGACCCCAAGGGGCATTACGCATTTCCGGAAAACCGGCTGGACCCCGGCCACTACTCGCTGGCGATCCGCGCCGTCGGGTACGATCTTGCCGCACCGGCCACCGCTACCGTGGGCGGCGAACAGACTGCGAGTGTCGACCTCAAGCTTGAGCCGACCAAGAATCTGCCCGGCCAGCTCACCGACGCCGAATGGCTGATGAGTTTTCCCGGCACCGACGATCAGAAGGCCGCGCTGCTTAATTGCACGAGCTGCCACACGCTCGAGCGTGTCGCGCTTTCGACGCATAACGCCGACGAGTGGATGCATGTCGTCCAGCGCATGATGGGCTACGGTGCCGTCAGCCAGCCGGTCAAGCCGCAGCCGATGCTTGACAGATCGCGCGCTGGCACGCCGGAACAGTACAGCAAGCTCGCGGAATACCTCGCCACCGTCAATCTGAGCGCCTCCGACAAATGGTCGTATCCGCTCAAGACGCTGCCGCGTCCCACTGGCGATTCCACCCATGCCATCGTCACCGAGTACACCCTGCCGCGGCCGACGATCGAGCCGCATGACATCCTCCAGGATAAGGACGGCAACGTCTGGTACACGGATTTCGGCGAGCAGTTCATCTCCAAATTCGATCCGAAGACGCTCAAGCTGACCGAATACCCGATCAAGCTGTTCAAGCCGGATGCCCCGACGGGCCTGCTCAGCATCGCCTTCGACAAGGAAGGAATGATCTGGTTCGACACGATGTATCAGGGTTCGCTGGGCGTACTCGATCCAAAGACCGGCGAGATCAAATATTATCCGGTTCCGGCAAAGTGGAACGACAATCGCGTACAGCTCAACTTCGTCGGCCTGCGCCACGAGGTCGACAACAGAGTATGGACCAAAGACGTCGGCACAGGCTTCGTCTACCGGCTCGACTTGAAAAGCGGGGACTGGCAGCGCTTCCATCCGACAGACTCGCTGCCGGATGCGGCGCATCACCACTACGGCATCTATCAGGTGATTTCCGACGCCCAGAACAATCTGTGGCTGGCTGAATTCAGCGAAGGCTATCTCGGCAAGATCGACGCCAAAACGCTGAAGGTGACGTGGTACACGCCGCCGACGCCGCATTCGCGGCTCCGCCGTATGGAGATCGACAAGGACGGCAACATCGTCGTGACTGAATATCGCGGCAACAAGGTTGCGGTGTTCAATCCGACGACGGAAAAGTTCACCGAATATGCGTTGCCGCCCTACACCTATCCGTACCGCGCCAACTTCGACAAGAACGGCGATATCTGGGCGTCTACCATGAGCACCGACCGCGTAGTGCGGCTCGATCCGAAGACCGGTCAGACCAATCAGTACCTGACGCCGTCGGACACCAACATGCGAACGGTTTGGGTCGACAACACGACCAGCCCGGTGAGCTTCTGGGTCGGCAGCAACCACGACCACGCGCTGGTGAAGGTCGAGCCCCTCGACTGACGCGCTCGTCCGCTCATCATTGCAGTAAGGTCTAAAACAGTCCCTCCCCCTTGCGGGGAGGGATTTTTTTATCCGCGGGCCTGCCATTCAGTGCTTCGGATTGAAGTCCTGGTTGGGAAACGCCGTCGCGTCGGGCGTCTTGATCACCACGTAGGGATGATCGGCCGCCACGTGGCAGGCGTTGCAGCCTGCGGTCAGCTGGGCGTAGGCCGTGGCGAATTGCTGCGGATTCTGCGCCTTGATGGCCGCATCAGCGGCATCCATCGGTTGGCTGAGCGCCGCTGTTACGAGTTCCCCCACCGGCAGTCCGCGAAACTTGGGCTGCGCCTTGACGATGCTGGCGAATGACTGGCGAATGACAATCATCGCGTATTGCGCCAGGGGCCAATTCTGCGCCTTACCTGCCAGGCCAAGTTTGGCGTGACGCGGCTGGATCAGCGTGTTCATCATATCGCCGAGCGTCATGGCGTAGGGCGTAGCAGGTGCTGATGCTGCGCCCTGCGCCGGCGCTGACTGCGCGAGCGCCGAACCGGCAGCCGGCGCGGCCAGGAGCAACGCCACTAAGCCGCGAAACGCGCGAGGTGTGATCATGAAACCAATCCCGGACTTGAATGATGCGGACGCAAGACGCGCGCTCACTGCTTCTGCAGGAAACAGTCGACCTCGATCGGATCCTTCATGTCGCCCGCTGTGTGCGGATGGCGCATGACATTGGCCTGCTTGTAGCCATCCTTGGCGCACGAAATCTGGACGTCGTCCGGATTGACGTCCTGGCCGAAGCCCGGAATTTTGTAGAGACCCAATAAGTCCGTCGCCGTCACCAGTGCGCCGCCCTTGAGTTCTGCGGTGACCTTGGCGTCGTCGATCCCGGGCCCGCCGACAATCCGCACGAAACCGAAAAACGACGGCCCGTCGGCGCCGCCGTTGAGGTCCTCGTCGGTCATGTCAACGCCGCCGGCATGCGCAACGAGTGGAGCGGCAAGCGCTATGGCGAGAATGACGGCGGATCGGAGCCAAGTCATGCCAATGTTCCCAAGCGTTTCGTCCCCGACGTCGCCCCCATCCTGCCGCATGCAGCTACGGCAGGACCGAGTGCGTTCGCTTTTGTCGAGGATAGGCGAGCACGCGCGGCCAAGACAAGGGACACGATTGCGCCAAGCTAGCATCGCGGCACGCGCGGCTGTTGCGAAAGTGCATTGGCGCCTTCAGCTTCCGGCGCTCGACAACCGTCCGTGTTGGACTAAGCTCTCGTCAAAATAACTCGCGAGGGCGGCAAGAAGGGGAGGACTCATGACGAGCCCAATATCGACGAGCGCCGTCTTCTGGACGATATGGCTCTTCGTACATTTGATTCTGGCGCTCGGGCTTCTGGGAGCGTTGACTCACCAGGCGATGGCCACCGCGTTTCCCGCGCGCCAAGCGGTCGGCGGAATCGTGACTCGGTTCCGTGCCGTCTCTGCGCCAGGCTATGCCACAGCGGTGTGCGTTCTGTACGTGCTGGTCTTCCTGGTCGGATCGTTCATCTACACCAGCTACCGCGTCAACATCCGCATCCCGCTCGAGCAGGGCCATTATTTCAAGACGGGCGGCTTCTTCGACTTCAAGGAGCATGTCTCTACGCTCGGTCTCGTGCTGCTGCCGGCCTACTGGTACTTCTGGAAAAACGCTCAGAACCCCGAATACGACAACGCGCGCAAAGGCGTGACGTTGGTGCTGGCCATCATGGTCTGGTTCCTCTTCATCGTCGGCCACGTCCTCAACAACGCCAGGGGATTCGGATCATGAGCACCGTCACAACCAACTCGGCAAGGGCCCCCACTTCCGCGAGCGGAGCGTCCTTGGCAGCCTCGCGCAAGTTCAAGGTCTTCGCCACGACGTTTTCCATCACCGGCCCGGTCGCTTACTGCCTCTGCGTGTATTTTAACTGGCCGGTCTTTACCTATTTTCCGGCGATCGGCCGCTTCGCGTGGGGCGTGTCGAGCGTGCAGTCCGGTACCGGTCCCAACATGCTCTGGTATGGCTGGACCCTGACGACCATTCTGATCGCGGGCGGCCTCGGCATCATCGCCATGATGTTGCCGGAGCGCGTGACCAACAAAATCCCGCTGTTCCTGGTCTGGCTGATCCCGATCCTGGCGATCCCGTACGTGATCTATTCGCTGATGTTCTGGTGGCGGCTCGCCATGCGCGAATGAGGCAGCGAGATGGCGCTGTCGAAACTTGATCTGATGCTGGTCGCTGTTGCGGCGGCCGGCCTGATCTGGGTCGAGCACAATCATCGCGTTGTCATCGGACCACTGGCCGCCGCCGAGCCTTCGGCGGCGCCAGCCGCTGCGGTATGCCCCAAGACCGACGACGCGCCCTACAGCGCGGAGTGCATCAAATTTATCGGCGGCGGCGTGGCGCCGGTCATGGTGTCGGCCGGCGCCGTGGACGCCAATTCGCCCTGCCCACCCGGCAATGAGGGTGCGCCTGACGGTGACACCTGTATTCGCAATCCATCAGTCGGGTACGCGCACGCTGGTCACTACTGAACGCCCGCGGCTTGCAGATACTGCAAGTCGACAAAACGCGCGGCCTGTGGCAACGGCGCTTTGAGCAGCCCCGCCTCTGCCATCATCGCGATCACCTGCTGCAATCCCTTCACATCAATCTCGCCGCGCTTGGGCAGCACATCGCGGCCGGGTTCGTTGAACAAGTCGAGCGTCTGGCCGGCGATCGCATCCGAGCAGCCGATGGTCGCCACAATAACCGCAACGACCTCGCTCCGGTTGGCGGGGTCGCGGATGAAACGGAACGCGTCCGCCATGGCGCGGACATAACGCACCAAGGCCTCGCGATGCGCCTGCGCCCACGACCGCCGCGCCGCCGTGACCGTATAGAGGAAGTCAGGCACCACCTCGTCGGAACGCCCAAGCAGTGAATAGCCCTGCGCGAGCGCCTGCAAATCCTGCGGCTGGCCGAGCACCGTCGCATCGCAATCGCTGTGCAGCAAACAGTAAAAGCGCTGCGGCGTCCCCTCCTCGGTCTTCACAGCGAAGCTGCCGCGCTCCAATCCATGTTTCGCCAGCAGACGGCGCATGGAGAGCGTGATCGTGCCCTGCTCGTCCGCCAGCCCGATGAGTTTTCCTTTCAGGTCCGCGTAGGATCTGATGTTGGGCTTCGCCACCAGACTATAAATCGCGCTTCTGAACTCCGCATTGATCGCAACCGCATCCGCGCCCTTCATCGCGGCGCGGATCAGAAACGGCGTGGCGATATGGGTGACGTCGATCCAGCCTTTGTTGAGGCCGTCGAAAACCATCTTGTCGGAGCCGCCGGGCACCGGGATGATGACCTGTACGTTCAGGCCTTCGCGCCGGAACAAGCCCTCGCGCTGCGCCACGGAGATCGGCAGCGAATAGATACTGTGGGCCGAAGACCAGTCCTGGCCATAGCGCAGAGTCAGCGGCTGCGCCGCGGCGCTATGCGCGATGCACGCCGCCATCAACAAGGCGCTGAGCCGCGCCGCCGGGAACCACCACAACCGCTTATTCATCGCTCCGATCCACACCGCCCGGCCCAACCGTAGCGCGGTTGGCGTGTCGGCGAAATCAGGTGCGGTATCCACAACAGGGTCTGCCGCACCGCGCTTTCATGCCACCCCGCGTTGTGTTTAGATTGCAACTTATGGCAACCCCCGCGCGTACCCGCGTGCTTGGCGGCGCGAACCGTGCCGGCGTCGCGCGCGCGGCGGCATGGGCGCCCGAATGGCGTGCGCTGTTTTCGGCTGCGCTGGCGCGGGAAATCGACGGACGCCGGTTTTTCATGTGGATCCCGGTCGCCGCCATGGGGGGCGTGGCGCTCAATCTGGCGGCCGATCGCGAGCCAGTCTTGTGGCTGCCGGCGCTACTCGCGGCGCTGTGCGCGGCGCTGGCCTGGGTTTCCCGGGCGCGTCCGCTCACGCTCGGCATCTGGGTCGGCCTTGCGGCCTTGTGCGCCGGCTTCCTGTCGATGGGCTTGCGCACTGCCCGCCTCGGCACGCCGGTGCTCGATCACGTCCACACCGTCCGATTGCAGGGCTTCGTCGAGGAAGTCGACATCAGGCCGACAGGCGCCCGATTCATCGTCAACGTTGTCGACGCCGGCAGACTGCCGGCGCGTCTTGCACCACAACGCGTGCGCGTCACGACTCGCAAGATGCCCGAGTTCGCGGCCGGCGATTACGTGGCATTCACGGCCCGGCTCTGGCCGCCGCCGCGGGCCGTTGCGCCTGGCGGTTACGATTTCGCCCGCGACGCTTATTTCGCCGGCATCGGCGCGGTTGGCACCACGTTCAGCACTGTCAGTATTCTGCCGCCGCCCCGCGACGCGCCGTGGCGTCAACGCTTCTTCGCCGCGATCGACCGGGCCCGCAATCGGCTCGCCGTGCGTGTCGACACCATCATCGGCGGCGACGAGGGCGCCATCGCCGCCGCCATGGTCACCGGCAAGCGCGATTTTTTGTCGAACGACGCCAAGGACCTCATTCGCCAGGCCGGCATTTTCCACATCATCACCATTTCCGGCCTGCAGATGACGCTCGTCGCCGGCATCTTCTTCCTGGTGGCGCGGCGGCTGTTCGCGCTCTCGCCCACACTTGCGCTCAACTACCCGATCAAAAAATGGGCGGCAGTCGTCGCCATGGCGGGCTCGCTGCTTTACGACATCGCCACCGGCTCGCGCGTCGGCACCGAGCGGGCACTGATCATGACGCTGATCGTGCTCGGCGCCGTTATTCTCGATCGCCGCGCGCTCTCCATGCGGAACCTTGCGCTCGCGGTGCTGGCGATCGTTGCGCTCGAGCCCGACGCCATCATGGGTGTCAGCTTTCAGCTTTCCTTCGCCGCCGTGGCAGCCCTCATTGCCGTCATGGAGATGCGGCTTGCCCAGCGCGACCGCCACCCCGATCCATTCCTGCCTGCGCACGGCCGCCCGCCCCGCCGCAGCGCGCTTTTGGTCCATGCCGTCGACAAGCCGTTCCATCTCCTGCTGGCCACGTTGTGCGCCACCAGCGCCACCGCGTCGTTCATGGCCTATCACTTTCACGACCTCAGCCCCTATGTTCTGATCGGCAACCCCCTGACGCTGGCCATCATCGAATGTTTCGCCGTGCCCGGTGCGCTCTTGGGCACCGCGCTCTATCCACTCGGGCTCGACGCGCCGGTCTGGCTCTATGTCGGCCTCGGCATCAAATTCGTCATCTGGGTGGCGCGCTTCATCGCCGCCGCGCCAGGCTCGACGCTGCATGTGCGCGCTTTCGCGCCTGCCGCGCTGCCGTTCCTGAGCCTTGCGGTCATCAGCGCCGTGGTGTGGCGAAGCTGGCTGTTTCGCGCCAGTGCCCTGCCGCTCGCCGCGCTCGGTATCGTCGCGGCCCTTAACGGCCCGCGCTATGATGTTATCGTTGCGCCGTCGGGCGACCTCGTTGCGGTGCGCGGTGCAGACGGGCGTCTCAGCATCATCGGCAAGCATTTCAACGCCTTCGCCGCAGAACAATGGCTCGCCGCCGACGGTGACGATCGCGATCCGGCGGCGGCCCGTGACCCGCATCCGCGCTGTGACCGCGATGGCTGTCTCGCGGCTTTACCGGAGAGCCGTCTTCTCAGCGTGGTCACGGCCCCGCCGGCCTACGAGGAAGACTGCTTGCGCGCGACCATCCTGGTCAGCGCCCTGCCCGCACCGGCGCGTTGTCCCGCGCGGGTGTTTGATGAACAAAAACTCGCGCAGACCGGCGCCGTCGGCCTCACCTGGGACGGTGTGCAGTACACCATCGCTACCGACCGATCGATCCTGGAAGACCGCCCATGGTCGCCCGCGCCCGCGCCTGCTCCGGAACAGCGCACGAACCCGCCCGCGGCTGAGCGAACGCCAGGTGCCGACCCGGCCGATCCCTCAGATCCGTAAATGGCGCTCAGTTTCTGGCGATAATTTCGCGCTCGTCGCGATGCATGACAGGCGCCTGCCCGAGCGCGCCCGGCCGCCGCCGCAACATCCGGCTCGGCCGCCGCCGCGCGATGGCATTGCGGCGACGCCGACGCCATGTCGGGGCCTGCACCCGCAGATGGGCGCCGACCCGCGCGAACGGCTCCCGCAGCGAACCGTCGGTTTCCGCGACCAAGAGCGGCAATCCGAGCACACGGCCCCATGACTGCCACTCGGCGACAATGTCGTCGCACTCGGTTGCCGAGAATAACGGTAGCGACAGGGCAGGATCGCGATGTTCGAGCACGATCGCGATACTGCTTGGCGCGGCCTCGGCATCGGCAAAAGCCATCCGTATCGCGACACCTCGGAAGGCCGCGACCGGAAGATTGAGCGCCATGCGCACGCCGCGCACCGAACGGCGCAGCACCACCCGCTCGCGATGCAGATCGACGACGCGCAAACGCTCGTCAGCCGCTTCATCGGTGGCGGTAAACCGCACGGGCAAGGAGAAGGGGTCGAGCCGCCGCGAGGACCCCATCGCGTTTCCGCGATGGGGCTGCTCAGCGCGACCCGACCCGGCAGCGAATCTGCCGGCTTCCATTTGACGCCTCGAAACTCGTAACTCCCCCCGGACTGTTGCCGCCCGGTTGCCGCAACAATGCCAGAGCGCCGTCGCAATCGGCTTAAAAATGCTGGTTAAGAGCTCGTATTCCGGCACGCGAAAAGACCGCATGATTGACAAGCGGTTGCCGAAGGCCGGAAAAATCGCCGAAATGCCGCCTGCCGCCGTCGGGGGCCGTTGAACCCGGCACCACGGAGGCTCATGTTCGTACCTCTGTGGCTATCCCGCCATCCATCGAAGTTCATTTTCATATGTCCTCACTGCTCGACCAATCCGCGCTGTCTGATCTTGCCGAACGCCTCGTCGCCGCCGCCAAGCGCTCCGGCGCCGACGCAGCAGACGCCATCGCTGTTCGCGGCGTCTCCCTGTCCGTCGAGGTGCGCGAAGGCGCGGTCGAGGAATCGCAGCGCTCCGAGGGCGACGACGTCGGCTTGCGGGTGCTGGTCGGCCACAGGCAAGCCGTGGTTTCGACCAACGACACCCGGGTCGATGGCCTCGACGGCTTGGCTGAACGGGCGGTGGCGATGGCACGCGCCGCACCCGAAGATCGTTTCGCCGGACTCGCCGACGCGGCGCTTCTGGCACACGACTTTCCGACGCTCGACCTGCTCGATCCCGACATGGCGACGGTCGATATCCTGGAGAAGCGTGCGCGGGAGGCCGAGGCGGCGGCACTTGCTGTGCCCGGCGTAACCAAATCCAGCGGCGCGTCGGCTTCAAGCGGCATCGGCGGCATGGTACTGGTCACGAGCCACGGCTTTCGCGGCGCGACGATCTCTTCAAGCCACTCGGTGGCGATGTCGGCGATCGCCGGTGACGGCACCGGCATGGAAACAGACTACGATTACTCGTCGGCGCTGCATGCGTCCGATTTGGAAAGCGCCCAGAAGATCGGGCGCAGCGCCGGGGAGCGCGCGGTCAAGCGACTCAATCCACGGAAGGTGACGACGCGTCGCGTCCCGGTGGTGTTCGATCGGCGCATCGCCGGGTCGCTGGTGAGCCATCTCACCAGCGCCGCCAACGGCGGCGCTATCGCCCGCAAGAGCAGCTTTTTGCGCGAAAAGCGCGGCGCTCAAATATTCTCGCCCGGCATCGATATCATTGACGATCCGCTGCGCCGGCGCGGCTTGCGTTCACGGCCGTTCGACGCCGAGGGTGTCGCCGGCGGCGTCCTCAAGATCGTCGATGACGGCGTGCTGAAGACTTGGCTGCTCGACTGCGCTACCGCCCGCGAGCTCGGTCTGCAAACCACCGGCCATGCGCACCGCGGCGTATCGTCGACGCCCTCGCCGGGCCCAACCAATCTGCACTTGCGGGCCGGCAAGCAGACACCGCAGCAGCTCATCGGCGACATCGCCGACGGCTTTTTCGTCACCGACCTGATCGGCATGGGCGTCAGTCTGGTGACCGGCGATTATAGCCGCGGCGCCTCGGGCTTCTGGATCGAGAACGGCGAGCTGACCTATCCGGTGAGCGAGGTGACGATCGCCGGGCATCTGTCGGAAATTTTCAAAAGCCTCACGCCGGCGGATGACCTCGTGTTCCGCTATGGCACCAATGCGCCGACCGTGCGTGTGGAGGGTCTTACCGTTGCCGGCCAATGAGGCGATGGAGACTGCTCGCCGCGCCGAAGGTTTGGCCGCAGGCGTGCGCGAGGCCGGCGCGCTGGCGCTGTCGATGTTTGGCACGCCGCTCAAGCAATGGACCAAGGGCGGCTCATCACCGGTCAGCGAAGCCGACATCGCGGTCGACCGTTTGCTGCACGAGCGGCTGACGGCCATCGACCCTGCGATTGCCTGGTTATCGGAAGAGAGCGCCGACGATCCTGCACGGCTCACGGCACGCCTGGTTTGGATCGTCGATCCGATCGACGGCACGCGCGGCTATATCGCGGGCATGCCCGACTGGACCGTATCGGTGGCGCTCGTCGAGAACGGACGGCCGATTGCGGCCTGCCTCTTTGCCCCGGTGACCGGCGAGTTCTTCATGGCGTTGGCCGGGCAAGGGGCCACCCGCAATGGTGACGCGATCCGCGCGACCGCGGGCGCGGACCTTGCCGACATCCGAATCGCCGGGCCGAAGAATTTTCTCGAGCGCGTGTCCAAGATCGCTCCAGCCTTTACTGTGATACCGCGGGTGCATTCGCTGGCACTGCGGCTGGCGCGCGTCGCCGACGGCTCAATCGACGCCACTGTCGCGGGAGGCAACAGTCACGACTGGGACCTTGCCGCGGCCGATCTTTTGGTGCACGAAGCCGGCGGTGCGCTGACGCCGTTGGGCGGCGGACCGTTGACTTATAATCGCGCTGTGCCTCGGCACGGGATGCTGGTCGCCGCCGGGCAGGACCGGCAGGCTTCACTGCTCAATCTGTTAAACGACCCGCGTCTTGCAACGTCCTGAATCGTCGTATCGGCGCGATCGGAACTTCGAAGCTCATGGCGAATACGAACCCGGAAGCAAAGCCGGCGCAGCAGTTGCTCCACCTCGTGTTCGGCGGCGAGTTGGCGAGCGTGTCCGGCCACGAATTCAAGGATTTGGCCAATATCGACGTTGTCGGAATCTACCCGAATTATGCGACCGCTTACGCGGCCTGGAAGGCCAAAGCGCAGGGCAGCGTCGACAACGCGCAGATGCGCTATTTCATCGTGCATTTGCATCGCCTGCTCGATCCCACGAGCGGGCCGCCGCAGCCCTGAGCCGCTTCCTAATTCGGATCGCGTCCGGAATTTGGCAGACGGACCGCCTCGGCCGTGGCAGACTGTGCACGGGATCGCGCCGTTGGCGCCCCGTGGGCGCGGTGGGGTTGGAGCGCCGATGCGTTGTGTTGGGGAGAATTGAGTTTGCCGGATCGTCTGCCGATCGTGCTGCGGCTCTATCAAGCCGCAACGCGCAGCGCGACGCCTTTGGCGCCGCGGCTGTTGGCGCGGCGGCTTGAGCGCGGCAAAGAGCACGCGACGCGGCTCGGCGAGCGACGCGGCGAAGCGAGCCTCGCGCGACCGCCCGGCCCGCTGATCTGGATGCACTGCGCCAGCGTCGGTGAAATGCTCGCGGTGGTGCCGCTGGTCGAACGCATCCGGGCGCAGGATTTTGCCGTCCTCGTCACGTCCGGCACCGTCACCTCGGCTTCGCTCGCCGAGCAACGCCTGCCCAAAGGCGCCATGCATCAGTTCGTGCCGCTCGATGCGCCGAAATTCGTGACGCGATTTCTCAGTCACTGGCGCCCCGATCTGGCGCTGTTCGTGGAATCCGATCTCTGGCCCAACCTCATCCTGGCCTGCGCCGAGCGCAAAATCCCGCTCGTACTGGTGAATGGCCGCCTGTCTGAGCGCTCGTTCGGCCGATGGCGGCTCATCCCGGGCGCGATTGCGGCGATCCTCAATCGCTTCGATCTCTGCCTCGCTCAATCCGCGGCCAACGCAGAGCGATTTTCCCGGCTCGGCGCGCCGCGTATTTCCTCGACCGGCAATCTCAAGCTCGACGTGCCGCCGCCACCTGTCGATCGGCCAACATTGCATCGCTTCAATGCGCTGATCGGACTACGCGATGTGGTCGCCGCCGCATCGACCCATCAGGGTGAGGAAGCCATGATGATCGCGGCGCACAGGCAACTGCGTGCCAAGAATCCAAACCTGCTGACCGTCATCGCGCCACGCCATCCGGGCCGCGGGCAGAGCATTGCGGAAATCGCGAGCGCCGCTGGACATTCGGTCGGCTTACGCTCGCGCGGCGATCTGCCGAAGCGCGACATCGATATCTACATCGCCGATACGATGGGTGAACTCGGCCTCGTCTATAGCGCCGCGCCGATCGTGTTCATGGGCGGCTCGCTGGTCAGCCACGGCGGCCAGAATCCGATCGAGGCGGTCCGGCTGGGCGCCGCCGTACTGCATGGTCCCCACGTCTGGAATTTCGCGGAAATTTACGCAACGCTCGACGAGGCTCACGGCGCCGAAACGGTAGCGGACGAAGCCGCGCTGACTGCCCGCCTCGGTGACTGGCTCGCCAACCCGAAAGCGCGCACCGCGACCGCCAATGCGGCGGCACAGACCGTCGAAAAGCTCGGCGGCGCGCTTGAACGCACGCTCGCCGCCCTCGATCCATATCTGATGCAGCTACGGCTCGAGCAGCGGGCGTCATAGTCGCGCGCCGCGCTATTCCAAATAGATTTGGCGCTTACGAATTTTGATGGGATCATGCGCTGATGCGCGCACCGTCATTCTGGTGGAAGCCTGGCCGCGGCGCCTTGTTGAGCCCGCTCGCCGGATTTTACGGAGCGGCGGCATGGCTGCGGCTGCAAAGGCGCGGGCGCGGCGCCGGCATTCCGGTCATCTGTCTGGGCAACCTGACGGTCGGCGGGGCGGGCAAGACGCCGGCCGCGCTGACGGTCGCGCGCTTCCTGCTCGCCGCTCATCGGCGACCGTTTTTTCTGAGCCGCGGTTACGGCGGGCGGCTCGCCGGTCCGGTGACAGTCAACCCGAAAAATCACAGCGCCGCCGATGTCGGCGACGAGCCGCTCTTGCTGGCGCGGCTTGCTCCCACCATTGTGGCGCGCGACCGGGTCGCCGGCGCGGAGGCCGCCCGTTTCGGCGGCGCCGGCGTCATTGTGATGGATGACGGCTTTCAAAATCCGTCGCTACAGAAAGACCTTTCGATTTTGCTCATCGACAATCGGCGCGGCATCGGCAATGGCCGAATCATTCCGGCCGGCCCTTTGCGGGCGCCGCTTGAGGCGCAGCTTGCGCGCGCGCAGGCGCTCGTGACTGTCGGAACGAGCGATGGCGCCGCCGCTGTCGAACAGGCAGCCCGCCGGCGCCGCCTGCCGATCTTTCACGGCCGCATCGAGCCCGACCGGCAAACCCTCGCCGCGCTCACCGGACGCAAAGTTCTGGCATTCGCCGGCATCGCCGATCCGGAGAAATTCTTCGCAACACTTGATGAGGCCGGCGTCGTCATCGCCGCCCGGCGGGAGTTCCCGGATCATCATCAATATACCGCCGCCGAGGCGCGCGGTCTGTTGGCGCGCGCAGACGCAGAGAACCTGCTGTTGCTCACAACCGAGAAGGACCATGTGCGGCTGCATGGCGACCGGCAGCTCGAGGCGCTCGCCGAGCGCGCCAGCGCCTTGCCGGTGCGGCTCGTAATCGACGAGGATGAAGGGTTCAGGCAGATGCTGCTGACGGCCGCGCAGCGCGACACTGGCGGCCGCTAACGGCGTTCTATTTCTTGTGCGGATAGGTCGCGGCGTGGCGCTGCAAAACCGCTTCCGGGGAGATGTACGCCTCCTGCAGATCGACGCTCCAGTAGCGCAGTTCCTCGAGCGGAATTTCCGCGCCAGTCACTGCGCAGCGGACGAACACACCTGGTCGAACGACGCGAAAATCGCCATCGAGATATTTGACCTCGGCCTCACCGGGCAGAGGAGCCGGACGATCGGTGCGATTGAGCAAATGCATTCTCCTCTGGCGGCCTGCCCGCACGGCGCGCAACGGCGGTCCAACATAATAGTCCGCGCGCCGCAACGAAACCCTCTTACTTTTGATCGCACCGGCGCTGCGCCGCGCCCGCACGGCGTGCTATGGTTTGCAGGGGCAGCCCCGAATGATGCGGCAGTCATGGGCATGCGGGCTTATCTAGGTGCGTTAGCGGGCGCGATGCTGTGTGCCACAGCCTGCGCCGCGGCAGAAAACATCTCTATCCATGACGGCAACCTGACGCTGCGCGCGCAGCTTTACCGGCCGCACGGACCGGGACCATTTCCGGCCGTGGTGGCGCTGCACGATTGCGGCGGCATCGATCGGCCCTCCGCCCGCACCACACAGCTCTACGGGGAATGGGCGACGCTTCTGTCGGAAAAGGGTTTCGTCGTCGTTTTTCCGGATTCCTTTGCCTCACGCGGACTGGGCCCGCAATGCCGCGTCCGCCAGACCAAGGTGCGGGCATCGCGCGAACGCGTCGCCGACGCTAACGCGGCGCGGCGCTGGCTGGCGAGCCAGCCATTCGTGCAGGCGAATCATATTTCGCTGCTCGGCTGGTCGAGCGGTGCCATCGCCGCGCTGTGGGCCGTGCGCCCGAATGCGCAACCGCGCGACAGCAGCGCTGACTTTCGCTCGGCGGTGGCATTCTATCCGGGCTGCCAGCGGTTGCGTCGCACGGCGTGGAGCGCGCGCGTTCCGACCTTGATATTGATCGGCAGTGCCGACGACTGGACGCTGGCGTCGACCTGCCAGCAAATGGTCGCCGGCGCCCACGGGCGGAGCGCGCGCGCCGAGATCGTGGTCTATCCGGGCGCGCATCACGAATTCGACCGCGCCAACACGCCGCTGCGGCTGCGCACGGGACTGGCGCGCACCGCCGACCCCGGCGGCCGGGCGCATCGCGGCACCAACCCCGCGGCACGCGCCGACGCGCTTAAACGCGTACCGCAATGGCTGGAGCGCTGAGGCGTTCGCTTGGCAGCCCGCGCTACCACATGTGGACGCGCTGGTCCGGCGGAAGGTAATATTTGTCGCCGGGTTTGACGCCGAACGCGGTGTACCACTCATCCTGATTACGGGTAATGCCGATCACCCGGAATTTGTCAGGCGTGTGGACGTCGGAAAGAATCTGCTGACGCACCGCGCCGTCCTGCTCCTTGCTGCGATCGCCCTGCGCCAACGCCAAAAAGAACCGCTGATCGCCGGTATAGCCGTCGAGCACCGGCGCCGGCTTGCCGCCGAGCGACAAGTGGTATGCCTTCAGCGCAATCGCGTCGCCGGCGTTGTCGGCGATGTTCTCGCCCATGGTCAGCGCGCCGTTGACGTGTAATCCGGGCAGCGGTTCGAAGGCATCGTACTGTGCGCCAAGCGTCTTCGCCTTGGCATCGAAGGCTTGGCGGTCGGCCGACGTCCACCAATTGTCGAGCGAGCCATCGGGACCGAATTTCGAGCCCTGGTCGTCAAAACTGTGGCTGATCTCGTGGCCGATCACAGCGCCGATTGCGCCGTAATTGACGGCGTCGTCGGCGTTCGGATCAAAGAACGGCGGCTGCAAGAATGCCGCCGGAAAGAGCAATGCGTTGGCTTGAATGTTATTGGCCGCGTTCACCGTCTGCGGGCCATAAGGCCACTCGGTCCTGTCAACCGGCTTGTCGAGCCGCACCAGCTTGCGACGCCAGACAAAGACATAGCCGCGTTCGACATTGCCGAGTAAATCGCCGCGCTTGACCACGTAACTCGAATAATCGCGCCAATGGGCCGGATAGCCGATCTGCACCGACATATGATGCAGCTTGTCGAGGGCCTTGTCACGCGTAGCCGGCGTCATCCAAGTCAAAGTCCGGATGTCCGCGTCATAGGTCTTGATCAGGTTGTTGACCAGCGCAACGATCTTGGCCTGGGCTTCGGGAGGAAAATATTTGGCGACGTAGAGCTTGCCGAGAGCAAATCCCATCCGGCCGCCGAGAAAGTAGACTCCTCGGGTCGTGCGAGGGAGTTGCTGAGTACTTCCGGAGAGCACCGTTCCAAAGAACGCGAAGCTGGCGTCATCGAACGCCTTCGGCAGATAATCCGCCTCGGCGTCGAGGTAGTGCACAGTAAGGTAGTCGCGCCATACAGCGACCGGGGTTTCGGCGAAAATCTTCGCGATCTTCGGGAACGCGCTAAGCTGCGCCACGATCACTTGACGCTCGCCGCGCGGGCCTGTCTGCGAAATGCCGAGCGCCTTGCTGTACGAGTCCCATGGAAACTGCGGCGCCAGCGCCTTCAACTGGGCAAACGACATCGGATTATAGACTTTATCGACGTCGCGGCTTTCAGCGTCTGACCACTGCGCCTGAGCCAGCTTGTATTCGAGGTCGTAAACCGCGGCAGCGCGCTTGTCGGCGTCGCCGAAGCCGGCGAGCGTGAACATCTGCGCCAGATGTTTCTTGTAGGCCTCTCGTACGGTCGCCAGCGCCTTGTCGTCCTTGAGGTAATAGTCGCGATTCATAGGCAGCCCCGCTTGGCCGGCCATCACGACGTAGCGATTGGAGTCCTTGGGATCGGTATCTATGTCGAGCCCCAGAGGACTGCTCAGACCGAGATCCGGGCGCCCCATCGCGGTGGCCACGTCGTCCGGCGTTTTCAGCCCGGCGATAAAATCGAGGCCCGGCTTGGCCGGCGCGAGGCCCGCCGCGCCAATGGCTTTTTGATCGACGAAAGCGTCGTAAAGATCGCGCAGCTTTTTTTCGTCGGCACTCAGACTGTCATAGGGTTTGGCGGCGAGCGCAGCGACGATGCCCTTAAGATTATTTTCCGTGCGGATTTCGATGCTATCCAACACGCCGGTGCTGTCGCGGTCCGGCGGAATGACGGCGTCTTTGTACCAGGTCCCGTTGACGTACATGTAAAAGTCGTCGCCGGGCTTGACGCTCTTGTCCATCGCCGACAGGTCGATGCCCCAACTGCCGTATTTCAGCGCGGTGTCGCTCGGACCGGCAGACCCCGGAGCGCCGCAGCACAGCAGCACCACTGCCGCAAGCATCGCAACGCCTGCCTGCGGCATTTGACGGCGCAACTGAATCCTCTGCATTGTTTCCCCTTCCCGTCTTTTCCAGGCGCACTTTCGTGCGCGCAGCACGTAACACGGTTTGGTTCAAAACAAAGCGAGCCAATCTTCGCAACGATCCAATCGCGACCTTATGACGCCAGATTTCAACGGGCCGGAGACGCATGCTCGCATGATTTTTCGGCGAAAAGTTCCCGGCAGGGAACCGCACGACATCATGCCCCGCACGGCGATTTTCCGCCCTGCCCAACGCGCCGTTTCGCGGTATGCTCCAACCAGGGAGGGCGCGCACATGACAACGAGTCCGGATTCGGCACGCTTCGATTACATCGTGATTGGCGCCGGCTCGGCGGGCTGCGTCCTTGCCAACCGGCTGACCGCATCGGGACGCCACCGCGTGCTGCTGCTGGAAGCCGGCGGCCATGACAACCACATGTGGATCCACATTCCGCTCGGCTTCGCCAAGCTGTTCAACAACGCCAAGGTCAACTGGCTCTACAAGAGCGAGCCCGAGCCGGAGCTCAACAACCGCCAGGTGATCCAGCCGCGCGGCAAGGTGCTGGGTGGGTCAAGTTCGATCAATGGCCTGCTCTATATCCGCGGACAAAAGGAGGATTTCGACCATTGGCGTCAGCTCGGCAACACCGGCTGGGCATTCGGCGACGTGCTACCCTATTTCCGCCGCGCCGAGGACCAGGAGCGCGGCGAAGACGAACTGCACGGCGTTGGCGGTCCGCTCACCGTGTCCAACGTTTGCGAGCCGCATCCGCTATGCGAAGCGTTCCTCACTGCGGCCGAACAGGCCGGCATCCCGCGCAATGACGACTTTAACGGGCCGCAGCAGGAAGGCGCCGGCTATTTTCAGCTCACGGCGAAGAACGGCCGTCGCTGGTCCACCGCGGCCGGCTATCTCAAGCAGGCGCGCCAGCGGCCTAATTTGGCGCTAACGACCGACGCGCTGGCGACACGTATCCTATTCGACGGGCGGCGTGCGATCGGCGTCGAATATCGCAAGGGTGCGACCACACATACCGCCTACGCCGACGGCGAGGTCATCCTCGCTGGTGGCGCTTTCAATTCGCCGCAGCTCCTGCAGCTCTCCGGCCTGGGCCCGGCGAAGATTTTGCGCGACCTCGGTATCGCCGTGGTTGCCGACATGCCGGGTGTCGGCGCCGACCTGCAGGACCATTTGCAGGTCCGCATTCAATTGCGCTGCACCGAGCCGATCACCGCCAACGACGTGCTCAACGACTGGCGCCACCGCTGCGGCGCCGGCCTGCGCTACATCCTGCAGCGCAAGGGGCTGTTGAGCATTGGCGCCGGCTACGCAGGCGCCTTTTTGAAGACGCGGCCGGAACTGGCAAGCCCCGACGTGCAGTTCCATTTCCTTATTTTCTCGACCGAGACAGCAGGCGCGAACGTACACCCGTTCTCCGGCTTCATGGCATCGGTCTGTCAGTTGCGCCCGGAGAGCCGCGGCTTCGTCCGCATCAAATCGAGCGATCCCGCCATGGCGCCGGCAATCCAGCTCCGCTACCTGACAAGCCGCAGCGACTGCGACACCATCGTTGCCGGTTTCAAGAAACTGCGCGCGGTGATGAACGAGCCGGTGATGCGGCGCTACATCGCCGAGGAGCGCATGCCCGGGCCGGCTTGTGTCAGCGATGCCGATATCCTCGCCTATGCACGGGCGACTGGCACCACGGTCTACCACCCGACCTCGACCTGCCGCATGGGCTCCGACCCGAACGCCGTGGTCGACGAACGGCTGCGCGTACGCGGCTTCGACGGGCTGCGCGTCATCGACGCGTCAATCATGCCCACGGTCGTGTCCGGCAACACCAACGCCGCCACCGTGATGATCGGCGAGAAGGGCGCGGACATGGTGTTGGAGGATGCGGGAGCGGGAGTCCCGCTGGCAGCGTCGGCGTAGTCTTCCCGGCAACGCGCCGCATTGCTAGTCTGATTGTCCAAGCACGACCAGTAAAACGATCGACCTTTGCCTTTGCCACGGAGCTTTCGCCTATGTCGATGACCCCGCCGTCGCCACCACCGCAGGCGCAGACAACGCTACCGGTAGTGTCAAATACACAACTCGCGCTTGCCGTTTACATCCTCTATCTCGCGTCCTACGTCGTCGGGATCACGGCGCTGGTCGGCGTCATCATCGCCCATGTTCAGATCGGCAGCACGGCCGATCCGATGCTGCGCTCACACTACCAATGGCAAATACGGACGTTCTGGATCGGCCTTTTGTATTTCGTCATCGGCGTGGTGTTGTGCTTCATCCTGGTCGGCATCCTCGTCCTGTTGTTCTGGTTTATCTGGACGATCGTGCGCACGATCAAGGGTTTGCTCGCTCTCAACGAGAACCAGTCGATCGCCAATCCGACGTCATGGCTGTTTGGATAAGACTAGCGGCTTTCTTGGCTCACCACCGCGTCATGGCCGGACTTGTTCCGGCCATGAACGCGCAAGTTATTCAATAATGGCGGGAGTTCTGTGAGTTCCGACCCTATCGGCGACCCTACTTTGGATAGTATTGGATTGATTAGATACGGCAGTAGACCGGCCCGGGCAATTCTGCTAGGAATAGGCCAACTTGAACCGCGCGTGATGCGCCTCATGAGTGAGGTTGCGTCATGCCT
>Ga0208849_1000820_pt1 | contig 25699 bp, 21 predicted proteins | sample NGESurdeep072012_10_FD_184470 | JGI IMG/M metagenome (GOLD analysis project Ga0208849, IMG submission 184470) | Arctic peat soil microbial communities from Barrow, Alaska - NGEE Surface sample 53-3 deep-072012 (SPAdes) | ecosystem: Environmental > Terrestrial > Soil > Wetlands > Peat ... | reverse complement strand
TTCATCCTTCGAGACGCATCGCTTCGCGATGCTCCTCTGGATGAGGTCGATCAGCCCCTCATCGGCGAGGTCTGTCAGACCCTCATGGTGAGGAGCGCGCCTTCGCGCGTCTCGAACCATGAGGCCTCGGGAGAAGCAGCAATGATTCGAGTGAACCGGAAAACGACGTCCGTGGGCTATTTCTTCAAATGCCTGGCAAGGAAGTCGAGGCTGCGCGGCCACGCAATATCGGCGCTTGCCTTGTCGTAGCTTGCCCGTTCGTCGCAATTGAAGCCGTGCTGGGCGCCGGGATAGGTGTGGATCTCGACATCGGGCCGCTTGCTGCGGATGGTCTCGACGTCGGCGCGCGGGATGCCCGCGTCCTTTTCGCCAAAATGAAGCTGGGTCGGAACTTTCGGCTTGTCGCCGGCGAACCGAACAATGGCGCCGCCGTAATAGCCGATCGCCGCCGACAGGCCCGTCAGCTTGGTGGCGGCAGCATAGGCGACGCTGCCGCCAAGGCAGAACCCGACAATGCCGACCGGGCCGACATTCCTGGCGGTGTCGATAGCAGCCTGGGTATCGCGGAGCATCGCCGCCCAGTCCGGATTGGCGACGAATTTGCGCGCTACCTCGACTTCATCGGGCGAATACCCGGACTGGAAATTGGGCTCGATGCGGTCGAAGATCGAGGGCGCGATGGCGACGTAGCCGGCGCCGGCAAGGCGGTCGCAGATCGCGCGAATATGGTGATTGACGCCAAAGATTTCCTGGATCACCACGACCGCCGCCTTGGGCGTGCCCGCGGGGTCGGCGCGATAGAAGCCGAGTTGAAAACCATCCGAAGCCGTCAGCTTGATATGTTGTCCCATGGGTCATCCAAGTGTTGAGTTGAGGGGTATCGTTAGCGAGTTGGTGGGGGGCAGGAGCAGGGGGCTCTTCATCACGGGGCGAGCCGCTCCGGGGTTGCCTTCGAAACACCGTCAAGGAATGGCAACACCGCGTCGATAAAGGCCTGCGGCTGATCGATATTCACGGCGTGACCGGCCGCCGGAATCACCAGCTTCCTGGCGCCGGGAATCTTCGCCGCCATGTAGTCGGATGCGGCGAGGAACGGCGCATCGTCGGCGCCAACCACCACCAGCGCCGGAACCTTGATATCCGACAGCGATTCGATCACGCGGGCATCGCGCTGGGTCAGCATGCCGCGCGCCGCATGGGCGAGGCCCGAAGCCTCACGGTGGCTGACTGTCGAGCGCTCCCGGCTGGCTGACTTCAGAACGGCAAGGCCTTCACGCTCGAAACGGTCGCCGGTGTCGTGCGCGCGCCTGTTCCAGGCTGCACGGGCGTCGTCTTTCTTGAAGCCGGGACCGGTGTCGATGATGAGCAATGCGCTGACACGTTCGGGATGCACGCGGTAAAATGCCAGCGACATGTAGCCGCCAAGCGAAAGCCCGCCGACGATCGCCCGACGGGCGCCAACCTCGTCGAGCAGAGCCGCCATGTCGGCCACCGTGTGCGCTTCACTATAGGCCGAGGGATCGTCGGGATAGTCGGACTGGCCGTGGCCGCGCATGTCCCACAGCACGAGCTTGTGGTGTTTCGAGAGCGCGTCGATCTGTCCTTGCCACATCGCCGATGTCGACGAATAGCCGTGGGTCAGGATCAGTACCGGTCCGCTGCCATGGACTTCATAATGGAGTTTGATTCCGTCACGGTCGATTTTTGGCATCGGGCTTCCCGGCTAAATTTGTCGGCCGCCTTATCCTAGCGCGATCTGTCAGCCGATGTGAAATGCGCAGCTCCCGCTTTTTCGTCATGGCCGGGCTTGTCCCGGCCATCTACGTCTTTCTCGTTGCGGCCATAAGACGTGGATGCCCGGGACATAGGCGAGCGGAAGCGACGCCGTCCTTCGGACGGCTATGCCCGGGCATGACGAGCTTCGTAACAAGCCCGCGCGCTCGCCGCGCGCTTTTTCGCAGCGCACAACGCGCTTTAAAATTATATTTTCTTCGACCGAATCTAATTAGCATTGCTTCCAATGGGGAACGGTACCATTGTGCCCCGCAACTGGCATCGACCCGGTGGGTGCCGGCCAATACCCAAAAGTGAGTTGCCGCCGTAAGCGGCATCGACCACCGGAAGGGGGAAGCGAAGATGCCTAATCTCAATATCAACGGACATAATATGTCCGTCGAGGCGGCCAACGATACGCCGCTGCTCTGGGTCATCCGCGAACAATTGCAGATGACAGGTACCAAATTCGGATGCGGTGCCGGTCTGTGCGGTGCCTGCACCGTCCATATCAACGGCGAAGCGGTGCGATCCTGCCAGATGGCAGTGAGCGACGCCGTCGGCAAGAAAATCACCACCATCGAAGGTCTCAGCGCCAAGGGCGATCATCCACTGCAGAAGGCGTGGATTGCCGAGCAGGTGCCGCAATGCGGCTACTGCCAATCCGGCCAGATCATGCAGGCGGCCTCGCTGCTTGCGAAGAATTCCGACCCGACCAAGGAAGAAGTGGTGGCGCACATGGACGGCAATCTCTGCCGCTGCATGACCTATTCACGCATCCAGAAGGCGATCCTGCGCGCGGCTTCCGAAATGCGTACCGCCTCCAACGGCGGAACCGAGCGGAGGGCAACATGAATACGCATGTGAAAATCACCAGCGATGGCGTCGAGCGTGAATCCGTCGATTTGAGTCGCCGTTCGTTCCTGGTCGGCACCGCCGCGGCAGGCCTGGCGCTCGGCTATTCCACGGTCCCCGGCCTGCTTGGCGTCGACCCGGCATTTGCGGCAACGGCCAAGTTCGATCCCAGTGTCTGGTATTCGATAGCACCGAACGGGATCGTGACGGTCACCTGCGGCAAGGCCGACATGGGCCAGCACATCGCCTCGACCATGGCGCAGATCATCGCCGAAGAACTCGGTTCGAGCTGGAAGGACATGCGGATTCAGCTTGCTTCCAACGATCCGAAGTTCAACGACCCCGTGCTCGGCGCGCAGATCACCGGCGGCAGCTGGAGCACCATGATGAACTACGATGCGATGAGCCGCGCGGGTGCCGCGGGACGTATCGCATTGACGGAAGCCGCGGCCGCTTCGATGGGCGTTCCCGCCAGCGAACTCGCGGTCAAGGACTCCGTGATTTCGCATTCGAAGTCGAAGAAGTCGATGACGTTTGCCGAAATCGTCAAGAGCGGCAAGGCCACCAAGACCTTCACGCCTGACGAACTGAAGGCGATCAAGCTCAAGACCGCCGACCAGTACACCATGATCGGCGTCTCGGTCCCGCAGCTCGACATTCCATCGAAAACCAACGGCACGGCCAAGTATGGCATCGACGTCATGCTGCCGGGCATGGTGTATGGCAAGGTGGTGATGCCGCCGGTGCGCTACGGCGCCACGGTCAAGTCGGTCGACGACAGCGCGGCCAAGAAGGTGCCGGGCTTCATTAAGGCGGTCACCGTCGATGACAAGACGGCAACCACGACCGGCTGGGTGGTGGCCGTCGCCAACACCTATACCAACGCCAAGAAGGCTGCCGCGGCGCTCAAGGTGACGTATGACGGCGGACCCAATGCCAAGTTGTCGAGCGAATCGCTGCTCACGGAAGCCAGGCGTTTGCAGGGCCTCGATGATTCCGGCCTGTTCTTCGTCAAGAACGGCGACACTGCTGCGGCGTTTGGCACCGCGGCGAAGGTGATCGAAGCGGAGTACACCACCAACATCAACATTCATGCGCCGATGGAACCGATGAATGCCACGGCGCAGCAGCAAGGCGATATCTGGCACATCTACACCGGCAACCAGTTCGCAACGCGCTCCGGCGCGATCGCGGCGGGGGCAGCCGGCGTCGATCCCAAATTCGTCGTGATGCACCAGATGTATCTGGGTGGCGGCTTCGGCCGGCGTCTCGATGGTGACATGACCGTGCCGGCGGTGCAGGCGTCGAAGGCCGTCGGCAAACCGGTCAAGGTCATCTACTCGCGCGAAGACGACATGACCATGGACTTCTCGCGTCCGCTGACGTTCCAGAAGATCAAGGCCGGCGTCGACGGCGACGGCAAGGTGATCGCGCTCAACCATGACGTGGTCAGCGCGTGGCCGACCAAGCGCTGGGGAATCCCTGATTTCCTCACGCCGTCGGTCGACAAGAAGGGCGGACTCGACGGGTTCACCGTCAACGGTGCGGATTTCTTCTATACCGTGCCCAATCACAACGTCCGCGCCATTCTCAACGAGATGGCGCAGCAGGCCACGCCGTCCGGGCAATTGCGGTCGGTGGCGCCGGGCTGGACCTTCTGGGCAGTCGAAAGCATGGTCGATGAACTCGCCCACGCGGCCGGCAAGGATCCGGCGCAGTATCGCATCGACATGCTCGACGGCACGGGTGCCAATGCCGGTGGTGCGCAACGTTTGCGCAACACCTTGCTCGCCGCGATGGGCATGTCGGGCTACGGCACCAGGCAACTGCCGAAAGGCGAGGGCATGGGCGTTGCCTGCGTGTCGTCGCAGGAACGGGCGACCGCAAGCTGGACCGCCTGCGTGGCCCACGTTGCTGTCGCTGACTCAGGCGAGGTCAAGGTCAAGAAGCTGACCGTGGCCACCGATGTCGGCACCCAGGTGCATCCCGACAACATCCACGCCCAGGTCGAGGGTGCGGCATTGTGGGGCCTTTCGCTCGCCCTGTACGAGAAGGCGACGCTGAAGGATGGCGGCATCGAGCAGACCAACTTCGACACCTACACGCCGTTGCGGATGAGTCAGGTGCCGGAAGTCGCCATCAGCGTCATCGCCAATGGCGATCGCGCCACCGGCGTCGGCGAACCGGCGGTGACGGTGATTGCGCCTGCGCTGGCGAATGCGATCTTCAACGCCTGTGGCGCCCGCGTCCGTTCGCTGCCGATCACGGCAGAAGCGGTGAAGGGCGCCATGAAGGCATAGACCGCAACCGATCGTGTGACAACGAAGGTCCGCCGGGGCGTTGCCCCGGCGGATTTTTTCGTCCTGCCGTGCTCGATCGTATCCGCCGCTAATGACAGCGCGATCTGTGCCGCACTCCACTCGCGCGCCGCGTCGTCCCCCGCGAAAGCGGGGGATCCAGTACGCCGCAGCCTCTCGGTCAATCGCTGACGCTCGGGAATACTGGGTCGCCCGGTCAAGCCGGGCGATGACCGCAACTTCTTCAATTTGTATCGATAACGGTACAGCGACATTGAGGATGCCCATTAAGCTGTGGGGAACCCATTGTCAGGTAGCTTGCGCCGTCAGTCATCAGCGCGAGCCACCGGGGATTCATGACAGCCCTAGCCAACGAGAATTCACCCAAACGCCGGCTGCTGCTGGCTTCCGATCGCAGCGATCAAAGCAGCGAACTGGCCAGTATCCTGCAGTCCGTAGGCGAGGTCGATACCATCGCGACCTCGAACATTCCCGAAGCGCCCGCGGGCGATTGCTCCGGGATCGTGGTCGATATCAATCTGCGCTCCGCCGAGAGCGTGCAACTGGTCCGCAACAAGCTGAGCGCGGAGGCTTACCGCAACATGCCTCGCCTGTTTGTTCTCGCCGACGCCCTGCATCACGGCTCGATGCAGGCCTGGGCGCTCGGCGCCACGGATACCATCGCGCGGCCGTTCGACGCGCGGGGAATCCTGCAGCGTATCCGCGCGGCATTTCCGGACAGCGCCGGCTTCGACGCCACCGAAAGCGGCAAGACGTTGAACACCGGCGTTGCCGCCGCGCACGCCGTGATGGTGAAGATATTCGAGAAGCTTCCGGCCGGCGTTCCCCTGACCTTCGACGATGTGGTCGAGGCGGAAAATAAGATCCTCAAGGCGATCAAGCACTCCTCGTTGCGGGCCTGGCTGACGACCGTTGGCTGCCATCACACCGCCAGCTATCGGCATTGTCTCTTTGTCACCGGCTTTGCCGTCGCGTTTGCGCAGCATCTCGGCATGCGCGACGACGATCAGCGGCGTCTAATCCGAGCGGCGCTGCTGCACGATGTCGGCAAGGCGTTCATCCCGGTTGCCATCCTGGACAAGCCGGCTGCGCTCACCGATGCGGAAATGGCAGTGGTACGCGAGCATCCCCGCCGCGGCTACGAGGCGCTGGCAGCGCAGGGTGGCTTCCCGCCGGAAATGCTGGATGTGGTTCTGCACCATCACGAATTCCTTGACGGCACCGGTTACCCCGATGGTCTCAGCGGCGATCAGATCAGCGACATCGTGCGCCTGATCACCATCGTCGATGTCCATGCGGCGATGATCGAGCAGCGCACCTACCGGTTGCCGTTCACCCACATCAAGGCGTTCGAGATCATGGAGCAGATGGACGACAAGCTCGACCTGCATTTGCTGCAAGCCTTCCGCCCGGTGGCCTTCGGCTCCTATTGACGGTTCCGGTCATTCCAGGATGGTGCGTCAGCACCAGCGCGCGCGCCGGAATGATGGTGGATGCCGCGTCGCTCCACGGCTGAAAGCATCGGTAGCCCGGATGGAGCCCTCGGGTCACGCCTTCGGCGTGCCCAAGGATAAACTCCGCGCAATCCGGGAATCGCGAGGCGGATGGGATGGCCCCGGATTTCGCTTGCGCTCCATCCGGGCTACGCATCCTCACCGGCACCTGCCTCAGGCCGCATCGCCCTCATAGGATGAAATCTCGATCAGGCTGCCGTCGGGATCGCGGCAATAGACCGAACGCAGCGTGCCGCGGGCGCCCTGTCGGGCGACCGGGCCCTCCTCGATCGCCACGCCGCAGGCCTTGAGATGCGCCACCACCTGATCCGGGTGGTTTGTGGTGAGAAAGCACAGATCGTCGCTGCCGGCGGCTTCATGGTCCGCCGTGAACCACTCGACCTTGTCGGTGTCGCGCGGCCGCACATTGATCTTCTGATTGCCGAAGATCAGCGAGGTCCGCGGCGGCCTGCCCGCGCCGGGATCGAACACCCTGATTTCCATGCCGAGGATCCTGCGATACCATTCGGCCGAACGCGCGACATCGGAGACGTTGATCACGAGATGATCGAGTGCGTGGACCTTGACAGACATGGACCATCCCTTCGTTGCGACGCGCCGGCACTGCTCTGGCCGCGTCTGGCTTTGTTTGTTACAACGCGCTCGATCGTGAATTCAAGAACAACGCGTGGGGAGAAACACATGGCATCACGTCGCGCCGCGATGGGTCTTGCGGCCATCGGTCTTTCGGCTCTGATCTGGCCGGCCGGCGAGGCATCGGCACTGGATTATCCGACCCGGCCGGTTCGATTCGTGGTCGGATACCCGGCCGGCGGCGCCACCGATATTCTGGCGCGGCTGATCGGCCAGCGCCTCTCCGAGCGCCTGGGCCAGCAATTCGTGATCGAGAACAAGCCCGGCGCCGGCAACAACATCGGTACCCAGACCGTGGTTGACGCCGACCCCGACGGCTACACGGTCCTCCTTGTCAACCCCGCCAATGCCATCAACGCCTCGCTCTACGTCGATCTGAAGTTCAACTTCATTCGCGACATCGCGCCGGTCGCCGGCTTCGCCCGGGTGCCGAACGTAATGGTCGTTCCGCCGGATTTTCCCGCCAAGACCGTCGCGGAATTCATCGCCTACGCGAAGGCCAATCCCGGCAAGGTCAACATGGCGTCGTCCGGAAACGGAACCTCGATCCATCTTTCGGGCGAATTGTTCAAGGCGATGACCGGCGTCGACATGGTGCATGTGCCTTATCGTGGCTCGGCGCCCGCCATCACCGATCTCTTGAGCGGGCGGGTGCAGGTAATGTTCGACAACATGCCGTCGAGCATTTCGCACATCAAGGCGGGAACGTTGCGGGTGCTGGCGGTTACGACCGCGACGCGGTCGCCCGAGCTTCCGGACGTGCCGACCGTCGGCGAAACCGTGAAGGGCTATGACGCCAGCGCATGGTTCGGCATGGGTGCGCCGAAGAACACGCCGCCCGAGGTCATCGCCAGGCTCAATGGCGAGATCAACGCGATCCTCGACGAGCCCACCATAAAGGCGCGGATCGCCGAGTTGGGCGGTGTGTCGATAGCAGGCTCGCCGGGGGATTTCGGCAACATCATCGCGGCGGAAACCGAGAAATGGCAGAAGGTGGTCACGTTCGCCGGCATCCGCGTGGAATGAGCCGCGGGCGAAATCTTGAGGAGCCGCTGCCCGGGCGCAACGCTACTTGCAAGCAGTTCTTCGACCAGGCCGCGCGTGACGGCCACGAAGGTGGATGGATCGGCACGCTCGACAAGCTCGAACAATATTTTGGTTGAAACAATCAAATGCACAGGAGCCGGCCATGCAACCGCACAAAATCGTCTCGCGTGAGGAATGGATTGCTGCGCGGAAGGCGCATCTGGCGCGCGAAAAGGAATACACGCTGGCTCGCGACCGGCTGAGCGCCGAGCGGCGCGACCTGCCCTGGGTCAAGGTCGAAAAGAATTACGAATTCGAGGGGCCGGGCGGCACGGCAACGTTGGCCGACCTGTTCGCCGGCCGCAGCCAGCTGGTGGTCCAGCATTTCATGTTTGCGCCCGACTGGAACGAGGGCTGCAAGAGCTGCTCGTTCTGGGCGGACGGATTCGAGCGCATGATCCCCCATCTCGCCGCGCGCGACACCACGCTGGTCGCGATATCGCGGGCGCCCCTGCAAAAGCTGCTCGCGTTCAAGACGCGGATGGGCTGGACCTTCGACTGGCTGTCCTCGGGCGCCGGCGATTTCAACTACGACTACGGGGTTGCGTTTACCAGGGACGAGATCGAACGGGGCGCCAAGACCTACAATTTCGAGACCTCCGGCTTCGGGATCGAAGACGCGCCTGGCATCAGCGTCTTCTTCCGCGACAATGCCGGCCAGATCTTCCATACCTATTCATGCTTTGCGCGCGGCCTCGACATGATGAATGCGGCCTATCACTATCTCGATTTGACGCCGCTCGGCCGCCACGAAGAGGGGCTGCCATATCCGATGGACTGGCTGCGGCTGCGTGACCAATATCAGCCGACGCAGGGCGCATCCGCGTGCTGCCAGACCTGACGGTCCTAGGCCGCTGCCGGCGTCGCACGGGCAAACACGATCCCCTTGGCCTCGGTGCCGACGGCCGTCAGCACGGCGATGATGACCGCGACCGAGCCGGCGACGACGGCGAGCGCGAGGCCATAATTGCCGCCAAAATGCGCGGCGATACCGGCCTGCAGCGTCGCGTTCACCGAGGCCAGCAGGTTGCCGAGCTGATAGACGAATCCGGGAAACGTGCCGCGCGCGGTGTCCGGCGACAGCTCGTTGAGATGAACCGGAACGATACCCCAGGCGCCCTGTACCGTGAATTGCATCAGGAAAGCGCCGATCGCGAGCAGCGCGGGGCTGTTTGAAAACGCCCACAGCGGGATCACCGGCAAGGAGAGCAGCGCCGCAATGATGATGCAGCGCCGCCTGCCGAAACGCTCCGACAACGTTCCGAACAGAATGCCGCCGCAGATCGCGCCGATATTGTAGATCACGGCGATGATGCCGACGACGTGCGGCGTCAGCTTGTGTTCTACCTGCAGGAATGTCGGATAGAGATCCTGGGTGCCGTGGCTGAAGAAATTGAACGCCGTCATCAGGATGACTGCGTAGAGTCCGAGCCGCCAGTGCGATTGCAGCACCGCCAGCGTGCTGCCGCGCTCGATGGCGGCCTCCTTGCTCCAGCTCGGCGATTCCGGAACGTTGCGGCGAATGTAAAACACGAGCAAAGCCGGGATCACGCCGACCATGAACATGCCGCGCCAGCCGATATAGGGAAACAGCACGCCATAGACGATCGAGGCCATGAAGTAGCCGGCCGGATAACCCGATTGCAGCAGGCCGGAAACGAACCCGCGGGCATGCGGCGGAATGGTTTCCATGGTGAGCGAAGCCCCGACGCCCCATTCGCCGCCCATCGCGACACCATACAACGCCCGTAAGATGATCAGCACCGTCAGGCTGGGCGCAAAGCCGGACGCGAATTCGAGCACCGAATACAAAAGGATGTTGACCATCAGGGCCGGACGGCGACCCCAGCGGTCGGCGGCGCGGCCGAAGATGAAGGCGCCGATCGGCCGCATTGCCAGCGTCAGCAGGATGGCCAGCGTCACGTTCGAAATATCGGTGTGGAACTCGGCGGCGATGTCCTTCAGCACGAATACCAGCAGGAAAAAATCGAACGCGTCCAGCGACCATCCGAGAAAGCATGCCGCGACAACGTGTTTCTGTTCGCTGGTCCAGCCGGACAATGCTGCAATGGCCATCGGTGTTGCCTCGAACGGCGTGCGGATGAGCGGGCAATGTTTCACAGAATCCGGCGGCTGAATAGCGCGCGCCAAGGTTCCGCGGTGTCGGGATGTGCTACGCTCCCGGGGCCATTTCTGTCCGATCAACAGCAGGGATCGAAAATGAAGGGTTCGGATGTTCTCGTTGCCGCTCTCGAGAACGAGGGCGTTGACCGGATCTTCGGGGTTCCCGGGGAGGAGAATCTCGATGTCGTCGAAAGTCTCCGGCGGTCCTCGATCGAGCTGGTGGTGACCCGCCACGAGCAGCCTGCGGCCTTCATGGCTGCGACCTATGGACGGCTCACCGGAAAGCCGGGGGTCGCGCTCAGCACGCTGGGGCCCGGTGCGCTGAACCTCGTCACCGGCGCGGCCTACGGCTTTCTCGGCAGCATGCCGATGGTGCTGATCACCGGCCAGAAGGCGATCCGGCAAAGCCGGCAAGCGCATTTCCAGATCGTCGATATCGTCGCCGCGATGCGTCCGCTCACCAAACAGTCACAGCAGATCGTGAGCGCCTCGAGCATTCCGACCCTGGTCCGCAATGCCTTTCGCATTGCGTCGGAGGAGCGTCCAGGGCCGGTTCACCTCGAATTGCCCGAAGACATCGCCGGTGAGGAGGCCGGTGACGCCGTGCTGGTGCCGGCGCATGCCGTGGAGATTCCGGTTCCATCGTCGGAATCCATCGGGCGCGCCTCCGAATTGATCCTGGCGGCCAGATTTCCGCTGCTGATGTTCGGCGCCGGCGCGAGCCGGCCTCAATTGGCACCGGCGCTGTCCGAATTCGTGCAACGTGTCCGCATCCCCTTCTTCAACACCCAGATGGGGAAGGGCGCGGTCGGGGGCGCTTCGGAATTCTATCTCGGCACCGCCGCCCTGAGCGAACGCGACTATGTTCACCAGGCGATCGATCGCGCGGATCTGATCGTGACCATCGGGCATGACACGGTTGAAAAGCCGCCGTTCCTGATGGCGCAAGGCCGGCACCAGGTCATTCATATCGGGTTCGTGCCCGCGACCGTCGAAGAGGTGTATTTCCCACAGGTCGAGGTCATCGGCGATATTGCGAAGGGCCTCGATTTGCTCGCCGGCCGGCTGGAAGGCAGGCTCACGATCAACCCGGACTGGGTGGCGCTACGCCGGGATATTCTGGGTCACATCACCGATCGGGCGCAAGAGGATCGCTTCCCGCTAACGCCGCAACGCATCGTGCACGACGTCCGGCAAGTCATGCCGCCCGACGGGATCGTGGCGCTCGACAACGGGATGTACAAGATCTGGTTTGCGCGCAACTACCGCACCGACATCGCCAATACGCTGCTGCTCGACAATGCGCTGGCGACCATGGGAGCCGGCCTGCCTTCCGGAATGATGGCGGCGCTGCTCTATCCCGGACGCCGCGTGCTGGTCGTTGCCGGAGACGGCGGCTTCATGATGAACAGCCAGGAACTTGAAACCGCACGGCGGCTGAAGCTCGATCTCGTCGTCCTGATCATCGAGGATCACGCCTACGGCATGATCCGCTGGAAGCAGGCCGTCGACGGTTTCGCCGACTGGGGCCTGACCTTCGGCAATCCCGACTTTGTCGCCTATGCTGCTGCCTATGGCACGCAGGGCCGGCGGGTCACCACGGCGTCGGGGTTGGTGCCGGCGCTGGAGCAAGCCTTTGCCGCCGGCGGCATCCACCTGATCGCAGTGCCGATCGACTACCGCGAGAACATCACGGTTCTGGTCGACGAACTGAAGCACATGCAGAATCAACAGTGATCGCGCTGGCGACGCGCGCGGGAGGCGCCCGCCTATGCGTGTTTCTTGGTGCAGATCGTGAGAATCCCAGCCGTTCTGGTGCACTGCCATTGAGTGTTCAGGACATCGCTGGCAAACGGTTTCGAGCTGGCCAATCCGATCGCCAGAAAGACAACAGCACAGGCAAGTGTTGAGATCGCAACAAGGATCGCGATCTGCTTGCGCGTCCATAATGTCGGGGTCATCGCCATCACTCCTGTTCCGATGCGCCTGAAAATAGGGCCGCGCGACCGGTTCATTTGTGATCGAATTCACACTTCGGTAGCCTTGACCGACATTGTGATTGGACCGTGAAATGCCGTGTTCGTAAAGCTGCGGAGGCCCACTCTTCAGGAAGGACAGCGATTGACCGACATCACGGTGCCGCGCGGAGCGCCAGGCATTCCGCCACGCTGGACGTCGAGCGCCAAGAGTGCGGTGGGCACGGCGGCGCGTGCGGAAAGCCGCGTCTGGTTCACCATCAGCCACGGCATTCTCAACGAGATCTACGCGCCCCGGCTCGATACCGCCTGTATCAGGGACTTCGGATTCATCGTCACGGCCAGGGACTATTTCTCGGAAGAGAAGCGCGACACGCATAACACGATCGAGATGGTCGAAGACGGCGTTCCCGCGTTTCGGCTGGTCAACACCGCGGTCGATGGCCGCTATCGGATTTCCAAGACGATTTTCTCCGATCCCGTTCGCGAAGTCGTCCTGCAGCAGATCCGCTTTGAAGCGCTGGTCGGGGCGGCATCCGACTATGAGGTTCACGTCATCGTCGCGCCTCATCTTGTCAACGCCGGCGCCGACAACACCGCCTGGTGCGGCGACTTCAAAGGGCACCGGATGCTGTTCGCCGAAGGCAGGGGTAGTTCGCTTGCGGTCGCGTCCTCGGTGCCATGGCTCGCCCGATCGGCCGGCTATGTTGGCGTGTCCGATGGCTGGCAGACGCTGTCGCGGGGCGAGGGGTTGCGGCCGGAGTTCGTGCGGGCCGAACATGGCAATGTCGCGATCGCAGGTACGCTCGATATCGCCGCGCATGGCGGGCGGGCCGTTCTCGCGATCGGCTTCGGAACGCTGCCGGAAGAAGCGGCCCTGCGCGCCCTGCTCAGTCTGCAGCAGCCGCTGGAGGCGGCGCTGGAGCACTGCTGCGCCGGCTGGCGCCAGAAACAGGCCGAACTGTTGCCGCTCGATCAGCCGCGCGATGCCGGCGGACTCAATCGCTATCGCGTGAGCACGGCGGTCGTTGCCACCCATCGCGATGAAGCGTCTGGCGCCATCATCGCGAGCCTTTCGATTCCCTGGGGCTTCGCCAAGGGCGATGACGATCTCGGCGGCTATCACCTGGTCTGGCCGCGCGACCTCGTCGAAACGGCCGGCGGCCTGCTGGCGGCGGGCGCCGTTGCCTCCGCGAAGTCCGTGCTCGAATATCTTGCCGCGACCCAGGAAGCGGATGGACATTGGTCGCAGAACTCATGGCTCGATGGCCGGCCCTACTGGAGCGGCATCCAGATCGACGAGACCGGATTTCCGATCCTGCTCTACGACATGCTGCTGCGCGCCGGCGCAATCGAGCTTTCGGATCGAGAACGATATGCCGGCATGATCCAGGCTGCGGCAGGCTATATCGTTCGCAACGGACCCGCGACCCAGCAGGATCGCTGGGAGGAGGACGGCGGCTATTCGGCCTTCACCATCGCCGTCGAAATCGCAGCCCTTCTGGCCGCTGCCGACGCCATGCGAGCGGGGGGCCGGGATTCGATCGCCCGCTATCTCACGGAAACCGCGGATGGATGGCACGAGCAGATCGACGATTGGGCCTATGCGAGGGATACCGATATTTCGCGCAGGCTCGGCATCGACGGGTACTACATGCGCATCGGCTTTTCCTCGGGCGACGCCAATGCGAGGTCGCACGGGCTTATACCGATCAAGAACCGGTCCGATGGCAATGCCGCGCTGGAGGCGGCACTGCTGATCAGTCCCGACGCGCTCGCGCTGGTGCGCTTCGGCCTTCGTGCCGCCGACGATCCGCGCATTCTCAATACCGTCAAGGCGATCGACTCGCTGCTCCGGCGCGAATTGCCGTCGGGCTCTTACTGGTATCGCTATAATGACGACGGCTATGGCGAGCATGCCGACGGCGCGCCGTTCGATGGGGCGGGGATCGGCCGGCTGTGGCCGCTGCTCACCGGCGAGCGAGCGCACTATGAACTGGCGGCGGGGCGGCCGCAGGAGGCGCGGCGCCTGCTCTCGGCGCTGGAAGCCGCCGCCAGCACCGGCGGCCTGCTGCCGGAGCAGATCTGGGACAGCGAAGACATCGCCGCGAGGGAGTTGTTTCTCGGTCGGCCTTCGGGCAGCGCCATGCCGTTGGTGTGGGCGCATGCCGAACATATCAAGCTGCTGCGGTCGCTCCGTGACAACGCGGTATTCGATACGCCGCCGCAGACGCTCGATCGCTACGTGAAAAATACCCCGCCGCCGGCGCCGATCGTGTGGCGATCGACCTCGAGAGTAGACCGCGTCGCTCCAGGCCGCGTGTTGCGGCTGGAATGTCTGGATCAGGCGCGGATACGCTGGTCGACCGACGACTGGGAAACCATTTCCGACAGCGACACCATCGCGACCGGCCTCGGCCTGTATGTTTTCGATCTGCCGGTGGAACGGTTGACCGACGGAACCATTGTTCGTTTCACTATGTTCTGGCCAGGGCAGAACCGCTGGGAAGGAGCCGATTTCCAGGTCGAGATCGCTCGCACGCCTTGAACGCCAGCCGCATGGATCTGAAGCGAATGAACCATCGATGACAAACGCACAGGGAGATATCCGGCTGCTGCTGGCCGATGTCGACGGCACGCTGGTGACGCAGGAAAAAATATTGACCGACCAGGCCGTGGCCGCGACGCGGGAACTGCACGAGGCCGGCATCACGCTCGCGCTTACCAGCGGCCGGCCCCCGCGCGGCATGAGCATGCTGATTGCTCCGCTCAAGCTCGAGAGTGCGATCGCGGGTTTCAACGGCGGCGTCTTCGTCCATCCTGATCTGTCGGTGATCGAAAGCCATCTGCTCGACGCGGCGACCGCCAAGGAGACGCTGCAGCTCATTCTCGATCAGGGGCTTGACGCCTGGATATATACCGAAAAGGAATGGCTGATCCGCGATGCCAAGGCGCCCCATGTGGCGCGTGAAACCTGGACCGTGAAATTCGACGCCAAGGTGGTGAGTTCGTTCACCGACGCGGATTTGGCGAAAGTGGCCAAGATCGTCGGCGTCTCCGACGACCTCGACCGCGTCGCCGCCTGCGAGAAGACGGCGCAGGAAAAACTGGGCGAGAGGGCCAGTGCGGCGCGCTCGCAGCCATATTATCTCGATGTCACCAACCCGCAGGCCAACAAGGGCACGGTGGTATTGACGCTGGCGAAACTGAACAAAATTTCCCCAGCGCAGATCGCTACCATCGGCGACATGCCGAACGATGTTCTGATGTTCCGCAAGAGCGGCCTCTCCGTCGCCATGGGAAATTCCAGCGATGAGGTCAAATCGCAGGCAACCGTCGTGACCGACAGCAACCAGAACGAAGGCTTCGCCAAGGCGGTGCGAAAATTCATCCTGAGAGTATGATCGAAAAAGCGTAGCCCAGATGCTTCAGCCGTCATTGCGAGGAGCGCACGCGACGAAGCAATCCAGTTTGCCGCGCCATGGATTGCTTCGCTTGCGCTCGCAATGACGATTAACAAGCCGGCGACCTTCAGCGCGGCATGGGCTGCCGCAATGCCGTTTCCGGGATCGCCCGTCGTACCACTTCACGCATGGCGAAGCTTGAGTGGATCCGTGCCACGCCCGGCATCCGCGACAGATGCTGCTTGTGGATCCGTTCGAAATCGGCGATGTCGCGCGCCACGACCTGCAGATGATAGTCGTCGCTGCCCGACATCAGATGGCAGGAGACGACGTCGGGGCAGCGCGCGATCGCGGCTTCGAATGCGGCGAGATAGTCCTCGCTCTGTTTTTCCAGGGTGATGGTGACGACGACGGTGGTGACGAGCCCCAGTGCCGCCGGGTCGAGGTCGGCCCGATAGCCGCGAATAATCCCCATTTCTTCGAGGTGGCGGATCCGTCGCGCGCAGGCGGTGGGTGACAATCCCACCTTCTCTGCGAGATTGATCTGGCTCGCCCTGGCGTCGGAGACCAGCTCGGCCAGGATACGAAGATCAATACGATCCAGCTCAACCACGCAACATTCCACCAATATCCGGCCAATCTACGCATCATATGCGCGATAAATCATCCGGCCAAGCCATAGTTCGCGGAGAAACACTGCCGGATCGAGACTATCTTGGAAGGTGGGAGGGCTGTTGGGGCCGAGGGAGCAAGCCATGCGCATTGGTGTGCCAAAAGAGATCAAGCTCGACGAATATCGCGTCGGTCTCACGCCGGCGTCGGTGCGGGAGTACGTGTCGCGGGGGCATCGTGTCATGATCGAGCGTAGCGCCGGGCTCGGCATCGGCGCGAGCGATGACATCTACCGATCGGCCGGTGCGGCCATTGTGGACACGCCGGGCGAGATCTTCGCCACCGCCGACATGGTCGTGAAGGTGAAGGAACCGCAGGCGACGGAGTGGCGCCAGCTTCGCGAGGGCCAGATCCTCTTTACCTTTTTGCATCTGGCGCCGGATTCGGATCAGGCCAAGGGCCTGCTGGCGTCCGGCTGTACTGCGATCGCCTATGAGACCGTGACGGACGCCAGCGGCGGGCTTCCGCTGCTCGCGCCGATGAGCGAAGTGGCGGGGCGGCTTGCGATCGAGGCGGCCGGGGCCGCCCTGCGAAAATCCGCCGACGGCATGGGCAAGTTGATCGGGGGCGTGCCCGGTGTCGCCCCCGCCAGGATTGCAGTGATTGGCGGCGGGGTCGTGGGGACTCATGCGGCGCGAATGGCGGCCGGACTCGGCGCCGACATTGTAGTCCTCGACCGATCCCTTCCGCGCCTGCGCCTGCTCGACGAGTTGTTCGCCGGCCGCGTTCGAACGCGCTATGCAACCCTGGAGGCGATCGATGAAGCGCTGATCGATGCGGATGTCGTCATCGGGGCGGTCCTGGTCCCCGGCGCCAGCGCGCCGAAGCTCGTCCATCGCGCGCATTTGTCCCGCATGAAGCGCCGCGCGGTGCTGGTCGACGTCGCGATCGATCAGGGCGGCTGTTTCGAGACGTCGAGGCCGACGACCCATCAGGCGCCGACCTTTCTGGTCGACGAGGTCGTTCACTATTGCGTCGCCAACATGCCGGGCGCGGTGCCGGTTACGTCGAGCCACGCGCTCAATAACGCCACGCTCCCGTTCGGCCTCGCGCTGGCCGCGAAGGGGATAGCTGCGCTGGTCGAAGACCGGCACCTGCGCGCTGGCCTCAACATTTATCGCGGCCAAATCACCAACCGGGCCGTGGCGGAAAGCCTGCACATGGCGGGCGCGGCACCCGAGGATGTTTTGGCGGCGTGATCGGCGCGCCGAAGCTGTTTCATTTTTCCTATCGGCAACTTCGACCAAACGGGGTTAGCGGCTGGTTCGGGCTTCCTCTAACGTTTCGATGCCGCAGCCCGGCCATCCTTTCACGAGGGTTGGCCGGTCTCTGCAGCCGTGATTTACCAGCAACAAAGAGACAGCAATGGCTGACAAGGTCTTTCGGGGCACACTCGTCCTTCCCGATCGGATCATCGAAAACGGATACGTTCTGGTAGGTGACGGATTGGTACAATCGTTTGGGTCCGGTGCCGTGCCGGCCGGCGAAAAGCACGGCGGTGCGGATTTTCTGGTGTTTCCCGGCGCCATCGACGCCCAGGTGCACAGCCGCAGCCAGCTCGGCCAGGAAGACTTTGTCTGGTCGACGCGTAGCGCCGCAGCCGGCGGCGTCACCACCATCGTCGACATGCCGTATGACGACAACTGCCTGATCGCCACCGCGCAGCGTTTCCGCACCAAGGTCAGCGAAGCCGGCGCGCAGGCGCGGGTCGATTTCGCGCTGTATGCGACGATCGATCCGGACGAGGGCGCGGCAAGGGTCGATGAACTTGTCGACGCCGGCGCCGCCGCTTTCAAGTTCTCGACCTTCGGTACGCATCCGAAACGGTTTCCGCGCATCCCGCCGCAAATTCTCTACGCCTGCTTTCGCGCGGTCGGCCAACGCGGATTGATTGCCGGCATCCATAACGAGAACGACGAGATGGTCCGCGCCTTCATGGCCGAGGTCGAGGCCAGCGGCATCACCGACTACACCGCCCATGGATTGTCACGGCCGCCGATCACGGAGGCGTTGGCGACTGCCGAGGTCTTCGAACTCGGCGCCGGCGCCGGCTGCCCGGTGCATATCGTTCACAGTTCGATCGGCCGCGGCTATGAGCTGGCGGCCTCCTATCGCGCCCAGGGACACGGTGCGACGATCGAGGCCTGCGTTCATTATCTGACGCTCGACGAAGAGAATGATGTACGCCGGCTGGGCGGCAAGGCCAAGATCAATCCGCCGCTCCGGCCGCGGCACGAGGTCGAAGCACTTTGGCATCACCTTGCCGCCGGCAATGTCACCATCGTCTCGACCGATCACGTCAGCTGGTCGGAAGATCGCAAGACCGATCCGAACATGCTGAAGAATGCTTCGGGAATCCCGGGCCTTGAAGCCTTGTACGCGTTGCTGTTGAAGGGACTCGACGAGCGCAGGCTGCCGCTCACCCATGCCGCTCGCCTGCTCGCGCACAATCCCGCCGCGCTGTTCCGGATCGGCCATGTCAAGGGCGCGCTGGCGGTGGGCCGTGATGCCGACATCGTCTTGATGCGCCGCGACCCCTATCGTTACAGCGCGGCGGCCAGCGGCAATAACTTTGTCTCCTGGAGTCCCTATGATGGGATCGCCTTGCCGTTCCGCGCCGCCGAGACCTATCTGCGCGGCAACTGCGTTGCTGCCGACGGCCGCGTCATCGCCGAACCGGGACAGGGCCGCTTCGTCAGCCCCGTCCACGCCGGGTAGATCGGTCAATCCGATGACGCAAACCAACCTTCCGCTCGACGCTGACCGGCTCTGGGCCGACGTGATGGCGCTGGCGGAAATCACCGATCCGCAGCGCCCCTATACAAGGCGTTCATTCACTGCGCTGTTTCTCGAAGGCCGCGCCTGGCTCGCCGAGAAATTTGTCGAAGCCGGACTGGTCACCCGGATCGACGCCGCGGGTAACCTGATCGGCCGGCTCGAGGGCACCAATCCCGCGCTCGGCGTCATCGCAATCGGTTCGCACAGCGACACCGTTCCCTCCGGTGGGCGTTTTGACGGGATCGCCGGTGTGGCCACCGGGCTCGAGATCGTGCGGGCTTTCCGCGACTCCGGCATCCGAACCGAGCACAGCATCGAGATCATCGATTTCCTGGCGGAAGAACCGAGCGAATATGGACTCTCATGCGTCGGCAGCCGCGGTATGACCGGCTTGCTCGATGCCAGGATGCTGAGTCTGACCGATCCGGGCGGCGAGGCACTGCGCGATGCCTTGGGTCGGGTCGGCGGCGACTCCGATCGCCTCGGTCAGGCCCGGCGCGACGACATCGAGGCATTCCTGGAACTGCATATCGAGCAGGGTATCGTGCTGGAATCCCGGTCGCTTGACGTCGGTATCGTGACCTCGATTGTCGGCATCCGGCGGATCGAGATCATATTCCAGGGTGAGGCCGATCATGCCGGCACGACGCCGCTCGGACTGCGTCACGACGCGCTGGTGGCGGCGGCCGCGACGGTTTCTTCGGTGCGTCGACTGGCCGAAGGCCTCGCCGGCGAAGGGCCGGATTATTTCGTTGCCACCGTCGGTATCCTGACAGTCGAGCCGTCGGCGTCGAACATCGTGCCGGGACGCGCTCGTCTCATCGTCGACGCGCGAACAACCAATCCGGCGCTGACCCAACGTTTCGCGGAGGCCCTCGGCCGCGAGAGTCTGGAGCACGCCGCCGCCGCGCGGGTCCAGCGCGCGTCGTTCGAAACCTTGTCCGACGGCGCCCCGGCTGCGTGTGACGCAGAGCTGCGGTCCGCCTTGCGCGCTGGCGCGCGGGACCTTGGTCTTGGCGAAACCGATCTGCCCAGCGGCGCCGGCCATGATGCGGCGTTCATGAGCCGGATCTGTCCTTCGGCGATGGTGTTTGTGCCGTGCCGTGCCGGCAAGAGCCACGCGCCAGAAGAATGGGCCAGCCGTGAAGCGATCGCGGCGGGTGCAGCGGTCATCTATCAGGCGGTCAGGGCACTCGACAGATCCTTCGCGCAGAAGCAGCGGGAAGCGGCCGGATGAGCGGCGTGATTTCAGTCCGGACTGCCTTGTTCCGATAATTTTCGACGCAGCGCATTGACCAGCTCGCGTTCCGGCTCGCTCAGCGTCCGCTCGCCGGAATAGATCACGAACAATCTGCGGGATATCACGGGATCGATGATCGGGTGCGCCACGAGATCCCCGGCGGCGATTTCCAGCGCAACCGCCGACGGTGGCAGGACGGTGCAGACCGGCAGCCGCGCCAGGATCCCGACCGCCATCGGCAGCGCATCGATCTCCAGATCAGGCTGAATCCTGAGCCCACGTTCTGCCGCCGCGGTCTCAAGCAACTGGCGCAGCCCGAAGCGATTGGTCGGCAAGGCCAGCTTCAGGCGCATCAGATCGGCAAGGGTAACAGGACCAGGCGGCAGCAATCGGTGTTTGGCGTGTCCGATGGCCGCGAGACCTTCCGATGACCCGAGCGGCAGCCTCGGCATATGCGGCAGAACGGTTTCGACGATCGCCACACCGACCAGTCCCCGCATCACCCAGTCCTGCAACGTGCTGTTCGGCGCCTCCTGGATCACGAGTTTCAGCGCGGGATGGCGGGCCTGGAGGTCGAGGACGGCTTCGGTAATGCGATTGACGAGGAACCCGTGCTGATTGACGGAGGGGAGAATCCCGACCGCGATGCGCCGGCTCGGCGGTGGCGTCGCGCCGGCGTCGCCGCCGGACAGCCGGCGAAATCCCGATTCGATCAGGGCAGCCATGCCGGCAAAACGATCGCCCTTCGCCGTCGGGACGACGCCGTCGCCGTGGCGTTCGAACAGCGCGCCACCCAGCGACGCTTCCAGCTTGTGCAGTTGTTCGCTGAGGGCGGGTTGGCTGATGTTGGCGCCGCGCGCCGCCGCGGAAACCCGTCGCAGTCGATGCACCAGATTGAAGTAGCGAACCTGCCGCAGACTGATGACGGGACGTTCGGCTCGCAAAGGGGTCTCGTCCCTGAGCGCCCGTTTCAAATGGCGGATGAATAATGCCGTCACCGCGTTCGGCCCGATCGCGCGCGCGACGACTTCCATGGTCGGTGCCTTGTCGGGCTTGACCACGGCGACGTTGAACAAGCCGAGCCGCGGCGAGGTCAGGCTCTGTGGCACGAACAATGCGGCGTCGGGATAGTCGTCGATGACACGGGGCAGGTCGCCCGGATGGTCATTGAGAAAGCGCACACCAGTGATTCGGTGCTGGCTGAAATAGCGATCGGCCTGCTCGATCAAGGGCGGCGACAGCATGGGCACCACGATGCGGCCCGCGATCAGGTCGGCCGCGCTCGGCTGGCTTCGGGTGCCGGCCGGCAGCCGGCACGCGAACACCCATTTGTCGGCGAGCAAGATGGTTGTGTGCTTCGAGCGCCGCTGACCGGCGTCGGCCAAGGCGATGGTCAGCCGGCTGCGCCCAGCCCAAGCCCCGGTCCCGTTATCGGCCAGTGCGCCCACATGCGGCAGATCCTTTTCATCGGCCCACACCAGATCGACGAAGATGTCCGGCCGTTCGGCGCCGATACTGTCGATCGCGCGGCGCAGCCCACTGCTGATTCCGCCGATGGTAAAGCTCAGGCCGATCTCGACAGTCAGGTGCTTCAGCCTCGTTTTCGGCGAAGTCGAGACCAGGCGGCGGGCAAGATGTTCCGCCGTCAGCAGCGGTTCTGCGGTCCGCACCAGCCCGCGTGCCACGGCGGTCGGATAAAGGCTATTATTGATGCGCCGAAACAGCGTCAGGCCGAGATCCTCGCCCAACGTCTTCAGCGTGGTACTGAGCGTTGACACCGCAATGTCGAGGTCGGCCGCGGCGCGCGCAAAGCTGCCGGAACGGCAGGCTGTAACGAAATAGGCTAGGGTGCGCAGCTCGACCATCGGATCCTGTCGGTTCTATACAGCATAGCCTGCGGTCCGGGCGGCGTCACCTCGCCTTCGGTTTTACCTATGCCCTGGTTTGTACGATGGGCCGATGGACCGCGGCGATGCGGCCGATATGATCGGAGCAGCCTAAAGCGTTTTCCGGTTCACTCGAATCATTGCCGCTACTCCCGGGGCCTCATGGTTCGAGACGCGCGAAAGCGCGCTCCTCACCATGAGGGTCTGAGACCTCATCCAGAGGAGCATCGCGAAGCGATGCGTCTCGAAGGATGAAGCCATTGAGGTGGAAATTGCGCTATCCGTGCCGGGGATCGATGAATTCGATGGCTGAACCCACTCATCGACGCGCTTTGCGAGGTGGATCGTGCAGGTGAAGAGCGACATGAGCCGCGAGACGACCGATTCCCGCCAGTCCATGCGCGCGTTCCTGTCTGCCCTCGAAGATGCAGGCGACCTCGTCACCATTCCACAGCCGGTCGATCTTGATTATGAAATCGCAGGATGCCTCGCCGAGGCGGCCGGCGGACCTGCGCTGCGCTTTTCGCACGTCAGAGGCCGTGCCGATGTTCATGCGATGCCGGTGGTGGGCAACCTGCTCAATTCACTGCCGCGTTTTGCCGCGGCGTTGCGCGGCAGGGCCGAGCCAATCCAGGCGGCGCTGATTGCCGCCATCGAGAAGCCGCTGTCGCATCGCGTGGTGGCGTCGGCGCCGTGCCAGCAAGACATCATTGCCGAGCCTTCGCTGGTCGCCGAACTGCCGATTCCGCGTTTCTTTGAAAAAGAAGCCGGGCCGTATATTACCGCCGGCGCGATCGTCGCCAGGGACCGGGTCAGCGGCTTCACCAATTTGTCGATCGCGAGACTGATGCCGCTCGATGGCAACCGGGCCTTTGTCGGCATTGCGCCCAATCACCACCTCGCAGTCCTGGCGCGGGGGGCGCATGCGCGGGGCGAAAAGCTCGATATCGCGGTTTGCATCGGCAATCACCCGGCGGTCCTGATGGCCGCATGCCTCTACCTCGGATTGGGCGACGACGAACTTCCCATCGCCGGCGCGCTGCTGGGCGAGCCGCTGGAAGTGGTCCGTTGCACGCAGTCGGATTTGCTGGTGCCGGCCCATTGCGAGTGCGTGCTGGAAGGAACGCTCGACGCCGGAGAGCCGTTCACGGAAGGTCCCGTGAGCGAGTTCCATGGCATGTACGAGAACTACGGGGTCGGTATCGTTGCGACCTTCGCGCGTCTGACCCGCCGCCGCGACGCCATCTTCCAGGTCGTGCTGCCGGGCTATCATCCCGAGCACTGCCTGCTCGGCGGCGTCGCCATCGCGGCGGGGCTGTTTCGCGTCGTCCGCAACGCCGTGCCGTCAATTTGCGAGGTCGCCGTCGGACTGGGCGGCGCCGGCCGCTTGCACGCGGTCGTCGCGTTGCGGGCGCCACGGGCCGGCGAGGCGCGCAAGGCGATGTTTGCGGTATGGGCCGCGGTCAATCTGGTCAAGCAGGTGATCGTGGTCGACGACGACATCGACCCCTGGGACAGGCTACAAGTCGAATGGGCGACGGCGACGCGTGTCAAGCCGGATCGGGATTTCGTGATCATTCCCGCGGTGCGCGCCGATCGTTCCGAGCCGCTCGAACAAGACGGCACGATCACCAAGCTTGGTATCGATGCGACGCGCAGAGAGGGGGATCGGCCGGATTGGGCGCTGGCCCGGCCGCCCGCGGCAGCGCTGGCGCGGGCACGGGAAATCCTGCGCGAGAACCGACTTGTTGAGAGACGACCAGAATGATCAACCGCTTCATCGAACGGAGAAAGCCATGTTGAAAACCCGCCTCGCAGCGTCGGCGCCGAGCGCCAATTTCCTGTTGAGTTTCGCCAGCGCCATCGCGCTTTGCGCCGCCACCCTGATGCCGGCGCATGCCGACATCAAGATCGGCTTCCAGGTTCCGCTGACCGGTCCCGCCGCCACCGACGGCAAATCCGCCCAACTGGCCGGCCAGATGGCCGTGGAAGACATCAACGCTGCCGGCGGCGTGCTCGGACAGAAGCTGGAACTGGTCACATATGACGATCAGGCCAAATCGGACCAGGCGATCTTCACCGCCAACAAGCTGATCGGCGAAGATGGCGTGAAGCTGGTGATCAACGCCAGCTATTCCGCCTCGGGGCGCGCTGCGGCACCGGTGTTTCAGAAGGCCGGCGTGGTGATGATTTCGGCCTATGGCGTGCACCCCGACATCACCAAGGCGGGCGACTACATGTTCCGCTTGGTGCACCTGGGACCCCCGCAAGGTGTGGCGACGGCGCTGTATATCGGAAAGACCCTGGGGTTGAAGAAGGTTTCGACCATCACCATGGACAACGACTACGGCCAGGCCACCATGGACGGATTCCTTGCAGCGGCCGGCAAGTACGGCATCGAGGTCCTGAACAAATACAGCTACTCGCTCAAGGACCGCCAGTTCGGCTCCATCGTCGCCAGCGTCAAGCGCGACAACCCCGACGCCGTCTACGCCACCGGCTATTTCTTCACCGGCGGTCCTTTGGTTTCGCAGCTTCGCGCTGCCGGCATTACGGTGCCGATTATCGGCTCGCAGGCGTTCGATTCCGAGAAATTCATCGAGATCGCGGGGCCAGCCGCGGAGGGCACCTACATCATCGACAGCTTCGACCGCGACCGCAAGGACGATACGCTGCAGAGGTTTTTCACCGGCTTCAAGAACCGCGCCGGCTACGCACCGGAAGGGGTTGCGGCGATCACCTATTCGGCGGTCAAATTGATGGCGGACGGCATCAAGCGCGCCAACAGTACCGACCCCGCAAAAGTGCGCGACGCGCTCGCCGCCACCAAGGATTTTCCGCTGCTGGAGGGCAATTTGAACGGCTTCAACAGCCTGCATGAAATAATCATGCCGATCAGCGTCAACGAGATCAAGGACGGCAAGTTCAAACCGGCCGGCCAGATCACCGATCTGAACGCGTTCGCGCCGCCGGAAAAATGAATCGCGATGCGGGCGCAGGGCGGTGACGCCTTCCACTGCTCACGGCAAAGGAGACTTGGTGTACTACATCGATCTGGCCGTAACCGGCATCAGCATTGGCTGCATGTACGCCGTGATGTCGGTTGGCCTGACCCTTGTGTACGGTTTGCTGCGCATCCTGCACGTGGCGCACGCGGCGGTGTTTGCCCTCGGCGCCTATGTAACCGTCCTGGTCGCCAACGCCAGCGGCAGCATTGCACTTGGCTTTCTGGCATCCATCGCCGTCACGCCGCTGTTCGGGATGGCGATCTACCGGCTGCTGTACGAACCGCTGCTGAAATATCGCCCCGATGTGCCGATGATCGCTTCCGTGGGACTTCTGGTGCTGATGCAGGATGCCTTCCGCATCCTGTTCGGCGAGCAGGGCGTCACCTTCCACAGGAATGCGTTCTCCTTCACGACGTTCAATTTCGCCGGAAT
>Ga0208849_1000819_pt1 | contig 25708 bp, 33 predicted proteins | sample NGESurdeep072012_10_FD_184470 | JGI IMG/M metagenome (GOLD analysis project Ga0208849, IMG submission 184470) | Arctic peat soil microbial communities from Barrow, Alaska - NGEE Surface sample 53-3 deep-072012 (SPAdes) | ecosystem: Environmental > Terrestrial > Soil > Wetlands > Peat ... | reverse complement strand
GCCGAAGGCGCCGCACGTTGAGCCCAAGCCGACGGCGGATGTCCATGGCGCCAGAGGGCGGGGCCGCACCCGATCAATCTACAGACGATGAGTCTCGTTTGAGCGTTGACTAGCCGTCCCCGCCGTGGCGTCAGTGCCGCCCGTGGCGAGACTCATCGGATGAGGGCTCGTCACATCATCCGGTCAGTGTCGATCGCCGGGAAGAGCCTTCCTCGACAAGGGAATGCGATGTTTGGAGACTTCATGCTGCTGGAGGGGCAGGGCTCTCTGGCCCGTTCGGCGCCGAGGCCGAGGCTCCGCGCGAAACCGTCCAGATGATCGGGTCGGCTCCGGCGTTGGACGAGACGGTCGTGAAATAGCCCTGCGGCCCTTTGCTGCTCAGCGGCAAGGCGGGCGAACTTGCAACGTGGATCAGTTTGGTTGGACCGGAGCTGATCGACCAGACCTGCACGCTCGTGCCGCCGCTGCTCACCACGTAGCCGACCCCGCCGCTCCGGAAGGCCGACTCCACGCACCAGCACGGGCCGATCGGCTGGGTATCGAGCACGTTGTCTGGCCCGCCGGGCGTGTAACCTGCCCGGCGCTCCGCCAAGGCGCGGATCCGCGGGCTGCTGGCCTATAAGCGTGGCGAACCGCGGTCTGCGCGATGGTGGCGATGGCCGAGACCGCATAGCGAACCGGGGCAAGCCGATCATCGGTGGCAGAGGCTAGCACGGGATGTGTTGTGGCCCGTCATCGCGAGGCCGATAGTCCAGCCGTCGGGGGCCAGGCAGTGGGTCGAATCCTGATGGAACGAGTCGATGGCGCGGGCGTCGCAGAAGCCGTCGATGTCGATCGTCCTAGGGAATCGACCGTGGGCAAGGCTGGGCGTATTCGGGCATTCATTCGATTTCGCGACGACTTGAGCGTACGTCCGGCCGTAGGCTCGAGCTTGCCACGGCATTGAGGCGGGCCGGGTCGATGCTGCGCCAAAAGTGAGAAGGCGCGACCGTTCGCCAGCGTCACAATCGCTCGCGCTGTCTTGAGCAGTCGGCTACTATCGATCGGTCTTCGTCGTGGCGTGGCCTTCAAGACCGCGAAGGACATGGCGTCGAGCTGGAATGCCGAAATGGTCAGCGCGAGATAAGTGTTGATCCGTCAAGGTCGGACGTTGAGAGGCGCGGCCATTCGGTGAGAGCTGGTCGTCACCCGAAGCGATCGCGAGAGTTGAGCGGCAGCGAAGACCTATTCTAGGAGAGCGACGGCGAGCGCGATAATCGCTCTGCATGCCACAGTGGAAATGCGGCTAAGCGGCGGCGCGGCCCTCGGTCTCTTGGAACTATCAGGGCTTCGGCCTAACTGCTTGCCCAACTGGTCAGGCCGATCGGTGTTGTCTCGCTGTGTCACAGCTGAATGGATCTCGGATCCTGGGTGGCTATGGCCAAGTTACCTCTGCGACGAGGCGCGACTGCATCGGAGTCACTGGGCTCGTTCGTGTTTTTGCGCCAGCGGGCGCGCACTAGAAGAGGGGACTTTTCACAAGCCAGCAACGCGGTTTTGCATTGTCCGAACATGGCGAGGCGCGCGCCAAGGCCTTTGGCAACTGAAGCCCGCATCTTTTGGGACGCTTCTTTGGAAATGGCCGCTGCCATCGCGAGCAATCTGGTGGCTTGCGACGGCAACTTGGCCTAACGAAGAGCGAAGAGGGGTCATGGAGCCGGGTTACAACTTGAGGAAACGATCGTGGCCACGACGAAAGATCCGTCCAGCAAACTTCACAGCTTGGCAGCGCAGAGTCATGCCGCGGCGGTCTTCCATCACCGGCAAGCGGCCGATCATCACGACAATGGCCGTCATGATCGGGCGAAAGAACATTCAACCTCCGCTCTTCAACACAGCACGCAAGGCCACGCTCAAACCCTGAAGGCCCACGAACAGTCGAATAACTGATTCGAATCGCCGAGCGGGTTCGTTTCCCGCCAAGCCCTTGCGGCGCGGACGCATCAACTCCGATGAAAGCGCGCCGGCCCCCCGACATTTCGCCTTTCTACCGCACCGACGACTCGAAGTGGTAGTTGGCCGCTGTCACCCACGCGCGCTTCATCCAACCAATTCCATTCCGCGCTCCTCTGGCCTATGCGTGGATGTTCCTGGATGGCTTGGCGGATCACAAATGATGTTGGCGATGTTGCTGGCTGGTCTCTTGATAGCAGCGGACCCAGAACCGCCGGCGCCACCTCTACCGGAGGGACCGCTGCTTCTGTTCGCTTTGAATAGCGACGCCGCCAATTTTATTGAATTGGACCAGAGTTCGAAGTCCGGTTCTGTCGCGAATGCGTGGATGCTCTCGGTCCCGGTTGATCGTGGCGACCGGCAACGCCGATCGTCGACAGGTCGGGCCGACGACAAGCCGCACGATTGGGGGTTCCAAAGTGCGAGGCACTTGACCTCAACGCGTGAGTGCGACTGAAGTCGCGCAATCGAAGTGATGAGGCGAAGCCAGGTCGGCCGACGCGCACTCAGGTTGAGGCCCTCCGACCAGGCTGAAGAAGCGAAGAAGGTTGGGAACGTGCGGACTTTCGTTCTGACGCTGCATGACCTAGTTGGGTCATCATCGCGCATCTTGACCGCCCTCCTGCGGGACCAGCAGCAGGTCGTCGATCTGGCCAAGGCGCGCCTGGAGCAAGACGAGGTGATCGACGCGATCGTTGTCGCGGAATACGGCGACGACCTGATGACCCTCCACCGTTCGACCACGAAAGATCGCGTGGAGATCGACTTCGCGCCGTCAAGACCGTTACGATCGAACTGAATGCTTGCTTCGTCAGCGAAGAGCGCGTGACCTGACCGATTGAAATTCCACGGAAAGGGAAGGTCCAATGGGGAAGCATGATTCAGCGAGAAGCGAGGGGTGGGTGACGGAGCTCGGCCGCAAGGCGATCGCCCAAGGCGGTGAGGCGAATAGCGAAAAGAATTGGTCCGTATGGCCTAGGCTGCCTCCGTTACCGCGGGTCAGAGTCCGCCTCGAGAGTCCAGAGAATCGCAAAAAAGCACCCTCGCCGAGAAGGGTCGCGGCGAGGGTGCCTTGGCTGGCTCAAGCCAAGTAGCAATTTACGCACAAATTTGGGGGCGTCAACGTGGCGCCGGCACTTCGAGCTGGGCCCTGCATTGGCGGGCTGTAAGATGGTTGATTACGCTTGGCAAATGTCGATCCCGCTCGAAGAGCAGTCCCCCACCCTGTCACCAGGCGACGTGGTCGTCCTGGACAACTTGGGCAGCCACAAAGGCAGGGCCGCCCGCGCCGCAATCAGGGCCAGGAGCGCGCACCTGATATTCCTGCCGCCCTACAGCCCCGATCTCAACCCGATCGAGCAGGTCTTCGCCAAGCTCAAGCACCTGATGAGAAAAGCTCAGCCCCGCGACGTCGAAGCCACTTGGCGAAAGGTCGGCCAACTCCTCGACCTCTTCAGCCCCACCGAGTGCGCCAACTACCTCGTCAACTCCGGCTATGGTTCCGTCTAAACGAGTCCCGCTCTAGTGGATTCACCCAACGACCGCGAGCGGTTGGGTTGCGTGTGCGCTTCAGTTCCCGCGCGAGAGCGGCCAAAGCCAGCTGCATTCGCACGGCGCGGCACAAGCGGAGAGGGCCTGGATCCCCGTCCTATCGTGATTGTGGCGTCGAATTTCGCTCCAAGCGAGACCCAGGCGCAAGACGGCTCGGGACAATGAGCGAGCGAAGCACAACATCATCCTTGTGAAGGAATACGAAACACTGCTTCGGCGCGCCGTTCGCCGACCATGAGGCTTCATCCTCGACCCGAAAATCACACCACGCGGAGCTTGGTCGGGCTGTTGGACACGGAAAACACTCGAACCCCTCGGTCGTAGTCAACCTGCTCCCCAGCTTCCAGCCAAATGAGACCCGGCTCGTCACATGATTGCGAGCCGCAAATCGCCGCCGTTTCCGGATAACCAAGTGGCGGCACATGGCCCACGTATTGGCGTGTCGTGGCTCGTGGCGGACCGTGCCCTTCGCATCGGACTAATGCCATGAACTTCCCTGGCCCCCAGACGCAGTTCGCTTCTCGCTCTACGCGCGCATGAGACGGCAACTCTCGCTCTGGACGCAAGTGCGACTTCGGATTGTGGGGCGCCACGGCGCGTCATCAAGTCGACCCATGCAAACCTCAGCCTTTGCCCCCGTCTTGACCGCCGTCGCCCTGCGCCGCGCGGTTGCCCTCGGCGGTGGGCGGACCTCTTAGTATCCATTCAAAGACGACCGCGATCATCGCCCCGGCCGGCGGCCCGGCCAGATAGATCCAGCTGGTCGAAAGATCGCCCCTGGCGATGTCGGGAGCCAAAGAGCGTATCGGGTTCATCGAAGCGCCGCTGAAGGGGCCGGCCCACATTCCCGCGAGGCCGATATAGCCGCTCACGGCGATGGCGCGATCGTTAGGAGCCGTTTGTGTGGAAATGCCAAAATCGACCAGCTGGTCAAAGCAAAAAAAGCGCTGAAGTGCTCGGCCTTGTCCCAGGGGAATAGGTGAGGTCGTGGGAACCCTGGGGGGGAGAACGCGCCCCAGGCGGTGAGCACAGCGCATGCGACGACAACGACGCGCGCGGCGACAATCGGGGTCTTAACGGTCATGAATCTCTTGCAGGCCGGCGCGGCTACCCGCCGGCGAGACGGCGGGGGGCTTTCCACATCGCCCGGATGCGCTGGCCGGCGCTCTGCGCTGGGGCGGCGCCGCGGCCATAGTCATAGTCGTATTGATAGCCGTATCCATAGCCATAGGAGGCTTGGCGGGCGTTGAACTTGCTGAGCACCACCCCAAGGAGATGCGCCCTGGCCATGGCCAGGCGGCCGAACGCCGCCCGGGCCTGGGAGCGGCCGGTCTGGCCGGCCTCGATCACCAGGATCGTCCCGGCCACCACCGCGCTGACCAGCGGGGAATCGGCCAGGCCCATGATCGGCGGGCCATCGAAGATCACCATGTCGAATACGCCGGCGGCCTCGCCGACGAACTTGCGCAGCCGCCCGCCGGCGAGGAGTTCGGCGGGGTTGGGCGGCAACGGGCCGGAGGTGATCACGAACAGGTTCGGCGCCTTGCCGCTCTGGATGGCCTCCGCCAGGGTCGCGGCGCCGGTGAGCACGTTGCTGAGGCCGGTGCGGTTATCGGCGCCGATGAGCTTGTGCAGCGAAGAATTGCGCAGGTCCGCGTCGACCAGCAGGGTGCGGAAGCCCAGGCGGGCGACGTTCTGCGCCAGGGCAAGCGCGGTGGTCGATTTGCCGTCGCCGGGCCTTGGGCTGGTGACCAGCAGCGTCTTGGGAAAGCCGTCATTGGTCGAGAACTGCAGCGCCGAGCGCAGGGATTGATAGGCTTCGGAAAGCCCAGATCTGAGGTCCGCGAGGGCTTCGGCGGGCTGGACCCCGGCCTTCAGGATCGGGATCGACCCCAGCAGCGGCAGGCCGAGCTTGGTTTCCACGTCAGCCGGCGTGCGAATGGCCTGGTCCAGCGCCTCGCGCAGGAAGGCGAAGGCGACGCCGAAGACGGCACCCGCCATTCCGGCTAGCAGAAGATTTAGCACGGGCCGAGGACTGGAGGGTAGGAGCGGCGGCTCGGCGCGGTCGACGATGGAGATATTGTTGGTGGTGACCCCGCCGGCGACCCCGACCTCCTTGTAGCGCTGAAGCAGGCCGTCATAGAGGGTGCGGTTGGTGTCCACCTCGCGTTGCAGGATCGTGTACTGGATGCTGCGTTTGGAGAGGTCGAGCACATCGCCTTTCAGTCCGTTGACCTGGCCGCTGAGGGTGTGTTCGTTGTTAAGAGCCGCTTGGTACTGACCCTCCAGCGACTTGCGGATGTCGGCGGCTTGCAGTGCAAGTTGCCGATCGGTCTCGGCGATCTGCGCCTTTAGCTGGAGCATGTCCGGATAGCCTGGCTTGTAGATGCTGAGGTCTAGCTGGTATTGCGCCATCAGCTTGGCGCGGTCCTGGCTGAGCTGCTGGACGGTCGGATTCTGGAGGATCTCGCTCAAGCCCATGCCGGGCGTCCGCTGAGCTTCGCGCCAACGTGCCTCCGCCTGGACGCGGCTGGCCTTGGCCGCCGAAAGGGCGCTGCTCAGGGATTGGAGATTGGCCGCCGCGAGGGACTGTTGGGGTCCCGGAGCGGCCCCTTGGCCGGCGTCGTTCAGCTGAATGATCTGCTGGCTGGTGGCGTATGCGACCAACTGGCGTTCGGTGTCCTCGAGCTTGGCTTTCACCTCCGCGAGATGCTTTTCGAGAAAGTCGCGGGCGTAGGAAGAAGACTCGTAGCGACGGTCCAGCGCCGCGGCGATGAAGTTCTCGGCAAAGGCGTTGGCCATCCTCGCCGAAAGCGCCCGGTCCGGACTGCTGAAGGTGATGGCGACCAGGCGCGAGCCCCGGTTGGGATGGACGCCGAGGTTCTTGCTTAGGAGCTTGAGAACCTGTTCGCGCCGAATCGTCCGAGCCGAATCCGGATCGGGCTGAGCGCCAGCGCGAGGCCGCGCCGCCATCTGCTTGATGAAGTCGTCGTTGCGCGCCAGACCCAGGCTCTCGGCAACTCGGATGGCGAGAGAGCGACTGCGCAAAAGGCCATACTGGGTCTGGAAGAATTCCTCGCCGTTGACGGTGTTGTCGATCGGCGTCGCCGCATCCTTGCTGACGACTCTCGCCTGTTCGCGATCGATCTGAAGGCTGGATTGGGCGGTAAAAATCGGTCGCATCAGAAGGGTCGCCCCCAGGCCCACGATAAGCGCGATCACGATGCAGGCGAGGATGGTCCATCGTTGTTTGAGAACCGTTCGCCAATAAGCGAGTAGATCCAACCGGGCCGGATCGTCCTCATCTGAGGACCCGAATTCCTGCCCCAAGCCGGGCAAGAACTGTGGGCCGGTCGGAAAGTTCGAGCTCGATGACGCAAGGGTAAGGGCCGCGTGACGCCCGGACTTTCCGTCGGTGGGGGGCGCGGCCATCGATCAAAACCTAAATGTACGAAAACACTATGAGCACCGGGAGGGCTTCGATGACGCCATGCCAGAAGCGTTTTCCCCCGGAACTACCGACCACCACGACATCGTTGCCGAAAATCTCCGGATTGCCCGCCCTGCCCCTACGGATCGCCTCGAGATCAAACGTCGCAGCTCTTGGTTGTCCATCGACGGTTCGAATAATGCTCACCTTGCGCAGGTTTGCATCCTTCGCCGCGCCCTTGGCCATGGCCACGGCTTCGAGCAAGCTCGTCCGCCCCTTGAGTGGGAACACGCCCGATTCCACGACCGCGCCCTCGACGCTGACTTTCTCGCTCACCGCCTCCTCCACCACCACCGAGACCTGCGGGTTTTGCAGGTAGTGGCTCGCGAGCCGCGCCGCGATCTCCGTGGAGAGTTCGCTGGTGGTCTTGCCCTGGGCCATCACGGCCCCGATCAGAGGCAGGAGAATTTGGCCACTGGCGTCCACTTGAAGTTTTTCGATCGTGAGGTCCTTGACCTGGAAAACCGTGATGTTGAGCTTGTCTAACGGGCCAATGCGGTAGTCTAGCAGGGCGCTGGTAGGGTAGGCGGGAGAAAGTGGCGCAGGCGGCTGAGCCCTGGTAGCCGGAGTCGCGGTAGCCGCGGCCACCACCAGCGCAATTGCCGCTACCTTCATCGCACCGACTACCCTCAGAGCCCATAGGGCCAAACGTCGGTTCCACAAGAGTCGCAGCGCGTTCAGCACCTAAGCTCTCCTCGCGGCTTCGCATCTCCCGGGTTCGCCGGCGCCGCGTCTTATTGGCACCGCCGTACGGAATCGACGTGCATCGCCCCTCTCAAAAAATCGTCGGGAGCTGACGATCAATCCTATGCCGCAGCGAGAGTTGGGGGTCAATGTGTCTCCCCAGCGCATTTCGAACTTGACAGTGTTAATTTGCCGCGCGAAATCGTTATGTCGGCATGTTATTTGGGCCCGCCGACAAAAGGAACTCGAATTTGCGTCCAAATCCACTCGGTGCCAGATGGTGCTCTCTGGTTGTGATTGAGTAGGCAACTACCCGCTGAGATAGTAGTTGCTGCGAGTGTGGTTATACTTTATCGAGCCAAAGCGACTTCGTCGGCGCGCCTCACGGTTGCGACTTGTGGGTCGGAACAGGGTCAAATCGCACCATAGTTGGCAGAGGGGCCCAGATGTACGCCCAGTGCGACTTCGACCGGTCGGATCGCATCGTGACCGACGGCCCAAGTGGGGCGCCTCTCGTCGGAATATTCGAATTCGATTCTGGGATTACCCGCGCGAGATTCGTCGCCGTAGCCGAAGGTTTCGCGGCGAATGGTGAGCTGAGGTGACCTGGCCCCTCAAGTTCGCGCTGCACCTGTTCCTAGTATTCTGTGCGTTCCTCCTCGCGTATGAACTTCGGCGCGGCCTCGCGCTGGCCTGGTGGATGACGAATCCTCAAGTCACTGCGGTTGTCGTTTGGGCGACGCTCTATACGGCGATCGCAGGCGTGATCGAACTCGCGTTCCGGACCGAACGCTCTTCTTGGAGATTTTCTTCAGCGCGCGACGTGGTCAAACTCGCCCGCAGCACCGGCCTCACCGCAGCGCTGTTTCTAGTCGCCATCTTTCTGAGCAGCCGCGCAATTTCTCTTCCCCGCTCGACGCTGGTGCTGTCTTGGCTTCTCAGCCTGTTCGCCCTCGTGGGGATCCGACTGGCTTGGCGTATGCGTTACGATCGAACCCTAGCTTCTAGCTTCTTCAGCGAACGCCGACGCACGGGGATGCCCCTGACGTTGGTCGGGGATCTTGGGCAGGCAGAATCCTACTTGCGCCATTGGGCTGCCGGTGCCGACCGCCAACACAACCCCCTCTCTATAATTGCACTCGACGGCGGCGGGGTCGGCCAATTCATCCAGGGGGTGCGTGTCGTGGGTTCCGTCAACGACCTCCGAAAAACACTGACCTCTCTTGGCCCGGAGCGGCGAGACCAGCGGGCGGTGTTGTTCCTCGACGATCCGATCAAGCGCCTCGGCTTGACGGCCGAGACCATCGGTTGGCTGAGAGCCCAGGGTTACAGATTGCTGCGGCAAACGAGTACGGTCGAACTTGGGGGCGCCGAGGCCGGCCTCCACCTACTCAGAGAGATCAGGCTCGAAGAGTTCCTGCCGAGAGCCCCTCTAACCCTCGAGTCTGAGCAGACGGCTGCTCTGGTCGCCGGAAAACGCGTCCTCGTCACGGGCGCCGGCGGCAGTATCGGATCGGAGATCGCACGGCAGCTCGTGGCGTACGGCTGTGCGCATATCAGCCTGCTGGATCATTCCGAATTTCTTCTGTTCGAGATCGATCGGGAACTCGACCGGACGCCTGAACGCCGCTGCACGCGAAGTGCAATCCTCTGCGACGTGCGGGACGAAGCAAGGATCCGGGAAGTGTTCGCTACTGAAGGACCCGACATCGTTTTCCACGCAGCGGCCCTGAAGCACGTCACCCTGGTCGAGAACAACCCCTGCGAGGGCGTTCTGACGAACATCGTCGGCACCTGGAACGTCGCCAGCGCCGCGCGGGAGTGCGGAGCGGCCCAGATGGTGATGATCTCGACCGACAAAGCCGTCAGTCCAACAAATGTGATGGGTGCGACAAAGCGGCTCGCCGAGGCCCTGTTGCCGGGTCATGGAGGCGGGAACACAGGCTATTGCGTGGTTCGATTCGGAAATGTTCTCGGTTCAGCAGGATCGGTCGTGCCGATTTTCGCTGATCAGATCGAGCGCGGCGGTCCCGTCACCGTAACTCACGCAGACGTCGAGCGCTTTTTCATTACGATCCCAGAAGCGGTGCAGCTCGTCCTCCACGCTGCCGCGCTGCGATGCGCAGGATCGAAGAACGGGCTTCGTACGTTCGTTCTCGAAATGGGGAAGCCGGTCAAGATCATCGATCTGGCGCGCCAGATGATCGAACTCAATGGGCAGATCCCTGGCATCGACATTGAAATAAAAATCACCGGCCTGCGTCCGGGTGAAAAAATGACCGAAGAGTTGATCGACGAAAGCGAATTGGCGCAACCATGCGTTCCCGGCATCAACGAGATCAAATCTCTATGGCCGGAGAGGTTGATGGATAGGAGAGACGTCCAAAGAGTGGCCGAGCTCGCGCAGTTGGGAAACGCACGAGGGGTTTACCAGGCGGTATTCGAGTGCTTGTCATCGGTCCGCGGAGGGCCAACGACGGAAGTCGATCCCGTCGGTCCCTTCAGAAACGGCAATCGCAGTGTGGCTGAGCGCATCATCGACGTTCGCCCACAAGTCCACTGATCAGCAGACTCTTTCCCGCGGCGACGCCTCTCCCGTTGGAGGGGGCGTTTCTAGGCGCCGGCGCGGTCTAAGCTCGACCCACGCATGATTTCGCAGACGCGGTCGACGTCGGAGTACGTCATCGCCGAACCGGAGGGCAGGCATAGACCATCGGCGAACAAGCGGGCTGACACGCCGCCACCAACATACGGCGCATCCTTGAAGACCGGCTGGAGATGCATGGGTTTCCAAACAGGCCGGCTCTCGATGTTCCGCTCTTCGAGCGCCAGTCGCAGCTTCTCTCGTGTCGTGCCGGACGTCGTTGGGTCGACGAGGATCACGGTCAGCCAGCGGTTGTGCCGGCCATAGGCGGCTTCCGGCATGAAGGAGATCCCAGGCAACGATCCGAGGCCCCGCCGATAGTGGCCGAAGATCGCCCTGCGGCGTTCGACACGGCTCTCCAGAACCGAAAGTTGGCCGATGCCGATGGCGGCGAGGATATTGGAGAGTCGATAGTTATAGCCAACCTCGATGTGCTCGTAATGCGGCGCCGGCTCGCGCGCTTGCTGCGAGAGTTTGCGCGCATGCTCGATCAATGTGGCATCATCGGATGCGAGCATTCCACCGTTGGAGGTAGTGATGATCTTGTTGCCGTTGAAGGAAAAGACAGCGCCCCAGGCGCCGCGCCCCGCGTGGCGGTCTTTGTATCGCGCGCCCATCGCCTCGGCGGAATCGCAGAGCACGGGGATTCCATAGTTCGCGCAAAGTGCGCATATCCGATCGAGGTCGCAGGATTGGCCGTAGAGATCGGTCGGAACCACCGCCTGGGGCAGACGTCCACGCCGAGCCGCCAACTCGAGCGATTGTGCGAGAAGATCGGGATCGAGCGTCCAGCTGGATTCGTCGCAGTCGAAGAAGACCGGCGTCGCCCGCTCATGCACCGCTGGGCCGATGGACCCGATGAAGGTGAGGGTCGCGGCCCATATCTCGTCTCCCGGACCCACTTGAAGGTGGCGGAGAGCAAGATGGGTGGCGGCGGTGCCGCTGGTGAGCGCCACCGCGTACGGAAAGCCGGTGCGGGCTTTGAACGCCTCCTCGAACGCGCCAAGGGCGGGCCCGTCCGGCGCCACATAGTTCGAAGCAAAAGCCTTGGCGACGTGTTCGATTTCCCGGCCGGACATGTGGGGTGGCGACAGAAAGAGTCGGGAATCGGTCATGCGACATTATGCCGAGGAGTGCGGCGACTGGGCCAGCGGGCGCGCGGGATTGCCGACCACCGTCGCGCCCGGTGGCACGTCGCGAACGACAACCGCCCCGGCGCCAACAATGGCCCACGCACCGATCGTGACACGGGGTGCCACGCACGACCCGATCCCGACGAAAGCGCCTTCGCCGACAACGACCGCCCCGGCCAGAATGGCACCCGCAGCAACATGACAATAGTCACCGATCCGGCATTCGTGTCCCACAGTCGCGCCGACGTTGATGATGGTGTGGGCGCCGATGATCGCGTCCACCAAGATGCGCGCACCCACGCAGATCAAGGTGCCCGAGCCGATGATGGCGCTCGAATCGACCCAAGTCTCCGGATGCCGCACCAACGCCCAGTGCCACGCGCTTCGTGCCGCGACAATGTTTTTGCGCGCGGTGTTGTCCCCGATGGCGACATGGGCAAGGCCCGCGGGTTGGTCGAGCGGCACGGGCGATACGACCAGTGCGCCCAGCAAAGTCCTGGCCTGAGCGCTGACATCGTCGTCGAAGACGCCGCTGATCTGAAAGCCTGCTGGGCGTGCGGCGGCAGCGACCGACTTCCCGTGGCCACCCGCGCCGATCAGCCAGAGAGCTTCAGAATCCATCGCCGAATGCCGAGGCGCGCGGCGCGTCGGCCATCTGACGCGCGGGATTCCCGACCACGGTCACGCCCGGCAGTACGTCGCGAACGACGACCGCGCCGGCGCCGACCACCGCCCATGTGCCAATCCTCACACCGGGGGCCACGCATGATCCGACCCCGACAAGGGCGCCCTCGCCGACAACGACGGCGCCGGCGAGCACGGCGCCCGAAGCAATGAGACAATAGTCGCCGATGCGGCAATCGTGGTTCACGATCGCGCCGGTGCCGATGATCGTGTGGGCGCCGATGGTGGTGTCTATTTGAATGCGGGCGCAGGCGCAGATCAAAGAGCCCGAACCGACGACGGCGCTCCTATCAGCCCAGGCTGCGGGATGCCGAATAGACACCCAGCGCCAACTGATGTGTGCCGTGACAATCCGCTTGCGCGCTTCGTTAGACCCCACGGCGACGTGTGCGACGCCTTCCGGTGAGTCGATCGGAACGGGCGATCGGGCCGGTACGCCGAGGAGTATTTTGCCCCGCGCGCCGATGTCGTCGTCGAAGACGCCGCCGATACGAAACCCTGCTGCACGGGCGGCGGCAGCCGCCACCTTCCCGTGACCGCCCGCGCCGATCAGCCAGATCGCCTCAGGCGCCGTCACCGGCCACCTCGGCCGACCCCTTGAATTCCGGCATCGTCGCTTCGCCGGGCGCGCTGATGCCGTCGCGGCGGATAACGCGCCATAGCGTGAGTCCCAAGATCTTCATGTCGAGCCAAAATGAACGGTTGTCGACGTACCAAACATCCAGAACAAACTTCTCCTCCCAGGAGATGGCATTTCGACCGTTGATCTGCGCCAACCCCGTTATACCGGGCCTGACCTCGTGCCGGCGGGCCTGTTCAGGCGTGTAGCGCCCGAGATACTGCGTCAAAAGGGGGCGCGGCCCGATAAGGCTCATGTCACCCAGCAGTACGTTCCACAGTTCAGGCAACTCGTCGAGACTCGTGGAGCGCAGAACCCGCCCGAGCGCCGTCAGCCGCTGCTTTTCCGAAAGCGGCGTTCCATTCCCACCAACGGCGGTGCGCATCGTGCGGAACTTCAGAATCGAAAACGGTGAAGCGTGAAGGCCCGGCCGGACCTGACGAAAGAGTACCGGCCGGCCCATGTTCCAGCGTACGATCAAGGCGACGATGACAATGACAGGCGAGAGGACGATGAGGCCAACGATCGCCCCCAGCACGTCGAGCGCACGCTTGACTCTGTCGTTCATAGGGTCGTGGCTAAAGCAGACTCCGAGGCGAAAAATGGCCATCCTTTAGGCGTCGCGTGCCACGAGACGCAAACGGACGAACCAACAGACTCTGTCCCGATGCCTCGGTCAAGGCAAGCGGGCGCATTTTACTCTCAGCTAATCCTGCTCGACGTTGCCACCGAAACTGGTCGAGAATTGATCAAATCTCTACGCCGGCGGACGGGGCGGATGGATGTAGAACTCGACGCTTAGGGCGGCGCTGGCCGTCGCCGGCACGCGGGCGAGATCGCGGCGCAGGCGCGAGCCCCGGGACGTCGCAACAGTGACCGCAGCGCCTAGGTGTGGCAACGAGCGCGTAGCGCGATAGGACAGGTTAGCATGAATCTCGGCGCTTTCGTCTTTCGGGAAAAGTTGCTCTCAGCTGCAGACATCGTGGAGGCGTCGGCGCTCGCTAAAGAACTGAGTCACACGAAGCGTAGCGTGCACGGGGCTGGGAAATATTCGAGCCTTGAGTGGTTCCAGGTCGATCTCTGTCCGGGAGTCGGGTTTTGCCGCAGGATTCTCGATCAACTCGCGTCAGACGCATCGGAACTACTCGCATTTTTTGCTATCTGGAACCGGGAGCGAAGATTCATCCGCATCGCGATCTGACGGGCGCAAGCCTGAACAACCGGCTTCGCCTCCACGTTCCTGTGATTACCAATTCTCGAGTCAATTTTCGCGTGTCCGGAAAAGAAGTCGCCATGCGGCCGGGCGATCTGTGGTGCCTTGATACATCATATTTGCATTCGGTCGAGAATGGTGGGAACGAATCTCGTGTTCACATCGTGATCGAATGTAACATCAACGATAGAATTAGGAAACACATTCCTCTCGGCTTGAGGCCAAAGTTGCATAACATACACTATTCCATATTGTTACTTTGGGATTTTTTCAGAGCCGTTGTGACGAATTCGCTATCTGATCGCGAATATTTCCGATCGCAGATGAGCATGGTTGCAAAATTTATCGGCTGGCGTCTCCTTGGCCGGGACCCGGTGGAATAAGCTTGGCAATTCAGGGAACGGAATGATGGTTGCGATTTATGGTCTGGGTGGCTTCGGCCGCGAGATACTTCCAATCGCCCGCCACGCTGCTGCGGCACGCGGCGGTCCCGCATCTGGCTCGGTGATCTTCGTCGAGGACGATGCGGACAAGATCGGTTTGATCGTCCACGGGGCGCCCGTGGTCTCGTTCGCGGACAGTGTCGGCCATGATGTCGTGATCGCGGTTTCGGATGGCGCGATCCGACGGAAGATCGCTCTGAGGTGCGAAAAACGCCGCTTCGCTACTTTGGTGGCGGAAACTCATGTCAGCGGGCCCGGCGTGGAAGTCGCGGAAGGAGGTATCTTTTGCGCGTTCACGACCGTTACAGCGGACGCGCGGATCGGCTGCCATTTCCATTGCAACATTTACTCCTATGTCGCACATGATTGCATAATCGGGGATTTCGTGACGCTCGCCCCCAGCGTGTGCATCAACGGCAACACTGTGGTGGAAGACGATGTGTACATCGGAACGGGCGCAATCTTGCGCCAGGGAGCTCCCCACGAGCCGCTGCGGATCGGCCGAGGCGCGGTGATAGGAATGGGCGCTGTCGTGACCAAGGATGTGCCGGCCGGCGCCACAGTGATCGGCAATCCGGCCAGGCTGATGGATCGATAGACGGTCGATGTGCGGCCGGCGGCCACGTCGTTGGGTTCGACCAAGCGCTATGTTATTTTCGCGTCGTCTGAAAAATGATCAATCCAACAAACGCGCGGCCAAGTCTAGATTTCTTTCCATGGACTAGTTATTGGATCTATCCATGCTCCGCCGGAGAGAGGTAGTAAATTTGCCACCGCACCGCGACGTATTGTCGGACTTGGTCCTGACGGGCCGTTACCGGTACGTCGATTAGAATCTAAACACAACCTAATGGTCTAGTGGCGCGATTTTGTTCAACCGCAAGGATCGGCATTCAGAGTATTATCACTAGAGCCGGCCCTCCATTCAACAGCGCGTCGCCCAAAGTACGGAAGCATCGAGATGCAGGACACTCACACCATTTTACCAATCCTTTCGTGCGTCTGCTGCAGGGAGTGAAACGTCAACCGTAAGCGCTAATGTAGACGCGCTCTGGAAGACCATTTGCGATAGTTCTCTGTCATGAACTTCATGTAACGCGAGGTATACGGTAACGTTCGACGGCATTCCAATTATGTGGTCCCCGGAAATTAAGTCGTGGCTCTTGGACCATCGATCGGAAGATGTTGCTATCTCAAGTAACATAGGCGTGTATGACAAAATTTCATTCGGGTATTTGGCGTACGAGCGCACAGATCCAATTTACACCAGACGGGTGCGTGCCTCTGTAGACCAGCTGATCAAGAGTACAAGAAACCAGTCGATAGAGTGGTTGTATCATCTGGACTTCGGTTGTGGGCCTGGACTCGTGGCGACGCAGCACAAATGACGCCGCGACAATGCACGAGGGATGATTGTCAAGCTGACTGACCATATGCCGTTGTTGGCGCGAAATTGCGCAGATCGCGCGGAGGAGTCTTGAGCAAGCGTGGTAAGAGTCTGCGCGAGCCAGACCGTCAAGGGGATATCTCCCCAAGCGATGGGATCCGGCTCATGCCGGCGATTTTTGCCCGCCGTCACGTGGCAGTGGAAGGCGCGCTCGATGATTTTGTCAAGGTCGTTATAGCGCGGTTTCCAATTCAGGTTCCTGGGGACAAGACTGCGTTCACAGACCAACTCCGTCGCGTCGCCGTGCCGATAACAGGGGGATCGTCGCCGGGGTCCATCAGGCCACGAGACGGCCGGAACGCCCGCTCGCGTCGCGAACGATCAAGGAAATGCCAGCACTCCTTCGCATCGTCATCGCCGCACGCGCAATTTGATTGTCCCGCTACCGAAGTTCACGGCCTTGGAAGTGAGGTTTGTGAACGCGAACTTGACGGTGTCTGACCCTGAAACCCACGCTTTCAGGTCAACTCCGACAAGGTCGGCGGAGAATGACGATTCAACTAGATCACCTGGTAGGGCGCCGGCTACTCTGATCGTCTGAATCGCGCCCTGGGTGCCAGCATTGAGCATGCCCGGCGCATAGACCGCGCTTGCCTCTACGACGGCATAGCCGCCTGCTCCGATCGGGAACCGGCTCCTGTTCAGGGCCACGTCAGCCCAATCACCGGCGGAGGTGAGATTGCCACGGGCGGTCGCGCTATCATCGAACATCTGGCCATTGCAGTAGTTGCCGGCGCTCGCTAGGCCGCGACAGTCTCCCACCACGACGTTCCAAAAGGCAGGGTTTGCGGCATTGGACGCCGTGAGCGCCATGAAGTTGCCCGCCAAGACGACACCACGCGACACTCCCCCGGTCTGGACATTCGTGAAGACATAGTCCGGGTTGGCGTTACCTTCGGTGTAGTTTCCCGCAACGAAGACGCCGTTTGCATGGTCCACCCTAAAAAAAGGCCCCAGGCTGCCTTCGAACAAGTTATTGATCAGTCGCAGACCCGAAACCGCGGATAAATCGCACAACGCACCGCCGGCCTCAAAGGCGTTGTTGTCAAATACGACATCGAAACCGCGAACAGAACTGGCGAACGTCCCACTCCATCCCCTCGCCCGACAATTTCGGAAACGAACCGATTGAACATAGATCGGCGAAGCATAAGCTTTAATTCTTTGGAAATAACAGTTGTTGAAAGCAACTCTCAGGAATTTTCTGGAAACGACGAAGGACAACATTGAGGGGTCGGATGCCTCGAATTGAATGTTGTAGAAGCCGATGTGTTCCGACTTAGGATCCGTGGTGACAGTGAAGGTGCTGTCGAAAATCGTGACCGCGGTATCAACGTAGAATCCTCCTTCGTCCCCATCTCCGATGATTCTGAACTCGCCAACCATCGTATCGACGAGCCGGTCAACGATCAGGGGCGCCGTGATCCGACATCCGCCAGGAACGCGGAGATCTCTCCAGCGCCCTGATTGCGCGCAATAGGTGATCGCCGCTTGGACTGCGGCGGTGTCATCGGTCACCCGATCGCACTTGGCCCCGAAGTCCACAACTGAAACAGTTTCTCGGAGCTTTGCCAGCATGGTGCCGACTGCTGCCGTAGTTCGGGCGGGGGCGAAGGGCAAACCGGCCGCGAAATTGTCGACCGTCGACCACTGGAGTGACGCCCTCCGAAATATTGGAATGAGGTCGCTCCCGACGGGCCATGTGTGTCCGATCAGGTCGTTGGTCGGAGCGGTACCCTCGCGGTTAAGGGTCATCGACGCACCTAGGAGGCTGGCGAAAATTCGCCGCGTATAGTCCATCACAATCCCCAATTCCAAGCAGCGACTAAGACGGTAGCACCCGAGCTTTCAAGCCACCCCGGCACCCAGCTGCGTTTACATGCGGCCGTGGTTCAGTCTCCAGAGGTACCAGAGGGGAGCTTGGGCGGCGTAGTGATGGTGAAGGCTGCCGCCAGCATCTGCTCCGCCTAGCCACTTCCTTGGGGTTGATCAGGCGAAGCGAACCCGAACGTACCCGATCGACATGTGGGCTTTGGACACTCGATGGTCAGGGCGCAGCAGCATCATTGCCAGACCAATGCAACGGCCCTCCTTGGACCCTGTGCGCTGGCGGGCGTCGCCACGTCGCCCGATGCACGCTTACCATGCCGAACACCATTCCAACAAAAACCATACAAAACGGTGATCTAAGCGGTGTATTAATGTTCCAGTTCACGAGAAAGAAAACCACCGAGAGAATCAGCCCCATTTGAACCACTGGTTCCAGCCGGTGTGTCTTTCGATGGCGGACTACCGCAACAACTATCACCCAAATAACCGGTGCCGATAAGAATATGAGGAATAAAATTCCCCCTCGCAATATAGCTTCCATGAATTGGTTGTGAGGGGTTAGTCGAGAGTCCCCTGTAATTTGCATGAACTCCCCGAAGATCGGATGTTCCGAAATCCTAGCCACAAAGTCGGCGATCTTCTCGCTGCGTCCTCCCGTCAAATCGTCAACGTTACCCCCACCAATATTTACAAACTTTTCGAACAGATAGGTGTCAGAAAATAACTTTGTCGCCAATATCACCATAAGTGACAAAATAGAAAGCGACACTAAAACAGCATTCCTCCGCCACCGCGATTTCTTCGTCCCCTCTACGCTCCACATCAACGCCAATAGCACAACCATCACAAATATCGTAACGACTGGCTCGCGTGCGGCATCAATCACTATATCCAACAGCAACGATGCGGAGGCTAGGACCTTCAGACCGGCGCGGAGTTTAGAGATAAATAGAATCCAGACGAAGCAATAGGCCATCACAAGTGGCACATAATTGAGTCGTTGGTGAATAGTAAATAGTTCACCTATGCTATCGGCTCCTCGCGAGTGGCTAAGAAACGTGCCGAACACACCGGTTACAACTACGGATGTAACAGCGTGGGTCCCGGCCATCACGGCAAGTGTTATGCTGATGAGAGTTAGAGATTTCTCGCCTTTGTGTTTCGATTCTAATAATGATCCGAGCAAGACACCGACGATAAGCGGAGCTATATAGACGACAACAAGCGATAGATCGCCTGTGCTTGCACGCGCGAACTGCCCTATGAAAAATACTATCAACGTATATAGAACTGACAACACGACAAGACTATGCAACATAGTCCATCGGATGGAAAAGATATAAGGAAATTGGAAAAACAAAAACACTGGCGTAGTCAGCAGCCCTAATGGCAAGAAGACCCCTTCCGAATCGATGGCTCCTCGGTAAAGCGAACCGTCAAGTCGAAAAAACATAGGGATGCCGACGGCGGCGACAAAAAGGCTCGTGACAATTCCCAACGGTCTTGTCTGCCGTGCGCGTGTGTCAGCGAAATTTGACGCGAAACTCACTCGTCCCTCATTGGTGGGTGGGTCACAAGCGACTCAGACAATCGGGTCGGGCGAAAGTGCCACTATTTTGTCGGTCTTTTGAGCAATTTTAAACTCGGTCCGTAGGCCCATTGACGTGACCCGCGTTTCTCTTCCAGCCATAACGAGAGTCCGGGGTTGATCTGAACCTTCCTGGTGGTGGGTGGCAAGAGCCCGGCGCGCGTAGCCTCCGCATCGCGCAGCGGGCCGGGCGCTCTCTCCGCGAAGGGCGCTAGCGAGGTCCAACGGCGTCATCCAGCCGAGCTTCGAGTGTGGCCGCTCGTGGTTGTAATCCCAACGCCAGGTTTCCAGCACGGCGCGCGCGTGAGGCAGGGAGCGGAACAGCGTTTCGTTGAGCAGTTCGTCGCGCAGACGGCCGTTGAAGCTCTCGATGAACCCGTTCTGCTGGGGCTTTCCCGGAGCGATGTAGTGCCAGCCGACCCGGGCCTCGTCGGCCCAGGCGAGGATGGCGTTGGAGGTCAGCTCCGTGCCGTAGTCGCTGACGATCGTCGCCGGCCTGCCGCGGTGGGCGATGATCGCCTCCAGTTCGCGGGCCACGCGCCGGCCACTGATCGAGGTGTCCGGGATCAGCGCCAGGCACTCGCGGGTGCAGTCATCGACAACCGCCAGGATGCGGAAGCGCCTCCCATCGGTCATCTGGTCGGAGACGAAGTCCAGACTCCAGCACTGGTTGGCGATTGTCGGGACCTCCATCGGCCGCCGCTCGCCCAGGGCCCGCTTGCGGCCGCCCCGCCGGCGCACGGTGAGCTTTTCCTCCCGGTAGATGCGCTGAACTCGCTTCCTGTTGACGCCATGGCCTTCCCGCCGGAGCAGGACGTGAAGGCGCCGGTAGCCGAACCTCCGGCGCTCCTGGGCCAGCGCCTTCAGCCGCTCGCGCAGCGGGCCATCGTCGGGCCCCGTCGTCTCGTAGCGGACGCTCGCGCGATCCACCTTCAGCACCCGGCACGCCCGCCGCTCGCTCATCCCATGGGCCGACCGCAGATACGCCGCGGCCTCCCGACGTGCGACGGGCGGAGTTGCCCAAGGTTCCGCCGGCGAAGTCGGTGGAATGGCAACGGAGGGGTCACCATTTTTTTCCGAGCAGATCCTTCAGGGCGACATTGTCCAGCATCGCCTCGGCCAGCATCCGCTTGAGCTTGGCGTTCTCGTCCTCCAGCGCCCGCGGCCGCCGCGCCTCCGACACATCCAGGCCGCCATACTTGGCCTTCCACTTGTAGAACGTGGGCGAGCTGATTCCATGCTTGCGGCACAGCTCCACCACCGTCACCCCCGTCTCCTGCTCGCGCAGGATCGCGATGATCTGCTCTTCGGTGAACCTCGACTTCCTCATCCGTCCGTCCCTTCCTCACGGGCCGGACTCTAATTATTCCTGGAGGAGTTTCAGGGGGTCACGTCAGGCTTATTGAAAAAGGACGCGGGGGACCGCGTCGACTCGAGGGTTTTCCATGGGTGAGCACGCCAGCGCCAGCACGCAGGCATCGCACCTAAGACTCCGCCTACACTTGGGTTTCAGCGGAATTTTCGACGACCTCAATTTCGGACTTTATCAACACAATCGGTCAAAAGCCGCCCCTCCCGCATCACCCCCCAGGCCCCGAGGCCACTGACCGTGTGGGCGCCCTGACCCCCGACGACTACGGCGCCCACAAGCACCCCAAGGCGCGCGCCTAGCTCGGCCGCCATCTCCCGTTCGTCTTCCACTTCACCCCCACCTCGGCCAGCTGGCTGAACGCCGTCGAGGGCTCTTCGCCGAGCTCACCAAGCGGCGGCTCAAGCGCCGGCCTTCCGATCGATCGCCGATCTCCAGGCAGCCATCAACCGCTTCCTTGCCGAGACCAACGACGCTCCCAGGTCCTTCAACTGGACCGCCGATCCAGATAAAATCGTCGCCGCCGTCAGACGCGGCCGCAAAGTTCGGTTCGATCGACTAGATCCTGGTGCGCCCGATCCTGCCAAAACTGAACGGCAAAGGGGCAATGCCGGCCCAGGTTCCGCCCGTGCAGCTGGCGCATTGGCGGCAAAGCGATTACCGCGATCGCGATACAAGACTGTGAAATACATCGCCCAACAAAGCGACGATCCCCATCGTCAGTCTGCCTGTCCTCGTCCACCCACCAATTCGACCCCTCGGAGCCCACGATGGTCCCCCGTCGCAGCGACATTAAGGTTGATACAATCCTCGCGCCCACATTACCAGCAGGAAAGCTGAGAATCTGGTCTATTATGAGAGGATTCCTCAGCAGCGCAAGCGGGGCAAGGTCTTGACGAGGACGCACGGCTCTACAATTTCAGTGCTGGCCGTTCCGACCTATTTCGGATTGAAGATGATTGTTGGGCTGGTCATCATTAAATTCGCAACTCGCTACCTGACTATCGAAGGCTTTACGGTATTTTCTCAGTTTTTTCTGCTGTCAGCACTACTCAATATGATCGCGGCCGGTGGGGTTCAAAATGGCCTTATCCGGCAAGCGGCGGTGGCGAAGGACCTTGCGGCAGTGCGTGAGTCTCAAGACGCGGCCTTTGCAATCTGGGTCGCGGCTGCCGTGTTCATTAGCTTACCAGTTGCGGTGCTGCGGGGCCCCATTGCGATCCTGTTGATTGGCTCCGACCGGGACTCGTGGGTCGTGCCCTGGATCTCGTTGCTCTGCGCGGCCTCTGGCCCATCAATGGTTTACGCGGCGGTGCTCGCTGGCCGACTGCGCGCTGTTGCGAGCTTAGCGACCCAGGCGGTCGGCCTACTGATTGGGGGTGCGGGAGCGCTGGTGTTCCTGCACATGGGAAAACCGATTGGCGCCGTTCTCGCCTTTACGGCGGGACCGGTTTTGACGACCGGTATCGGCTGGGGGATGGTGCGAAGGTTAGGACTTCCACCCAGAAGAGTGGGAGAGAAACCTGGCAATGAAATTCGGCAACTTCTCAGGTATTCTGGCGCGTTCGTAATCACTACGGCAACGTCATCGCTTGCAATGTTCGCGCTTCGCTACGTCTACCGTGAAAATTTTGGCGTCAAGGCTTTGGGATTCTGGCTCGTCGCAAACAGGATTTCCGACATGAATATTCAACTCACCGGATTGTTCATGCTTCAAATTTTTCTACCGGCATTTGCGGCGAGTACAGACAATGTCTCCGCACGCCGGATCGTCGTCAGGAGCTTCGCCGTTGCGACTTGCGCGATGATCGTCTCGTTGGCGGTCTTTGCGACTGCACCGCGATTCTTCATCGACACTTTCCTATCAGACAAATACCTTCCCGCTACTCTCCCGATCATAGCGTACATGTCTGGTGACGTCCTCCGTGTGTCAGCGACCCTGGCCCTTCAAGTTGCGCTCGCGCGCCGCCGGCTCGCTTACGCCATCGGCCTTGAGATAGGTACCGTGAGTCTGTTCGCGCTTATCATGTTCATAGGCATCGGATTCCATGCATCCTCTGCCCCGTTCCTTGCGCAGATCGCGGCCCAGGCGGTCGTCGCCATGTCGACTTGGGTCATATTTTGGCACACCGGGCGGACGCGGGGGTCGGTGGTCGTCAATGACCAACGCAAGGCCGCGATTTCAAATTCTAATCGCACGCTTTGATGTCTCGCTTGCGCGAGCCCGATCAAGAGCCTTTGTAACGCCTAGTGCCCAGGGGGACTGTGCTGAACCCTAACGTTTGTCTGATTTCTGAGCCTCTCTTGCGCTGACGAGGCCCTCGGGAAGCCCCTCCTGGAAAAATGGAGGCCGGCCGATTGGAGGACAGGCAGTCTGAGGAAGTCTCGTGTGGCGGCGACTACGTAACATTGCCGCAGGGGGAAAACTCGTGTTCAAAGGTAAAATATTATTGATATCTGGTGGAACAGGGTCGTTCGGAACGACGGTATTGAAGCAGTTCATCAATGAACTGTTCGATGAAATTCGTATTTTCAGCCGCGATGAGAAAAAGCAGGAGGATCAGCGTAACCGATTTTGTGATCCCCGCCTCAGCTATTACATCGGCGACGTGCGGGACTACCGCGCCGTGCTGAATGCCACGCGCGGGGTCGATTTCATTTTTCACGCCGCGGCGCTGAAGCAGGTCCCGTCCTGTGAATTCCATCCGATGGAAGCGGTCAAGACCAACGTGTTGGGTACAGACAATGTGCTGGAGGCTGCAATCACAAACGCAGTCTCACGGGTCGTTTGTTTATCGACCGACAAGGCCGTCTACCCGATCAACGCCATGGGAATATCCAAGGCGATGATGGAAAAGGTCATGGTGGCGAAATCCCGCTCGGCGCTCGGCAGCGAGACCACGATCTGCGGGACCCGCTATGGAAACGTACTCGCGTCACGCGGATCGGTGGTTCCATTATTTGTCAGCCAGGCTCTCCGGGGTGACCCGCTCACCATCACCGATCCGAGCATGACTCGTTTCGTGATGACGCTGCCTGAGTCCGTCGACCTAGTGCTTCACGCCTTCCAGAACGGCGACAACGGCGACCTCTTCGTTCAGAAAGCGCCGGCCGTGACCGTGAAAAACCTAGCGGGTGCCGTGCTCGATGTGTTGGGCAAGCCGGACCACCCGATCAAGGTCATGGGCACGCGCCACGGAGAAAAGCTGTACGAAGCCCTGCTCAGCCGCGAGGAGATGGCGGTGGCTCACGACCAAGGAGCGTATTATCGGGTCGCTCCCGATAACCGGGACCTGAACTACTCCGCTTTCGAGAACACGGGAGAGACCCGCATCAGCGAAGCGCAGGACTACAATTCCCACAACACCGAGCGGCTCGATCGGCAAAGTATGAGGGATATACTTGCGAACCTGGACTACATCAAACGGGTGCTGCGCGGTGAATCTCCGGACGGCGAGGAATGAGCCCGTCGAAGGTCGTCGTGACCGGCGCCGATGGTTTCATCGGGAAGAACCTGACTTTCAGACTGAGAGAACTGAAGACCTGGGAGGTTCGACCGATCGAGGTCGGCTGCGCCGACAGCGACTTGCGCGAGGCCCTCTCCGACGCCGACTTCGTCGTGCATCTCGCCGGCGTCAACCGGCCACAGGATCCGGCGGAATTCATGAGCGGCAACCGCGACACGGCCGTGGCTGTGATCGCCGCGATCGAAGCGGCGGGCAGGCGAATTCCGATTGTCTTGACCTCTTCGACGCAGGCGGAAGGCGACAGCCCCTATGGGCTCAGCAAGAAGGCCGCCGAAGAGACCTTGCTGGCCTTCGCCGAGCGCACCGCCAATCCGGTTCATATCTTTCGGCTGACCAATGTTTTCGGCAAGTGGTGCCGGCCCAACTACAATTCCGCCGTCGCGACGTTCTGCCACAATGTCGCCCGTGGCTTGCCGATCACCGTGCACGACGCAGCCGCGCCACTGGCGCTCGTCTATGTCGACGACGTGGTGGCGGCGATCATCGAGATCATGACGACGCGCCCGGACGGCGGCGGGTACAGCGAGGTCTCGCCTGTCTACGAGACTTCGGTCGGAGAGGTCGCCGGGATGATCCGCAGGTTCCACACCGACCGGGAAAAAGGGCTGATCGATTCGGTCGGGGTGGGACTAGTCCGCGCGCTCTATGCGACATATGTGGCGAGCCTACCGCCGAGCGAGTTCAGCTACCCGCTGACGGCTCACACCGATGCGCGGGGATCGTTCTCGGAGATCCTGAAGACCCGCAATTCGGGGCAGTTCTCCTACTTTACCGCGCATCCGGGCGTGACCCGGGGCGGGCACTACCATCACACGAAGACCGAAAAATTCCTGGTGGTCAAAGGCGAAGCGCTGTTTCGCTTCCGTCATATCGTCACAGGTGACGAACACGAGGTGCGGACTTCGGAGGAATCGCCTGTAGTCGTCGAGACCGTGCCTGGCTGGACGCACGACATTACCAACATCGGCGACGACACTCTGATTTCGGTGCTGTGGGCGAACGAAATTTTCGACCCGGAACGGCCGGACACGATCGCCGAAAAGGTCTGACGTGAAACGCCTGAGAGTGATGACAATCGTCGGTACGCGGCCGGAGATCATTCGGCTTTCGCGTGTGATCGCGACCCTCGATGAGGGGGTCGAGCATGTGCTCGTGCATACTGGCCAGAATTACGACTACGAGTTGAACGAGATTTTCTTCAAGGATCTCGAGCTGCGCAAACCCGACCATTTCCTCGGCGCCGCGGGCCGCACCCCTTCAGACACGATCGGCAAGATCATCATTGAGGTCGACAGGGTTCTCGAACAGGCGGCGCCCGACGCCATTCTCGTCCTCGGCGACACAAATTCCTGCCTGGCGGTGATTCCGGCCAAGAAGCGCAAAATTCCGATCTTCCATATGGAGGCGGGCAACCGCTGCTTCGATCAGCGGGTGCCGGAGGAAGTCAATCGCCGCATCGTCGATCATACCGCGGACATTAACCTGACATATTCC
>Ga0208849_1000818_pt1 | contig 25732 bp, 22 predicted proteins | sample NGESurdeep072012_10_FD_184470 | JGI IMG/M metagenome (GOLD analysis project Ga0208849, IMG submission 184470) | Arctic peat soil microbial communities from Barrow, Alaska - NGEE Surface sample 53-3 deep-072012 (SPAdes) | ecosystem: Environmental > Terrestrial > Soil > Wetlands > Peat ... | reverse complement strand
CTGGACCAGGCCGTGCCTGTGCCCAGAGGGGCGCCGTGGATGCCGAAGGATGTGGAGGCGTGGTCGGTGCGCTGGGTGTTGCTGCACCTCATCGAGGAGACGGCTCGCCACGCCGGCCATGCCGACATCATCCGGGAGTCGATCGACGGCGCCCAGATGTACGAGCTCATGGCCGCGGTCGAGGGTTGGCCCGACACCGACTGGCTCCGCCCCTGGAAACCGGCCCCCTCGGTCTGATCCCGACCAGGGCGCCGAACGGCGGTGCGAGGGGTGTCAGGGGGTTGGGGCGAACACCCCGGGGTGCTCGGCACGACGCCGTCGCACAGACGACGTGGTGCCGGCACCGGGGGAGCGACGGGCCGGGCTCACCACAGGGGGTTGTGGTCACGGGGGGCCGTGCCGGTCGTCATGGCGATACCGTAGGGGGCGAAACATGACCTTGTCAATCCGCTTTGTGTGGATTAGGGTCGGACCGGCTTCGAGTTGGCTCGTGGCCCACTTCACGACTTGAATCGCCGACCATGTCCAGGGAGTGTCCCACCCCGTAGACCCGCCAGGAGCGCACGTGTCCGCCACCGATCAGTTGCTCGAGAACGCCGACCGATATGCCGCCACCTTCGACAAGGCCGACCTTCCGATCCCCCCCCAACGCAAGGTGGCCATCGTGACGTGTATGGACGCCAGGCTGAACCCCTACGGGATCCTGGGTCTGAGCGAAGGCGACGCCCACATCATCCGCAACGCCGGTGGGGTGATCACCGACGACCAGATCCGGTCGCTGGCCATCTCCCAGCGCCTGCTCGGCACCGAGGAGATCATCCTCATCCACCACACCGACTGCGGCATGCTCACGTTCTCCGACGATGAATTCCGTGAGCAGATCCGACGGGCCACCGGGATCAAGCCGCCCTGGGCGGCGGAGGCCTTCGACGACCTCGATACCGATGTCCGTCAGAGCATGGCCCGAATCCACGCCAGTCCGTTCATCCCCGTGAAGGCCAGCGTGCGCGGCTTCGTCTACGACGTGCACGACGGGTCGCTCCGAGAGGTGCAGCCCGGCTGACGTGGCGGCCCGACCGTGGGTCTGGACGGGATGGCCCGGAGTCCGTCATCCCCGCCGGTGGTGCTGTGGCCGAGCGGGGTCGCAATGGCGGTCAGGCCCCTCACCTCCGGTCGTCAGGCGGGCGAGGGGCGAACCAAATCAGCCCATTGGGCACTCTGTGCCACGTGACGACGTCTCTGGGCGCATGTGTGCACAGGAACGGCCCGGCGCGCTCGAGACCTTGGCTCTCTGATCGAAGCGCGGATGGGGTTCCTTGATCCGTTTGCCACGGACCCAGCTGCATCTCCTATCTTTGTCGGGATGTCTCGCCTGGCCTGCGCCGTGCATCGCCCGTCCTGATGGCCACCACGTCCACGGTGACGAGCGGGGGGCTCGAGCCGGTACCGGCCCACGCCCTCGGTGTCTTGCGGTCCGAGCACAGCCCGTGGCGACTCGTCAGCCTGAGCATGTTGATGCTCTTCGTGGAGCTGGCGCTCATCCGGTGGACCGCAGCCAACAACGTGCACCTGGCCAACATCACGAACTTCGTGCTCCTGGCCAGCTTCCTCGGGATCGGCGTGGGTTTCTTGTCGGCCGGTTCGACCCGAGACCTGTTCCGGCTGGCACCGGTGTCGTTGGCGGTGCTCATCGCCTTCGCCCTCGCCTTCCCGGTGAAGCTCGTGACGCTTCGGGGCCCGCACGAGTTCGAGGGCATCGCCGGCCACCATCCGTTGTCCCAGTGGGTCAGCCTTCCCGTGATCTTCGTGTTGGTGGTGAGCGTGATGGCGGGGCTCGGGCAGGCGACGGCACGGACGTTCGCCAATTTCAAACCGCTCGATGCCTATCGCTTGGACATCATCGGCAGCGTGGTGGGGATCGCCCTGTTCTCGGGCCTCTCGTTCATCGGGCTCCCCCCGATCGCCTGGGGTGCGGTGGTGGCCGTCATGTTCGTCCTGCTGCTCGGCGTGCGCCAGCGCTGGTGGCAATGGGCCGCGGTCGCGGCGGTGGTGGTGATGCTGCTGCTCGAGTCACTGTCCTCGGTCGACATCTGGTCTCCGTACTACAAGATCACCGCCATCCAGCCACCGGGCACGCACGGGGAGTTGGCGGTGTCGGCCAACAACATCCCGCACCAGACGCTGTACTCCATCCCCACGTTGCACAAGATCGAGTCCTTCTACTTCTTCCTCTACCGCCATCTGACTCCCAATTCACTGCGCAACGTCCTCGTGATCGGTGCCGGCACCGGGAACGACGTCGGCGTGGCCCTGTCGGAGGGGGCCCGCCACGTCGACGCCGTCGAGATCGATCCCGACCTGGTCAAGCTGGGGAGGGAGCACAATCCCGAGCACGCGTATCAGAGCCCTCGTGTCACCGTGCACATCGACGACGGCCGGTCGTTCCTCCAGAACACCAGTCAGCGGTATACGTTGATCCTGTACGCGCTGCCGGATTCGCTCACGGCGCTGACAGGACAGTCGGCACCGGTGGGGCTCGAAAACTATCTCCTCACCACCCAGGGAATACAGGTGGCGCAGGATCACCTCGCCTCCGGTGGGACCTTCGTGATGTACAACTATTACCAGCCCTTCCTGCTCGACCGGTACGCAACTGCCCTGCAGTCGGTGTTCGGCACGCGCCCGTGTGTGGAATTGGGCAACACCTTGAGTGGACGCCGGCAAGCCGTGCTCACCGTGTCGTCGTCGGGCCCGACTCCGAACTGTTCGTCGTATTGGAGCGGCCACGCCTTGGCGCCGGTGTCCGACGACCGCCCCTTCCCCTACCTGCCGACGCCGTCCATCCCCACCCTGTACCTGGAGGTCATGGGTCTGATCCTGGCCGGATCGCTGCTCGTGGTGCGCGTCGCCGGGGGGCCGTTCCGGAGGATGGGGGAATTCGCGGATCTGTTCTGGATGGGAGCGGCCTTCTTGCTCCTCGAGTCCAAGAACATCGTGCAGTTCGCACTGTTCTTCGGTACCACCTGGTACGTGAATTCCCTGGTGTTCGCGGGCGTGTTGGTCAGTGTCTACGCCGCGGTGGAAACGGCGCGTCACGTGAGACTGCCGCGCCCCATCTGGCTGTACGGCGCGTTGCTGGTGGCGCTGGCCGTGAGTTATGTCGTCCCCCAGGGCTCCCTGTTGAGCCTGCCCGTCGTCCTGCGGTTCCTGGCGGCCACGGCGCTGGCATTCGCCCCCGTCTTCCTGGCCAACCTGGTGTTCGCGCAGCGGTTCAAGAGCTCGGCCTCCTCGACCACAGCCTTCGGGGCCAGCCTCCTGGGGGCCATCGTCGGTGGCGTGCTCGAGTACCTGTCGCTCATCACTGGATTCCGGTTCCTCCTCGTGGTGGTGGCTGTGCTCTATGGCCTGGCCTTCCTCTTCGGCCGTCGTCATCTCGCCGTGTCCACCTAGGCGCGTCCGCGCTGGGAATTGCCTGGGAGAAATCGCAGCTCGTCCCAGGTCCATCTCAGCTTCTCGTATGCGAAGCTCGAGCTCGTGGCGCTGCTCATGGGCCGCGCGGAGGACATCCGCCCGCGCCAGACGCCGGCGCCGACGATCGAGTTCCGGCACCACAGTGGCGGCGCCATCGCCGTCCTCGCCGGTGTGCCGCTCCTGGTGTTCGCCCTCCCCGCCCTGTTCGGGCATCCCGTCGTCCCCAGTGACGACCTCACCCAGAACTACCCCTTACGGGTGCTCGTCGGGACTGAGCTCCGCCACGGGCAACTCCCGCTGTTCGACCCCTACATCTGGAGCGGAGCCCCTCTTCTCGGTGGCTGGAACGCGGGGGCCGCCTATCCGCTGACGTGGTTGTTCGCCGTCATGTCGGGGACAGCGGCATGGACGATCAACTTGGTCGTGACGTGGTGGGTAGCCGGCCTGGGCACCTTCGCCTTTCTGCGGGCGTCGCGCCTGTCCCCGGTGGCCAGCTTCCTCGGGGGACTGACGTTCGCATTCACTGGGGCCCTGGCCGCCCAAGTCGCGCATTTCGGCTTCGCGGCCGGCATGAGTTGGGTGCCCGTGGCGCTCATGGCGCTGCTCAAGCTGTCCGAGCACCGACACCTGATGTCGCGGCTGGCGTGGGTGTCGGTGCTGGCGGGCGCGTGCGCCATGGCCTTCTTGGCCGGGGAGCCGCGCGCCATCGACGACGCCGTGGTGGTCATGGCCATGTACGCGCTGTGGCGGGCGTGGCGACTCGGACGACACAGAGGGCTCCCCGGCTATCTGGGGTCGGCACTGGCCGGCGGCGTGCTCGGCGTGGCCATCGGTGCGGTGCAGTGGCTGCCGGGGATCGAGGCCGTCCACAGTTCCCAGCGGGCCATGCACACCACCGCTCTGTTCGACTCGGGGTCGCTCGCGCCCAAATGGTTGTTCTTGTCGATCGTGCCCGACCTGTTCGGAGGGTCGGGCTCGTTCGGCCAGCCCCTGTTCTTCGCCCACTACAGCCTGAGCGAGGTCACCGGGTACGTGGGCCCCCTGCCGCTCGTCGCCGCCGTGGCGCTGCTCGGCCGGTTGCGGTGGCGCCCGCGCCTGCCGGAGTGGGCCATCTGGCACGTCGTGGCCCTCGTCGGCGTGGTCCTCGCCCTGGGCGGGAACACCGTGTTGGGCCCGGTGTTGGTGCACCTGCCGTTGTTCGGGGACCAGCGCCTGCAGAGCCGCAACATCATGATCGCCGATCTGGCCCTGGCCGTGCTCCTGGCCTACTGGGTCGACGTCTGGCTCCGGGCCGCGCCGACGGCGCGCCGGCGGTTGCCGACGGTGCGCCAACTCCTGGGACTGGTCCCCGCCCTCGCCATGGTGGCGATCGTCGCGGTCACCCTGGCCTGGGGGGCGGGGATGTTGCGATGGCTGGGCCTGAGCGCGGCCATGGCCAATGGTGCCGGCCCGTCGGCTCCGTGGTTGGTGCCCTTCGGGGTGCTCGGGGTGCTGGGTGTCGCCCTGCTCGTCGGGGGCCCGAGACTCGACCGCCGACGTCGGGCCCGGTTCCTCGTCTGCTTCGTGGCCCTCGACGTCGGGATCTTCACCGTGCTGGCCGTGGTGTCGGTGGCGCCGGGGCTGACGCGACCCCACCCTGCCACCGTGGTGTCTTCGGGGCCGGCGCCCCCGGGGGAGCCCCCGCCACCCGTCGTCGCCATCGGCAGCCTGGTCCACGGGGGGCGGTTCGCCATCTACGACCCCGACCAGCTCGACTCGGGTGAGCTGGTGGCGCTCGGGGTGGCCGACAGCAACGTCATGACCGAGACGCCGTCGGTCGAGGGCTACAGCTCCATCGTGGACGACACCTACGCCAAGGTGACCGGGTCACACCAGGCCTCGGGGGACGGGCAGAACGTGCTCGACCCCCAGGCGATCTCCGACGGCACGCTCGACGATCTCGACACCACCGTGTTGGTGACACCCTCGGCCTATCTCGTGACACCCGCCGGTGCCGTGCCGGGCACGATCCCATCGCAGACGGGGCGTCACCGTCTGGCCCCGAGCCAGACGGTGACGTGGTCGTTGGGGGCGCGTCTCGATGTCACATCGCTCACCATTCCGGTGCGCGGGCCGGCCGGGGCCGGGTCCGGCACCAGAGTGGGCCTCGTGGCCGAGTCGGGATCGACGCACTGGGTGGTGCCCGTCGAGCACGCCGGCGCCGGGATCGAGGTCTCGACCACCACGCCCCGGGCCATCGTGGCGGTGCGGGTGGTGGCGGGGCCGCGGCGGATCGATCTCGGCCCCCCGGTGCTTCGCACGGTGCAGGGCCAGAGCTACCGAGCCGACGGGCAACTCCAGGATGCCTTGGTGGCACCCCGGTGGCGCTTCGGTGGTTTCGACGGAGCCTTCGCCGTGTTCGATGACACCCTGGCGCGCCCCGCGCTCTCGTTGCGGGCGCTTCCGCATGGTGCGTCGGCGGGGGCATCGATCCGCGTGACCAGTGGCCCGGAGTTCGCGCCGACGCGTGCCGAGGTGTCCTCGCGGCGCGGCATCACCGTGGTGCGCGCCGGGGCGGCCATTCCCGGGTGGTCGGCGTCGTGGCACCCGTCGGGGAGTGCCACGACACAGGTTCTCGCTGTGCGCCGGTCCGGTGTCGTCCAGGCCGTCGACGTCCCCGCCGGCCGGGGCACCCTGACCTGGAGCTACGTCGCACCCGGGGTTGGGGTGGCCCTGTGGCTGGCACTGGGTGCGTTGGCGGTGGCGGCCGGGCTCGCTGCCGTCGCCGTGGTGGGGGGTCGCCGGGCGAGAAGGCGCCATGGCCCTCCCGAACGCGCCCCGGGGGCGGTGAGGCAACTGCGATCTGCCGAGTCGGCCGCCGACTACAGCATGAGGACCAGTGTGTAGAGCTCACCAAACAACGACCCCAACTCCGTGAACCGGTCCACGATCCGGACGTGCCCTGCGGGTTCCAGAAGACTCCCTGTACCATTCGTGGATCTTGTGACGAGGGGAAGAGATGGCGGTTCCGAACTGGTTGATGAACCTTTTGGCCACCCTCATGATCGTGATCGCGGTGTATTTTGCAGGTCGCCTCGTCGTGGCCCGAACCCATCATCGCAAGGTTCACGTAGAAGTAAACATTGCCGAGCTTGTCATGGGGGTGGCGATGGCGGGTATGTTCCGCTCGTCATTCAACCTCCTGCCCAATGGACTATGGGAAGTCATCTTCACGGGGATGGCAGTGTGGTTCGTGATTGAGAACATACGCTTTGTGTCTCGACATGGGTTCGTTGGCGGCGATGTCATTGTCGGTTACCACCGAGTGCACTACCCGCTCCATGTCCTCATGAGCGTCTCCATGCTGTATATGTACCTTGCTGGTACCAGCGTTGTTGTCAACGGATCCACACAGATGGCCATGACTGCACCGATGGGAACGCGGGCGGACTTTGTTGCCTTCCCCTTGCTCTTCGCCGTGTCGCTCTGCGGCTTTGCCGTGTGGCAGCTGGACGGCATTAGCCGTCTCCGACCCGCTCAGACGATCGTCGACGCTCTCGATCCCGACCTGCTCACCACTCCAGAAGGACCGTATCCGACGACCTCTGCAGGCTCACTTTCCACCGAACCCGACCTCCTTGAACGGTGGCAGCTGGAGAGGTGGCTGGCCCCACGGCTAGAGAGCGGCACCCTCATTGCCATGAGCATGGCGATGGCGTTTCTGCTGGTTCTGATGCTTTGACCGACAGCCCCACAATTAGGAACGGCCCGGGGGCCAAGGTATTCGCCGCGCTCGGGGCGGCGGTGATGGTTACCGCACTCTTCGCCTTTCTCGTCGTCAGGTACCGGGATCAACAGAATCCACTGACGAGCATCCGTGCTTCAGGGATCCCGGCGAGTGTCTCGACTCCGCTCGCCAATCTGATGGAACTGGCCCCCGTCCCTCACCATTCGGCACCAGCATTCTCTCTGACCGACCAAGAAGGGCGGACGCTTTCACTGGCCAGCTTCCGAGGACATGCCGTTGTTCTGGAGTTCATGGATCCCCATTGCACCGACATCTGCCCGATCGTCTCTCAGGAGTTTGTCGACGCCTATCGCGATCTCCGAAGTCAGAGGTCCCGGGTGGTCTTTCTTGCCGTGAATGTCAACCCCTTCCACTTGGGTGTGAGCGACATGGCCAGCTATTCGCGGGAACACCAACTGAGCACGATCCCGTCCTGGCATTTCTTCACCGGCTCAGTAACCGTTCTCCAGGGCATCTGGCACGACTACGGAATCGAAGTCGACGCGCCAAGTCCCAGTGCCGATGTCAACCACACCTCAACAGTCTTCTTCATCGACCCGCATGGACAAGAGCGCTACATCGCCACTCCCACTGACGAACACACTGCCGAAGGGGCTGCCTATCTACCGGCTGGTCCGCTGGCGTCGTGGGGACAAGGAATCGCTTTGGTGACTCGCCAACTCGTCGGGTAAGCACGGAGATCTCAAGCGGGGATCGGCAAGCTACCCAGTACAGTCACCCGAGGAGGTGACAGCGTGCGTTTCTACCAGGATCAACTCTTGCCGCGACTGCAGGACAAGGTCATGTCCAGGAAACCGAATCGTGCCGTGAGGGCTCGCGTGTGCGCCGGGCTGAGTGGTGACGTTGTGGAGGTCGGATTCGGGACGGGCCTGAACACCTGGTATTACCCAGCCGAGGTCACACGGGTCTTTGCTGTTGAACCTTCAGCTCTGTGTATGCGGATCGCGGAACCCCGAATCGCCCGATCCTCGGTCACGGTAGAACGAGCCGGCCTCAACGGCGAACATCTGGAACTCGACTCCGACCAGGCTGATGCAGTGCTTTCGACGTGGACGCTCTGCACGATCCCCGATCTCGACTCTGCACTGAGTGAGATTCGGCGGGTGCTGAAGCCTGGGGGAGTACTTCACTTCGTCGAGCATGGACACGCGCCAGATCCGAAGGTCCAGCGCTGGCAGCGTCGTATCGAACCGATCAACAAACGCTTGGCTGGTGGGTGTCACCTCACTCGTAAGGTCCCTGAGCTGATCGCGCAGGCTGGCTTTCGTGTCGAGCCACTCGATTCCTACTACTTCGAGGGAGAGCCGAAGCCGTTCGGCTACACCTATGAGGGCAGAGCCACAAAGCAGTGATGCCTATGCCATCTCCATCGTCAGGTCCCGGCGTGACAGCGTGGGTGCCCGCAGCGCGGGACGACGGCGCCAGTAGGCCACCGCCATCAGCGCCAAGAGCGGGCCCGAGTTGGGATCCGTCGCCGACCCCGAGAACACCGTCCCGAAATTCTGGCCCAGGACCCAGATGACCAGGGCGACCGCCACGGCCACGCCGGTCATCACCCGCGCCGGGCGCGTGGGCAGGTACACGCTCACGGCGATGACGGCGAACACGACGGCGAGCGCGATCGAGACGGCCAGGCCCCGGTTGTCCAGCAGGGTGGCGGCGTGCCGGTCGAGCGCGGCCAGCCACCTTGGTTCCCCGGGGCCCATGTCCCGGACCAGGTCGCGCAGCCCCTGGGCCGAGCGGTTGGAGCCGAGCAGGGCGAAGAACGAGAGCCCACCCCACAACACCACCCAGATCAGCCGGGCCACGTGTTCGCCCACCCCCCGGGCGGCGATGCACGACGCGTCGGTACCGACACCGTGGGAGGGCCACAGCAACAACGCCAGCACGGCATAGAGCAGGACGGCACCCGGTGCCCCGCTCACGCTGTGGGCCGTGCCGGCGATCACGCCACCCAGGCCTTCTCCGAACCACCACACCGCGCCCGCCCACACGATCGATGCGGCCAGTCCGGCTTTGACGGTGGGGCGCCAGGCGATAGCCAGGCCGAGCGAGAGTTGGATCACGGCGAAGACGGCATCGGTGGTCACCGAATGATGGGAGACGGCGCGCGCCGCCCACGTGATGGAATGGGCGACAGGGCTGGGGTTCCCGTGGGCCGTCGGCGCCAGCATGGTGGTGGCGAACTGCCGCGTGAACATGAAGGGCTGGAGTTGCAAGACGCCGTCGAAGAGCCAGAACGTGGCCAGCACCAGCTGCAGTGCCCGCTGCTCATCGGGAGGGCGCCATCCGCGTCGGGCGCTCGTCGATGCTCGGACCTGTATCGACCCGACAGACTCGGAAGTGCTGCCCACTGTCTCCCCTCGATTCCCCGCCCCAGGGAATCAGGGCCCGCGCCTCGTGTCGGCGCGGGCCGGAGCCCAATCGTAGTCTTCGCCCTGATGATCCGGTCGGCGCCGTGAGGTGGTGGTCAGTCGCCAGCCCAGCAGCCCAGGATCACATCGGCCACGGTCACGGCGATGTCGCCCGATCCGGTGGGGGGGACCCCGAACTGCTCAGGCAGGCCGGTGATGTCGACGGTGAGCACCTTCCAGTCCTTGCGGACCACCACCGACCCGTTGGTCTCGCTGAAGGCCCCTTGTCCCAGATTCCGGAGAGAACGGGCGTTGCCGAAATTGTGGGCGAGACCGCGGAAGTAGGCGAAGGTCTGGGCCCAGCTCGACAATTCCTGCACCGACAACGTGAACGCCCCGTCGGCGTACTGGTAGCGACAGGAGTAGAGATGGTTCACCCAGGTCGGTGTCGAGATCATCTGGGCTTTGAGCCCGAGTGCCGCCGCGATCTCGCGTCGGGCGTCGGATCCACACACCATTTTGGAGATGGCCGACGGGAACGTGCCGGCCGGCAGGGGCACACGTGGGGTGGTGGTGCCGGGGCGTGACGCCGTTGTTGGCACCGCGCTCGACGGTGACGATCCGCAGCCGGCGGCCGTCACCGCCACTGTCACCAATGCGGCGACCACGCTGGCGCCGACTCGGGTCCGGCTGCGCACGCGTCCCAGGGTACCGGAACGCATGCGGATGACCGGGTCGCCTTCTCGGGTGCGCTCAGGAGAGGATGCGCACGATGGAGAACGACTGCGACCGGCCGTCGATCACCTCGACGGCGGTGAAGCGCCACGTTCCCGCCGCGAACACGGCGTAGGCGGTGTAGTGCTGCGGGCTCAATTTCACCATCCGCAGGGTCATGGCGGTCCCACCTCGACGGGTGGCCACGACTCGAGGAGTGCCAGACACGCCCGACGACCCGCCCGAGGTGGAGAAGATCAGATGGAACTGGTTGACGCCGGCCTGCGACGACTGGAGGTAGGCCTCGGCCGCCGTCCCACGAGACAGGGCCACCGACGAGATGCTCGGCAGGCTCGGGAGCAGCGGCTGTCCACGGCTGGGCGACACGGCCTGGGCCGCCACCGTGGCGCCGGCGAACAGCACCACGGGCACCGCCACGGACAACACGAACCCGCGCACCCCGCGCATCACGGCGGGGGGGCGGATGCGGTCGATGCCGTTGCGCCCGAGTCGGGCCAGGCGCAGGCTGTTGAGCACCACGATCAAGCTGGAGAATCCCATGGCGACGGCGGCCACCAGGGGGTCGAGGAGGCCGGCCGCGGCCAAAGGCAGGGCCGAGAGGTTGTAGCCCATGGCCCAGCCGAAGTTCTGGACGATGATGGCCGAGGTCGAAGAGGCGATTCCCACCGCCGCCGGGACTCCCTCGAGATCGCTGCCCAGCAGCGCCACATCACTATGGGCCAGTGCGGACTCCGACCCGCTCCCCACCGCGCAGCCGACATCGGCGGCGGCGAGCGCCGGCGCATCGTTCACACCGTCACCCACCATCACCACCCGGTGTCCATCGGCCTGCAGAGCCTGGAGTGCCTCCAACTTCTCCGACGGCGTCAAGGCGCTCTGCGCCGAGTCGATGTCGAGGTCTCGGGCCACCGCGGTCACCGCCGGTGCGCCGTCGCCGCTCAGGATGGCCGTCCGCAGTCCCATGCGGTGCAGCATGGCGATGGCGGGTCGGGCATCGGCACGGACCGGTGTGGCCACGGCGATGACCCCGATGGTCCGGTCGTCGCAGGCGACCGACACCACGGTGTCACCCCGGTCCTGATACGTCGAGACGGCCGGGCGCAGCGACGGGGGCAGGCCGGCATCGTCGAGGCGGCCCACGAGGATCCGGTGGCCGTCCACCACGCCGAGCACCCCCGCGCCGGGGAGCACTTCGACACCGGTGGCGAGGCTCAGGGGCGCGGCCGCGGCGCAGATCGCCACCGCGATGGGATGTTCGCTCTCGGATTCGACCGCGGAGGCCGCGCCCAGGACCCAGTCGTCGGTCACATCGGGAACCGACACCGTGCCGGTCACGCTGGCAAAGCGCTCGGTCAGGGTCCCGGTCTTGTCGAACACGACGGTGTCGACCCGGGCCAGTTGCTCCATGGCGTCACCGCTGCGCACGAGGATGCCGAGCGCGGATGCCCGCCCGGTGCCCACCATCATGGCCACCGGGGTGGCGAGTCCCATGGCGCACGGGCAGGCCACCAGCAATACGGCCACGCCGCTCAGCACCGCCGTCCCGAAGTTCCCGTCCAGCAGCCACCAGGCCAGGAACGTCACCGCTGCGGCCAGCAGGACGACGGGGACGAAGACGCCGCTGATCCGGTCGGCGAGCTTCTGGGTGGGGGGCTTGTCCCTCTGGGCGTCTTCCACCAGGCGTTGCATGCGGGCCAGGACCGACTCTGCCGCGATGGTCTCGACTCGGACCACGAGAGCGCCGGGCCCGTTGCGTGTGCCTCCCGTGACGACACTGTCGGGCCCGTGGTCGACGGGCAGCGGTTCACCGGTGAGCATCGACTCGTCGACCGCCGACCATCCACGCACCACGGTGCCGTCGAGGGGGATGGCCTCGTTGGGGCGTACCCGCACCAGGGCGCCCACCGGCACGCTCTCGGGAGCGACCAGGCGCCCTTCGGCATCGTCGGGATCCGACACCACGCGCGCCGTCGGAGGCCGCAGGGCCATCAACGAGTGCATGGCGCGGGCGGCCAGGCCCCGGGCCCGGGCTTCGACGGCCCGCCCCGTCACCAGGATGGCGATGATCAGCGGCGCCATGACACCGTGGAGCCGCGCCGCGAATTCGCCGCCGCCGCCGATGTGGACGTGGCGGCCGCCCAGGGCGATGGCCTCCACCGCGCTCACGGCGAGCGCCGCCAACGTCCCCACGGCGATCAACGTGTCCATGCTCGTGGCACCGTGGCGCAGGAGTCGGGCGCTGGCGCGCAGGAACGGCCATCCTCCGGCCACTTCCACGATGACGGCCAGGCCCAGGACGATCCACCCGGAGACGGCGTTCTGCGGGGCGAACACCGCCACCCCGAGAGCGAGCAGTCCCGTGGGCCAGGAGATAGCGGCCCGAATTCCCCAATGGTCGGGATCACCCTGGGGGCGTTCCGTGCCGTCGGCGCCGGTCGCTGCCGCCGAGTAGCCGGCGGTGCCGACCGTCGCACACAGGTCGTCGGTCGTGGCCGCGGTGGCGTCGTAGGTGACGAAGGCGCGGTTGGTGGCCAGGTTCACCGACGCGCTGAGCACCGCCTTTTGGTCAGCCAGGGCCCGCTCGATGCGCGTGGCACAGGCGTTGCAGTGCATGCCCCCCAAGGCGAGCTCCACCGTGGCGACGGGCCCGACCTCCTCGGTGGTCGCCGAGGCGGAATCTGTGGGTGCGGTCAGCACCTACGACACCGGGTGGCCGACGCGCCTGAGGTCGCGGGCTTCATCGACGCCCCGGGCTCGTCCGCGTCCTTTGCCATGTGACCAGCGTAATTGGGTGGGGACGAAACCCGGGCTCGGCGTGACGCGCCGATATTGGCGGGCGTGATGGGCGTCCGCATCTCACGCGCTCGCGGCAAGGGCGTCCTCGGCAGGGACTAGGCCGAGGTCCGTTCCCCTCAATCCCCCATGGCCCCAGACGATGGGCTTCGGCGTCACGATATCGCGCCACGCCGGTCCCGGGTCGGGCGACCCCGGCGGTCCGTCAATAACTTGACAGTTATATGCAGCACACAGCATATTAGCGCCATGGCGACGACGTTCGAGGTGCTCAGCGAACCCAATCGGCGATGGATCCTCGACCTCCTCCTGGCCCGGGAACGACCCGTGGGCGACCTCGTCGCCGCCATGGGTGCGAGCCAGCCCGCAGTGTCGAAGCACCTGCGGGTGCTGCGCCAGGCCGGGCTGGTGGAGTTCCGCACCGATGCGCAACGTCGCGTCTACCGGGTCCGGACCGAGCCCCTGCGCGACGTCGACGAGTGGTTGGCGCCGTACCGCGTCCTGTGGGCGTCTCGTCTCGATGCCCTCGAGGACCACCTCTCGACGATGGATCGGCCATGAACGTCTCGGACCCCGACGACCTCGGGCGATTGGATCGCGTCGACGGTCACGTGCTGGTCACGTTCACGCGCCGGCTCCGGCAATCGCCGACCACGGTGTGGAGGGCGCTGACCGAGCCCGACCATCTGGCGGCATGGTTCCCGTCCACCTTCGTCGGGGAGCGAGTCCCCGGGGCTCGGCTCCGCTTCGCCCTCCGTGACGATGTGGCCCCGCCCTTCGACGGGGAGATGTTGGCCTACGAGCCCGCCTCGTTGCTCATGGTGCGGTGGGGGGACGAAGTCCTTCGTTTCGACGTCGAGTCCGACGGTGCGGGCACCGTGCTCACGCTGACCGTGACCTTCGACGAGATCGGGAAGGGGGCGCGCGACGGGGCCGGGTGGCATGCGTGTCTCGACCTTCTGGGCTACGCCGTGGACGGGGGCGAGGCGCCGTGGTCCTCGGCCGATCGCTGGACGCAGGTCCATCCCACCTACGTCGGTCGTTTCGGGCCCGAAGCCTCGACGATCGGGCCGCCCTACGAGTCCCAACGTGTCCACGGCCGCACCGGCGAGAGATCCGCCGCCGACTAGCGGTCAGTCGGTTCCGAGCTGTTCGACTTCCAAGAGCGTGAAGGCGTCGATCACGGCTCGCAGGACCTGCCGGGCGATGCGGGGGTCGAGTCCGCGCTCGGAGGCGAGGACCCCGATGCGCGCCAGCATGACATCCTCCCGGTCTCGGTCGACGACCCCTTTGCCATGGGCCCGTTTGAAGTCGATCACCTCCCTGATCAGTTCCCCGCGTTCGGCCAGGAGCCCCACGAGACGGGTGTCCACGTCGTCGAGCCGGTCTCGGATGTCCGACAGGGCGTCGTGGCTCGGGGGCTCGGTGGGCACGGCGTCCATCCTGGCACGCCGTCCGAGTCCGGTCCCGAGGCCCGCGTCGCCGTTCCCAACGCCGAGTTGCGCCGGGAACGTTGCGTGGGAGGATGGGGGAGCAGGGGGAGGTGTCCCTCACGAGGAGACGACGATGCCCGACAACGCCACGACGTGGAAGCTCATTCACTCCGAGCGTGAGGCTCTGATCGACACCCTCTCCGGGCTATCGCCCGAGCAGTGGGCCGCGCCCTCGCTGTGCGCGGGGTGGTCGATCCAACTCGCCGCCGGGCACGTCCTGGCCGGTGCGGAGCAGACGCCGCTCGCCTTCACCTCGGGACTGATCTCCAGCGGATTGCGCTTCAACACCATGGTGGACCGCGACGCCCGACGCCTCGGCGCGTTGGATGGTGCCGAGATCATCGAGCGACTGCGGGCCAGGACCACGACCACCAACCATCCACCGGCTCCGGTGGGGGCGATGCTGGGCGAGGTCGTGGTCCACGGCGAGGACATCCGCCGACCACTCGGCGTGTCCTCCCCGGTGGCCCCCGACGCCGTGGTCGCCTGTCTCGAGATGTACAAGCGCGCCAATTTCCCCGTAGGTACGAAGAAGCGCATCGCCGGCCTGCGCCTCGCCGCCTCGGACGTCGACTGGTCCCACGGCACCGGGCCCGACGTGAACGGTCCGGCCCTGTCTCTGTTGCTGGCGATGACGGGACGGGCCCTGGGTCTCGACGCGTTGACCGGTGACGGGGTGGCGGTCCTGCGCTCCCGTCTGTAGCAGTCCCTCCAGCGTTGCGAAAGGAACACGGATGACGATCGAGATCGGTGACAGCATCCCCGACGTCGAGTTGCGGAAGATGGTGGGCAAGAGCCCCGAGGCGGTGCGTAGTGGCGACGTCCTCGGCTCGGGCAAGGTCGTGTTGTTCGCCGTCCCCGGGGCGTTCACGCCGACGTGCTCTGACTACCACCTCCCGGGATTCGTCCACCGCGCCGAGGACTTGGTGGCCAAGGGCGTTGACACCATCGCCTGCATCTCGGTCAACGACCCGTTCGTCATGGGTGCCTGGGGACGGGACCAGAAGGTGGGGGACAAGGTGCTGATGCTGGCCGACGGCAACGGGGAGTTCACGCGGGCCATGGGACTGGAAGCGGATATGCGGGGCGCAGGCCTCGGGACACGCTCGCAGCGCTATGCGGCGGTCATCGACGACGGCATCGTGTCGGGGCTGTTCGTCGAGCCCGAGCGGGGGTTGAACGTGAGCTCGGTCGAGTCCGTGTTGGCGGCGCTGTAGCCCCGTCGGGCCACCGCCTCGGGAGGGTCAGATCTGGAGGTGGCCGAGGAGCTCGGCCTTGCGGGCGTCATAGGTCTCGAAGTCGATGATCTCGGCCTCGAAGTCCCGCTGGAGTTGCTCCATCTGTTCGAGGATGGCACTGCTATCGGCCGGTGTGGCGTCGTGCTCGGCCTCGCCTGTGACCGAAGGGTCCTCGGTCGAGGGGTCGCCCTTGCGCTGGCGCCGATCCCGCTTCTCCGCGGCGCGCGAGCGCTTGTCGATGTCGCGCTGGCGCTTGGACGCGCTACTTCGTTGCGCGGCCATGGGCTAGGACACCGGTTCGGCGATGACGGTGTCGTCGGCACCGGTGCTCTCGTCCTCGACACCCGGGCCCGCAAGGTCCGGTGCGGGAACCTCGGCCGGTGTCGCGCTGGCCTCGGCGCCGTCGATGGGGGGTGCGGCCCGCTCCGGTCGGGGCCCGTCAGGGCGCGGTCCGTCGGGACGGTCGGGTCGACCACCGCCGGGCCCGCCTCGGCGGCGCCCGCCTTTGTCACCGGCCAGGGTCCGCACGACGTAGGGGAGCAGGGCCATCTCCCGAGCGTTCTTGATGGCCAGTGCCACCGCCGCTTGGTGCTGGGTGCATGTCCCCGTGCTGCTGCGCGACTTGATCTTGCCGCGTTCGCTCATGAACCGACGAAGGAGGCTGCTGTCTTTGTAGTCGACATGGGTGACCCGGTCCTTGCACAGCATGCAGACCTTGGGCCGCCCGCGCCGGATGCGGCTCTTCGTGTCAGTCGGTCGCGGCCGGGACCGTTGCTTGCGGGAAGATGGCATGTCCGATTCTCCTGGAGCGTCGCGCACATGACTTCAGGAGTCCGAAGTGCCGGAATCGGAAACCGAGGATCAGGGTCGGCGCGAGCGGCAAACCCAATCCGTGGCATTCTAGCGTCTGCTGACTTCGGGCGTCCACCCGGCCCACTAGCCTGGTCGGCCCATGTCCGCACGTGACGACCTTCGCAATGTAGCAATCGTGGCACACGTCGATCACGGCAAGACGACGTTGGTGGACGCCATGCTCCGCCAGACGGGGGCGTTCCGGGCCAACCAGGAGGTCACCGACCGGGTGCTCGACTCGGGGGACCTCGAGCGCGAGAAGGGGATCACCATTCTCGCCAAGCACACGGCCGTTCCCTACGGCTCGGTGAAGATCACCATCGTGGACACCCCCGGGCACGCCGATTTCGGCGGCGAGGTGGAACGTGGGCTGGCCATGGTCGACGGTGTGCTCCTCCTGGTCGACGCGTCGGAGGGCCCGCTGCCGCAAACGCGCTTCGTGTTGCGCAAGACACTCGAGGCGCGTCTGCCCGTCGTGGTCGTGGTCAACAAGGTGGACCGGGCCGATGCCCGGGTCACCGAGGTCGTCCACGAGATCGAGGAGCTCTTCCTCGATCTCGATGCCGACGAGGACCAGGTTGGGTTTCCGGTGCTGTATGCCAACGCCCGGGCCGGACGGGTCGGCACCTCCCCCGACGACATCGGGCCCGACCTGGTCCCGTTGTTCGAGGCCATCATCGAGAGCGTCCCCCCTCCGCAGTACGACCCCCATGCGCCGCTGCAGGCGCTCGTGACCAATCTCGACGCGTCTCCGTACCTCGGCCGCCTGGCGATCTGCCGCGTCTACAACGGCACCCTGCGGCGGGGCGAAACCGTGGCGTGGTGCCGGATCGACGGGACGGTGCAGCGGGGCAAGGTCACCGAGCTCTTCTCCTCCAAAGCCCTCGAGCGCGTCGAGACCGACGAGGCCGGGCCGGGCGAGATCGTGGCGGTGGCGGGGTTCCCCGACGTCACCATCGGCGAGACCCTGGCTGACGCTGACGACCCCCGCCCGCTGCCCGCCATCTTGGTGGACGAGCCGAGCCTGGCCATGACGATCGGGATCAACACCTCGCCCTTGTCGGGCTCCGACGGCACCAAGGTCACGGCCCGGCTCATCAAGAGCAGGCTCGACCAGGAGCTGGTGGGCAACGTGTCGTTGCGGGTCCTGCCCACGGACCGACCCGACGCGTGGGAGGTCCAGGGCCGGGGCGAGCTGCAGCTGGCGGTGCTGGTCGAGACCATGCGCCGCGAGGGCTTCGAGCTGACGGTGGGCAAGCCCCAGGTCGTCACCCGCATCATCGACGGCAAGCTGCACGAGCCCATGGAACGCCTGGCCGTCGACGTCCCCACCGAATACCTGGGAGTGGTGACCCAGTTGTTGGCGCTTCGATTCGGGCGTCTCGAGGAGATGGTGAACCACGGGACGGGCTGGGTGCGCATGGACTACCGGGTGCCGGCGCGCGGGCTGGTCGGGTTCCGGACCGAATTCGTCATCGAGACGCGCGGGACCGGGATCCTGCACCATGTCTTCGACGGGTGGGAGCCGTGGCACGGCGACCTGCGTGTGCGCCGCAACGGCTCGATGGTGGCGGACCGGCGCGGGGTCACCACCACCTACGCGCTCATGGCACTCGAGCAGCGCGGCACCCTGCTCGTCCCCCCCGGAACCGAGGTCTACGAAGGCATGATCGTGGGGGAGAACTCGCGCGCCGACGAGATGGACGTGAACCCGGCCAAGGAGAAGAAGCTCACCAACGTCCGGTCTTCAACGGCCGAGGAGCTCGAACGCCTCACCCCGCACCTGCAGCTCTCGTTGGAACAAGCGTTGGAATTCATCGGCGAGGACGAGTGCGTCGAGGTGTCGCCCCATACGGTCCGGCTCCGCAAGGTCGTCCTCGACCAGGCCATCCGGGGTCGCCAACGCAGCCGTTCGCGCCGAGACGTCACCGACAACGGCGCGGTGTCGAAGAAGTCGGGGTGAGCCGACGAGGTCAGGGGCTCTTGGGGTCGTAGGCGGCGTAACGCGCCGTCCCCACCCTGACCAACAGCGCGCCGCTTCTTCCGCACGAGCGGTGCGGCGCGAGGGCGACGCCGAAGACGTCGTAGCCCGAGGGGGTGCGCAGGATCTTCGAATAGCGCGGGCCCGGACCCGTCGACAGGTCGGAGGTGACGACGCCGCTCGGCACGTAGGTGGCGCCGCACCACCGGACCAGCGGGGGCGCGCCGGTCAGGGCCACGGTCCCGTACTGCGCCTCGTTGATCAGCTCGATCCAGCCCAGACCCGACACCGTCACCACCAGCAACGTGATCAGCGCCACCCGCCCCACGGCGTGCCCGAAACGGACGGCGGCGGCCGCGCCAAAGGCAGCCACCAGGACGACCATCAGGCTCGGACCGAGGCCCATCACGGACTCCAGGGTCCAGGTGGCGACGGCCACCACGGTCAGCGCGGTGAGGACCCGGGCCGGGGACACCGGCGCCGGGGAGGCCCCCGGAACCGGCTCCGCGGCCGGTGCGACCGACAAAGGCTTCCCCCAGACCACGCCCGAGCCTACGGCCGACGCTCCCAAATTTTGACGATGCCCGAGTGGCTCGTGGAAGAGCATCATTGAGGTAGTTGGGGTAGATGAGGACACCTGGGCAGGTGGAATCGAGGGGGGCTCATGACCGGTACCGGTCAGAGTGATCGGCGCTTCCGGGCAGCGGCACCGCCCCGGACACGCGAATGCAGGTTGTGCTGGAGGATCGTCATCCTCGAACCCCAGCACATCGAGGCCACGGATCAGCACGTCTATGTCCGTTGTCCGCACTGCGGGGGATCGTTCCCGATCCGACACAGCGATTTCGAGGCTTCGCTGGGGCACGAGGCGTCCGCGGCCAGCTGATCCGGTCCTTCCGGCGATTGGCCGGAAACCGACGCCTCAGAGCCCGAGGAGCAGACCCGGCATGGCGAGTTTGGGCGCGCTCCGGCGCAGGGCGTCGAGGGCGGCCGCGTCGCCCCCGGCGGCGTAGGCCCGCAGCACCAGGGCGTCGCTGATGCTCAGTGCCGAGCCCGGCGCGCGACCCAGGCCGGTGGCATCCCCGGTGATCTCGGCCCGCAGCGCGGCGGCGGCCACGCTGGCGGGGGGTGCTTCGAGGGCCCGGGCCGAACGGGCGGCGCGCTCGACCCAGGCCAGGGCCTCGTCGCCTCGGCCCGACAGCACCAGGGCCAGGCCGTTCAGCACGCCGGCGAGATCACCGAAGGGTCCCAGACCGAGGCGGTCGACGAAGTCGAAGCGCACCAGCGCCTCTTGCACCCGTCCCGCCACGGTCAACTCGGTGCCGATGACGAGGAGGGCCATCCCGACCACGGGGTCGGGGGAGGCAACCGGGGCCAGTGGAGGGGCGAGGTCCGACGCCCCCCGGGCGACGGCCACGGCGAAGGTGGCGGCCCACCCCACCCACGGATACCCCTCGTGGTCGACGATGACACTGAACCGCTGCAACGCCTCCGCATGGCGCGCCGCCTCGTCGAGCCGCCCGCTGAAGCGGGCCATGATGGCGAGCAGGCTCGTGCCGTGCACGGCCATGTCGACGGCGCCGCGCTCTTCGCCGAGCTCGGCCAGGCGCCGGGCGAAGCCCTCGGCCTCGGCGGTGTCCACGGCCGTTCCCCACAGCGACCGGATGAAGTGGTGCCACGCCAGGGTCGTGAGCGTGCCCAGCTGTCGGGAACGGTCCCCGGTGGCGTCGGCGAACTCCAGCGCCCGGGCCAGCCACTCCGGGACACGCCGGTCGGTGGGTCGGGCCAGGCACAAGAACGAGGACGCCGCCACCGCACCCACCTCGTCGCCGGCCTGCTCGAAGAGGGTGAGCCCGAGCTCGAGCTCGCGTGCAGACTCTTCCATGCGGCTCTGGTTGAAATACGACACGCCCAGGTTGGCGTGTCCCCACGCCTCTTTGCCGATGACCCCGAGGTCGCGCCAGCGCGCCGTCACCGCCTCGAGGGCGGGGAGGGCCAGGGCGGGGTCGCTGAACACCCTGGCGTTGGCGGCGGTGTGGTCGCGCTCGATGGCCACGGTCGGGTCCCCGGGGTCGTCGGCGACCATGGCGAGGGTCTCGAACACGTCCTCGGGCTTTCGACACAGCGACTGGACCTTGGCCAGGTCGAGCAGGGCCGACGACCGTCGACACCCCAGGGCGACGGCCCGCTCCAGGAGTCGCAGGGCGTCGAGCAGGCGGGCGGCGACGAAGAGCTCTTGCCCGGCGCGCGACAGCGCCTCGGCGGCCTCGGCCGCCACATCCCCGTCGTCGACGAGGTAGCCGGCGGCGCGATCGAGGTGGCGGGCCCGGCCCTCGAGGTCGGGGACGAAGGCCGCGGCGCGGCGATGGAGCTCACCGCGGACGTTGCGGGGCAGGGTCTCGTAAGCGACCTCGCGCAGGAGGGAGTCGACGGTGTCGTAGCGGCCCTCCGACGTGTGGCGCATGAGCCCGTTCTCGACGAGCGAGCGCAGTGCGGCCGGTGCGTTCGGTGACCCCAGCGCGGCCAGGTCATCGGCGCTCGCCCCGCCCATGACCGCGGCGAGCTGCAGCGCCAGCTTCTGTTCGGGCTCGAGGGCGTCCAGCCGAGCCGCCAACAGCGCCTGCAGAGTGGCCGGGATGGTCCCGCCCGCACTCAGCCGGTACCGGTCGCCGTCGTCGACGAGCAGGCCCTGGGCGCGGGCCATCGACACCAGCTCGCGTAGGTACAAGGGGTTGCCGCCGGCCCGGTCGACGAGGAAGTCGGCCGCCTCGGGGGCGAGCGGCTTGTCGCCGACGAACCCACCGGCCAGGGCCACGGCGTCGGCATTGCTGAGCGGGCCCAGGCGGACGGTGGTGGCGGCGGGGAAGGCGGCCAGCCATTCGCCCGGTTCGCTGCGCCCCACCAGCACGGTCAGCAGCGCCACGTTGTGGAGGCGTCCCGACAGCTCCCCGAGCACCTGGAGCATCTGGTCGCCGCTGCGGTGCATGTCGTCGATCAGGATCAGAAGCGGGCGACTGGAGCCTTTGTCCTGGAGCAGCCGACCCAGGGCCCACAGCTGCTCCTGGTGCATGCCGGCGGGGTCGATCGACTGCAGCGACTGGTCCATCTCTCCCGCCAGCGACATGACCCGGGCGGTCACCTCGGCATCGGAGATCGGCCCCAGTTGGCGGACCACGTCGGCGGCGACCCGGGACCCACCCAAGGAGCCGTAGGCGGGGTAGGTGGAGCGCACCACCGTGCCGTCTCGCTCGGCCAAGCGGGCCAGCTCGGCGGTCACCCGAGTCTTGCCCGATCCCGCATCGCCGCATACCACCACGACCTGGGGCTTGCGGTCCCGACCCACGCGGCGCCACTGTGCCTCGAGGAACGCCAACTCGTCGTCGCGACCCACCAAGGGGGGCCCCGGCGCGGTGGGTTGGAGGTCGACGGGCTGGAGCGAGACGGCCTCCCAGACCTCGACGGGCTCCTGCTTGCCCTTGAGGAGGATGGGTTGGCGGGCGCGGAACGAGATCCTTCCCCCCACCAACTCGGTGGTGAGGCGACCGCACAACACCTCCCCGGGGCCGGCCGCCTTCTCCAGACGGGCCGCCACGTTGACGGTGTCGCCGATCACGGTCATGCCCCCGCCCGCGCCCATGGCCGTCGCCATTACCTCGCCGGAGTTCACACCGATCGAGAAAACGAGGTCTCCCCCGAGGTGGCGCATCGCCATGGCGGCGGCCACGGCGCGCTCGGCATCGTCGTCATGGGCCAGCGGGACCCCGAACACGGCCATGACCGAGTCGCCCATGTACTTGTCGACCGCGCCGCCGTGGTCGGCGACGATGTCGCCCAACTCGCGAAAGGCGGTGTCGACCAGTCGGGCCACCACCTCGGGGTCGGTCCGCTCCGCCAGGGAGGTGAAGCCCACGACGTCGGCGAACAGGACGGTGGCCAGCTTCCGTTCTTCGAGCGCCGGGCTCGGAGGTCGAGCGACGGCGCCGTCGACGCCGGCCCCGCACTGCCCGCAGAACCGCTGCCCGTCGCTGATGGTGGCGCCGCACGACGGGCACCCGCCGACGGGAAGGGCCGACCCGCAGTGCCCACAGAACAGATATCCATCGGGGTTCGTCTCGTTGCAGGTCGGGCACAGCACCACACCCTCACGGTACCGCCCTCCGAGGCGGCCCAGCCCCGAGCGGCCCGGCGACCCGATGCTGCCCCGGCGACCGGTTGGGGCTACTCCGGGGTGTGGCTGACGGCTTCGACGTTGTTGCCGTCGGGGTCCCGCACGAACGCGCACTGGATCGACACGTGGTCGAGCACGTCGCCATGGGAGCGATCAGGCATCAGCGCACATCGTGCGCACGGGGGCGCCGCCCTTGTGCGACCCCGGGGGGGCCGAAAGTCACACGGAGCGGCAACCCTGCCGTGCATGGGGGGTGTTCGACGCACTCGCACTGGGAACCAGGCGATCCCCCACCGCCACCACCTTCGTCGCGTCGGCCTGGGGAGAACAAGCGGAAAACCTGGGGATTCTCACCGGATGCCGGCCAGGACGAGCACGCCCAACGCTCCGCCCATGGCCAAGGGCGCCGCCACCAGGCCCAAGCGGGTGGCTCGGGCGATCGACGGGGCGGCCCCAGCGCCCGCCGCGGCCCGGAGCCAGAGGATCCACGCCAGCGAGCCGGTCACGAACAGATTGGGTCCGATGTCGAGCCCCACCAGCAGCGCGAACGGCCGGGGGGGAACCCGCGCCGCCAGCAGCGACGCGGCGGGGAGGTTGTTGCACACGACGCTGGCCGCGGCGGCCACCGCCGCCGTCCCCCAGGCGTCGAGATGCGAGAGTGCGGTGGTGGGCGCCGACCAGCTCCGGCCCAGTGTCCCCAGGGCGACGGCGACGCCGAACAACCCGACCAGGACCGGGAGCCCCAAGAGGTCCAGGACCCTGGTGAGCGGGGCCTTTCCGGCCACCATCCTGGCGCCTACCGCCACCACGCCGACGGCGGCCACCGGCAGTGCGGGCGAACGCAGCACCAGCACGAGCGCGGCGACGGCCACCACCGCCGCCAGGGCCAGCGCGAAGGCCGGGCCGTCGCGGTCCTCTGTCGCCGCCGGGGCTGGTTCCACACCGGGGGCGGTGCGCAACGAGCGACGTTCGACCCACGCCACCACGCCCGCGGTGAGGAGGACCGACACCAGCCACGCCGGTGCCACCTTGCCCAGGAACCGGCCTCCGGAGAGATGGAGGTGGCCCAGCACGATCAGGTTGGTCAGGTTGGAGCCCGGAAGCAGCAGCGAGGCGGCGTTGGAGAGCAACAGGCATCCGTACAGCAGCGGCGCCTCGCTCCCACCCCGGCGCCGCGCCGCGTAGACGAGCACCGGGGTGAGGAACGCCACCGACGTGTCGAGATTCAAGACGCTCGTGACACCGGCCACCAACACGACCGAACCGGTGAAGAGCACGGCGCCGCTTCTCGAGAGGCGCGCCAGGGCATGGCCGGCGGCGGCGAAGAGCCCGCTCTCGTCGGCGACGAGACCGACCAGAAGCAACCCCGAGACGAGGACGAAGGGCGGCCAGTCCTGATCGGCCGCCGAGCCGGCGCCGGTGCCGTCGAACGTGGCCGCCAATGTGGCGCCGAGCACACCGGCACCGGCCAGTGCCCACCCGCCCCGACCCCCGCCCCCGAACCGCAACTCCTTCAGCGTCGTCTCACCCGACCGTATAGGAGGTCATCGACAACGATCCGTAGGCGTACCCGTCGACGAGCACGTCGGCTCTCACCCCGGACGCGTCGGCCAGTCCCGCCAGGTACAGCAGCGGGATGAAGTGGTCCGGGGTTGGCACCGCCAGGGCGTAGTCGGGATGGCGCGTGGCCTCGACGATCGTCGCTGGTGCACGGGCCATCGTGGCCCGCGCGTCCTCGTCGAACCGGTGCGCCCACTCGGTGCCCGAGTCGGGGAGGCGCCCGTCCATGAGGCCGAGGTTGTGGACCACGTTGCCACTGGCGACGATGAGCACTCCGTCGTCGCGCAGCGGCGCCAGCCGAGCGCCCAGCTCGAGGTGGTACTCGAACGGTTTGGTGGCGTCGATGGCGAGCTGGACGACAGGGACATCGGCATCGGGGAAGGCGTGCACCAACACCGACCACGAGCCGTGGTCGATGCCCCAGCTGTCGGCGTCCAGGCCCACCCACAGGGGCTGGGCCAGGTCCGCCACCTGCCGGGCCAAGGCAGGATCACCGGGTGCGGGGTACGACACGGCGAAGAGCTCGTCGGGGAAACCGTAGAAGTCGTGGATGGTCCGGGGCCGGGTCATGGCTGTGACGGCCGAGGCGTTGATGTACCAATGGGCGGATACCACGAGGATGGCCCGGGGACGGGGGACGGCCTCGCCGAAGGCTCGCCACGCCCGGGTGTAGCGGTTGTCCTCCACGGCGTTCATCGGGCTCCCGTGGCCCACGAAGGCGGCGGGCATCGTGGTGCGGTTCACGGTGTTCTCACGATCTCGCCCCGGCACACTTCCACCCTAGGCCCACCGATGTCTGCCCCTCCGACCACCTGTAGGTTGGCTTTATGCCCGAACCCTTCCTCGACGCCACCGCTCTCGCCGCATTGGTCAGGGACGGCACCGCGTCGCCGGCGGAGCTCGTCGAGGACGCCATCGACCGGATCGAGAAGCTCAACCCCGAGCTCAACGCCGTCATTCGTCCCCGCTACGCCGAGGCGCGACGTGAAGCGGCCGGCGTCCTTCCCGACGGGCCGTTTCGCGGTGTGCCCATCGTCCTCAAGGACCTGATCTGCTACACCGCGGGTGACGAGGTGCACGAAGGCATGGGCGTGCTCAAAGCGGCGCGCTATGTGGCCGAGCGCGATCAGGAGCTGGCCCTGCGCCTGCGCGCCGCAGGCTTCGTCGTGGTCGGGCGTACCAACACGCCCGAGCTGGGTATCCTCCCCACCACCGAGCCCCTCGCCTACGGGCCCACCCGCAACCCGTGGGACACGAGCCGATCGACCGGTGGGTCGAGCGGTGGATCGGCGGCGGCGGT
>Ga0208849_1000817_pt1 | contig 25739 bp, 22 predicted proteins | sample NGESurdeep072012_10_FD_184470 | JGI IMG/M metagenome (GOLD analysis project Ga0208849, IMG submission 184470) | Arctic peat soil microbial communities from Barrow, Alaska - NGEE Surface sample 53-3 deep-072012 (SPAdes) | ecosystem: Environmental > Terrestrial > Soil > Wetlands > Peat ... | reverse complement strand
GGTGATCGCAACCGTCTTCTGCTTCTCGTCGATCTCGAAGTCGAAGTCCGCCACGTACTGCTTCTTCGTGCGCGGGTCCATGCCTTCGGGCGTCTGCCCGAGTTTCATCTGCGGAGCCAGGCGTGCGAACTTCACGTACAGGTCGGCTGCCTGTTCGGGCGCGCCGGAGATGATCAGCGGCGTGCGCGCCTCGTCGATCAGGATGTTGTCGACCTCGTCCACGATCGCGAAGTGATGCCCGCGCTGAACCTTTTCGCCGAGGTCCTTCGCCATGTTGTCGCGCAGGTAGTCGAAGCCGAACTCCGAGTTCGTGCCGTAGACCACGTCGCAGGCGTAGGCGCGGTGCTTCTCCTCGTAGTCCTGCATGTTCTGCAGCACACCGACCGACACGCCCAGTGCGTCGTAGATCGGGCTCATCCATTCCGCGTCGCGGCGTGCCAGGTAGTCGTTGACGGTCACCACGTGCACGCCCTTGCGCTCGCGTGGCGCGTCATCCGGCGCCTCGGGGTCGGCGTCACGCACCGCGAGCGAGTTCAGCACCACCGCTAGCGTCGCCGTCAGCGTCTTGCCCTCGCCGGTCTTCATCTCTGCGATCTGTCCCTCGTGCAGCGCCATGCCGCCGATCAACTGCACGTCGAAGTGGCGCATCCCCATGGTGCGCTTGCCGGTCTCGCGCACGATCGCGAAGCACTCGGGCAGCAGTGCGTCGAGCGACTCGCCCTCGACCGCGCGCGCGCGCAGGTGGTCCATCCGCTCGCGCAGCTCGGCGTCGCTGTCGTGCTCGAGCTCGCCCTCGAACGCGCCTATCAGCGCGACGCGCTTCTCGTATTCCTTGCGCTTCTTCGCCTCGCCGACGTTGAGCGCACGATCCAGCAGGGATGGCATGCGCCAAGGATAGCCCCAGACGGGGGAACGCTAGACCGAAGGCAGCGACAGCCCCCGCGGCGCTGTGGCGGCGACCCGCGCCGAGGCGGCGTGGGCCTCGCGACGGTGGCGCAGTTTGTCGCGATGACGCTTGACCTGACGGGCCAGCTCGTCGACGACGAGGTTCAGCGAGTGCAGCATGTCGGGCGACGCGTCCCGGGCGCGCAGCGTGACGCCCTTCAAATACAGCGTGCACTCCGCCACGTCGCTGTCGCTGACGCGCGGATTGCGCTCTCTGAAGATCTCGATCTCGAGGCGGGCCAGGTCCGAGACCTGTCGCGCGACCTTCGCCAGACGGCGCTCAGCGTGCATGCGCAGCTCGTCGGTGACCGGGACATTGCGACCCTTGATGTCGATCTGCATCACAGGCTCCTTCGGTCGGGAACTCCTTTTCGTGTTTCCGATGCTACGCCCGTACGCGGCGGATGTAAATGGGCATGGACAGAATGTCGCCGGCCCCGGACGCAATGTCGCGCTCGCAAAGTGCGGCATCGGGGTAGCGCCGACCGCACATGGCGTGCTACGATGCTTCTTGTCATAGTCTCACTTTCCGTGAGGGGGCTCGCTTCGGCGGGCCCTTTCGCGTTAAGGCGCCGCGCCCATCGCCGAGCATCGCCTGCGAGGCCCGTGGGCGCTCAGCCGCGCCGGCGCAGGCTCTGCACGATGCCGCTGTGGCCGGCGATCGCGTCGATCAGGATCGACTCTGGCGCGATCTCGGTTCCGGGGAAGACGATGCATCCGCGCAGCTGCGCCCGGTCGCCGATGCGCGCGCCGTCGCCGAGCACGATCGGACCCATCAGACGCACCGCCTCGCCAATGTGCACGTCGCGCCCGATCCACGCTTGACCGTCGAGCTCTGTGTCGTCTCGCAGTGGCGAGACGCCCCCGGCGACGAGCACGCCCGGACTCACCTCCTCGCCCTCGACCTGCAGGCGCAGCTCGCCACGCAGCGCGTCCACGGTGCCCTGGCGCAGCTCGCTCAGCGAGCCGACGTCGTTCCAGTACTCGCGCAGCTCGTGGATGTAGAACGGCACGTCGTTCTCGAGCAGCACCGGGAACACGTCCTGCGCCCAGTCGACGAACGGCCGCGCTGGGAAGTAGTCGAAGATCCGCGGCTCGAACATGTAGATGCCGCAGTTGCCGAGGTCCGACAGGGCCTCCTCCGGGGCCGGCTTCTCCTGAAAGCCCGTGATCCGCCCGTCGCGGTCGTGCAGCACCACTCCGTACTCGCGCGTGTCCGGCACCTTCTTCACCGCCAGCGTGGCGATGCCGCCGCTCTGGCGGTGCCTGGCGACGAACGCACCGAGGTCGATGTCCGTGAGCGCGTCGCCGGAGATCACCAGGAAGGGCTCATCGCCGAAGAAGTCGGCGCATCCCCGTACGCCGCCGGCGGTCCCCAGCAGCTCCTCCTCGTAGCGGTAGCTCAACCGCTCGCCGAAGTACTCGCGGATCGAGTCCGGGAAGTAGTGCAGGTTGGCGATCACCTCATCGAAGCCGTGCCGTTCGAGCAGCTCGACGATGTGCTCCATCACCGGCCGGTCGAGAACCGGCACCATCGGCTTGGTGATCTCGTTTGTCAGCGGCCGCAGACGCGTACCGAGCCCGGCGGCCAGGACCATCGCCCTCATCAGGAGACCCGAGCTTAGTAGCGGTAGTGGTCGGGCTTGTACGGGCCCTCGACCGGCACGCCGATGTATGAGGCCTGATCGTCGGTGAGGCGCGTGAGCTTCACGCCGAGCGCTCGCAGGTGCAGCCGCGCGACCTTCTCGTCGAGGTGCTTGGGCAGCACGTACACACGCTTGTCGTACTCGTCGTTCTTGGTGAACAGCTCGATCTGGGCGATCGTCTGGTTGGAGAACGAGTTGCTCATCACGAAGCTCGGATGGCCGGTCGCGTTGCCGAGGTTCAGCAGGCGCCCCTCCGAGAGCAGGATGATCGCGTGGCCGTCGGGGAAGGTCCACTTGTCGACCTGCGGCTTGATGTTCAGACGCTCGATCCCCGGGACCTTCGCCAGGCCGGCGATGTCGATCTCGTTGTCGAAGTGGCCGATGTTGCCGACGATCGCCTGATGCTTCATCCGCGCCATGTCCTGTGCGGTGATGATGTCCTTGTTGCCGGTGGTGGTGATGAAGATGTCGGCGCTGTCGATCACGTCCTCGAGCGTCTTGACCTCATAGCCCTGCATCGCCGCCTGGAGCGCGCAGATCGGGTCGATCTCGGTTATGACGACGCGCGCTCCCTGGCCCCGCAGCGATTCCGCGCAGCCCTTGCCGACGTCGCCGAAGCCGCACACGACAGCCACCTTGCCGCCGATCATCACGTCGGTGGCGCGGTTGATTCCGTCGATCAGCGAATGCCTGCAGCCGTACAGGTTGTCGAACTTGGACTTGGTGACAGAGTCGTTGACGTTGATCGCCGGGAACAGCAGTTCGCCGGCCTCGACCATCTGGTAGAGCCGGTGCACGCCCGTGGTGGTCTCCTCGGTGACGCCTTTGATGCCCTCGCCGATGCGCGTCCAGCGCTGCGGGTCCTCGCCCAGCGAGCGCGTCAGCACCGACAGGATCACCTGGTACTCCTCGGAGTCGGCGTCCGTCGGCGCCGGTACGCCACCAGCCTTCTCGTACTCGGTGCCCTTGTGCACGAGCAGCGTCGCGTCGCCGCCATCGTCGAGGATCATGTTCGGGCCGATCGAGCCGTCCGGGTGGGCGGGATCGTCATTAGGCCAGTTGAGCACCTGCTCGGTGCACCACCAGTACTCCTCGAGCGTCTCACCCTTCCACGCGTACACCGGCACGCCGCGGGGATCGTCGACCGTGCCCTCGGGCCCGACGGCGACCGCGGCTGCGGCGTGATCCTGCGTGGAGAAGATGTTGCAGCTGCACCAGCGGACCTCGGCGCCGAGCGCGGTCAGCGTCTCGATCAGCACGGCGGTCTGGATGGTCATGTGCAGCGAGCCGGTGATGCGCGCGCCGCGCAGCGGCTGCGCATCGGCGTACTCGGCCCGGATCGCCATCAGGCCGGGCATCTCGTGCTCGGCGAGCGTGATCTCCTTGCGGCCGAACTCGGCCAGCGAGAGGTCGGCGACCTTGAAGTCGGTCGTGAGCGTGGCTGTGGGGGTCATTGCTGACATGACGAAGCCTCCTGTCGGGTCAGGTGAGCGCCCTTGCTGCAGAGATAACGGGCCGAGCGTGGCGGATTACAGCCCGTCGCAGCGCTCCTCGGCCGCTCCGCAACCTAGCACACGCTCCCGGCCGGCTAGCGTCGTGACACTAGCGCTCGGCGAGCGCGGCCTTGAGCTCATCGAGGATCTTCACCGGTCCGGGGTCGACGCCTCGCAGCGCCGCCAGGTAGATCGACACGAGGTCCCCGAGCAGCACGAGTGAGATCACGCGCTCGATCGCAGTCTCTCCGCGTGTCTCCAGACGGAAGCTGGCTGCGGCGTTGCCGGCGATCAGCCGCTCGGTCAGCGCCATGCGCTCCTTGACACGGGGGTGCGCGTCGGAGTCGTCGAGGAACACCGCCGAGAAGCGGCCGAGCTCGGGCGCTCCCTCCCAGCCGACGATCTCGTTGTGGTCGAGCTCGGGGAGTTCGTTGGAGAAGGCGGGCTGCTTTGCGTTCTCGTTGATCTGCGTCTTCCACCGGTAGGCGATCGGGTTGGTGAGGCCCGCTCCGGCGATGACCGGCGTCGTACCCGAGAGCCCGCGCGCGACGGTCTTTGCGAGTGAGTCCTCAGGCGCGTCGGGGCCCCACTCGGCGACCAGGTGCTCTATGTGCGATGCCGCCACGTCGATCTCCGAGGTCAGCCGGGGACCTGCGCCGCACAGCGCGGCGACCTCGAGCGACGCGACGATCATGTACGCGACCGCCGCGCGCGGCTGAAAGCCGCCGGGCAACGGGATCACTGGCACGCCGTCCGCGCGCGCCATCTCGGCGAGGCGTCCCCCGGTCGTCACCACCGTGCGCTTGGCGCCGAGCGCTCCCGCCGACTCGTAGCAGGCGAGCGTCTCCTCGGTGTCGCCGGAGTAGCTCGCGCACAGCACCATCGTGTCGGGCGTCGTCCACGGCGGCAGCCCGTATGCGCGGGTGATGAAGATCGGGCGCGAGGCGTGGTCGCCCATCGCGGCGCGCGCCAGCGCACCGCCGATCGCCGAGCCGCCCATACCCGCGACGACGAGCCCCGCGGTCGTGTCCCAGTCCTGCATGATCGCCGACTCCACGCGCCACAGCGCGTCGCGCAGGTGCTCGGGCAGCGCCAGCACGTCGCCCAGCTGGTCGGAGGGATCGATCCGGGCGATGCTCTCGCGCGAGAGCTCCTCCGCGGTCGGTGTCGCGGTCGCGCCGCCGTCACTCATCTGGTGCTCGCCTCCTGTTGTGCCGGGGTGGTGATCGCCGTCGATCGTTGACATCTGGGGTTCGCCATGGTCGGTGAGGCGCTCGAGCGCCTAGAACTCGATCGCGTGGTCGGGCAGCTCCACACCAGGGAAGATACGCGCCCCGCGTGTGATCACGTTGTCAGCCCCGATCCGAACGTCTTCGCCGAGCACCGCTCCGCCGGTGATCTTCGACCCTGCGCCGACGCGGCAGCCGGCGGCGATGATGCAGTCGCGCAGCTCGCAGCCCTCGCCGATCTCGGCCCCCTGGAGGACAACCGAACGCTCGACCGTGGCGCCGGCGCCGACCGAGACGTCCTCCGCGAGGACAACGAGGCTGCCGACGTGTGCGCCCTCCCCAACCCGCACGCCGCGCTCGAGCACCGCCGGCGGGATCACCCTGCCGTGCACCTCGGCGCGCTCGTCGACGGCGAGCCAATCGCTCCCCAGGCGCTCGGAGACGGCGGTCTCGACATTGCCCTCGATGATGTCGAAGGTCCCCTGCAGGTAGCGCGCCGGCGTGCCGATGTCCAGCCAGTAGCCCTCCGAGGGAAAGCCGTAGAGGCCGTTGCCGACGAGCAGCGGCCACACCTCGCGCTCGATCGACACGTTGCGGTCGGGCGGCACGAGCTCGAGGATGTCGCGCTGCAGCACGTACGCGCCGGCGCTGATCAGCTTCTCGCCGGCGATGTCCGCGCTGGGCTTCTCGATGAAGTCCGTCACCGAGCGGTCGTGCGCGAGGATCACCAGGCCGTAGGCGCTGGGGTCCGGCACCGGAACCAGCGCGAGCGTAGCCCGTGCGCCGGTGGCCTCGTGCTGTGCGATCTGGGCAGTCAGATCGATGTCGGTGAGCACGTCGCCGTTGAGCATCAGGAAGCTCGCGTCGAGCATCGGCTCGGCGAGCTTCAGCGCACCGGCCGTGCCGCGCGGCTCCGGCTCCTCGACGAAGCGAAGGCGTATACCGAGCTGCGAGCCGTCGCCGAGCACGCTGCGCATGCCCTCTGCGAGGAACCCGCAGGACATGATCACGTCGTCGATGCCGTGGGCGCGCAGCCACTCGAGCATGAACGCGATGAACGGCCTGTCGACGAGTCTCACGACCGGCTTGGGCACCGTCGACGTCAACGGGCGCAGGCGCGTGCCCTGCCCCCCCACCAGAATCACCGCCTGAATGCGCTCACCGCCGTCCTATGCCCTCGTACACGAGCCCGGCGGCGCGTATCGCGTCCGGATCCAGCGCGTTGCGCCCGTCGACGACGAGATCGCCGGCCATCGCGTCAGCTACCTGCTTCCAGTCGAGCTCGACGAACTCGGGCCACTCGGTCACCAGCACGACTGCGTCGGCATCTGCGACCGCGGCCAGCGGCGAGTCCGCGAACGTGACCTGCGAGACAAGCGCCCGCGCCTGCTCCTCGGCCACCGGGTCACACGCGGTGACGATCGCCCCGTCGGCCTGCAGGCGCGCCGAGAGCACCAGCGAGGAGGCCTCGCGCATGTCGTCGGTGTTCGGCTTGAACGCCAGACCGAGCAGCGCCACGCGCTTGCCCGCCAGCCCGCCGAGATGCTTCTGCAGCTTGCCGATCACGCGCCGCTTCTGCAGCTCGTTGACCTCGATCACCGCTGTCAGCAGCTGGAAGTGGTAGCCGGAGTTGCCGGCGAGCTGCTTGAGCGCGTCGACGTCCTTGGGAAAGCAGGACCCGCCGAAGCCAATACCCGCCTGCAGGAACTTCGGCCCGATGCGATCGTCGAGGCCCATCCCGCGCGCGACCTCGACCACGTCGGCGCCCGTCTCCTCGCAGACGTTGGCGATCTCGTTGATGAACGAGATCTTGGTCGCCAGAAAGGCGTTGGAGGCGAGCTTGACCATCTCCGCGCTGGCCACGTCCGTACGCACGAGCGGCGCATCCAGCGGCGCGTAGAGCGCGACCACGGCGTCGCCCGCCCAGCCGTTGTCGTCGCCGACGACGACGCGGTCGGGGTGCAGGAAGTCCTGTACGGCTGAGCCCTCCTTGAGGAACTCCGGGCAGGATACGTAGCCGAGGCCCTGCTTGCCCTGCTCCGCGAACACACGCTGTAGCGAGGAGCCGGTGCCGCAGGGCACGGTCGACTTCATCACGAGGGCCCGGTCGGCGGCGGCCGGGACGGCGTCGACGACGGCGTGAACTGCGCTCAGGTCGGCGTCGCCGGAGTAGGTCGGCGGGGTCCCGACGGCGACGAACAGCAGCCGGCAGTGCGCGAGCGCGTCGTCGAGGTCGGTCGAGAAGTGCAGGCGTGCGGCGTTGCGCGCGAGCAGCTCCTCGAGGCCGGGCTCGTAGATCGGGACCTCGCCGCGACGCAGGCGCTCGACCTTGGCGGCGTCGATGTCCACGCACCACACGTCGCTGCCGAGCTCCGCGAAGCCGGCGGCCGTCACCAGCCCGACATAGCCGGTGCCGATCACTCCGATTGGCTCACGTTTCTCACTCATGAGGCGGGGAAGGCTAGCCGGTGCGGGCGCTGGAGGCGATCGTGCGCGCGCGGCGCGCTCAGGAGCCGCTTGTGCGCAGCCGGAATACAGGATGGTTGGGCGCGATCCGCGTCAGCTCCTGCTCGCTGGAATCGGGTCCTACGCCTTCGAAGAACACGCCGACCTCGGCCTTCCAGCGCTCCAGGTAGGCGCGCAGCACCGGCGCCTTGTCCTGATCGTCGAGCTCGTCGGCGCTGAACGCCTCGCTGCGCCGGCCGAGCAGCAGCCGGCCCTGGCCGCTGGCGCGCAGGTTGCGCACCCACTGCGTGTGTCCTCGGGGCGCCACCAGGTAGCGCTGACCGTCGACGGTGAGCAGGTTGACAGGCGTGCGACGCGGCTGCCCCGAGCTGCGGCCGCGCACCTCCAGAACCCGCGAGCCCCACACGCTGATGCCCGCTCGCGTCAGCCACGCGACGACCCGGTTGAACACGTTCTTGGTGAGCCATCCAGGGCGCTTGAAGTGATCGCCGCCGGCCTCCATCGCGCGCAGCCTCCTACTGCCCGACCGCCAGGAACGCCTCGTAACGGCGGATGTCGCGCTGCGCCCGCGCGTGTCCCTCGCTGTCGGGCTCCGCCCGCTCAGCGGCGGTGCGTGCTTCTGAGAGCTTCGTCTCGAAGGTGGCGCGGTCTATCTGTTCGGGCGCGATCGCCTCCTCGACGAGCACCAGCGCGCGATTCTCGACGAACTGCAGGTAGCCCTCGGCCTGCGCGAAGCGCACGATGTCATCTTCCGCGCGATACAGCCGCAGCTCGGTCGGTTCGAGCATCGCGAGCACGGGCTGGTGATTGGCGAGGATGCCGATCGAGCCTACCGCCGTGACCGTCGAGAGCATTTCGACCTCGTCGGAGAACACCTCGCCCTCGGGGGTCAGAACTTCCACTGGGAACTTTGAATGCGCCATGGATTATTTCTTGGCCGCCTCGACGACCTCGTCGATCGCGCCCTTGAGGAAGAACGCGCTCTCGGGAACCTCGTCGTGCTTGCCGTCGATGATCTCCTCGAAGCCCCTGATCGTCTCCACGATCGGCACGTACGCGCCGGGTGTGCCGGTGAACTCTTCGGCGACGAAGAACGGCTGCGAGAGGAAGCGCTCGATCCGGCGCGCGCGCTGGACCGTCAGCTTGTCCTCGTCGGAGAGCTCGTCGATGCCGAGGATCGCGATGATGTCCTGCAGCTCCTTGTAGCGCTGCAGGATCTCCTTGACGCGGTTGGCCACGCGGAAGTGGTCCTCGCCGACGATGTCCGCCTTGAGGATCGTCGAGGTCGAGTCGAGCGGGTCGACCGCCGGGTAGATGCCTTTTTCGGAGATCGCCCGCGACAGCGCCGTGGTGGCGTTGAGGTGCGCGAACACGGACGCGGGAGCCGGGTCGGTGTAGTCGTCGGCGGGCACGTAGATCGCCTGGATCGAGGTGACCGAGCCACGCTTGGTCGAGGTGATGCGCTCCTGCAGCTGCCCCATCTCGGTCTCCAGCGTCGGCTGGTAGCCGACCTGCGAGGGCATGCGTCCAAGCAGCGCCGAGACCTCGGAGCCGGCCTGCACGAAGCGGAAGATGTTGTCGATGAACAGCAGCACGTCCTGGCCCTGGTCGCGGAAGTATTCGGCCATCGTCAGACCGGACAGCGCGACCCGCATGCGGGCCCCTGGGGGCTCGTTCATCTGCCCGAACACGAGCATCGTCTTGTCGAGCACGCCCGACTCCTTCATCTCCAGCCACAGGTCGTTGCCCTCGCGCGAGCGCTCGCCCACGCCGCAGAACGCCGACAGCCCGCCGTGCTCCTTGGCGAGGTTGTGGATCAGCTCCTGGATCAGCACCGTCTTGCCCACGCCCGCGCCGCCGAACAGCCCGACCTTGCCGCCCTTGGCGTACGGGGCGAGCAGATCGATGACCTTGATGCCCGTCTCGAACATCTCGGTCGTCGGCGTCAGGTCCTCGACCCGCGGCGCCTCCTGGTGGATGCCGCGCCGCTCCACGTCGGCGGGCAGATCCGCGCCGAGGTCGATCGGCTGGCCGAGCAGGTTGAAGATCCGCCCGAGCGTGGCCTCGCCCACGGGCACCGTGATCGGGCCGCCGGTGTCGATCACCTCTGCGCCGCGCGCGAGGCCGTCGGTCGTGTCCATCGCGACCGCGCGGACACGATCGTCGCCCAGGTGCTGTTGAACCTCGCACACGAGCAACTGCTCCTCCGCTCCAGCGCTGATCCCAGGTGCCTCCTCCTCCCGGTTCGACGCCGGGCGGACGATCGTGATCGCGTGGTTGATCTCGGGTAGGCGATCGGGGAACACGGCCTCGATCACGACGCCCTGGATCTCCTCGATGCGCCCGACGTTGCGCTTGGCGGCGCCGTTGACGGACGTCGCCTCTTGGGTGGTGCTGGATGCCATTAGCTCTCTGATCTCCTAATCATTCTGTTTCAAGTTTGTGGTCATACGCGTGTCGGTCGGCTCAGCTGAGTCCCTCAGCTCCAGCTACGACCTCCATGATCTCCTGGGTGATCTCAGCCTGGCGGGCTCGGTTCATCTGCAGTGTGTAGTCGGTGATGATTTCGCCGGCGTTCTCCGACGCGCTGCGCATCGCGGTCATCTGCGCACCGAAGAAGCCGGCGGCCGACTCGACGAGCGCTCTGTAGATCGAGATCTCGATGTAGTCGGGCACCAGGCGCCGGAGGATCTTCTCGGGGTCGGGCTCGTACTCGACCGATCCGCGCACCGCGCCCACCGGGCCCTCCTGCCCGGTGCCGGAGTCGGTCTGATCGCCGCTGAGCGCCTGCTGCGTGAGCGGCAGCAGGGTTTGACGAGTGACGTGCTGGGTGAGCGGCGAGACGTAGGCGTTGTAGATCATCTCGACACGGTCGATGTGGCCGTCGACATACGCTTGGACGATGTCGTCGGCGATCGTGCGCGCGTCCGCATACGCGGGTCGATCCGCGAAGCCCGTGTAGGAGCCGCTGAGCTCGTTGCCGCGAAACGCCAACGATGAGACGCCGCGGCGTCCGGTCGCGTACCAGCTGCTGCGCAGCCCCGTGTCCGATAGCTCTGCGGAGAGGCGTACGCCCGCACGGATGATCTGGGAGTTGAAGCCGCCCGCGAGCCCGCGGTCGCCGGTGACCAGCAGCAGCCCGACGTTCGTTTGGGAGTCGTGCTCGCGCAGCAGCGGCAAGCGCTCAGCCTCGGCGCCTGCCGCGTTCGCCGCCTGGCGGGTCATGCGCCCGATCGCGTCCGCGTACGGGCGCAGCGCCTCGATCCGCTGCTCGGCACGGCGCAGGCGCGCGGCGGCCACCATCTCCATCGCCCGCGTGATCTTCTGGATGTTCTTGACCGAGGCGATCTTGTTCTTGACGTCGCGCTGAGAAGCCATGACTGTGCCCCGCGAGCGGCGCTAGGCCGCTGCGGCCTCCTTCGCGGGCTGGGCCAGCGGCGCGTCGTCGTCCAGCGGCTGACCCTCCTCGTCCAGGTCGTAGCCGAAGTCCTTGGCGAAGGCCTCGACCGTCTCGCGCACCTCCTTCTGAACCTCATCCGACCAGTCTCCGCCGTTGACCTTCGCGCGCAGATCCTGGTGCTGGGCGTGCAGGCGTTCGGTGAGCTCGACGAGGAACTCCGGCACGCGCTCGACGTTCAGCCGGTCGAGGTAGCCGTTGGTGGCTGCGAAGATCTGCACGACCTGGTCCTCCACCGCCAGCGGCGAGCGCTCGTGCTGGTTGAGCGTCGCCACCAGACGCTCGCCACGGGCGAGCGTGCGCTGCGTGTCGGCGTCGAGATCCGAGCCGAACTGCGCGAACGCCTCGAGGTCGCGGTACTGCGAGAGCTCGAGCTTGATCCTGCCGGCGACTTTCTTCATCGGGCCGATCTGCGCGTTGCCGCCGACGCGCGACACGGAGATGCCGACGTTGATCGCCGGGCGCACCCCCGAGTTGAACAGCTTGGACTCGAGGAAGATCTGCCCGTCGGTGATCGAGATCACGTTCGTGGGGATGTACGCCGAGACGTCGCCGGCCTGCGTCTCGATGATCGGCAGCGCCGTCAGCGAGCCGCCGCCGAGGTCGTCGTTGAGCTTGACCGCGCGCTCGAGCAGGCGCGAGTGCAGGTAGAAGACGTCGCCCGGGTATGCCTCACGGCCCGGCGGACGGCGCAGCAGCAGCGACATCTGGCGGTAGGCGTAGGCGTGCTTGGTGAGGTCGTCGTAGACGACCAGCGCGTGCTTGCCGTCGTAGAGGAAGTGCTCGCCCATCGCGCAGCCCGCATATGGCGCCATGAACTTGATCGGCGCGGCCTCGTCCGCGGGCGCGGCGACGATGATCGTGTTCTCGAGCGCCCCGTACTCCTCGAGCGTCTGCGCGAGCGCCACGACCGTCGACATGCGCTGTCCGATCGCCACATAGACGGACACCACGCCGGTGTCCTTGTTGTTGATGATCGTGTCGATCGCGATCGCCGTCTTGCCGGTCTGGCGGTCGCCGATGATCAGCTCGCGCTGGCCGCGCCCGATCGGGATCATCGCGTCGATCGCCTTCAGGCCGGTCTGCATCGGCTGCTTGACCGGCTGGCGCTGCACGACGCCGGGCGCCTTGAACTCGGCGGGGCGAGTCTGGGAGACCTCGATCGCGCCCTTGCCGTCGAGCGCCCGCCCTAGCGGGTCGACGATGCGCCCGAGCATCTGCTCGCCTACGGGGATCTCCAGCAGCGAGCCGGTGCGCTTGACCGTGTCGCCTTCGGAGATGCGCTCCCAGTCGCCGAACAGCACCGCGCCGACGTTGTCGGACTCGAGGTTCAGCGCGAGGCCCGTGACGCCGTGGGGAAGCTCGAGCATCTCGAAGGACATGCAGTTCTCCAGGCCGTGCAGGCGCGCGATGCCGTCGGCGACCGACAGCACGGTGCCCACCTCGGTCAGCTCGGCGGTGCCGCTGTCGAGACCCTCGATGCGGCTCTTGAGAATGCTCGTGATCTCGTCGGGATTGATCTGCATTTTGATCTCCTGGTAGAAGAGGGACTCAGTTTGGCGACTTTCGGTCGCGTTCACCGGGTGGGCGGGCCTCTTAGGCTCCTTGGGCAACGTGCCTGCGCAGCTGCTCCAGTCGGTTGCGAATAGAGGCGTCGAGGATCGAGTTGCCGACCCTGATGATGATGCCGCCGAGGATGTCGGGGTCCACGCGCGCGGCGAGCGTCACCTTGCGCCCGGCGCGCTCGCCGATCGTCCTGGCGAGGCTCGCGGTGGTCTGCTCGTCGAGCGCGATCGCGCTCGTGACCTCCACGGGCAGCGTCTTGTTCTCCTCGTCCCACAGCCGCTCATACTCCTGGCGGATGCGAAAGATCACCGGCATGCGGTGGTTTTCGATGAGCAGCTTGAGGAAGTTCAGAAAGGTTGGATCGGCTCCGTCGAGCAGGCGACCGAGCGCCTCCTGCTTCTCCTTGGTCGAGAAGTACGGCGAGAAGAAGAACACGGCGAGGTCGTGGTTGTCGTTGACGGCGTCGGCGAATTGCGCCAGCTGCTCACGCAGCACATCGAGCTTGCCCTGCTCGCGGGCGATCTCGAACAGCGAGCGAGCGTATACGCGGGCGAGCTCCTCCATCAGCTGGCGTGTGCTCCGGATGAGAGGCTCGAGAGATCCAGCTCGCTCAGCGCCTCCTCGACCAGGCGGCGCTGGTCGGCTTCGTCGAGCGTCTTGCGCACGACCTTCTCGGTGGCCATGATCGTCAGGTCGGCGACCTCGCGGCGGATGTCGTCGAGCGCGCGCTTCGTGGCGGCGTCGATGTCGCGTTCGGCCTTCTTGGCCGCCTCGGCGAGGATCTCCTGCGCGCGTTCGCGCGCCTCGTGCTCGTGCGAGTCCGCCGTCTGACGCGCGCGCGCCACGATCTCCTCCGACTGGGCCCTCGCCTCCTTCAGGCGCTCGCGGTATTCGGCCAGCACCGCGTCGGCTTCCTGACGCAGTCGTGCAGCGCCGTCGATCTCGCCTTCGATCGTCTTCGCGCGGTTGTCCAGGGCTTCGCCAATCCGCGGGAAAACCGCCTTGCGCAGGATGAACAGCGAGATCACGAACACAACTATGGTCCAGATCATGATCCCTACGTTGGGAGTGATCAGGAACGAGCTGCCGGAGGCGAGCGGGATGTTCGAAGCGGCGAGCATCGGCCTACAGGAAGAAGGCGATGAAGCCGCCCACCAGGCCGTAGAAGAAGGTCGCCTCGGTCAGGGCGAAGCCGAGCCACTGGTCGCGCTCGATCTCGGCGCGCAGCTCCGGCTGGCGAGTCTTGGCCTGAATCGAAGCGTTGAACACCGCTCCGATGCCCGCCCCGGCGCCAGCGGCGCCGCCACCGGCTCCGACGCCCAGCGCGATCGCGCGACCGGCATCCTGGCTCTGCTTGATGATCGGTTCCGCGACACCCAGCAGCGGGTGGATCGCACTGAACACGTGTAGAAACTGCATCGCTCGATAGCTCCTTGTTTGTTAGTGACTTTCGACCGCTCCGCCGAGGTAGATGGCGGTCAAGATGGCAAAGATGAAGGCTTGCAGGCCGGCGATCAGGACAGCCTCGAACAGGAACAGCAGGATTCCTGCCGGCAGCAAGAACCAGGACACGAGCTGCAGCCCGACGAGCACGCCGAGCTCGCCGCCCATGAACGCGATCAGCATGTGACCGGCGAGCAGATTGGCCCACAGCCGGACGGTCAGGGATATCAGGCGCAGGAAGTTGGAGAGGATCTCGATCGGGAAGATCAGGCCCACGATCGGGCCTTTGACGCCGCCGGGCATCAGGCTTTTGAGGTATCCGATCGGGCCGTGGTGCTTGACTCCCTCGTAGGTGAACAGGACGAACACGCCGAGCGCGAGGATCAGCGGAAACGCGACATTGGTGTCGGCCGCGTAGATCTGAAACGACGGGATGGCAGCACCGAAGACCTTGAACGTCTCGCCGCTGTTGACCGGCAGCGGGATGTAGCCGATCAGGTTGGAGACGAGGATGAACACGAAGATCGTGGCGATCAGCGGGAAGTACTTGCGCTCCATATCGCCGCTGAGGTTTTCTTTTGACATGCTGCGGGTGACGCTGTAGAACATTTCCACCGCCACCTGGAGGCGGCCGGGACGCTGCTGCAGGCGCTTGGCGATGTACAGCATCACCCCGATGGTGATGCCGGCCGTGATCAGCAGGTACAGCACGCCCTTGTTGAATGCGATCGGGCCGAGCTTGAACCAGGTGTCGAGTTTGAACTCGTCGGTCGGGGAGAAGACGTTGTTGGCGACGCTCGGTGCCTTGTGCGCGGTGACGCCGAACAGGATCACGAACAGCACGATCCCGCCGATCCATACGCCCAAGACCGAGTAGAGGATCTTCCGACCCTGGGTCATCCCCTTGTGGGGAGCAGGCGCTCCTGCGGGCGGGGATGCCGCCACGGCGCTCATCGCTGCGGCTCTCCTTGCGGTCGACCGCTGATCAGACGCATGGCGAATGCGATCGAGTAGGCGCAGAAGATCAGAAGCGCCGCGACCAGACCGTCGCGGCGTCCACCGATGACGGCGGCGAGGACGATCGCCCCGGCGAGCAGCCAGATGCGCCCGAACCCGTCGACCAGATTGAGGCCGAAACGGGCGTCGGCCCCGCGACTGGCAATCCAGCGTTGGCCGGCGCGGGCGAGCACACGCTGAATCAGCCACGCGGCTGCCCCGACCGCGAAGCCGACAGTAGGCGCGCCGAGCAACAGTGCCACCGGCGTCGCGAGGACTACGAGCACGACGTCGAGATACCGGAGCGCCAGAGCAGGTCCATCGACCAGCGAGCCGCCGTCCCGCTCACGCATACCCGGGATGGGAACCTCTAGCGGCGATTGCGTGATGGCCGGGCGCAAGCCGGCTGGCTGTCGTCGATGCACTTGGAGGGGAACGTGACCGTGTTACCCGTCGGATCGCCGCGCGTGCAGCGATCGTGTGCCGGAGGCGCTATTTGTGAGTCGTTTACGCGGCATCTCTGGTGACTGGCCCACCCTATAGAAAACAATCTCCCCGCGCGAAAACGCGGCGGAGCCGTCGGAGCGTCCCTCAACGGTCTGTGACGGCGCGGCCCAGTCTACCCGGTCTGAGACTTCGTAACAAGTTTGTGACATGCGCTACACGGGATCGGCGCTCGCACGAGCAGCATCGACAGGGCGATCGTCGCAAGCCCGCCGAGGACGTCGAGCACATAGTGGTTGCCGGTCGCGAGCACCGCGAAGGTGGTCACGCACGGATACAGCACGGCGAGCGTGCGTACCCATCGACGCGAGCTGATCCGCCACAGCACCACCGTGCACCACACCGCCCACGCGATGTGCAGCGACGGCATCGCCGCGAGCTCGTTCGCCGCGGAGGCCAGCGCGCCCGAGTGCCACGAGCCGATCGCGTGGGTTGCTGCCACGACGTCGGTGAAGCCGTGCAGCATGCGCGGCGGCGCGACCGGATACAGCCAGAAAACTACGAACCCGAGCACGTTGGCGAGCACGAGTGCGTTGCGCAGCGGCCGGTAGATGTCCGCACGGCGCCACCACAGGAAGCCGAGCAGGCCAAGTGTGACGATGAAGTGCGCGTTGTCGTAGTAGTCGGACACCGCCAGCCCGAGCGTGTGGTGCGCCGCGAGCCAGCGGTCGAGCGCGTGCTCGGGATCGATCTGCAGCGACTGCTCGAGGCGCAGGAGCTCGGCACCGTGGGCCAGTGCCGCGTGGACGCGGAGCGGCGCCAGGTTCGTGACCGCGTCGTACACCCAGCACAGCCACACGATCGTGAGCGCCTCGACCCACCAGTGCGAGCGCGTATGTGCCTGCGCAGACGTACCCGCGGATCGCCCTGGCGCGGGAACAGCAGCGCCGGCGGCGCTCGCCTCCATCGGTGCTGGTACGACGGCTGCCAAGTCGTCGATGTTATCCGCCGACCCAGCGCCCGCCGGAGCGTGCGGTGTCAGGGCAAGACTGGCTCGAGCCCCCGCTGTGCCAGCGTGTCGAGGATTCGCGGCAGCGCGTCGACTGTGCGCCGCCAGGAGCCGGGCGTGGAGTAGTCATCGGCGTCGTGCAGCAGCAGCACGGCGCCCTCGCCGGCGCCGTCGGTCACGCGCGCGGTAATCGACGCGGCCGTAGCGCGCTTCTCCCAATCCCGACCCCAATGGCTCCACAGCAGCGTGCGCCAGCCGTGCGCGCGGGCGATGCGCAGCGCCGACGGGCTGAGCACGCCGTATGGTGGCCGGTACAGGCTCGGGGAGCGGCCGGTGTGCGTCACGATGACCTCCTCGGCGCGAGCGATGTCCTCGCGCACCTGCGAAGGCGTCAGACGCAGGAGGTTGCGATGGCGGTGGCAGTGCAGCGCGACCTCGTGGCCGGCGTCGACGACCTCGCGCGCGAGCGCGGGATCGCGCATCACCTGCTCGCCGACGAGGAAGAACGTCGCATGGACACCCTCGCGGCGCAGTATCTCGAGCACGGCGGGAGTCCCCTCTGGGTGGGGGCCATCGTCGAAGGTCAACGCGTACCCGCGTCCACTGGCGGTGGTGCCCTCAACGCCCAAGGCCGCGCGCAGCGCCGGCCAGATCGGCGCCGGCGACCCCGGGAAGCCCACCGGCCGGTTGCCCGCGAGCACCGGCAGCAGGTAGCCCGCGAGCGCCGCGCCACCGACTGCGCCCGCGATGCGCGTGCCTCGGCTGCGATGATCGGGGGCAGAGATGCTCAAGCTGATCCTGGGAATCGTGGCGGCGGTCGGCGCGTCGGCGCTTTACAGCCTAGGGATCGCCCTGCAGGCGATGGATGCCAAGGAGGCGCCCGACGAGGAGCACCTGCGCCCGGCGCTGGTGATCGGCCTGTTTCGGCGTACGCGCTGGCTGCTCGGCACCGGGCTGTCGATGCTGGGCTGGCCGCTGCAGGTGCTGGCGCTGCTGCTCGCGCCGCTCGTGGTGGTACAGCCGACGCTCGCCGTGGGCCTGCTCGTGCTGCTGTTCTTCGGCGAGCGGATGCTCGGCGAGCACGCGGGGCGCTACGAGCATCTGACGATGCTCGCGATCGTCATCGGGATGATCGGAACAGCCGTGTTCGCTCCCCCGCGCAGCGCGAGTCCGGCCGGCAAGCAGCTGACGATCACGCTCGTGCTCCTCGGGCTCGCCCTCTTGTGCATGCTGCCGTATCTGCTGCGCGCGTTGGGGCGCTCGATCGCAGAGGTGACGATGGTCTGCGCGGGCCTGGCGGGCGGCTGGAGCGGCGTGGCGACGAAGCTGGCCTCGAACGATCTCTCCCACCATCATCTTGCGATCGCGGCGTTGTGGGGCCTGTCCACCGCCGCCGCGGGGGCTGTGGGCGTGCTCAGCGAGATGAGCGCGCTGCAGTCGCGCCCCGCGATCCAGGTGGCGCCGGTGGTGTTCGTGACTCAGACGATCGTGCCGGTTGCGGTCGCGCCGTTCCTGTTCGGCGAGCACTTCAGCGCGACGGCGCTCTCGGGGGTGCCGCTGAGTATCTCCCTCGCGGTCGTGATCGGCGGCGCGGCGCTGCTGGCGCGCTCGCCGCTGCTGACAACCGCCTTCAGCGGCGGTGCCCCGCCGATGGAAGCGGAGCGCGTCAATGATGTCAGCGGCTCGGCGCCCAGCCCCTTGGAGCCGAGCCAGGAGACGATTCGCTCGAGCCCGAGCACCGATGCTGAGGATCCGTTGACTTCGACCACGACCACATCGCCGGCGCGCATGCGTCGTTGAGGCAGCGGACGGGTCGCGCTCAAGCGCAGCGCACCGACGACCGGGGTCGCCCCGTCGGTACGCGCGAGCACCAGCTGGCCGAGCGACAATCCGCCGTGGGGCTGTAGGTAGAAGAACGCGTGATGCAGCCCGAGCGCATGCGCCTGCGCGTGCAGCAGGCTGCGGGTGCGCTCCCAGCGCAACGGGGCCGAGCTCGGCACTTCCGCCACGAACTCGTCGTGCAGCGCGCGCAGTGTCGCGATTCTCGCGACATGCGGCACGCCCGAGTCGTCGGCGAACGAGACGTGGATTCCCTTTGCGGCGAGCGCCGCCGCGACAGGCGCGATGTCGCCGGCGGGCGCATGCACGATCACGCCGACCTCCCGCTGCGTCGTTGCGACGCGCACGAGCGGATGCACGTGCAGCAGCTTGTCCGCGAGCGCGTTGACCTCGTCGGTCGAGGCCATCCAGCCGCCGACCACCGCCAGCAGCGTCAACTGCGTCGCGAACGCCACCAGGCGCAGCCTCCAGCGCGGGATCGGCCGCACCCGTCGCGGCGCCTGCAGCACCACGTCGACCGCCGCGGGATGCTCGAGATGCGCCGCGGGGGACGCCCCCCCGTTCGTCGCGCCTGCGCCTGCCTCGCGCTCGGCGGCGAAGCTGGCCTGCACGTGCGTGCGCAGCTCCTCGGTGTCGTTGGCCAAGCGCAGTAGGTCGAGCGCGGCCATCGCCCGCGTGTTCAGCCGCGCGTGTCCGACCGGCAAGCCGTAAGAGACCACGGGCGTGCCCGCGGCCCGTGCCTCCAGGCAGGTCACGCCGCCGGTCGAGTGCACGAGCACGTCGGCGGCGGCGAGGATCTCGGGCATCTTGTCGGTGAACCCGTAGACGCGTACCCGCGGTTCGTTCACGAATGCGAGGCGCAGCTTCGTCGCGAGCTGCTCGTTGTGGCCAGCCAGACAGACGATGCTGCTCACCTCGGGCACCTTGGTGAACTCGCGAACGGCGCCCGCGATGTCGCCCACGCCCCAGCCCCCGCCCGAGACGACCACCGTGCGGCCGCTCTCGGACAGGCCGAGCGCGCGCCGCGCCTCGGCGGGGCAGCGGGGCTGCAGGAAGTCGGCGGAGATCAGCGGGCGCACCAGCTGCACGCTGCCGCGCCCGGCGATGCGCTCGACCGACCGCATCGACTCGCCGTACATCACCAGGTGCGTGTCGATGCCGGGCTGTGCCCAGAAGAACAGCCCGGTCAGATCGGTGATCGTGGCGACCGTCGGGCAGCGCACCGCCCCCGTGCGCCGCAGCTGGGCCAGCACGACGGTGACGGCGGGGTAGGTCGAGACAACGACGTCGGGATCGTGCTCGGCGATGACGCGCGCCAGCGGCCGCGAGCCGAGCAGGCACAGCAGCCGCCGCGCTACCGCTCTGACGGGCATGACGTGCTCGAGCAGCCAGTAGACGAGCGTGTAGGTCCACGGGAAGAATCGCAGCTGGACGCGGTAGCCGTCCTCGACGACCGGGCGCACGAGCGGACCCATCGCGGCGAGCCCGTCGATCACGTTCACCTCGACGTGCTCCGGGGATGCTTCGATCTGCTCCGCCAGGGCACGCGCCGCCGCGGCGTGGCCCTCGCCGACGTCGGCGGACAGGATCAGGATGCGGCGTGGGCGAGCGGGATGCGAACCCCGGCGCCTGTTGCGTGTGCGGTAGCGACTGCGCATAGAAGGTGCCGCCCCGTCGGGCGGCTGAGGCCGGCCTATGCGCACACGGAAATTGCCCCGGGGCGCTCCGGACCTGCGAACAGGGTACCGGCCGCGGGGGACGCCTGCAGGACGGGAGAGGTAAAAATGGACGGATTCCCGCCGCGGCCCCCATCCCCCCTGTGCTGGTCGACGGGACGCCGCGCACGGAGACGGGCGCGTCCGTGGGCGCGCGCACGCCTGCGGCGCTCGCGGGCGCGTTGGGGGCGCTCGGGCTGCTCGGGGTCGTCGTTTGCGCGTTCCTGGTGAGCGCGGGTGCCGCCTCGGAGCCGTCGCGGTACGTGCCGGCGCGCAGCGGCGGCTGGCCGGCGTGGCTGGCGGGACCGTTGCGAGGCCTGGGGATCGGCCTCTCCACCGGGGGCTTTCAGACGCTCGTCCTGATCATGTGCGCGAGCTATCTGCTCGTGCTGCTGGTCGCTCGGCGGCTGCCGCTTGCGGCGCTTGCCGCTGCGATCGTGCTGGCGGACGCGATCGTGGCGCTCGGGCCGCCGCTGATCTCCCAGGACGTCTTCGGCTATCTGGCGTTCGCGCGCCTGGGAGCCCTGCACGGGCTCGACCCCTATACGCACATCGCAGCCGAAGCGCCCACCGATCAGGTGTTCCATTTCATCGGCTGGCCCTTTCTACACTCGCCCTACGGACCGCTGTTCACGCTCCTCAGCTACGCACTGGTGCCGCTCGGACCTGCAGGGGGGCTGTGGGCATTCAAGGCGATCGCGGTCGTCTCGAGCCTCGGGGCGGTGGCGCTGATCGCCCGAGCGGCGGGCCGACTCGGGCAATCGCCGAGTTGGGCGGCGGCGTTCGTCGGCCTGAACCCGGTGCTGCTGCTGCTGGCGGTGGGAGGGGCGCACAACGACACGCTGCCGATGCTCGCGCTGGCGGCCGCGTTGGCGCTCACCGCGGGGGCCCGAGCCGCGAGCTCCGACATGCGTGCCGGCGCGGCGGCGTTGGCCGCCGGTGTGGGCATCAAGGTCACGGCCGGCCTGGTGCTGCCGTTCCTGGTGCTCGCGCCACCTCGGCCCCGCGATCGCGCGCGGCTGGCGCTCGCGGCGTGCGCTGCGCTGCTGGCGGTCGCACTCGTGGGGCTGCTCGGGTTCGGCGTGCACACCTTCGGCTTCGTGGGCGCCGTCGGGGAGCAGCAGCAGCTCGTGGCGACGCACAGCATCCCCGCTGAGACCGCGCGCCTGGTGGGGCTCAACGGGACGCCGAGCTGGTGGCGTCACGTGTTCCTCGGCGGCTTTCTCGCGGTGCTCGCGTTCGAGCTGTGGCGCACTGCACGGGGGGCCAACTGGCGCGTGGCCGCCGGCTGGAGCACGATCGCCCTGCTGGTGTCGACCGCGTGGGTGCTGCCGTGGTACGCGATCTGGGTGCTGCCGCTAGCGGCCGTCAGCGGCGATCGGCGCCTGCGCGCCGCCACGCTCCTGGTTTGCGCCTACGCCATCCTCATCCACCTGCCGCTTGCCGACCCGCTGCTCAGCCCCCCCGCCGCCCACGTCGCCGACGGCGTGCACGTCGCCGTCCCCCGCCTGGGACACCGCCTGGAACTCACCAGTTTCCAGGTGCTTCGCCACATCCAGGTCGATCTCCGCTGGTGAGGCCTCCGGGCGTAGGCGCCGCAGGCGAATCGCGTCCAGGCGCCTGAACTTGAGGATCTCCAGCACGTAAACGAGGTACACGCTGGCCGCGACCACGACCAGCCCGATGGCGAGCATCACGAGCGTCCAGCCCGTGTTGTAGCGCCCTTTGTGGTCGCTGTAGGGCACGAACCGTAGCGCCAGCGCCATGCCCGCCAGCAGCAGCGTCCACGCGTACAGGTAGGCGATCGTGCGGCGGCTGGAGAAGCCGATGCGCGCCATGCGGTGATGGAAGTGCTCGCTGTCGGGCCGGTAGATCGGCTGCCTGTACTTCAGCCGCTTGAGCACGACGAACGTAGTGTCCAGGAACGGCACCGCCAGCAGGATCAACGGCAGCACGAACGACACCACGGCGGCAGTCTTGACAGCGGCCTCGACCGTGATCACGCCCATCAGCAGGCCGAGCAGGTTGGCGCCGCAGTCGCCCATGAAGCTCGACGCCGGCGGGAAGTTGTAGAGCAGGAAGCCGAGCGCGGCGCCCGCGGTCAACGCCGCCAGGACCCCCGGCTGCTGGCGGCCGGGGAAGTCGAACGCGATCACTGCCATCGCGGCGGCGATGATCGCGCAGACCCCGGCCGCGAGGCCGTCGACGCCGTCGGAGAAGTTGACGACGTTCATCATCACGACCAGGCCGATCACGGTCAGGATCGGCCCGGCGTCCGCGGCGCCGGTGTTGGGGAAGGTGAGGTGCCCGACGAAGGGCAGCGTGATCGCCTTCACCGCCACGCCGAAGTGCACGACGATCACGGCGGCCAGCACCTGGCCGAGCAGCTTGAGCGCCGGGTGCAGATCGAAGCGATCGTCGAGCGCGCCCACGAGCGTGATCACCGCGGCGGCGATCAGCACGCCGTGCCACAGCTGAGGCTGGTGTTCCGTCGCGTAGCCGGCGGGCAGCCAGATCAAACCGGCGAGCAGCACGCCCGCGAAGATCGCGAGTCCGCCGAGCAGCGGCGTCGGGCGCTCGGACAGGCCCCGCTCGCGCGGCTCGTCGATCGCGCCGATGGCCCTCGCGAAGCGCATTGTGAGCGGCGTCAGCAGCGCGGTGAGGACCGCGGCTGCGAGGAAGGCGTAAAGCGCGTCGAGCTCGGTTGGATGCGCCATCGGCTCGCGTAAAGCATCGCAGGCCGGGAGGTCGAGGCGTGTCGTCGCGAGGATCTGTGCAGTTCGGGCCTACACCTGCGCGGTGGCGGCGAGCTGCTCGTAGAGCGGGTAGCGCTCTACGATCGCGCCGACGCGCTCGGCCAGCTCGTCGGCTCGTGACTCGTATTCGGGGGTCAGCGCGATCGCGAGGATGCGCCCGACCTCTTCGAAATCGTCCTGCTGCAGGCCGCGGGTGGCCAGCGCGGGCGTACCGATGCGCAGACCCGACGCCTCGATCGGCGGGCGCGGGTCGAACGGCACGGCGTTGCGGTTGACCGTGATCTGGATCTCGTGCAGCCGGTCCTCGGCCTGTCTACCGGTTAGCGCCGGCTCGGTGTCGCGGAGGTCCACGAGAATCAGGTGCACGTCGGTGCCGCCGGTGAGCACGTTGAGGCCGTGTCCGGCTTTCAGCAGCTCGTGCGCGAGCGCCCGGGCACCCTCGATGGTGCGGCGCTGGCGCTCGGCGAACAGCTCGCTCGCTGCGATCTTGAAGGCGACGGCCTTGGCGGCGATCACGTGCTCGAGCGGGCCGCCCTGCTGGCCGGGCATGACCGCCGAGTCGATCTTCTTGGCGAACTCCTCCTTGCACAGGATCACGCCCGCCCGTGGCCCGCCGAGCGTCTTGTGCGTGGTGGTCGTGACGACGTCGGCGCCGTACTCGATCGGGTTGGGATGCAGGCCGGCTGCGACAAGACCGGCGAAGTGCGCCATGTCGACCATCAGCAGCGCGCCGACCTCGTCGGCGATCTCGCGGAAGCGCGCGAAGTCGAGCTGACGGGGATATGCCGACCAGCCCGCGAGCAGCAGCTTCGGCCGGCGTTCGCGTGCGATGCGGGCGACCTCGTCCATGTCGATCAGGCTGGTCTCGCGGTCGACCTCGTAGGCGGCGATGTCGTACAGGCGCCCGGACACGTTGATCTTCATGCCGTGACTGAGATGGCCACCGTGTGCGAGCGACATGCCCATGAGCGTGTCGCCGGGCTGTAGCAGCGCGTGATAGACGGCGGCGTTGGCCTGCGAGCCGGAGTGCGGCTGCACGTTGGCGTGCTCGGCTCCGAAGAGCTCCTTGGCGCGGTCGATGGCGAGCTGCTCGGCGACGTCCACCCACTCGCAGCCCCCGTAGTAGCGCCGGCCGGGGTAGCCCTCGGCGTACTTGTTGGTGAGCACCGACCCTTGGCACTCGAGTACCGCACGGGGAACGAAGTTCTCCGAGGCGATCATCTCGAGCGTGCTCTGCTCGCGCTCGAGCTCGCCGCGCAGCGCCTCGGCGATCTCGGGATCGACCTCGGCCAGAGGACGGTTGAAGTAATCGGGGCTCAGCTCGGACACAGCGCTCTCCTTGGACGTGGGACCTTGGTGCCCAGGCGCGCGGCGGATGTGCTGGCCGCTTCCCGGTGGTCGCTTCCACCTCAGGCGCCAGTCGCGGCAGCGTTATCGAGGCTAGCACTCAGGCCAGCGAGGTGAGCGTCTCACGCACGGCGCTGCGCGCGAGCGCGCCCTCGCGCAGCACGTGCCAGCGGCGGTTGGCGCTGTAGTCGCGCAGATCGATCACCGTCGACGGCGTGCCCGGGAGCTCGCCGCCGTCGAGCACGAGATCGGCGCCGTCGAGGATGCTCTTGGGGATCTGCTCGAGCGTGCGGGCGTCCGGCTGGCCGCTGAGGTTGGCGCTCGACTGCATCACCGGCTTCGTGCTCGCGGCGAGCGCGCGCAGGCGCTCGGGCAGGTGCGGGACCCGCAGGCCGAGCGTCGCCGGATCGACCCTGCACGCGGGCGCGAAGCGACGCACGGGGTTGGACAGCAGCAACGTCACAGGTCCCGGCAGCAGCGCCGCGAGCGCCGCGCGCTCGTCGTGGTGCAGCTCGCCGAGCGTCTCGAGCGCAGGCTCGAGCGCGAAGAACATGACCGCCGCGGGACGCGCCGCGGGGCGACCCTTGAGCACGTACAAGCGTCGCGCGGCGCGCTCGTCGCCGGGGTCGCAGCAGACGCCGTAGACGGTGTCCGTGGGGAAAACCGCGACGCCGCCGCCGGACACGCACTGCTCCAGACGCCGCGCGTCCTGCTCGCTGAGCCTCTGCTGCTCGTCGGTGTTCGCAGTCATTACCTGCGGCGCTCCGCGACGACCACCCGCTGGATCCGTGCAAGGTCGCGTTCGAACCGTATCGTGTCGAAGCCGGCGGCGCGGGTCAAATCGGCGACCGGCTGAGCCTGGCCGGCGCCGACCTCGAGCCCCAGGAAGCGCACGTCTGGCAGCTCGGCCAGCTGGGCGAGCAGCGCGCGGATCACGCTGAGGCCGTCGGGGCCCGCGAACAGCGCCCCTGGAGGCTCGTGTCGAACGATCTCCGGCGCGAGCGTCGCGCGCTCGGACTCCGCGACGTATGGCGGGTTGGAAAGGATCGCATCGAACTCGCCCACGTCCGTGAGCAGGTCCGCGTGCAGCCACTGGACGTCCAGCCCGAGCGCCTGCGCATTGGCCTCGGCCAGCTCCAGCGCAGCGGTGCTGACGTCGCTGCCGGTGACCTGCAGGTCGGGGCGCTCGTCCTTGAGCGCGAGCGCCACAGCGCCGCTGCCGGTGCCGACGTCGAGCACGCGCGCGCCGGCCGGCAGCCCGAGGCCGACCTCCACGAGCAGCTCGGTCTCGGGGCGCGGCACCAGCACGCGCTGGTCCACGGCCAGCTCCAGGCGGCGAAAGCCGCGGTGCCCGACGATGTAGGCGACCGGCTCGCGCTCCACGGCGC
>Ga0208849_1000816_pt1 | contig 25764 bp, 22 predicted proteins | sample NGESurdeep072012_10_FD_184470 | JGI IMG/M metagenome (GOLD analysis project Ga0208849, IMG submission 184470) | Arctic peat soil microbial communities from Barrow, Alaska - NGEE Surface sample 53-3 deep-072012 (SPAdes) | ecosystem: Environmental > Terrestrial > Soil > Wetlands > Peat ... | reverse complement strand
CGGCCGCCGGCCGGCGCTTCAGCGCGGTCAAAATGCCCCTCTTGACAGAAAGAGGCTTCGCTTTCGGAGTACTTGATGGGGCCCCCTGACTGCTCAATGTGGCCGGTTCTGCGCTACCGGGACTGTCAGAACCACCGGACTCACACCGCCCGATATCGCCGATTCAGCCGGAGCCGGATGGCTGGCTCTTGTCATTTGTCTAGGTCAAAGAGGGTGTAGAAAGCGTCGTCGGGGTTCGAAAGCATTCCCGCTAGCTCCAAGGATGCTCAGGGGAGACCGTGAGCACCGTTGGAGGTGCACCGACATCCACGTAACGGTCGCAGGTCGACCGCGCCCAAATTATTGCGTCGCTCGCCCCGATACCTGAGGGCCGTAGACACGTCCCAAAGTTCGAGGTTCTCAGGTCGTTTGTCGTCTCGGATGCCGTTTGTGTGGTGGACCGTTTCTCCCAGCACGAGGTACCTCCGAAGCAATTCTTCTGCCACCAGGATGTGTTCAAACACAAACGGGCTCCGTCCCGTCCTCGGGTGCCCGGCAACGCAGGTTTTCGCTCGCGCTCTGGGCCTCGTCGGCTCATGCTAACTGCACTGCTCGAACTTCCTAGTTGAACGTCCGGTGATGAGGCGCGTCCAAGAACGAAGCGGTATATCGCCCTGAGCCGCGAATACAGGTCAGTTGCAACCTGATAGGGCGATAACGGGACGTCCGGATGCCCGCCCACTTCGATACGACGCGCATGGTTGGGACGGTCAGCTCCCCAAGGCGTACAGCTTCCAGGTCCCTTCAACACCTTTGAGCTGGTGCTCCCCCCGGTTGGCGAACTGGTAGTCCCCTCCGAGCAACATGTCGCGAACAGTCGAGGAAACGAAGACCTCTCCGAGGCCTGCTGCTTGTTCGACCCTCGCCGCGATGTTGACGGCAGCACCGGTGATATCACCGTCATCGCGCACCTCTAGCTCGCCGGCGTGGACCCCGGCACGCACGCCAAGGTCGATAGAGCCGAGCTTGGTTACCACGTCGGCGGCCGCGCCCACCGCCTGTGAAGGCGCGTCGAACATCGCCAGCAGTCCATCTCCGGTGTTCTTCACAATGCGACCGCCGTGTTGTTCGACTACCTCGCGACAGATGCGGTCATGGCTCTCCAACGTGTCTCGCCAGGCGAGATCCCCTACCAATGCCGAGCGCGCTGTGGACTGCACGAGGTCAGTGAAAAGAACGGCAGCGAAGCGCCGTTGCGTAGTCGCCATCGGTCGATGACCGACAACGAACTCGATGATGGTCGCGGCAAATTCCCTCCAATCCGGCATCACCCAGAGGAAGTGGTCCTCTCCGGGCACCTCGACATACGCGGATCCCGAGATCCGGTCGGCAAGGAACCGTCCGTAAGCGACGTGAAGAACACGATCACCTTTCACGTGCATGACTAGGGTCGGCGCATGGATCTGCGAGAGGCAGTCCGTAGCGTCGAGGTTCAACACACTTTCGATCTGCCGCTTGATGTCTGCCGGACTGGCCGTCTGCCGCTGGAGTCGGCCCATCCAGCGTACAAAGGAAACGTTGTCGCGCTGGCTGGGCATCATCCATTCGACCATGAAGGAGGGGTCAGACCCCCAGGTCTGTACCAGCTTTCGGAACTGCTCTACGAAGTAGACAAGGTCAACCGGTCGTTCGCCAGGATCGACGTAATCGCCCAGGAGGGGGCTGGACTGCGCACCCGCCGTGGTATTGATAAGCACCAACTTCTCGATCCGATCAGGATGTCTTGCCGCGAACAGCTGTGCCATGAGGCCACCTTCGGACAAGCCGACGAGGCTGGCCTTCTCCACCCCCTCGGCGTCCATGACAGCAGCGATGTCTTGGATCCGCTCTTCGAGGACGGGCATTCGCTCGAAGCGGTCCGAACATCCGATCCCTCGTTTGTCGAACATGAGCACTCGGACGTGTTGCGAGTCGTGCTCAAGTACACGCCGGTATAGCTCGTGATCCCAGGAAAGCTCGACGTTTGAGACAATTGGTGGAATCAGGACGACGTCTGGCCCTGAGCCAAATCGCTGGTACGCGATGTGGAGGCCATCCGATAGGGCGTAGAGCGTGTCGGGGGGTTCCACGAGGACGAATTATGGCGCGTGCAATCTGAGGGCGCTTAAAAGAGGCTCAGCGGATAGATGCCAGAGCCGGTGACCAGCGGTTACGCCAGTCGATGAGCTTGGTGATGAGCAGTAAGGCGACCGCCAAGGCGAACTGGCGAGACGGTGGATGGATTTCCGATCGCTGTTTCGGCGGAGCTGACCGAAGTTGCTCAGCCATGAGTTGGTGCGTTCGATCGGCCAGCGCAACCCCATCGGTTGGTTCTTCTTCCCTTCGGTCGCTCCGCGCTTGCGCTTCTTGGCGATCACCGCATCATCGATGCCGAGTGCGAGGAGCCGCGTTCGCGTGACGTCGGAGTCATAACCGCGGTCGAGCCACAGCGTCTCGATGTCGGCGAGTAAGCCGAGCTCGGCGGTGGCTTGTAGGGTCGGCTCGAGCAGCATCGAGTCATGGCGATTGGCGCCGTCGATCGCCCAGCCGATGGGAATGCCGTTTCTGTCGGTGAGCACCGACCACTTCCAACCCAGCTTGGCTCTGTCTGTCGGATTCTTGCCCGTTCCCTCGCCTCCGGCTGGGCTTTTGTGCAGCGATCCGTCCACGGCCACGTCGGAGAGATCGAGGCCGATGATCTTGTCGTAGCCCTCGGTAGCCTCGGCGGCGATGGCGTTGACCACCCCTGCGTCGATCCACTCGTCGCGTCGCTCGCGCACGGTGGTATCCGACACCTTGTTGCCGCACAGCCGCTCGGCGTCCTCCCAGGAGCACCCCGTCACGAGGCGCACCAGCATCACCTCGAAGCAGTCCCGGTCATTGACGCGGGGCCGATGGCAGCCGAGCGGATGGTGGTCGACAGGCTCGGGGATGAGCGGTTCGATTCCAGCCCAGATGGCATCTCCCACTTCAGGGTCGAGCGCGCGCATGATGTGAGGGGACCTCCACTCGGTCGTTTGGTGTTTGGGCAGCACCCCGATTGTCTCGGGGCCACACAAACGACCGGTGGATGGTCACCACCTTGAACGCGCGAACTTCCTGTTCAGACGCTCGTCACCAATCCGCGCGGCCTCTAATAAGCCAGACCGCCCGTTATTGCCGAGTCCAGGGTGGCCTCACGTTCCCGTGACTTTGGGCTGCCACCCCAGGCCGGATCAGCCCGGTCCAGGATGGGCGACGCTCCGTCTGCCAGAGCAGAGTCAGTCCCTAGGCGGTGACGGGTCTCACCGCCGACCCGACCCATCCGCTATCGCTCAGCGACGCGCAATACTGCCCGCGTCGCCGTCCGGCCCGGTTACCCGAATTCGGTTCAACCCGTCGGACGCAGAGGAAGACACCGGGAGCGCATAGCCCCGAATACCGTACGCGCCAGGACCGTCGGCCAAGGTCAACCGCAGGGCCGCTCGGGACCGGCATCCTCATGCCCGGTGGTCGGTGTCAGCGTCTGCGGTGCTCGTCTCGCGTGAGTTTCGAGGAGTGCACCGGGATTCGTGTCCCTGAGACTGTGACCGAGTGTCCGGCGACGGCCCCGGCCGCACTGGAGACCACCACGACACCGCTCTTGGCCGTGGTGGGCACGGTGACTTTCACCGAGGTTGGTGCGGCCTTGGTGATGCGGGCGGCGACCCCACCGATGGTCACGGATGTGACCTCGGACAGGTTCGCCCCCTTGATGGTGAGGGGGTGGCCGGGCCGGGCCGTGGTGGGGCTGTAGCTGGTCACCGACGGCGTCTCACCGCCGATGTGGAACCGGGGGTCGCCGACGGGCAGTTCCAGCTTGGCCACCACGCTCCCGGCCGACTCCGACAGCGACTTGAAACACGCACCGGCGAAGGCCCCGTGGCACTTGGCCAAGAAGAAGGGTAGGCCATTGTCTCCCAACGACTGGTAGCAGATGACCACTCCCTTCTTGGAGGGGAGGTTGTGCACGGTGTCGGTGACGAGCACGTCGGTGCCGCTCAAGTGGGAGTCGGTGAGCGTGGCCACCGGCGCCTCGTAGTTGAAGTTCGTACACCCCAACACCGCCGGGGCCACCACCAGCGTGATGCTGGCACTGGCACTGGCGGCCTTGACGCCGGTCACCGCCACGGTCTGCGAAGGGGCGCTGACCGTGGCCGAACAGCCCGTTGACCCCGGCGTGCACGGAGCCACGACGGTGTCGGTCTCAAAGGCCCCCATGTCACAGGGGGTGTTTCGCACATAGCCCCGCTGGTCGGTGGGGGGACACAGCGAGGGATCGGTCACGGCCCGGACGGCCGGGCTGCCTGCTTCGAGGGCGATCGTCTGGGTGGGCCCGCCGTTGCTCTGGAGTCCGGAGGGGTCCAGATCGGCGGAGGCGTCAGACACGTCGCCGGTGGCCGTGAACCCGCACGAGCCGTCGTCGTCGAGGTTGTAGCCGAGGTCGTTGAAGGTGCCACCTCCCAGCGAACAATCGCCACCCGAGGTGCTGTTGGCCACGATGGTGGCACCCAGGTTCACCGTGGCGCCGTTGAAGTTGCCGATACCACCGCCGCAGCAGCCCGCGCTGTTGCCCGACAGGGTGCTGTCGGTCACGGTCAGCACGGCGCCGAAGTTGTTCTCGATCGCACCGCCGAAGTAGCCGCTATTGTCCAACAGGGTGCTGTCGGACAAGGTGAGATTGCCGCTGTAGTCATTGTAGATCGCCAGGCCGCTGTTGTCCGAGAAGGTGCTGCCGGTCACGTGCATTGTGGCACCGTTGTAGATCCCGCCGCCGTTGGCGCTGCTGTTGCCCGACAGGGTGCTGTCCGTCACGGTCATCGTGCCGCCGGCGTTGTTGATCGCACCGCCGAAGTAGCGGTTGTCATTCGTGAAGGTGCTGCCGGTCATGGTCACCGTGGCACCGAAGTTGTAGATCCCGGCGCCCCATCCCCCGCCGGGGTTGCCGTTGTCCGACACGGTGCAGTCGGTCACGTTCACCGTGCCGACGTTGACGTAGATCCCGTCGCCATAGCCGGTGACGCTCATGCCGTTCGTAATGGTCAAACCTTCGACGGTCACCGTACCGCTACCGATGGCGAACACCGATCCGATGCCACCACCGTTCACCGTGGTGGCAGAGGCCCCGGCCCCGGCAATCGTGAGCGAGTTGGTCGACGAGGAGGACATGGTGTCGTTTTCGGTGTAGGTCCCAGCGGCCACGTTGATGGTCACGTCGTCCCCGCTGTAGGAGCCACCCTCTGCAGTGTTGATGGCGGTCTGGATCGAACCGCAGGCATTGAGTTGGGAGGTGCAGTCGCCCGATCCACCAGACGCGACGTAGAGCGACACCGCTGGCTGGGCTGAAGCAGGCGCTGTCCCCGCGATCATCGCCACGAGGGACACCCCCCCGACCAGCAGCGCCCCGGCCAGTGCGGCCCGCAGATACCTTCTCATCGAGTCCCTCCCAGTCACGACAGACGATCAGTTGTCATCTGCTGGGCCGGGGCGATCGGCGCAACCCCCAGGACTTGTACCCGCCAAGGGAGCCGCCCGCCACGGCTTGACCTGGAACTTTAGGGGAGGTCCCTGCATGGGACATCATCCATTTTGACGGCGGAGGGGACCGATCCAGCATTTTTCGTGACGTTCGAGTCACGGTGGGGGTTATTCAGGCTCCACTGCACGAGAATGCCGTTGCATTTCAGGGTTGCCCGAAGGGGTCGGGCGTCCACCGTCACGCCGACCGAGATCACCCGCTACCGGATGTCCGGGTGATGGCCTCGGACAGCTCGCACATGCCAGGAGTCGGGCGCACTCTGACCCCACCGTTCGACCGGTATCGCTCGCCGCCCGTCGCCTTGGCGCGTTTCCCCATTGGAATGAGCTCAAAGGTTGGCTCGGCAGCCACCCGAAGTTGCCGTCCATCCACCCCTCGTGACCTGGGCGTTGTGGAGACTCGGCTCCTTAAGCTGTGGTGACTCCCCCACTGGTTCCCGCTCAACCCTGGTCACGGGGTTTCATGAACACCCCAAGGATGCTCAGGGGAGACCGTGAGCACCGTTGGAGGTGCACCGACATCCACGTAACGATCGTAGATCGACCGTGCCCAAGTTACGGCTTCGCTCACGCGGATGCCTGTGGGCGTAGCGGAAGCGGCACGTATGCGCTAACTGGCAGTCGAAGTTGTCGGACGCCTGCTTACGATCGCGGGCGTCATGAGTTACCTATCCGAGCGCAGATCGCCGACCAGGCACCCATCTCAGAACGAGACCCCAGCCGGCGATCCGCGCCTGACTTCTGATTTGGTTCGCCGGGATCAGCCGGTTACCTTCCGAGCTGCGGGGTAAGTCCGTCCACGTGCATCTCGTAGTACTCGTTCTTCGCCCATGGTCCGACCGCGCCTTCAACCACCTCACGTACAGCATCGACTGATTCGCCTTCCCAGATGCAAATGCCGAGTCCGTGATCGTTGGTAGCTGCATGGATTGGCAACGCAACGTGGGGAGGAAGCCCAGCTTCGAGCGCCTTGGCCTCGGCGCCCTGAAAGCCTTCGGGGTCGTGAATTCGGTGGATGACTGTCACAAACATGGGGTTACCGTCCGTTCTCCTAGAGGTAGCCGTTTGCCACCCAAAGGAAAGGCGTTCGTTCCCGACTCTGGTCTGGTTCGTTCTGAACGAACCGGGCCGTCAGGTCACGTTGTCCAGACCACGTTGGTCAGCGGCTCATAGCAGCACGAGACACCTGTCACGATCGACTCGTCGAGGTGCTCGGCGAGCTCTGGAACCTTGGTCGAGAGGTCGGCGATGGCGTGGCGGATCGTCCTGGTCACGTTGAGGCGCGCCTTCTCGGCCGGCGAGCCGGACCTCCGCGGCCTGCCGCCCAGTCCGGTGGCCCGCTTGAGCTCCGCGATCAGAGCGTCCCGCTCGGCACTTCGCTCCGCCTGCCTCGGGGCATCTCCGTGGACCACGGCGTCGTCCAGGTCGTCGTCCAGCTCAGCGAGACGCCGCCGATACTTTTTGAGCGCTTCGCGATCGAGTAGGGGTCCAGTGTCGCCGCATGGAATCGGCTCCTCCCTCGATGCTCCGATGAGCGCTAAGGCGGGTACGAACTCATGCGGCCGAGAAACGAGCTCGCGGAGGTGCCAGAACCCTTTCAAGTCCGGCACGTGGACGTTCGTGCCCTTGAAATCTATGCGCCAGACGCCACCCTCTGGCCGAAGCGTGGCGCGCAGCGTGGGCTCAACTTGCGACGTCCTTCTCAGGAGCTCGACCATCTGTTGTGCCGTGGAGACCTCGCGCATCTCCTCCGCCAGCGGGAGGCCCTCGCGCAAAAGCTTCGACGCCGTGGCCAGGTCCCCCTGCTTGTCGGCCACGCGCGCCACTGCGAGTAGCGCGGACGGCATCGTGCCGTGTACACGGCCGTCGCGCAGAGTCGTCATCAAGGTTGGGACTGCGACCGCACCAACCTCCCGCCGGAGGTGCAGCGCCCGCTCCCAGAAGGCGCGGGACGTATCGAGCTCGCCACGCGCCTCCCAAATCTCACCCATGACGTTGCATCCGACCATTTCCCCGATGCCGTAACCGCCCGTGCTCGCCAGATCGATCTCTTCCGTGAAGAGCGCGATGGCGGCGTCCTCGTCCCCAACCGCCAGCCGTGCATAGGCCGCGTTCCACAAGCAGAAACCTCGGCCCCATGTCCCTGGGTATAACGATGAGATCTCGAGCCCGGCTTGGGTGCGAACGACGGCGGACTTCAGATCGCCGTTGAAGACGTCGCACTCTCCACGCAAGCAGTGCAGCATGCCGAGGATCAGAGGAAGTTCGCTGACGCCGACGAGGGCGTGCAGTCCGACGTCGATGAGCGTGGCCGCGGCATGCCAGTCGTCGGTGTCGTGGGCGACGAGAAAGCCTTCACAGAAGAGGCTCGTCGCCCGGAGCTCGGCCGGCGCATCCACTGCCGCTTCGCGCGCCCGCTGGAGCCAGCGGATGCCTTCTCGAAGCTTGCCCTGCGTCCACCAGAAGAAGTTGAGGCTTGCCGCGAGCTTGAGCGCCGCCTGAGGATCGATTCTGAGGAGGCACTCGAGCGCGATGCGAGTGTTATCCTCCATGCGACGGAGCACCTCGAGGTGTGGCCGCTCCGGCCCGGTGGTCGTCGCCGCGGATTCGTGCAGAGCGACACCGAGGTAATAGCGCGCGTGGCGTTCACGGATGGCGTCAAGCTCGCCGACTACGACGAGCTGCTCGGCGGCGTACTGGCGGATCGTCTCAAGCAGCTGATACAGGCCGCTGTCACCTTGTTTCAGGAGGAGTGACTTCTCAACGAGCCGGGCAGTGAGGTCTGCGACCGTCGCCGCGTTCTGGCCTTCGTTCGCGCAGACCTCCTTGATCGCTGCCAGGTCGAACCCGCCGGCGAAGACTGCCATCCGCCGCAGGAGGTGTCGTTCCTCCTCGGTGAGCAGGGCATCGCTCCACTCCACCGTGGCGCGGAGCGACCGCTGCGCACCGTCGGCCCTCCGCGCCGCTTGTGGGAGCAAGTCGAACAGATCATCGAGGTGAAGGGAGATGTCCTCCAAGTCGAGTCCGACTACTCGTGCCGCCGCGAGCTCGATGGCGAGCGGGAGGCCGTCGACGCGGCGGCAGATCTCTCCGAGGAGACAACCGGCGCGATCGGTGTCGAGCGATGCCTGTGTCTGGGTGCCGGCCCGCTCTCGGAACAGGCGCACCGCCGGGTTCGCGTCGATCTCCGCACGACTCGCATCTCGGCCCACCACCGCCAGTGGTGCGAGTCGGTAGCTCAACTCGTCCAAGGCCCACAGCGGCTCTCGACTCGTCGCGAGCACGCGAAGTCGTGGGAGCCGAGCGGTGAGGCCCTCGACGAGGTCGGCCACGGCGGACACTACGTGCTCGCAGTTGTCGAGCACGAGCAAGACATCACGTTCGGCCAGCCAGTGAGTGAGCGAATCCTCGTAGGTTTGACCGCCTGACCTCGGCATCCCGACCTGTGCGGCCACCTCTCCTGCGATGTGCTCTGCCGACCGCAAGGAGGCCAGCCAGACGACGAACACACCGTCGGGAAACTGGGGCGCCGCCGCTGCCGCTACGGCTAGCGCCAGCGCCGTCTTTCCAACACCACCCGGGCCGGTCACCGTGGTCAATGGTGTTAACGCGATGCGCTCGATCACCTCGACGATCTCGCAGTCCCTCCCCACCAGCCGACGTTGGCGCAACGCCGTTGCGCGATGACCCTCCTGCTGGGCGCCAACCTGTCTCTCGCTGGTCATGCTCGCAGCCTCTCAAGGCGGCTAGGCCTTGGCAAGGGTGCCAGGCGCTAGCCGAGTTACCACGTCGTGCAACGTTGAGACCCAACCCGGCTGCCTCATGGATCGCTCTCCCATCCTGGGGGGCGGAACTCAGTCCGAGAATCCCGATTCTGCGCTACCGGACTGTCAGAACCACCGGACCCACACCGCGCGATATCGCCGATTCCATCGGCGCCGGATGGCCGGCCCTTGTCATTTGCCGAGGTCAGTAGCGTCAGGAGGGCGTCGTCGGGGTTCGAAGCATTCCCGCTAGCTCCACGGATCCCAGAGGTAACAGCGTTCTTTCGAATCCCGCCCAAAGGCTATTGGGGGGTCGTCGACCCGGCGGTATTGCCGGGAGGAGTGAGGGGTTGGGCGTCGCCCTGACTGAGAGCACCGCCCACGATCGCTCCGGGCTGTGAATACCGCGCGGATCACCGCCGGACCCGGCATCCGTACCCGGCATATCGCAGCCGGACCCTCTTGGGTCACCTGGCGAACGCAGCAAGCACTTCTCAGCGGCACCACAAACACCTCGGTGCTACCGTCACGCCATTGGACCGCAGCGGGCGGTCGATATCTGCGAGGTGTGGCCATGATCGTTCGTGATTCTCTTTACATAGACGGAGCCTGGGTTTCGCCGTCCGGGCCTGACACATTGGACGTCATCGACTCGACCACCGAGGAGGTGTTCGCCACGATCCCGGCCGGGACCCCAGCCGATATCGATCGAGCAGTCCAGGCGGCGAGTCGGGCCTTCCCCGGCTGGGCGGCCACATCGGCCAAGGACCGTGGGGCTTACCTCCAGAAGATGGCCGAAGGGCTCCAAGCCCGCGCCGGCGAGATTGCCGACGTGATCAGCCACGAGGTGGGGATGCCGCGGAGCCTCACCGAGACCTTTCAGGTGGGGCTGCCCATAGGAGAGTTCGCCGATAACGCCGCCCGTACGGTGTCTTACAACTGGCAAGAGGAGATCGGTAACTCCCTCGTTATCAAGGAGCCCGTCGGCGTCGTCGGTGCCATCACGCCGTGGAACTTCCCCCTGTACCAGGTCGTCCTCAAGGTCGCACCGGCGTTGGCGGCGGGATGCACGGTGGTTCTGAAGCCGAGCGAAGTCGCTCCGATCAACGCGTTCATTCTGGCCGAGATCATCCACGAGGTGGGTCTGCCGAAGGGCGTCTTCAACTTGGTCACCGGTCTCGGGCCCGTGGTCGGAGAAGCGATCGCCGCCCACCCTCTGGTCGACAAAGTCTCCTTCACGGGCTCGACGCGAGCGGGCAGGCGGGTCATGGAGATCTGTGCGCAGAGCATCAAGCGGGTGTCGCTGGAAATGGGTGGGAAGTCGGCGAATATCATCTTGGAGGACGCCGACCTGGCGGCAGCGGTGCCGGCGGGTGTGTTCGGCTGTTACTTGAACTCGGGCCAGGTCTGCTCAGCCCCGACGCGGATGCTGGTTCCGCGTTCGAAACTGGCGGAGGTCGAGCAGCTGGCGGCAACCGCGGCGGCAGGTTTCGCTCCCGGCGACCCGTTCGTCGCCACGACGGGGATCGGTCCGCTCGTCTCCGCCGTTCAACGCGACAAGGTCCGTGACTACATCAAGAAGGGAGTCCAAGAGGGGGCGACCCTAGTCACGGGCGGTGCCGAGCCCCCCGAAGGGCTCGACAAAGGCTTCTTCATCCAGCCGACCGTCTTCTCGAACGTGTCTAACGACATGACCATCGCTCGGGAGGAGATCTTTGGACCGGTGCTCTCCATCATCCCGTTCGATACCGAGGAGGAGGCCATCGAGATCGCCAACGACACCGACTACGGCCTCTCGGGAGGTGTCTGGGCCGGCACGCAGGAGCACGCCATCGAGGTCGCCCAGAAACTCCGTACCGGCCAAGTCGACGTCAACGGCGGCGACTTCAACCCCCTGGCACCCTTCGGCGGCTACAAGAAGTCTGGCATCGGCCGCGAGCGAGGCGCTTTCGGTTTCGAGGAGTTCCTCGAGGTGAAGTCCATTCAGCGGTAGCGGTCGACTTGGTCGGGATGTTCCCGGTCGTGACGAAGAGCAGATCGAAAGGCTCATCGTTGGGCGTCCCATTCGCGGTGTCAGTGTCGTCACACTTGCCGTAACGGGTCCTCGTGCTCGAGGACACAGCAGAGAGGTACCCGACGCTTCGAGATGTCGGCCCCTTCTCGCCCAATCGATAACACCGCCCAGCGGTGCATGGAGGGGCCGGTAGACCCGCCTGCGCTACGGGACTGTGAGAATTGCCGGTCTCACACCGCCGGATTTCGCAGATTCCATCGGAGCCGGATGGCCGGCCCTTGTCATTTGTCCAGGTCAAGGAGGGTGAGGTGGGCGTCGTCGGGGTTCGAAAGCATTCCCGCTAGCTCCAAGGATGGGTGTTCATGAAATGAAGCCCGGAGTGTTCATGAAACCCACCGTTGGAGGTGGCGATGAGTCTTTGACTCGTCCGCCACCCCGGGGGTACGCAAACTGCCGGCCTTCGGGCCGGCAGTTTGATGATTCGCATTGGGTGCGACGCTGTGTAGTTAGTGACCCAGGAACCACTGCACAGTCCGCAATGCGTAACGCGCCGTGGTCTGGACAAGGTCACGACTGGCGGCAGGAACCCGAGAGAATCGGTCTCCGATTCCATGCTCTTCCGTCACGGACCCCGACAAAACACTGAGATCGAGGGGAGCCGATGTCATGATCGTCGTGTCCGGTACGCCCTCGCTGGGTGACCAGCTCCAGACCGCCGGGTCGGGAGCAGTTGAGTTCTCTGGCATCTGACCCGCCCAGGCGTGGCGCCACGAGGCCGGACCCCGATACACCAGTCGTGACATGACGCGCCGGGGGACGTCCACCAGGACGAGCAGAGCGAACCCGAGGATGATGAGGGCCGCTCCGACCACGCCCAGGATCCCCACACCCCGCCCGGGACCGGTGAAGGCCAGGCTGCTCGAGGGAGCTGTAACGACCTTGGCGGCGGGAGGGGGATTTCCGCCGCCGCCAAGGTCAGCAGGTGCGGTGGTGGTCGGGCCGGCAGGAGGCACTGTGGTCGTGGTAGAGCCCCCACCTGCCACCGCGATTACGGGAGCAATTGGATCTCCGCTCGGCGTCGCGGCGGTGACACCCGAGGGCGTCACCGAGTCATTGGCGTAGGTCGAGCAGGAGAGTGACAGGGCGCTTCCCCCCAACGTCAGCGACATGCTGGTGGCGGAGTCCTCTTCAATGGTGATGGCCCCGTTCGTGGCCGTGAACCCGCTGACCGCCGCCGGCGTGGCAGGTAGTGACAGGGGCATCCCCGCCGCCGGCACGGGGCTCGGAATGGGAATGTTGAAGTTGAATGGACCCTGGGGGGTGGTCGCCGGGGTGGCTCCGCTGGCGTCGATCTGGGCCGTGACGGCACCCTCCAGGTTCGGCTGGATGGCCACCGTCGCTACGGCGAGCGTCTGGGGGAGGTTCACGACCGTTTGGTAGCCCGTGACGCTGAAGGCCTGCCCCGCGCTTGGCGCCGGCGGCGACAGCGTAGCCGTGGTCACAGCGTCGTTGATCACGACGTTTCCGATCGGGGTCCCCGGACAAAAGAGCTCATAGGCACCGGTCAGCGATATCGGCGCCGCAGTCGTGGTTGTGGTGGGCGCCGCAGTCGTGGTTGTGGTGGGCGCCGCAGTCGTGGTTGTGGTGGGCGCCGCAGTCGTGGTTGTGGTGGTGGTAGAAGCTGAGGGGAGCGTCTCGCTTCCGAAGAGGATGGTCCCAGCAGCTCGCTGCCCGCTGATGTCTCCGATGGCAATCACGCAAGTGTCACCGGCCGCCTGCTGTGCGGCGGTGGGCGGGCACGGATATGCAGCTGCGTCGGTGGTCTCGTTCCCAGAAGTAGTGCAATTGGGGATGGTTGAGGTGGTGGTCGGACTAGCCGTCGAGCTCTCCGTGCATGTGGGCGCATAAGGGGTGGCCGGTGGACCGGTGACGCCTGCAACGACGGTGAAATTCGACGGACCGAACGTGCCCGTCGTCGACGTCGCGACAATCACGATCTTGCTGCAACTGATCGGTGCATAGACGCCGAGGTACAGGACGACCGGCTGGCTCGGGTCGCTACTGCACTCGAGAATGGTGGCAAGCTGGTTCGCAGCGAATCCCGAGCCACTCACGGAGATGACATCGCCTCCAGCAAGTTTGCTACAGGTCGCTCCGCCGCACACCCCACTCGCCGAGGTGGTCACCTTCATCGTGACCGCCGGTGTGGCTGCTCCGGCGATCATGGACGTGCCGAGCAGGATCCCCCCCGTCAAAACGGTCGCCAGGCCGAGCAATCCAAGTCTCGCGGTCAACCTTAGTCGTCGCGTTTCCACGTTCCCCCCCAAAACAACACTGCGAAGTTGTCCGAACTCCTAGGGGCGGGGGTTAACCCGCCCCTAGGATCTCGGAGCCGTTTCGGCCTAGTCCAGCGAATGCGGTCCTAGAGGCTATTGACCTACGGGACAGTGATTGTCCCGCCCTTGACACTGAGCTTCTTGATTCCCTTTGCCGCCTTTGTCTTTCCATTCTTCGTCGTTGGGAGACACAGACCTGCGGCCGCAAGGCTCGTTGTGGACGAGTAGGTGGTGCTCTCGGTAACGGGACCCGCGAACGAACCCGTGACGCTGCCAGTAGGCGTGGTGAGGTTAGGCATCTCAAAGCCGACGATGGAACCGGGGCCAGTGACCGAAGTAGCCCCGTCAAGGGTCATAGAGGTGTTGCCGATCGTGGCCTTCCCACCGCCAGCTGATTTTCCCTTCCACGTAATTGTGAGACTTACTATGGAATTAGTTCCGACGATGATCCCGGCACACCCACCGGTTGCGGTGAAGCTACCCACAAGCTTGCCCTTCACGCCTTCGACATTCGATCCACCGGAGGTCACGCAGTTCTTGAGGCTGCCGGTGAGCGAGACCTTGTCGGGGCCTGTGTTGGCAAACGTCAGGGGTGTGGCGAAGTTGATGCTCAAACTCGGATGACATGTCACGGTGCCAGTCGCATCGCCCGTAAACGGAGGCGGTTTCGTGCTTGCGAATGCGGGTCCGCTCGTCCCGATGCCTACCAGGCTAAGCGGCATCGCCAATCCGACGACCGATAGCAACACTTTCCTTCGTATGCTCACGATGTCTCCTTGTTGTTGGGCTCTTGTCCGATGCCATCTTGTTGACTGGATCTTGCGGCCAGTCGTGCCGACTCCTTCCATTTCAAGCCGTCGACATTGATTCCGCCATCCCCGTGTATCTCCTTTCCCCCGTTGCGTGTCTCTCTGCCCAGAGCCACGGGCCGTTGCCGACGCGTAACCGACAGAAGAACCTGGCCGATGCCCCTGACATACGACTCGGCTGGATGCCCATCATGGTGGGGGCCATCACCGGTCTTTGCTGCCGAGCCCGGGTAACTCAAGACTCGTCAATGTCATTGTCGGACTTCGCTTCGGGCGATGTCATGCCAACACCGCGTCCGTTTCGACAGGCCGGGCCGTCCTCTCGGCGCACTCCAGAGCAAATGCGAGCTGGCGCAGGTGAAATGCTTGCCCCAAGCGGTGATGGTCTACATCGTGCCCGGTCCCGGTCATGATCTCGGCACTCACGAAAGGAGCGATTTCGAAATAGCTCCCAAACTTCTTCACAGTCTGCGGATCGATGGTCCACACTTGCTCGAACTCAAACGCCACGTATTGAACTGGGACGTTGATCCACGCCGCCACACCCGCCGCAACGTCGGGCCACGAACCGACCACCTCGAGCAACTCGGCCAATGGAACTGGCGCCGCTGACACCTCCGCCCTGTCGACGATCCCCGGCTCTATCGTCCAGTCCGGTCCGTAGAAGAACATGCGTCGCTGCTCTGGGGTAAACACGACCGGCTGGCCAGGCGGCATTGAATCCCAAACGCCGCGCACATGCGGCGGTGCGGTGTCGTGGATGCCGGACAGCGAGACACCGAGCAACGGCCACGCTGGCCGGCGGGAGGCGATATACATGGCGATTGCAGCACCCATGGAATGACCGATGAGGACGACACCTGAGTGCTCGGCACCGTGCGCGTCCCACAGTCGAGCGATCGCAGTATCGAGAATTTCCGCGTTGCGGCTAAAGGTGATCTGGTCATCGGGTAACGGGGCGCTGCTGCCGTAACAAGGCCGGTCAAGCGCGACTACATCGAACCCGTTGGCGGCCGCGACATCCAGCAGCGAGTGCCCCGGCACATCAAAATATGCGCTGGTGTAGCTGCCACCGTGGAGCGCAACGAGCAGCGGACCACCTTGGCCACGGAGTTCGGTGGCAATGCCACCGATGTGGTGACCATCTGCATCGACGGACACCGTTTTGCGGGTCATGGCGCTCCTTCGCTCGTTTGAGGAGTGACCGTCACGCCGGAGAAAGCCAAGGAGTGGCTCCCATGCCCGCTGATGACCGCAAGCACTACGAGCACCGAGGTGGCCACGTCCGAAAGCTATACCGGGACTTCCGTGAACACAAGCGAATTTCGCATATCCCTATAATTGGGGATACTTGACGGGATTTACGTACTTATCGATATACTGGTCTCACATGAGGGCGGCCCGATCGAAGGCAGAGCGCGTTTTCGGAGCGCTGAGGGCGGACATTCTCGCCGGCCGGCTCCCACCAGGCCGGCGGCTGCGCTACACGGAACTGTGCGAGCAGTATGAGACCAGTATGGGCGTGTTGCGGGAAGGAATGCTTCGCCTGGCAGAGCAGGGACTGGTGAGGGGGGAACCACAGCAAGGCTTTCAGGTGGTCGATCTCTCCGTTGAGGATTTACGCGACCTGACTGATGCCCGTCTGGAGCTCGAGAGCTTGACCTTGCGCTACGCCCTCACCAACGGCGACGTCGAATGGGAGTCTCGGCTCATCGCCACCCACCACCGACTCAGTCGCACTCCTCAGCTCGACGTTGAAGATTCTGAGCGCCTCAGCGACCACTGGGTCGCTGCCCACGCTGAGTTCCACCACTCCCTGCTTGATGGTTGCGCCAACCAACGACTGAAGGACATCGCCGGCTCCCTGCGTGACGCAGCCGAGCTCTATCGACGGTGGTCGGTACCTCTCGGTGACGATACCGAACGAAACGTCGCCTCCGAACACGCCGCGATCCTCAAGGCCGCGCTCGCCCGCGACTCCGACCAAGCAATCTTGCTCCTTCGGAGTCACATCCAACACACAACTAATGTGCTGTTGGACGCCTTTGCTACGGAGCTGTCCCATTCGTAATGGGGGAGGAATGTTCGGTGGCCGAGTGCCGGCTCTACTAAATGGACAAGGTTGTTCGAAGTGCGACCGAGGCTCTTGAGGACGTAACCAGCGATAGCTCCATTGCCGTCGGAGGATTCGGTCTGTGTGGCATTCCGGGCATTCTCATCGATGCTCTCATCGATTCCGGAGTTGAGGGACTATCCACGGTCAGCAATAACTGTGGAGTCGACGACTGGGGACTTGGCCTGTTGCTCTCGGCCAAGCGGATCCGGCGAACAACCGCGTCCTATGTTGGCGAGAATCGCGAATTCGAGCGGCAGTTCTTGGCGGGAGAGCTTGAAGTTGAGCTGGTACCGCAGGGCACGTTGGCCGAGCGGCTGAGAGCCGGCGGAGCCGGAATTCCTGCCTTCTTCACCCCTGCCGGTGTAGGGACACAAATCTCCGAAGGAGGCATACCGCTGCGCTACGACGGAGTTGGCGGTATTGCTCTATCATCATCCGCCAAGGAAGTCCGGGAATTCGACGGCGACCTCTATGTCTTAGAACACGCCATCCGTACCGACTTCGCACTGATTCACGCGCGCTACGGCGACCGACATGGCAATCTCGTGTACGAGAAGAGCGCACAGAACTTCAATCCCCTGTGCGCGGCAGCGGGTCGTACGACGATCGCCGAGGTAGAGGAACTCGTCGAACCCGGACAACTTGATCCCATGCACGTGCACACCCCTGGAATCTTCGTCCAACGTGTCCTACACGTGCCGAGCGTTGAGAAGCGCATCGAAAAGCTCACGGTCCAGGGTCGAACACCCCCGATCACTGGCAAATTGGCTGTTTGATGGCCCTATCCCGTGACGATCTAGCGGCGCGGGTGGCCCGAGAACTATCGGACGGCCAGTACGTCAATCTGGGGATTGGTCTTCCAACTCTGGTGTCCAATCATGTGCCAGAAGGCATTCATGTGATTCTGCAATCAGAAAACGGCATCTTGGGGGTCGGTCCGTACCCTAGCGAAGATGCGGTCGATCCAGATTTGATCAATGCTGGCAAGGAAACCGTGAGCATTGTGCCAGGAGCGTCGTTTTTTGACTCGGCTACATCATTCTCCATGATCCGCGGCGGCCACGTGGATATCGCGATCTTGGGTGCAATGCAGGTTTCGGAGACAGGTGATCTCGCCAACTGGATGGTCCCCGGAAAGATGGTCAAGGGAATGGGCGGAGCCATGGATCTGGTTCACGGTGCCAAGCGATCGATTGTCATGATGGAGCACACTTCCAAAGGGGGCGACCTCAAGATCGTCAAAGAGTGCTCTCTTCCACTCACCGGCACAGAGTGTATTCAGCGGATCATCACAGACCTCGGTGTCATTGATGTTGAGCCTCGCGGTCTGGTTCTCATCGAGACCGCTCCGGGTGTCACGATCGAACATGTTCGCGCCGCTACTGAGCCCTACCTACATTTGCATCCCGACTTCGCTCCTTCAGGGTGATACACGTAATGTGTCGGATGGCCGAAGAAACGCGGAACGGGGAGGTAGTGTCTTCGGTTACGAAAGAGCGGGCTCGCCTGTGAGCGAGGAAAGCAGGACACAGGTGGTGCGCGCGATGTGCCGACCAAGGTGCAGCAGGGCTGTATCGGCGTCACGGGCGAGAACGGCGGCAAGTAACTCTTCATGTTCGCCGGCGATGTCGCGCTCGCCGGCCTGCCCGAGTGGAACCGAGCGTTGCCGGTAGAGCTCAGCTGCGTCACGCAGAGACCCGGCGATGTCTTTCAGGCGTTGGTTAGCACAGCCGTCGAGGAGCGTGTGGTGGAACTCAGCGTGGGCGGCGACCCACTGGTCGCTTAATCGCTCGACGTCCTCGTCATCAAGCTGCGGTGTGCGACTGAGTCGGTGGTGTGCGGCAATCAGCCGCGATTCCCATTCGAGGTCGCCGTCGCTGAGGGCGCACCGCAGGGTCAGGCTCTCGACCTCCCGGCGGGCGTCCGTCAATTCGATGAGGTCTTCAACCGACAGGCTCACGATCTGGAAACCCTGCTGCGGTTCTCCCTTCACCAGGCCTTGCTCGGAGAGACGGAGCATTCCTTCGCGCAAGACTCCCATGCTTGTCTGGTACTGCTCACACAGTTCCGTGTAGCGGAGTCTGTGGCCAGGCGGAAACCGTCCGGCGAGGATGTCGGCTCGCAACTGATCGTAAACGCGTTCCGCTTTGGTTTGGCCCGTCGTCATGAGGTAACTCTATCCCCAAGCTCACGAAACTTTCCTCAGATCTTCCTTCTACCCAATATTGTGGAAACTATGACTCTATTTCGAAGATCTCTTGCTTCCACAGAGGATGATCTGTAAGAGTTGCGGCTTCGAGGGGAGGCACGGTCTGAGAGTTCTCGGGGCCGCCAGCGACACTGAGTCGCGAGGTGACCCCCGACTGGGACGACGAGTGACGCTGCTTTTGATGAGCAGTGGCTTGCGCAGGGAGGGTGCGTGCGAATCGCCAACGTAAACGGCCGGTTGAAGCTTCTGGTGGCTGGCGGATCTGTCGATGTCGCGACGGCAAGCGCTGGCCGGTTCGGCTTCGACCCGCAGGCCGCCTACGAGCATTTCGACGAGTTGCGGCGGTGGGCGGCCACGATCAGTGAGCCTTCCGAAGAGTTCGGTCAAGAGATGGCCGGTCCCCCGGTACCAGCGCCCCGCCAAGTGTTCGCCGTCGGGCTCAACTACCTCGATCACGCTGCCGAATCAGGTTTCGCTGTGCCTGAAGTCCCGCTCGTATTCACGAAGTACGTGAGCTCCTTCTCGGGCGCGGTTTCCCAGGTGGAACTTCCAGTCGGATCGGTCGACTGGGAGGTCGAGGTCGTAGCGGTGATCGGCAAGACGGCTCGGAGCGTCCCCACCGAGCAGGCATGGGACCACGTTGCCGGCCTCACTGTGGGACAGGACCTCTCCGAGCGAGACCTGCAACGCAGTGGACCGGCTCCCCAGTTTGGGTTGGCCAAGTCGTTTCCCGGATTCTCCCCTATGGGCCCCGCCGTGGTCTCCCTCGACGAGATCGAGGAGCCTGCAGACCTGATGCTGGGCTGCGACATCAACGGAGAGGTTATGCAAAAGGGTCGCACCTCCGACATGATCTTCCCGATACCGGAGCTCATCTCCTACCTGTCGAGGGTAGTCACGTTGTATCCGGGCGACATCATCTACACCGGCACCCCTCCCGGTGTCGGCATGGGCCGGACGCCACCTCGATACCTGCACAGCGGTGACCACCTGCACAGCTGGGTCGGCGGACTGGGCGAACTCCGACAGCGCTTCGTCGACGCGCCCATGGCCCTGGTCTGAGGGGGCTCCTTCTTATGGCACTGCACCAGTTGCGTTCGATTACGATCGGCGTTCCCGATCCCGAACCGGTGGCAACCTATTACAGCGAGTTCGGGTTGAAGGCCCACAACGACGGGGGATTTTCCACCCTCGATGGGGATCGTCAGCTCTTCCTCCAACAAGCCCGCTCCCGGCGCCTACTCGAACTTGTGGTCGGAGTCGACGATCGCACCGACCTCACCAGGGTCGACCAGGCCCTCTCCGCTGCCGGACATCACGCCGACGTCGATGACGAGCACCTCCGGGTCATTGAGCCCGAAACGGGCGTGCGGGTCGTTCTCGAGATCGCACCTCGTATTACACAGACAACTGCCACTGTTCTGGCCTCCAACGGGCCGGGCCGAATCGAACGGCCCGGGGCTCGGTCGCCGGCGGTGTTGCGCTCCGATCCAGTGCGACCCCGCAAGCTCGGGCACGTCGTTGTGACTACAACCGACTTTGCCGCCACCACCCGGTTTTTCGTCCACCTGGTCGGGTTCAAGGTCAGCGACTACATCGGTGATGTCGGCGCCTTTTTGCGATGTTCGACCGATCACCATAATTTGCTGGTGTTGGGTGCGCCCGCCGTCTACCTTCACCACACCGCCTGGCAGGTCGACGACGTCGACGAGATCGGCCGGGGCGCGTCGGCCATGCTCGCCGACCACCCGGAAAGACATGTCTGGGGCCTCGGTCGTCACCATGCCGGCTCGAACTTCTTCTGGTACCTCCGAGACCCGGCGGGCAACTACAGCGAGTACTACGCCGACCTCGACTACATACCCGAGGATGCCCCATGGGCACCGGAGTCCCATGAGGGGCACCTCGGTCTCTACAACTGGGGGCCACCGCCACCCCCATCGTTCCTCCACCCCGACGATCTAGCCGAAATTGTTGCCGCGCAACAGGTGGGTTAAGTCCACGGCTTCATGTCTGCTCTGAATGACTCCCCTACACACATCATCACCGACCCGTCGAGGAGAAGCTCAATGCGTTTGGCCAAAAAGGTCGTCATTGCCGTAGCGCTTGCAGCAATGGCGTCCACACTTGCCGCCTGCTCTTCGGGCTCGACAGCCACAACGAGCGCGGTCGCCAGTAAGCACACAACCCTGACGATCGGGGCCCCGTCCGGGCCCAACGGGCTCGACCCCTACAACTGCGGTAACGGTCCCGAGGGCAACATCCTCCGCTCCGGGTACGACACGCTCATCCGCGCCGCACCGAACGGGACCTTCCAGCCGAGTTTGGCGCTGTCGTGGGGATATACCAGCCCGACATCATTCTCGATGAAGTTGCGACCCGGAGTCAGGTTTTCCGACGGCACACCGATGAACAGTGCGGCGGTGGTGGGCAATCTCGAACGGGCTTCCAAGACGCTAGGGCAGATCACGGCAGCCTTCGCACAGGCGGTGCAATCGGTGACGGCAGTCGATCCCGCTGATGTGACGATCATGCTCTCGAAGCCAAATCCGGATCTGACGACCATTCTCTCCAGCTGCGCGGGAATGATCGTGAGCCCCGAGCTCTTGGCTCAATCCAGCCAGATGACCAACACGATGGACGGAACGGGCCCATACAAATACGACGCAAGTGCGAGCACTCCCGGTTCGATCTACACATTCCAGCGGAAGGCCACCTATTGGAACGCTGCCGCCTACCCGTTTCATACTGTCGTCTACAAGATCATCACGGACTTCAATACCGAGTTCGACGCCATTCGATCGGGAGAGCTCGATTTTGCCGTCGGCACTCCAGGCGAGATGTCTTCGGCTACCGCTGCCGGCTTAGCGTTTGTGCAGGGAAGCATCAACTTCTATGCAGTGGACCTGCGCGACCGCGAGGGAACGAAGGTGCCAGCACTGAACAACGTCCTGGTTAGACAGGCACTCAACTACGCCATCGACAGGACTGCCATCATCAAGACATTCTTTGGATCGATCGGTCGACCCACCGATCAGCTGCTCAACGTCCATGCCCCCGGCTACGACGTGGCCCTCAACGACAGCTATCCCTACGATCCTACGAAGGCGAAGCAGCTTCTCGCCGAGGCCGGTTATCCCAATGGGTTCACACTCCCGGTGCTTTCGACCCAGGGATTCGAACTCGACCAAATTCTCCAGGCGGTCGGCGGGTACTGGGCCAAGATCGGCGTGAAGGTGCAGGACGAGGTCCAACAGATCGGCAACTGGGAGGTCTTTCTGATCTCCAACGAGTATCCGTCGGCAATCTTCCCATTCTCGGGACTTCCGCCGTACACGGCTTTTGCGCAGTCGTTTGGCCCTGACGGCCCGCTCGACCCGTTCCACACAGTCAATCCCGCTGTTGACTCCGCGCTCTCACAGGCTGCTGCAGCCACGAGTGCCTCCACCATGGCGCCATTCATCACCAGTGCCCAAAAGGTGCTCCTCAATCAAGCCTGGTACGCGGGCGTCGGTTACGACGCAGTGATTTGGTTCTACAACCCCAAAGTAGTCAATGGGATCCAGATGCAGCAAGGTGAATCGGTTCCGCACTTCTACAACTGGAAGGTGCCGTCCTGATGCGGGTGCGAGCGACGAATTCGACGCCGTGATCAGCTTTGTACTCAAGAGGATCGTCGTCAGCGTCGTGTTGTTGTGGGCGGTTGCCACCTTCACGTTCCTGCTGCTCCAACTGATGCCCGGTGACCCGGCCGCGATCATCCTGGGTGGCCAGGGGACGCCGGCCCAGCTTGCACACGTGCGGACCGAGCTGGGTCTGAACCGACCGCTCTTCGTCCAATACGGGAGTTGGCTCGGGCGCGTAGTTCACGGGGACTTGGGCCATTCGGTGATTTCAGGGCAGTCGGTGATCAGCATCTTGAACCAGCGGGCGCCCGTGACCGTGTCGCTGGCGGTCGCCGGTGTGCTCGTCAGTCTTGTGATCGGCGTCGTGCTGGGGGTACTCGCGGCGGTACGGGGGGGGTGGGTTGATCGAACCGTCCGCCTCGTCACCGCGGCTGGGGTGGCGCTGCCGAACTTCTGGCTCGGTGCGCTCCTGGTGGTGATCTTTTCGGTATGGCTTCGCCTACTGCCTGCCGTCGGCTATGCGTCGTTCGTGAGCGCGCCGCTTAGCTGGGTCCGCGACATGGTCCTGCCCGTCGCTGCCATCGCGGCGGCGTCCGTGGCTGGGATTGCTCGCCAGACAAGGGTTTCGATGTTGGCGGCATTACAGAGCGAATATGTGCAGACCCTGCGAGGAGTGGGACTCCCGATGAGGTCGATCATCTACAAGCACGCTCTGCGAAACGCATCCATTCCCATCGTCACCATCGTCGGGTTGCTATTCGTAGGGCTATTGGGTGGAGCCGTGCTGGTGGAGCAGGTGTTCGCTCTTCCCGGTCTGGGTCAGGAGACGGTCCAGGCCATCGCCAACCACGACATCCCAGTCCTCCAGGGCTTGGTGATCTACACGACACTCATCGTGCTGGTTGTGAATCTCATGATCGACCTCGCCTACGCCTGGCTCAATCCGAAGGTGCGGTACTCGTGACCGTCCCTGTGGCTCCGGTGATCACACAGGGCCCAAAGTTAGAACGCCACCGTCCCATGCTTCGCAGGCTTCGCCGGCCGGCGGCCCTGTTGAGCCTCTGCTGGCTTGGATTGCTCCTGGTTGCCAGCGTGGCGCCGAGTTTGCTCACCAGCCAGAATCCTAATGGGCAGAACCTGTCCGACAGTCTGCAGAACCCGACAGGTCAACATCTACTGGGTACCGACAAGCTGGGCCACGACTTGCTATCCCAGCTGATCTACGGAACGAGGAGCGTCATACTGGCGACTCTCGTAGCCGGCTTTGTGGCACTTGCGATCGGAGTGCCGCTGGGTCTGATCGCAGGGTACGTCCGGGGTCACACCGAGGCTGTGATCTCGCGCTTCGCCGACGGCCTGATGTCGTTGCCAACCATCATCATCCTCTTGGCCGTGGCCGGAATCCTAGGCAACAACTTGACACTGGTCATGGCCTTCCTTGGCGTCATCCTGTCAGCCGGGTTCATTCGCTTGGTTCGGACATCGACCCATGCCATTCGGGCCGAGTTGTTTGTTGACTCCGCCCGGGTGCAAGGCGTGTCGACCACCCGCATCGTGAGCCGCCACATCTTGCCGAATATCATCAGCCCGGTCATCGTCCAGCTGACCTTCGGCCTTGGTATTGGCATCCTTGCCGTGGCCGGTCTGAGCTTCCTCGGCCTGGGGCCACCCCCGCCCGCCACCACGTGGGGATCCATGGTCTTCGCCGCCACCCAGAATCTCTCCGTTGCACCATGGCAGTTGGTGCCGAGCGGGGTGGCGATCGCCTTGACGGTGCTCGCCTTCAACTTCCTGGGAGACGCAGTCACCGACCGCCTTCCCGTTCCACGCCGCCGAGCCCTCGCCCACGGGCAAAAGGGCGCGATTCAAAGCGAGGAGCAACCGCGGCCCGATCATGGGGCCACTCGGGAGACCGAAATCGAAGTTGGAGAGGTCGACGCCGCCGACCCAGCGGAGAGCCCGGGGCTCCTCGAAGTCAGAGGACTGACCGTCACCTTTGTAACCCGGACGGGGGAGTCTCTCCTGGTCGTCGACAATGTCTCCTTCCGTATCGCGCCCGGCGAAGCCGTTGCGCTCGTCGGTGAATCGGGATGTGGAAAGACCGTCACCTCTCGCGCCATCCTTGGCATGCTCCCCTCGGGGGGAGAGATCAGCCGGGGCCAGATTGTCTTCGACGGCCGCGACGTTACCTCGCTGTCGGAACCGCAATGGGCGAAGGTGCGTGGTAGCCAGATCGCCTATGTTGCCCAGGAACCTCTTGTCGCACTGGATCCGTGCTTCTCGGTGGGAAAGTTACTGGTCGAGGCGCTCAGACGACACCGCAACCTCTCCCGTACGGAGGCGCGTCGAGAGGCGACCGGGCTCCTGGGTCGTGTGGGGATACAACAACCAGAGTCCGTATTCAATCGCTTTGCTCACCAACTGTCGGGTGGCATGGCACAACGAGTCGCGATCGCACTGGCACTGACCGGCTCTCCGCGGCTCCTGATCGCCGACGAACCGACGAGCGCCCTCGATGTCACAGTGCAGGCAGAGCTGCTCGACTTGTTGCGATCACTGCAGGAGGAAACGGGGATGGCCGTGCTCCTGATCTCGCACGACTTTGGGGTGGTGGCCGATTTCTGCACCTCGGCCGTGGTCATGTACGCCGGTCAGGTCGTCGAAGAAGCGCCCGCCGTCGAACTATTCCGCGCCCCTGCCCATCCGTACACCAATCTGCTGTTGTCAGCAACTCCCCATGGCGCCTGTCGCGACCGCGAACTCCCCGCCATCGAAGGGGTGGCGCCACCGCCGGGCCAATGGCCGGTCGGCTGTCACTTCGCCCCTCGATGCCCGCGGGCGGAGACGGCGTGTAGCAGCGGCCCCGTTCCGCTGACGACGCCGGCCGAAGCCCGTCGAAGTCGGTGCCTGTTCTCGCTCACCGAGTTGGAGGGTCGACGATGACACCGTTGCTGGAGATCCGTGACCTCGAGGTTCAATTCCGCCAGCATGGCTCTACGGTGCGTGCTGTCGACGGCGTGTCCTTCAGCATCGACGAAGGCGAAGTACTGGGCCTCGTTGGCGAGTCGGGTTCAGGCAAATCAACCATCGGTCGCACGGTGCTCGGCCTGACCACCGCCGGTTCGGGACAGATCATGTTCGATGGAGACGAAGTCACCACACTGCGCGGTCACCATCGTCGGTTTCTGGCCACGGAGTTACAAGTCGTCTTCCAAGACCCGTTGAGCTCGCTCAACCCACGGTGGAGCATCGGGCGCAGCCTCGGGGAGCCGCTCCAACTGCACCGGCGGCTGGCCGGGGGCGAACTGGACCAAGA